>Ga0210028_1001831_pt1 | contig 17455 bp, 9 predicted proteins | sample CryGeymeta201513_FD_185468 | JGI IMG/M metagenome (GOLD analysis project Ga0210028, IMG submission 185468) | Groundwater microbial communities from Crystal Geyser aquifers in Utah, USA - Crystal Geyser metaG 2015-13 (SPAdes) (version 2) | ecosystem: Environmental > Aquatic > Deep subsurface >...
AGCGGGGCATGGCGGGTCTCCTTGAGCCTCGGAAACCTCAGCATACCTCACTGGCGCACAAGAACAAAGAGCGAACCAACACGCTTTGCTGACACCGCCTCAGTTGATGATGTCGGCCAAGAAGAAATGGCGCAAGCTCGATGGGCAAAATCGCCTGCCTGAAATCATCCAGGGGGTTGAATTCCGCGACGGCATCAGGCACGAAATCAAAGCCGCCTGATCCGACCGTCACCAACTTTCGGCCATAGCTCCTATTCTTCGCTGATCAAGGGGTACGTCAAGGGGGCAGATGTGTCAAATGAAAAATGCACGCGGATTCAATGGCTTCTGGCAGGTGTCTTCCAGTGGCTGGCTTCCGGCAAGGTGGCTTCCGCAAACTGGCTTCCCTGGATTCCGCAAAAGAATCCAGCACGCCAAGATCGTGATTCCGCAAGCCTTTGATAATGAGTCGCTTTTTCCCAGATCGCGCGCCAAGTGGATTCCGCCTGGCTTCCCCGGTGAAGAAGTCAGTCGCTAGCGAAACGCCGCGCTGCGCCCCCCCGCATACGTTAGGGGCCGGGGAGGAACCAGAGAGGGGGGGGGGCACGGGACTGTGAGGTCTCTATCCGTCGCCAAAGCCTTGATCCCGCATACGCCCCACGGTGTCGAGCGCATGCCGTGATTGCAGATCGGACGGAACGCGACGCGGCATTGATGCGCAGACTTCAAGGATCTGTTGATCCTTCGGCGTGAGGCGCTTCCGCTCTCGTCCCCACGCGAGGACCTCCTTCCAGAAATCGGCACCGAGCGTGACAACCTCCGACTGGGCGTTGATGCCCTCTGTCATCGCTTTCCTTGCCTTGGCGTCGCGTGTTGCGGTGCGGACCGCTTCCACCAGCGTCAGACAACTGCCAAAGTCTTCGTCGTAATTGAGCGTGCGCCCCTTCATGCCGTTCCAGCAGGCCTGCTGCTTTGCCCATTCCGACATGTTCCGCACGCCCTGTGGGGGGTGTGTGATCACGTCATGTGCCTCGGCGGCTGCAACCATCAGCGCCCCCGAAAGCGCGTCTGTCACGGCCTGACGGCGCCAGACTGCATCAAGGTCAAGCACCTGTTTCTCGTCGGTTGCATCGTGAAAGACCTTGGCCATCGCGTAGGTCACGATGTTGGCGCGATAGCCGCCTTCATACCACGCCTGTTTCGGGACTTCGGCCTCCAGCTTGCGGAAGATCAGCGTCTTGGCGATCAGCCGCCGGAACCACAGTTCGTCGTATTTCGTATCGCTTTTCTTCCAGGCATCGCCGATATCCTTCGCGAATTCGGCAAAGTTCTTCTGCGCCCCACGCGAGACGACATTGGGCTGACCGCTTGCCGAGAATTCGTACTTTGCCAGATCGGTCTTGCTGAACATCTGGGCTTTCGGGAATTCGAGGTCGAACTTCTTCTGCTGAGCCAACGTCAATCGGCTACGAGCGTTGATGTATTGCCCACGCGAGCGTTCGTAGAACCACTTGCTGTCGTGCCGCTCGCCCTCGCGCGCGGTGAAGATGACGTGGCGCGAGAACTGCTCCATCCGGACATGGAAAGGGTGGTTCGATGAGAAATCGGCGGCATTCACCTTGGTCTGGGTGTTGGCGAATTCGGAAATCTTCGGAACGATGTCCTCGGACCGCTCCGGCGGCACCACCGTCAGCTTCATCTGGACGAAGACCTGTGGCAACTGCTCCGCCGCCGATTTCAGCCCGGCGTGGATTGATCCCGTCGTCTGTGCGCCGTTGACGATCTGCAGGTTGCTGATCGCGGCGATGGTCAGCCCCTCGGCGGTCTGCACACAGGTCACCGCATCGGCAGTGGCCGAAAGTCCGTTGTTGTAGGGAAAGAACAGTTCCGGTTCATCCCTGATCGTCTTCTGGATACCCTTGTTCGTCTTCGCCCTCGCCTGAAGGAAAGACCGCACGTTGGCCTCCAGCAGACGCGCGCCCCAGCGGTCGTAGATCGCGGCGAGCTGCTGGCCCGGCACAATCATCAGATAGCTTTCCAGTGCCGCCCCCGCCTGGCTGGCCTTGAGCGCAGGAAGCGCGCCGCCGAAATCGTTAGCGAAGTCGATCACCATGTCCGCGCGCGCCTGGCCCGAGCGGTCGAAGCGTTCGAACCGGGCAAGATCCCAGACCGACCAGGTGACCGGAACGTCACCGACCTCCGCCAGCTTCACCGCATCGTCGCGGCTGGTGTAGTGCCGGTTCGAGACCAGGATCAGCTTGACCTTGGTGACCTGCTTCCAGGTCGTGATGATCAGGTCCGAGACCTGAAAGGCCGGACTGACTTCGTTCAGGGAATCGCGAAATTCCTCGCTTCTGGCCTTTTTCAAAAAGCGAATCAGCGGGTTGAGGATCGGCGGGACGTCGGATTTGGCAAAGGTCCGCACCTCGTCCGAGTCCACGAAATCGCAGACGATCAGGCCGAGGATGCCTTCGCAATCGCGCGGGTCACCCGCATATCCGTCAATCCTGATCCTCTGTGCGCCGTCAGTGTTCTCGTAAAAGGCGCGATCCGCCACTTCCAGTTCGCCCGCCTCGGTCAGCCGCTCGGTCATCCGGTCGAAGAATGCCTCAACCATCATGACGCCGCTGGCATCCGCTTCACGTCGGATGTCGGCCATCAGGTTCTGGTGGTATTCCTCAAGCTCGCTCATCGTCGTCCTCGGCAAAAAGCAGCGGATGCACTGTCTCCCACGTTCTGCTGAACGGGGCGCAGGCGGACAGGGCAAGGGCGTAGGTGACGTTCGACAAGCCAAGCGGAACCGGCGCAGCGATTCTCGGGAACCCTTCCGTGACGGCGTGGAACTCGGGGGCCGACACGATCCAGCGCCAGGGCGCATAGTCGTGCAACCCATCGTAACCGGCATCGGCCAGATGCAGGTCCCAAGCAAGGATTGCCGAGGGTTCAGTGCGCTCCAGCATGTCCGTGACCTCGGCCACACAGTCGGTCAGGGTGCGGCCATGCGGTGGTTGCACCTTGTCCACGGCAAGGATGGACAACCAAAGGCGTCGGTCCGGAACGTCGGACAACTGGTATTCATTCGATATTTTAACGAAGGGCTGCGAGGCCCCGCGCCGCGCCTTCACCTCGATACAATCCGCCTTCAGTTCAAAATCCTTCGGGGCACCGGACGGGCCGGTCCACGCCATCAGCGCGGGTTTCGCCCCAAGACCGGCGATCAGCCGCTTCAGGACTTCGATCTCGCCGATCAACCCCTTCTGGGCCTCTTCCGACAGCACCTCGGCCCTGCCGCCACGCAGCAGGTAATGCCAGCGGAAGGTGCGCCCGATCGACCGCTCCAGCGCCTCGGCCTCGGTCGCAGACAACCCGGCCGCAGCGACGACGTCGCGACACAGGGTTTCGAACAGCTCCATCTGTGCGCTGTCCTTGAGGCGGATGTAGAGGATCGGCCCGCCAGGCAGGGTCTGGAAGCGGATTTCGAGGTTCTTGAGTTTTGGCAGATCCGGCACCGGTTTCGGCAGCTCCGCCAATTGCAGCACCAGCGCTACGTCAGCGCGCGGCATCACCGCCCAGAAGAAATTCCACCGTCCCTTGGCATCGACCCGCCGGGTGTCGACCTTGCCAGCTTCGAGGCCGGTCCATGGTGTGTCATTCGGTATCACCCAGTGCCTCCTCTTCGATCTCTTCCTCGCCGAACATCTCGCGCATGCGGATCGTGTTGACGACGTATTCGACGGTTCCGCCCGCGATCGCGCTGGATGGGAAGGATAGTCCCCAGGCAAGCACGTCCGCGGAATGTTGCGCGACACCATCCACCTCGCCGGTCCTGGGGCGCACCAGCCGAAGGATCAGCAGTGGGCGGCGGCCCGGAACCTGGCGATAGATTCTGGGTGAAACGGTCTTGGGCAGGGTCTTGTCCGGGCGGGTCAGCCGGTAGGCCTCGAGCGCCACATCGATCTGGTCTTTCAAAAGACCTTCGCGCTCGTCCTCTGATGAACCGATCCTGCGACTTGCGCCGCTGATGGTCAGAATGCCGTTGCGATAGTCGCCAGGATCAACCGAGCGTTCAAACGGAACCAGGTTCAGATGAGCCAAAGGCACCGGCTCGAATTCCCGCCGGGTCGAGCTTGCGATGAAGACATCCCACTTCGCCAGTTCGCAAGCAGCGCGGGCGTCGATGTAGTCGCCGATCAGCTTGGGATCCGTCAACGGATCGGCAGGGGGATTGCCGGGGTCGGCCCGATAGCTGCGCAAAAGGTCCTTGATCAGAGCAACATCGACGGCGCGGCACAGATAGCCACGGGGGCGGGGTTCAAACACCTGGCCGACCGCTGCCATGCCACGGAGCAGCGCCTCTCCTGCCGCCATGTTCTGCGCAAGTTGCCTCGGGTCGCAAACGATGCGCGTCGTCTCGATCAGGTTCTCCGCCAACCCGACCCTCACCGGCAGTTGCTTGCCGCTGCCCATCTTGTTGCGGGCGGTGACGATCAGGGTCTCGGGATGACTGCGGACGGCAAGGCCGAATTGTTCAGGCGTCGCCTTGGCCAGTTCCATGCGCTTCAATTGGGCCTGCAGGTCCTCCATCGCCTCGTGGATATGAGCGTACCAGCCCACACCGTCGGCAGGCATCCAGACGCGACAGAGATCCTCGTAGCCGGGGCGATAGCCGAACCAGCGACCCATCTGCATCAGGGTGTCGTACATCATGGAATTGCGCAGGAAATAGCTGACCATCAGCCCCTCCAGCGTCAGCCCCCGCGACAGGGAATACCCGCCCACCGCGATGACCGTCACGCCATGCTCGCCGCCCCGATCGTAGTCCAGCGCCTGCGAGCGTTTCGAGGCGTTGACCTCGACCACGCGGGCCGCGACCAGAACTTCGTGCAGGCGCTCCTGAACCTCGGGCCAGCCCATGCCCTCGGCCTCAGCATATTCCTCCTCCCAGACCGCGTGCAGCGCTGCAATCTCGGGGTTGCGCAGGGCGGCGCGGCCCTTGCCCGCATCCACCGCAACGGCATCGCGGATGCGGCCCACGACATCGGCAATCCGTGATCGCAACCGGCCCTGCACATCGGTGAAGCGCGAGGCATTGACCAGCATCGAGGCATGGGCCGCCTGCTGCCCCCGGGCATTGCGGATTGCCCGCGCCACGATGAACGCCCGCACCGCCCGCACAAGGCTTTCGGGCAGCACGTCGACCGGATGGTCGATCTTGTGCTTCATCGGGAACACATCCTCGTTGTCGTCGATCAGGCGAACATGCTGGTCGCGGGCATCGAGGAACACCTTCTGCGCGCCGAAATAGTTTGACGGCGCATCCAGTCCGATGATGAAATGGCGCGGAAACAGGTCCTGTTTCAGCGCCTCGTCGTCGGTGTCGGGATCAATGAAGATGTTGGCGAACGGGGTGGCCGTGTAACCGACGTAGCAGCCACGCTGGAACAGCAGAAGAAGCTCGCGGATCTGGCTGTTGATCCGGGTGACCTCGTCGCGCCCGTAGGCCGTGTTGATCGAGGCGTTGTCGGCCTCGTCGTCGATCAGCAGCATCGGCTGGCTGACCAACTGCGTGCTTTGCTGAACCGAGTGTTCCTTCAACCATTCCAGCAGGTTCCGCAACGTGCTCGAGTTCTTCTTGATTACCAGCACGACCGGCACATTGTATTGCCCGATCTGGCTGGTGTTGGTCGTGGCCGTCGCCTTGTTGAAATCGCGCAAGGTGTTGGTCAGCGACACCGGGAATTCGCGCTGATCAAAGCTGCCCACCCCGATGATCTTCTGCCGCTGCGCCTTGTTGGCATGCATCAGCCGCCCGGTGTCGCGGCCGATGAAGCCTTCGTCGATCCTCCCTTGCGTCTGGTTGCGCAGTCTGTTGTGGATCCCCGCAATGACGACGACCAGGCGATACCCGGCATCGGCCGCCTTGCAGATCAGCCCGGTATAGTTCGCGGTCTTGCCGCTTTGCACATGACCCACGACCATGCCCCTGCGGCTCCAGGGACTCTGGTTGCGCGGATTTCCCAGCCGGTCGAGCACCCGGTCCGTCACCGCGTCGGTGGCGTCTATCACCGATTTCGGCAGACCCTTGAGGTTCAGAAGCTTCCGGTAGCGGCCCCAGTAGAAGTCGCCGATCTCGCCGTTGATCTTGGCGTCATGCAGCCACGGGCGGAAATCGGTCGCGTCCACGATGGCCCCGAACCCCATGCTGATGCCATGTTTCTCCTCGATCAGGCGGGCGAGGTCTTCGGCATCCTCGTCGCTGACCTTGTCGGCAAACATGGCAGTAACCCGAAGCTGGGCGATGAGGTCGCGGATGGTCTGCGCTGTGTGCGGGCCGGGCTGCGAGGCCATGTACATCGACGTCATGCCTTCAAGGCTGCTCAGGATCGGTGTCACGGGTTCTCCTTCGCGTCGATGATGGCCGAGATGATACGCTGCGTGTCGTCCCAGGCCGAGCGGAAGGGGTCGTTGTCCTTCATCAACGCAATAATTTCCTTCATGTCTTTCTTCGCTTCCAACATGCGTGTCAGAACAGCCTGCACAGCTTGGCTCAGGGCGTCCTCGTCCACTTGGTCCGGAACGATCTGCTCGGCCGTGCCAGCCATGTCGGCATGGAGGGTTTCGATAGGCAGTGACGCCCCGACCAAGGAGATGCAGTTGAAGAATCCGCGCCGCAGATCCTGCGGCAGGCTTTCGGCGAAATCCGCAAAAGCGGGATGTTCAGCGTTCGGGCGATAGCGGATTTGCCGGTCCGCCTGAATTCGATGCCACATCGGCAGGCGTTCGTGATCCACCAGCTTCTGGCCGCGTTTGAGGTAAGTGCGCTTCGACCCGTCCAGAATACGCTCGATGACCTTCTTCAGGCGGTCCCGCACGATAGGCGGAAGCTGTGCCGAGGATTTCTTGACGTCGATCTTCCAGTCGCTGTCCATGCTGTTCGGGATGTCGATGCGAACCCGCGCCAACTTTGTCAGTTCGGACTGGCGGCAAAGGCCGAACCATGTGCCATGCAGGATAAGCCGCCTGCCGCGATAGAGATAGAACCCCTGAGACTTCAGGTGCCCCTCTGGTCCGCCGATGTCGTCCCACTCGGTCTTGCCCATCTGTTGGTGGTGCGGCAGCGTGAAGCTCTGGATTTCCACGTCGCCGCGGATAAGCGGCAGCTTTTCTTCAGGATCACCGATGGTCGCCGGGTCCTTCCGGGCAAATGGGTCCAGCGGCATCAGCAGGCGGTCGTTCAGCAGAATGCGGAGCGGTTTGGTTTCTTCCATGAAACGATGAAAGACGAGGCGCAAATGGCGTTCGGTTTCCGCAATCCGCTGATTGATGACCTCTGCACGCTTGGCCGCATTGTGAGAATAGCCGCCGGTCAGGCGATCAAGCTTCTGCCAGAGAACCAGCGTGCCGGAAGAGCCGAGTTGATCGACACCGGGGATTCCCGAGACGTCATCCGGCAATTGCACGGCCCATTCGTTCCGCTCGGCCACATCATCGAGATCCCAAACAGCGGCAGACGTGTCGCCTGATCGTCGGGAGACCACCGTGAGCCTGCGACATTGCGAAAAGCTGGCACTCTTCAACCCAAGTCCGAAACGACCGAGATCGGGCTCATCTCGCGTCGCCAGGGGATTTCTGCTGCCCGGGCGCATGGCCGCGACAAGCTCGTCTTCTGTCATGCCATCGCCGTCATCAATGATGGCGATGTAAGGCTCATCTGAAAAAGTCTCGGTGAGTATCTGTATGCGACGCGCAGCCGCCGTGATCGAATTATCGACGATGTCGGCGATCGCGGTCTCGAGAGAATACCCGATATCCCGCAGCCCTTCGATCAGGGCCGCTGCATGAGGTGTCGCATCTGCCCATCTTGCAATGGTATTTTCCTTCATCCTCAACGTCCAGTGAACCAACCGGCTCCACTCTGACGCGAACACGACGGGGTTACAAGGCGGTCAAATCGGAAGGGCGTCGGGTTTTGTCAAGGCAGCGAGGACAAGAGCCGCGATCTGTCTTGCAAGAAACGGCGGCACCGCGTTTCCGACCTGGACATACGCCTCTGTGCGGTTGCCGAGAAACAGGTAGTCATCCGGGAAGGTCTGAAGCCGCGCAGCCTCGCGCACCGTCAGGCTGCGGCACTGAACCGGATCGGGGTGGATGAAATAGTGCCCGTCTTTCGCGATATGACTGGTGACCGTGGTCGAGGCCTGATGCGCCAGTTGCACCCGGAACCGGTCGTTGAAGACCCCGCTGTGCCAGTTGCGATGATCGGGGCCAAGGACCAGCGGAAACTCGTCGGCCTTCGGGCTGTAGCCGTGCACCGCCCCGAACACCGAAGCGAACAGATAGCGCCCAAGGTCCGAGGCCATGTGCCCACGGGTTTCGTGCTGGGCGATGGCACGAAGTTCGGGCCGTTCCAGCCAACGCAACAGATCGTCGTTTGATTTGCCATAGCCCGAAGGCAGCCGGGCAGACAGGCGCTGTGGCGGCGCTTCGGTCTTGAGCCGCCTGGCAATCGCCGCGAAGGCATCCCGCATCAAGGCCTGGTCCCTGGTCCGGTGCATCCCGGCCAAAAGTTTCGCCGCGTCGGTCACGGTTTCGCGCCAGGCCCCCGCGCTGTCATCGCCGCGGCTGAGGCCGCTTCGCAGCGGGGCAAGCCCGCCGATTGCCTCCGCCACGCATCGTCTGGCTCCGGAAACCACAATGCTCGCCCCGGAGGCACGCGGCGCAAGGTCCGACCGAATTCCGACGATGATCACCCGATGCCTGCGTTGCGGAACGCCAAAATCGTCGGCCCGCACGATGAAGTCCGAAGGTTTGGCTGCCTCGCGGAGGCTGGCCTTGCCGTCCTCGACCCGGATCGCCCTGAGTTCATAGAGGTGAACACCGGCAGTTCCGAGCGAGGACAGATCCTCCATCAGCATCTCGAACACAAGTCGGCTTTCGACCGTCGAGGACAGCATCCCCTTCACATTTTCCATCACGAAGGCGGCCGGCCGCAGTCGGTCGAGCACGCTGATGTACTCGCGGAACAGATAGTGCCGGGCGTCGTCCTCTGGCACATAACCCAGCTTGCCCCTGGATCTGGCTCTTCCGACCAGCGAATAGGCTTGGCAGGGTGGCCCACCTATGAGAATCGTTTCGTCGAAATGCTGCCTGAGCGCGATGATGGTGTGATCAATTGCCTCGGCCGCCGGATCGGCACCAAGTTCAAGGCAGCGAGCTTCTTCAATGGCATGCTGCCAGGCGCGGGCGTCGACGGCTGCCCAATCCGGCTCTGCCGTTTGACCGGCATGAAAATCAACGAAGGCCTGCGGTAACGCCCTGTGTAGCGCCCGGTATTCCCGCAGGAACGCACGCAGCGTCAGGGTCCGGTGGGCAGATTTCTCCTTTTCGACGGATATTCCAATGTGAAACGGAGAATGGCCGTCGACATCCAGCGACGCAAAGCCCTCGCCCAGCCCGCCAGGACCGGCAAACAGATCGACGATGCCGAAAGTGGCTGGCAAATCAGATGCCTCTCGAATTCAAATCAATAGCTGTATACCAGGTCAACAAGCCGAGGCCAGCAGGCAAATGACGGACGTTGTCAATAGTCAGACCCGATCACGAATGATGGCTGGGATTCGAGGCAAGAACACCAAGCCTGAACTGGCACTCCGGTCTGCACTGCATGCTGCGGGCTTCCGGTATCGTCTTCATGCCAAGGATGTTCGTGGCAAGCCGGATATCGTGATGCCAAAGCACCATGCTGTCATATTCGTGCATGGTTGCTTCTGGCACCGGCACGAAGGTTGCCGATACACCACCGTCCCGTCCACGCGCCCGGAATTCTGGAAGTCGAAGTTCGATGCCAATGTCGCGAGGGACGAGGCAACCCGATCCGCACTTCTGGAAACAGGGTGGCGGGTCGCAACGGTGTGGGAGTGCGCCCTGCGGAGAGGCGCTGGCGTCACGACGACAAGAGATGCTGTGGCTGCGTGGCTTCATGGCAGCGACGTCGAGATCGAGGTGGGCGAGGCGGATACCGGTGTTGTGTTGCGCCCCAAGCCAGGTCCGACATCGTCATCAGGGAGGTGAGATCCGTTCGAGGAGGACATGAGAAGGACCGCATTCCAAGATGAACTTGAATCAGGTTTCGTCATTTGCTCTGCCTCCAAGGCTGCGCTTTCGGCATCGCCGCCGTCACCTCCATCTCCCGCAGCATCCCGCCCGCCACCAGCCCGTCCCGCACCCAGTCCAGTGCTTGCCACCAATCCTCATAGCCGCGCCGGGCCGACGCGATCTGTTCGGGATGCGGTCGCCAGGTGACGGGGCAGGCCAGAACCTCGACAGTGCGCCATTTGCCGTGGGTCAGCACGTGTTCGGTGCCGACGACGATGGTGGCGGCCCGCTCGCCATGCTGGTTCTGCTTGACCTCGACCGGCACGCAGCGCGGCACGACGCCGGGCATCCAGTCGGGCGTCAGGCCAGCGCGCGCCAATTCCGCCACGCGGATCGCCATGCGGATGCCGCCGAGGCTGTCGGGCATCCCTGCCACCGTTGCCGCAATCACTTCGGCGTCGGGGTGGGTGTAGCTGCCCATCTTGTGCTGACCACCGTCCACCTTGCCGCCCAGCGCGGCACGTTGCAGCAGGACGTATTCGAGGCCGAAGCCGAATCCTTCCTCCGTCACGTCCTTTGGCGGCGGCAGTTCCAGCTGCGCTTGCTCGACGCGGAACGCCCATTCCAGCGCTGCCTGGACGCGCAGCGCGCGTTTCACCTTTGTGCCGCCCGTGCGGCCGATCTTTCGCTGGATGCTCACGGCTGCATCCCCTCAAACAGGGACATCTGCGCCGGGCGCTGGGCCTGGTCCGTCGGCCGCCAGATCCACGGGCCCGAGGCCATGGGCAGCTCCAAGCGTGATGAGGCGCGAAGTGCCGGACGAACACGGTCCGCCCCAGAGCGTCAGCCGGTCGGGCGTGGCGCAGATATTGGACCAGTCGGCGGCCAACATCCGGCGGAAGAGGAAGCCGCTCGTGACAATTGCCCTTGCCGCGCACGCGGATCGTGCCCGCGCGCCAGTCGATGTCGTCGAGCCCGAGCCCGGCGACCTCGCTGCGCCGCAGGCCGAGGCGGACCAGCAGGGTCAGGATCGCCAGATCGCGGATGCCAACGACCGTGCTGGCATCGCAGGCCGCAAGAAGGCGCCGCACCTGATCGGGATCGAGACCCTTGGGCAACCCTGCCAGTCGGCGACGCAAGACAGTCGGCACGGCCGAGACAAGCGACCATTCCGTGACGCCGTCCAGATGCAGAAAGCCGAGGAACGAACGCAACGCCGTGACTGTCAGCTTCGCCACCCCGCCGTTCAGGCACGGGCACCACGCCACCACGAAGGAGGTGACATCGGCCGGGGTCAGGCTCTCCAGTTCAAGACCATCGGAAGACAGCCTGTGGTCCAGAAACGGGCGCAGGCGATTGATCAACCTGAGCCATGGACAAATCGCCCATCGCGATCTGTTGACCCTGCAACCAGCCGCTCAGGTCGCCCAGCAGCTTCCGATGCTTCCAGATTGTGCCGGGCGCGTATCCCTGCCGACGCAAATCCTCCTCGAGTCCTTTCGAAAGGACCGTGACAGGGTTCTTACCTCGTCTCTTCTTCTGATCGATCATCATGATATCCCCTCGTTTCGATGTGAACGAGAAGACGTTACCAGCCCTTAGCTCCGAGGATTATGCCGACCCCTTCACAGCGATCCTCACCAGAAACAACGACTTAAAACCCTACATCGGCATAATCCGGACATCGGCATAATGAGATTTATGCCGATGTCGGCATAAGGCGCACAGCATCCGTGGTGCCATGTCGGGCGCGCTGGGCAAGAAGCTGGGTCTGGTCGTGGTTTCGGCAAAAGACGATGCGCGGGGCAGGGTGTATCGGATCGCCGTACCGGCATGATGCGCAGCCATCCAGCAGATGGCGCAGACTGCTGGACATAGCGACAAACACACCTCGGGCAGGCAGTCTGCATCTCGGAACAGTCAGATTTCGACTTGGCAGCAGAAAGTGCATGCCGCGACCGAAAAGCGTCTCGCGGCCGAAATCTAAGGCTATCGAATCCCGGTGACAAGGTTATCAAGGGCTTGGAAGCCTCTGTTGGCCCTTGGAATTCGGATTCACCACGTTTGACCTTTGACCCCGCCCCATTCCTGACACGCTGCGTCGCGGTCGATCTGGAGGTTGATCCGAAAACGGCGCGGCTGTTCGCCTTTGCGGCGGTGCGGGGCGAGGCGGCGCTGGTTCACAAAGGGGCAGCGCTGGCGCCTGCGCTGGATCGGCTGGAGGCGTTTTGCGCCGGGGCGGTGCATCTGGTCGGCCACAACATCCTGCGCCATGACCTGCCGCATCTGGTGGCCAATAGGGCGCGGCTCGCGGCTCTGGGGGCGGCGGCGGTGGATACGCTGTGGCTGAACCCCCTGGCCTTTCCGCGCAATCCTTACCACCATCTGGTCAAGCACTATCAGGACGGGCGGCTGCAGGTCGGGCATGTGAATGACCCGGTTGAGGACGCGCGGCTTGCGCTGAAGGTGCTGGCCGATCAGATTGCGGCCTTTGCGCGGCTGGGGCAGGAGGTGCCGGATGCGGCTCTGGCCTATCACCATCTGACGACGCGGGGCGAGGCTGCGGCCGGGTTCGATGCGCTGTTCCAATCCTTGCGTGGGTCCGCGCCCGGCGAGGCCGCGGCCCATGCCGCCATTCGTCGCCTGCTGGACGGCCGCGCCTGCCATCACCGGCTGGAGCAGACGCTGGGCCGCCTGTCCGATCCGCGCAACGGCTGGCCCATGGCCTACGCGCTGTCGTGGATTTCGGTGGCGGGCGGGGACTCGGTCATGCCGCCCTGGGTGCGGATGCAGTTCCCGCAGGCAGGGCGGATCGTGCGGCATCTGCGCGATACGAATTGCGGCGATCCGGCTTGCGGCTGGTGCGTTGAGAAGAACAACCCCAACACAGCACTGGAACGCTGGTTCGGCTTTCCGTCCTTCCGCCCGCAGCCCGTCGATGACATCGGCCGCCCCTTGCAGGAGCGCATTGTGGCCGAGGCGATGGCGGGCAAATCCGTGCTGGGCATCCTGCCCACCGGCACCGGCAAATCGGTCTGCTACCAGATCCCGGCGCTGTCGCGGTTCGAGGCGACCGGGGCGCTGACGGTGGTGATCTCGCCGCTGGTGGCGCTGATGGCCGATCAGGTGCAGGGGCTGGCGCGGGCGGGGATTTCCAGCGCGGTCACGGTGAACGGCATGTTGTCGCTGCCCGAACGCCACGATGCGCTGGAAAAGGTGCGGATGGGCGATGCAGCGATGCTGCTGATCTCGCCCGAGCAGTTGCGCTCGCCGTCGATCCGAGCGGTGCTGCACCAGCGCGAGGTTGGCCTTTGGGTGCTGGACGAGGCGCATTGCATCAGCAAATGGGGGCACGATTTCCGGCCGGATTACCGCTATGTCAGCCGCTTCATCAAGGAGTTCTCGGGCGATGCCCCGGCACCCGTCCTGTGCCTGACCGCCACGGCCAAGCCCGAGGTGGTGCGCGACATCCGCGACCATTTCCACACCCGCCTCGGGGTCGATCTGATGCTGCTCGATGGCGGGGCGGTGCGCACCAACCTGTCCTTTGCGGTGCTGCCGACGCAGAAGGCGACCAAGCTGACCGATATCCTGTCCGCGATCGAGGCCAACCTGCCGCCCGAAGGGGCATCCGGCGCCGTGGTCTATTGTGCCACACGCAGCGCGACGGAAAAAGTGGCAGAGTTCCTGAAAGGGCAGGGGCTGGCCGCGGATTTCTTTCACGCAGGCCTTCCCCCTGACCGCAAGCGTGATGTGCAAGAGGCGTTTCGCACCGGCCAGTTGCGGGTGATCGCTGCGACCAACGCCTTTGGCATGGGGATCGACAAGCCCGATATCCGGCTGGTCGTGCATGGCGATATTCCGGGGTCGCTGGAGAATTACCTGCAAGAGGCGGGCCGTGCGGGCCGGGATCGCGCGCCCGCCAACTGCGTGCTGCTGTTCAGCCCCGAGGATGTGGAGCGGCAATTCTCGCTTTCGGCCCGATCACGGCTGGCACGGCATGAGATTGGCGCGATCCTGAAGGCGCTGCGGCGGATGGAAAAGCACAAATCCGGCGAGGTGGTGGCCACACCGGGCGAGATCGTGCGTGAGGACAAGGATCAGGAGTTCGAGCGCGACAAGACCACCGACGACACCCGCGTGAAGACGGCCGTCGCCTGGCTGGAAGAGGCGACCCTGCTCAGCCGCGAGGAAAACCGGGTGCAGGTCTTCCCGTCCTCCCTGCGCATCCGGTCGGTTGATGAAGCGGCGGCGCTTTTGGACAGGGCGCAGATCACCGGCGTCAGGCGCACCCAACTGATGGACCTTGTGCGCCATGTGATGAATGCGCCTGTCGATGCCGGAGTTTCGACCGACGACCTGACCGGCGCCTGCGGCTTGTCGGGGCGCGATCTGCACCGGGCCTTGGCCGATCTTGAGGCGCTGGGGATTGCCAGCAATGACACCGCCGTCACGGTCTATGTCCATCTTGGTGTCGAGGATGCTTCGGCCCGGCGGTTGCATCACGCGGCAAGGATGGAAGCCGACCTGATCGCCCTGCTGCACGAGGCGGTGCCGGATGCGGAAGGGGCCGAGGCGCACCCCTTGAACCTGACCGAAACCTGCCAGGCCTTGCGCGACAAAGGCCATGTGCAGGTGCGTCCCGATCTGGTGGAAACCATCCTGCGCGGTATGGCGCAGGATGGGCGCGATCAGGATGGCGGGCGCGGCAACCTGACCCTGCGCAAGGTCAGCCGGAACACGATCTTCGTGCGGCTGGAGCGTTCCTGGCCCACGGTCGCCCGCACCGCCGACCTGCGGCGGCAGGGGGCGCAGGCCCTGCTGGCGCATCTGACGGGCAAGGTGGCCAAAGGCACGCGCGGCAAGGACATTCAGGTGGAAACCACCCTTGGCGCAATGCTGGATGCGCTGAACGGCGATGCCCTTCTGCGGGCCGAGGTCAAGGACATGACCCGCCTGATGGACCGCGCGCTGCTGTGGTTGCACGAACAGCAAATCGCCACCCTTGGCCGTGGTCTGACCGTGTTCCGCCCGGCGATCACGGTGCATCTGAACCCCAAGGGCGGGCCCTTCACCGTGCAGCACTTCGCGCCACTGGAAGAGCATTACAGTGAGACCACGATCCAGACCCACGTCATGGCCGCCTATGCCGAAAAGGGGCTGGCGGCGATGGATCAGGCGAGGCGTCTGTCCGAGGATTATTTTGTTCTGGACCGCGACGCCTTTCTGCGCCGCTGGCTGCCGGGGCGGGGCACGGAAATCCGGCGGCAGACCACCGGCACCTCGTGGCGCACGATTGTCGATGCGCTGGAGAACCCGGTGCAGGCCGAGATTGTCTGCGACGACCGTGAACAAACCAACGTGCTGGTGCTGGCAGGGCCGGGGTCGGGCAAGACGCGGGTGCTGGTGCACCGCATCGCCTACCTGATCCGCGTGCGGCGCGAAGACCCGCGCGGCATTCTGGTGCTGACCTACAACCGCCATGCTGCGGCCGAAATCCGCGAGCGCCTGCGCCGCCTGATCGGCGATGACGCCGCGGGGGTGACGGTCTCCACCTGCCACGCGCTGGCGATGCGCCTCATGGGGGTAAGTTTTGCAGGCGATCATCAAGGCCCGCGCGATTTCGACAGAATCGTGATGCAGGCGGTGGCCCTGCTGCGCGGCGATGGGCTGACCAAGCCCGAGGCCGAGGCGCTGCGCGAGACGCTGATCCAGGGCTATCGCTGGCTCTTGGTCGACGAATATCAGGACATCGGCCCCGAGGAATACGCCCTGATCGGCGCGGTGGCGGGGCGGTCGCTGGAGGATGACCTGCGCATCAGCCTCTTTGCCGTCGGCGATGACGACCAGAACATCTACGCCTTCGCCGGGGCCAGCATCGACTTCATCCGCCGGTTCGAGGCTGATTATGCCGCCAAGCCTGTCTGGCTGACCGAGAACTATCGCTCCACCGCCCATATCATCGCGGCGGCCAATGCCGTGATCACCCCGGCTGCCCAGCGCATGAAGGCGGGCCACGACATCACCGTGAACCGCGCCCGCGCCAAGGCTGCGCCGGGTGGCGACTGGGCTGCGCTGGACCCGGTGGCGCAAGGGCGGGTCAGCCTGCTGGATGCGGGGGGCGATGCCGCGCAGGCGGTGACTGAACTGGACGAACTGGTGCGCCTGTCCAGGCTAGACCCGGATTGGTTCTGGCGCCGCTGCGCCGTGATCGCCCGCGACTGGCGGCGGCTGGAACCCGTGCGCGCCTATGCCGAGGCGCTGGGCATCCCCATCGACATGGCCAACGAAACCCTGCCCAGTCTCTGGCGCCTGCGCGAGATGCAGGGCTTCATCCGTGCGCTGCTGGCGGATCGGACGCGGCTGCTGACCATCCCTGATCTGGTCGCCATCCTGAACGCCCAGCCCCAAAGCCGCTGGACCGACCTGATCGGCGAAGGCGTAGGCTTGCTGGCGCGTGAGTTGGTGGAAAAGGCCGCTCCCGTGCCCGACCTTGTGCAATGGTTCGGCGAATGGGCGCGGGATGTTCGGGGCGAGCAGCGCGGCTTGTTGCTGCTGACCGCCCATCGCGCCAAGGGGCTGGAGTTCGACCATGTCGTCATCCTGAATGGCGGCTGGGACCGCCCGTCGCGTGGCGAAGACACGGATGCCCCGCGCCGCCTGTTCTATGTCGCGATGACGCGGGCACGCGCGACCCTGACCGTTCTGACCGACGGCCCACATGCTTTTGTCCGCGCCAGTGAAGCGGTCCTTTCCCGCCGCGTCACCCCCGACACCGCTTCCCTTCCGCGCGCCCGCCTGCGCTATGTGCCGCCGGACCCAAAGCTGGTGGACCTGTCCTTCGCGGGGCGTCTGAAGCCGGGTGATCCTTCGCTGAAGGCCATCGCCGCCGCCCGCCCCGGCGACCCCGTTCAGCTTATCCGCGATGGGGACCGCTGGCGGATCGACAACGCCCGAGGCCAGACCCTTGCCCGCCTGTCCCGCGCCTTTACCCCGCCCAATGGCACGACCTTCCTGCGCGGCGAGGTCGCGGCCATCCTGAACTGGCGGCGTGAGGATGGCGATGAGGACTATCACCACCTGCTGCGGCGCAATGCTTGGGAAGTGGTCCTGCCCGAACTGGTGTTCGAAACAGACGCGGCAACCGTCAGGGCGGGGCAGTAAGACAGATGACTTGCCTCAAACGTGGCTTTGGCCAGTTTCTTATGACTCGAAAAGGGTGGCTTCCGCTGGCTGGATTCGTAAGCGCAAGCTGGACGGCACTTCGGTTTCAGCTTGACAGCTTGAAGTTCCACGGCATCAGGTCGTCGATGCGGCTTTGCGGATGACCGCGTGCGATGGCTTCGAGCGTGGCCTTGAGATAGGCGAAGGGTTCGATACC
>Ga0210028_1001836_pt1 | contig 17420 bp, 17 predicted proteins | sample CryGeymeta201513_FD_185468 | JGI IMG/M metagenome (GOLD analysis project Ga0210028, IMG submission 185468) | Groundwater microbial communities from Crystal Geyser aquifers in Utah, USA - Crystal Geyser metaG 2015-13 (SPAdes) (version 2) | ecosystem: Environmental > Aquatic > Deep subsurface >...
TAGGAATTATGTTGCCGGAACCGCTCTGACATCACTGTACGACGCTTCTCTGACAACTAGAGATGCATTTGTTGCCGCATCTACAGACAGAGTTACAGGCATTGAGGCTTATACCGGATCCACATGGGATCAGAGCGACGCCGCTCTATATGGCAAGGCGTATTCTTTTGAGAGTTCGCTTGGCGAAAATGCTCCTTCCCAGATTTCCGCCCCTTATGATGTACAAGCCTTCATGGCTGATATATATAAAGAGTCTATAGCTGATGTACATACTGGTTCGACACTGGATATCTATATCCAATCAGAACAACTTGAAGTCGATCTTGCGATGCATGGCGAGTTCCTTGCTGCCAAGAAAGCTTTTTGGACAAAAGTCGATGGCTTGGCACTGAACACTGAAATTAGCGGCGAGGTTGCTGAGTTAGAACAGAGCCTGCACACAGTATTATCCGGTCTACAGGACGGCAGCAATGATGTTGCCAGAGCAAGTAAGACTACTCTTTATAAATCTTCATTAGACCTTGTTACCACTATTCTTGAAACCTCCGAAGACAAAGACGTCGATGCAAAGGATGTTAGATCTCATATTATAGAGGAAGGGAAGAAGCTCGGACTTACCCTTGACAGAAACGACGTTCCCATTGTATAGTAGGTGTCTTGTTTCCTAAAGCACCTTACTCACATGGTTAACGGATCTGAAGCTGGTCATGGTTTTACGCAAGCTGAAGTTGCTTGGTTTGAAGATGGGGAGGCTGACAATTTTGATGGTGAGACCATGGAAGGTTACAATGCAGCGATGATGGCCCCTTTTGCTATAGTTGCTGTCACTAATCTACGCTCAACACTTGCCTCTGCTCCGGACAGGCTGAATGATACCGTCCTCGCTCTTATAGCCAAAGCTCCAGGTCTCCTTGAGGCAAGTACATCGGCTTATGATGGTATGCCTTCTAACGGCAGTACACACGGAGCCATTCCATCCGTTGTCGATACCGATTATTTTGCTTTTTCTGTTGCTCAGCAGGTCATTGGAAATGCTATCAAGGTTGGATTAGATGCTGTTTTGTCTGATGACAAGGACTTGAGTACAGTCGCGGAAGTCGGCGCCACGATCGGAGGTCTCACTGCACTTGCAGCCTCTGTGACAGTTACAGCACATATGGCAGGTTCCGAATATCGATATTTGATACTGTGGAATTTAGCGGTACAAGTCGCATCTTATTTATGCACAAGGTTCGGCATTGATGAATTCTGGAAAAGACATATGACTGGCATTATCGCTGATACGCTTTTGATACAAGGTGTTTCGGCTTTCAAAGAGCTCCGCTAATACACGCATTTGACAAATAATAATTTTTCACTTATAATTCTCGCCTTTTAGCCCACGTTAATCTGTAAACTCACGTGCTAAACAGAGCGACAAAAGCAGCTATTTACGTTCTTTTACAAGTCACATTGTTAATTACTCCTATGAGTGTTGCCGCGGAGACCTCGGCTCTTGAAGCTCGAATGATGGAGCCTATCCAGATTGAGAAGAGTGGATCATTCCAACTGTCTCACGCTGCAAGTACCTCCATGAATGTTTCCGTAGATAATGCTCCAGACGCTTCAGTGGAAGCCTGCATGTCGCTTGCACTATCCGTACTGGGCTCTCTTCCTGCTGAACATGCCGAAGCTCTCACCGATCTTACACTTGTCTTTGATGACAATGCTAAGCGTGGTCAGGCCGGTGGACATCTTATGCGCATCAGGTGCGTTGATATCTCCGATGAAGAGTTTGCTGCGGTGATGGTTCATGAGATGGGTCATATTGTCGACACAGGCCTTCTGCAAGGTTCCGGTAGCGATGAATACGTCTTCAGTGACGGATCCAAGCCGGTTCTCAAAGATGACTTAAGTGTCCTCTTCTATGAAACATCTTGGATCTCGAATTATTCATTCACAAGTGAAACCGATGGGTACTCGTTTGTCAGCAGATATGCTACTTCCGACCCTTTCGAAGATTTCGCAGAGACATATGTAGCGTACGTTCTGCATGGAGAGACTTTTCGCTCTTATGCGGCCAGTAGCGACGAGATCAATGAGAAATATGAGTTCATGAAAAACTACGTGTTTGAGGGCATAGAATACTCAGGCATTGATCAAGCTCAGGCGTATGACGAAAGAGTATACGATGTGACGAAACTTCCTTTCGATTTAGATTTCTTTCTAAATAATTAGTTGGTAGGACTCCCCGGTCTCGACTGGGGTACTCCTTTCCACACCTCCTCCTTAATCTCCCGGCTGTGTCCCAGTCGGGGGATTTTCAATTATTAGTCTGTAGCGAGTGGGATTTTTGTATTGCGGCCAGACTCCTTCTGTTTTAAAATGCCCGAGCAGTAAAAAGCGTGGTGACTGTAGCTCAGTTGGTTAGAGCGTCCGGTTGTGGTCCGGAAGGTCATGGGTTCGAACCCCATCAGTCACCCCATTTCTAGACTGTAGAGAGTAGACTGTAGACAGTTTGCTACTTTGCTTGCGTGCTGATCAATAAGTTCTTTCGTCTATCGTCAAAATTTTTTGATATGTACGCTGCAGAAGTCTACTCTATCTCCCACCTGTAATGCCCCGTAATTTCGGTGGGCCAATTGAGTAGATAATTATCCTCTTTCACCCCATAGCCGTAATTGTGGATGATTAATGGAGTACCATCGTCATTCCTCTTGTCCGAGACTATAGCGATATGCCATAAGCCACCTTCTATTTGATCGTACGTTACAATATCGCCACCTTGCCACTCCGATAGATTCTCCGCATCCCATGGAACAACCTCTGTTGTTAAACTTTTGGCATATTTGGCCAAGAAAACTCCTATATTTCTTACTCTTCTGAAATTGATATTCTGATCTGGTGTTGGATCAGACAGGTAATCGTCTGGATATGCAGCCATATCTGCATCTATCATCTCTTTTAAATCGTACCCAGTGCTTTCCAGTGCTCTCCAAATCACATCTGAACACACACCACTATTCTCCGGCGGGTAAGCATCAGTGTAATATCCCGTCTCGTATTCTGTCACGACGCCTATTTGCACTCTAGCGCCCTCTAATATATCGCCAAAATCATCTATTCCGTCACCATCTTTGTCTACTGGGCTTCTGATTGGCTGTATTTCGATTTTCTTACTCGGCGACAAGCATGCACTCAGCCCGATCACAATGATAATGATGACAATAAATCGCTTCATACTGGCATTATATATCAATCCTTCTTCTTGCCAAATCTCACTACGACCGCCCTATTCTTATCATTTAGACTTTCCATTATTTCACCAATCCTTTCATCGATCTCTGCCGTAGTGATATCAATCAATGTTTTCCCTCTTAACTCTCCGTCTATAATACTGTTTCCTACGACAGTTCCCTCTTCGGCCGTCCATATCTCACATATAAAAGTTTGAGCTTCCAGCATAACCCCTCCGCGATATAATATCAACACCGTATTTCCAGCCATAGACATTAATACATTTCTGATCTTAGAGCTAACGATTTCTTCGTTAATAACCGCCGGATGGCATATCGCTACATGCACCCCACCTTCCAGGTCGCGCTCTTGGGAGTACATCACATCATCATCCGCACTCTCCGCATATGGCAATCCCATCATATCGCATTATCAAAATAGTGGCTTATTCTAGCCCTTGATTAACTTCGCGTCAACCATACTACGCCTACTCCTCCCCTATCTTAAGTTCTGGCAGTTTCTCTTCTGCTGGGATCTCTTTTGCCGCCCTATTGAGCTTAGTCATGACAGCCCTCAATACAGCTGCTGAGAATTCCCACATCTCGTCGTAATCGTGCTCAACACCATGGTGCTCGAAATAATCGCGCAAACTGAAAGTTGCGAGCTGGACTACCGGGGCTTTGATATTTTTGTTCTCATCCAGAACAGTCGCCAGAGTCTTATGCGGTGCGCTGAATCCGGCGGCAAGCATTGCCTCACCCCAAATTGCGATCTCTTTGCGCATACTTGGAGACAAAACCTCTTCGTCATCAAGGTCTTCCAACTCTTTCTCCTTCTTTTTAAAAATTTTCTTCTCCTCGCTTGTTAGATCAATCTTTTCTCCCGCTATCATTTTCTTCTCCGGATCATCATAGTTCTTGAGCTTAAGATCTTCGCCAGCTTCCTCCTTGATATCATCACGTCCTATGATAAGAAGCGCCAATATAAACGCCGCAGGTATATTCTCTGCAAGTAATTGAACTATAAGCGCCAATGTTCCTTGGCTTGCGCCTCCACCCTTGATCAGTTTGATCAGGAGTTCCGCCAGATTATCTTCTTTTTTCTTGCGCTTTTTTTCCTCCCTCTGAATTGCTTTTATCGCAGAGGAGGCTTTTTTCATCTGTTCACGGAGATGTTCGACAGCTTCGGCGCTCACACCACCGCCTTCGCCCTCCTCCATCCCTACAAAGGATTCAAAATCAGACATATAAATTTGTAGAATTAAACATTTATCCCCTTAAGTTTAACATGTTTTCAAAAGAGTTCATAACTACTTGCACACCTTACAGCAGCAACCTGCAAAAGCGTTATATAGTGTTGCCAAAATCCACCCAACAAAAAACCCATCTACAAGACCATCGATAAGTCCGGCAACTGCACCAGTCACGCTCAGCTCATAATATGGATAAACTCCTACAAGCAGGCCGAGTTGATCTGCCATATACCCCGTATAAGCAGATATTGCTGTTAATATGGCAAGTGACACACCCCAAAAAACAGCCAACGCCAATCCGGCAGATACCGCTTTGAGCTTCATAGTTAGAATGGTTATTTGTTTGTTTTTTTCGCAAAAAAAACGCCGTATTAAACGACGTTTACCAATGTATCTTTGAAGATCCTGCCATCAAATTTCTTTCGTCTCTTCTCTGTGAATTTCACTTCGCCTCCCTTAAGAGCAAACAAAGTATAATCAGCCCCAATCCCTACGTTATCACCAGCGTGGAACTTTGTACCTTTCTGACGGACCAAAATCGAACCTGCAGACACGGCTTGACCTCCGAACGCCTTCACGCCCAAGCGTTTTGCCTTGGAATCGCGACCGTTCTTGGTGGAACCTGCTGCTTTCTTATGTGCCATGGTATATTAGGATTTAGGATTTAGGGATTAGTGAAAGGAGTTGCTTTGTAAGAGAGGACTTAGTCAATACTCGAAGGGAAGATTAAACCAGCTCGCGAATTTTATATGAAAAGCTGTTTTTTGGCAAGCTTATTTGGACTGCCTCCCTTAAGGTTGAAAAACAGCCGATTTTCAGGTATAATATACGGATATGAATATGTTCAAACAAAAACTCGCGGAGCTCCTGGTTGTGACCTTGATGGTTTCGCTCATCATAGCTGTGCCTGCGTTGGCAGAGGAGACACAAGACACAGACAGCAAGACACAGACAGCAGATGAAGATCCTCTTGCCGATGTCGATGAGAGCACTATCCGTAGTGCTTACCTTATCTTGCAGCTTCAAACACAGCTTTCACAAAAACTTACTCAGTATGATGATATCGAGGATCAGATTGGAGATACTCAGGATGAGCTAACAGGTGTTCGCGAATCTATAGACACTCTGGATGAACAGATTGGCAATCTGGATGATTTGATATCTCAATCAGAGAGCAAAATAGAGAGTGTTACTGGCCAAATTACCGAGACCGAACTTGGGATATCTGATGCCATGGAAGATATCGAGATGAGGGAGCTTCAGATCGAAGATCAGAAATCTGTTGCTGCCGATATAATCCAAGTCCTTTATGTTAAGAAAAATATTTACTATGACGATGATGGCGCAAGCCCTCTTAAGTTGATCTTGGCTGATGGCAGTGTGTCTGATGTCACTCAGGACATGGTTTATCTTGATCTTATTGAACAAACTTCCGAAGATATCTTTGACGCTTTGCAGGAAAGCAAAGATGATCTTGCCGCAAAACAAGCTGAACTTGAGGAGAAGAATTTACTACTAAGTACACTGGAAGAAGATCTACTGGCTGAAAACGAGACGCTTAATGCTGAAAAACAAGGCAAGGAGACCCTTCTGTCCGAGACCGAAGGCAAAGAGTCGATCTATCAGGAACTTCTGCTCTTATCAAAGCAACAACAAGACGAGGTACAGGATGAGATCGAGAATCTTAGATCCAACCTAGACCTTATTGAGGACAAATTTTATAGCAGCACCGCAATACTTACTGACGAGCAGATACAAGCCGTCATGGATATTAAGGCGGAAGCGCTTTTGTCAAATGGGGTGCTCGGGTCATCCGAGTTTTTGCAATTAGATTGGCCCGTCTCACCGAGTAAAAAAGGATTGTCGTCTTATTTCTCAGACTCCTCTTATGTTTCCGTATTTGGCGTACAGCACCATGCTATAGATATCCCAACTCCACAAGGTACTCCAATTGAAGCACCTGCTGATGGCGTTGTTTACAAAGTACAATATGATTCCGAAAGCATTGGATATGCTTATATTATGCTTGCTCATCGCAAAGGAGTGGTAACCGTCTATGGCCACGTCTCTGCTACTACAGTCAAGGCAGGAGATTATGTTTACCGTGGTCAAATTATCGGGCTTAGTGGTGGCATGCCGGGAAGTATTGGAGCAGGATTACGCACTACCGGTGCTCACCTGCATTTCGAAGTATGGCAAGATGGCATCGTTGTAGATCCTCTCGACTACCTTGACCTCACTGAGATTCCGATTAATACTCTGAGAGACGACTACTTGGAAAGAATGCAAGAACAGATTCAGAATGAAATTGATAGCATTAAGAACAGCTTGGATATTCTTAACTAGGCATTTATGGTTGATGGTGTTACAGAGACGATTTTCTTGCTTCTTGGAGGACTTGGTATTTTTGTTTATGGCATACATCTGACCTCTGACGGCCTACAGAAATTAGCTGGCTCAAAGATGAAGACGTTTTTGACTAAACTCACCCAAAACAGAGTAGTTGGATCCGTTGTTGGAGCTTTTACTGCCGCGGTTTTTCAGAGCAGTTCGTTTATGTCAGTTATGGTTGTTGGTCTCGTGAGTGCGCATTTGCTTAATCTCACTCAGGCTGCCAGCCTAATTGTCGGAATGAATGTTGGCACAACTATAACGTCTCAAATTATTGCATTCGAGGTCTCTGCTTTTGCCCTGCCTATGGTTGCCGTTGGTGTGTATTTGAATCTGTTTTCCAAAAAAGAAGGATGGCATTTTGCGGGTCAAGTACTGACAGGGATAAGCATGCTTTTTCTTGGTCTGATGTTCATGAAAGACGCCTTTGTACCACTGCGTGACAATCCTATGTTTCTCGAGTTCTTCGTAACTTACGGTGGCAATATATTCTTGGCTGCCATGTTCGGCATAGTTGCGACTTTTGTCATACAATCTAGTGCTGCAATTATTGGAATTACCATTGCGCTTGCATCTTCCGGCCTGCTTGCATTGCCGGCGGCAATAGCCATAGTTCTCGGTAGTAATATCGGCACCACTCTGACTGCTCAAATTGCCGCGTTGCACATGAATCGCACCGCCAAGAGGGCTGCGATGATTCACACACTGTTTAATGTCGTAGGCGTTATCTGGGTGATGCTAGTCTTCAATAAGTTTGTTGATATCGTAGACTGGGCTACTCCAAACGATCCTTCTTTTGTGGCAGAGAATGGCAGCTCACCTTATATTGCCAGACATATCGCCAATGCTCATACGATTTTCAATATCCTTAACGTTATCGTGTTTTTGTTTATCTTGCCGTATGCCGTGAAATTCGTTGAATGGATTTTGCCTCCGCGCAACACGAATAGACCCAAAGGCATGGTGCCTTTGCACAAAGGTTATTTAAAAAGTCCTGAAATTGCTTTGATGCAATCCAAATTAGCATCTCAAGCTATGTTCAATATAGTTTTGAGCAATTTTGATCACTGCAAGACCTACTTCCGCGATCCAAAAGTTGAAGCAATGATATTCAAAAATGAAAAGACTATTAATCGTTACCACGTCGATATCTCACAGTATTTGAGTAAGTTACTTGCGATGAGCGAGATGACAGAAGCACAGGCGCAAAAGATCCCTGTATTCCTGCACTTGGTCAACGATATCGAAGCCATGGGAGACTGCATGAAACAGATTATAGAAGAAGTCAGAACTCTGTACGAACACAAAAAGAAATTAACTCGCGGCGAAATAACCAGCCTAAATAAGATGTTTGACGCACTGCGTCAACACCTTGTCCTTCTGGGCAAGATGCTTGAGCAGCCCATCCGAGACAAGGTTATTGAGGTCGAAGAAGACCTAATTACCTTCCGCCGCACAAAGCTCGACAGGACAAGAACGAGGAATCACTACATGACCAATATCGTTGGCTGCCTGCATGATTTTGTCAGGAAAATGTCCAATCTACTTGTCATGACAAGGGAAGTTTAGAGACTTTTGCAGAGGCCTCCCTTGGTTATTTGGCCAGTATATCTTTGTACTCCAGCCTGTAAATGTGGAGGAATGTTAACGCAAGAATCAAAGCGAACGGCCCGAGAATTAATCCTTTGAATCCTATCGTGAACATACTGCCCAATATAACGAAAAATGTCAGAAGAGGATATATATGAGCTGTACCGCCAATGAGATATGGCTTGACTACATTGTCTACTGTAGAAATGACTGCAAGCCCCCAAGCGATAAGAAATGTTGCCGCTACCCAATGTCCGGTCACAAACATTACGATCACTATAGGAACCCATATTATAGCGGCACCGAGATAAGGTATTATTGAGAAGAATGCCGTCACAGTTCCCCAAAACACAGGGTTGCCTATTCCTGCAAGGAAGTATCCTACTCCCGCGATAGCACCTTGCATTATAGCCGCACCAAAGATTCCGATTGTTATAGCCTTGCTGATCGTAGAGAGTTTTTTGAAAAGTATCTGCTGGTACTTGCTTGGCATAGGAAGTATGCTCTTGAAATAAGCTACGATCTTGTCTCCATCGCGCAAGAAATAGAACACAGACAGGATCATAATCAACACATCTATAATTATGATCGATATTTGCTTCGCTACATTGGTCGTCTGGCCTACGATGAATGTACCTATGGCACTTGTTGCTGATGACAACGTTGATATAAACTCCGCCCTTGTGATTGGCGAATATTTTTCGATTTTTTCTACATAGTCCCCGATAATGCTATCTCTTATCATTTCCGGAAAAAGATGTATATCTTCGATATCGTAACCTTCTATCTGCTTCTGCACTGCATCAACAGCTTCTACGGCATCTGACGTTAATGACGAAACCAACAAAGAGATAGGCCCCAATACGATTATTAGAACCAGTAATGTACTTAAGAAAGCTGAAAGCCACTTAAGCTTTCCCCCAAACAGCCACACCCAGAATTTCTGTAGTGGCGCTGCTACTGTCGCTATAATCGCCGCCATGATAATCGGAACCAGGAACGGATATATCATGTAAGTGATAAATCCAATCAGCAATATTATGATTGCTATGAGAAAATATTTTGATAGACCTTCTATTGCGAGGCTACCTGTTACATTTTTTTTTGGAGGCATTGTTTTGTTTTTGTTAGGATTTTACTGTTTAGCCTTCTACAAAGTGTCACCAATATCCAAGTCCTATACGCTTTCGTCGGTTTTCGCGATTTTTCGTGACGTTACCGACTTTTGAAATAAGGACTCTCTTATGTTACCATAGCATTCGCTCAAATTTAACTCTTAAATAAAAATGAAAAAAACGCTTTTTGTACTTTTAATTACTATCATCATGGCTACATCGGGATGCGCTAATGCAACATTCGACCAATTTTCGGGTCCGCAGGCGGGAGATACTGTCGTTACCATGCAAACAAGTGAGGGAGATATCAAAATAAGACTTTTTGATGAACTTACTCCCGAGATGGTTACTAATTTCACAACTTTGGCCAAGGAAGGATATTACGATGGGCTGCTTTTCCACAGAGTTATTGACGGCTTCATGATCCAAGGCGGAGATCCAAATGGCAACGGTACCGGAGGACACAGCTACAAAGGTGCCGGCACTAAGCTTGATGATGAGATTGCTCCCGGCTTAACTCATTCTCGTGGTGCTATTTCTATGGCAAACAGTGGTTCTGATACTAACGGCAGCCAGTTCTTCATAGTCCAGAGTGATGCGGCTTATTTGGACGGGTCTTATTCGCTGTTTGGACAAGTTTATGATGGCATGGACGTCGTAGATGCTATTGCCGATGTGACTACCGACGGTAATGATAAACCCATCGTCGATGTCGTCATTGAGTCCGTTCAGATTGATACTTACTAGAGCCCTTAACCCACAACTAATATGGCTTCCGATGCATCCATGGATATTATGTGCGATTTCGATATACATGAACTCACTAATGCCGTAGATCAGGCCAAGCGTGAACTTGTCATACGTTATGATCTCAAAGATCTTGCCATAGAGATCAAGCAAAATGATGAGAATATAACTATTACAGCACCTTCCGATCTTGCTCTCAATTCCACTTGGGATATTTTGCTGCAGAAGGTTATAAATAGGCAGCTTTCTCCTAAGATCATGAGCAGAGGCGACGCAGAAAAGCTTGGCGGATCTGATGTGCGCTACACCATCAAACTTACAAAAGCGCTGGACTCCGAAACCGCCAAAGTCGTGTCGAAGCTTATCCGTGATAATTTCCCAAAGGCTAAATCCAGCATACAAGGACAGGTTGTACGCGTTACTTCAAAATCTCGTGACGAGCTTCAGTCTGTAATCGCATTTTTGCAAAAAGACAGCAGCCTCGAATTGCCTCTGAAATTCGGGAATTACAGATAGATTATGTTCTCTTCTTCTCCTCTTTGCCGTTGAGATATATTCTCATTTCAGGCGCTATTTGGATCAAGATATTCCCGTCTTCCGACTCCATATCCATTTCAAAAGGCTTTGGTGGAAGTTTCCCTATAAGTTCAAAAAGCTTTGCGTTGGCTTTTGCTATCTCTTCGTCTTTCTCCTCGCGCATTTTGAGAAGTTTCAAGTAAGACTCGTCTCGCATGAGCTGCCTCTCCCAATCCTCCTCCATGTCTTTGACCTGAGATTTTAAATCTTTGTATGCGGTTTTCACTGCTTCGTAATCTTCCGAGTCTATTTTGCCTTCGGTCTTAATCTCTTTTTTGATCTCTTTGATCTGGAATTTGAGCTTATTCAAGTCTGTCAGTACGAGCGAAATCTGATCTTCTATCATTGCGGATATTGATTAATAATTTATTTTGTTTACTAGTATGTCATGATCTCTTTTGATCCAACAAGCTTGCCACTATTGTAGATTTTGATCATATAAGCTTTGTTCCAACCTACGTTCACTTTGATGTGTTGGTAAAGCTGACCACTGCATGATTCTACAACAGGCCATTCAAATGCGGAATCAACCATGTGCCATTCATCATCGTACCCTTTGTAATATAATTCTACGTCGAGATTCTGATCGGCTTGTCCGTATTCATTGATGTAACTTGTGAAATACAGAGTGCTATAAGACGGATACAAAGTCTCCCCATTTTCCTCTAGCACCATGTCTGATACTGGTTCAGGCTCTTTACAAGCCGCAGGTGGAGTATCCGATACTGTTATGCTTCCAACAATGTCGTACGGTTTAAGAGCGTCAGCTTGTTTGTAGTTTTTGTAATAGTTTACTGCAGCAACAGAGTCATGATTTACAACATAGTCACTCCAGAAATCCCACTCGGCAATACATGTATCATCGTATTTGTTTCCAGGGTAAACAGCTACGATTTCCATAGTTATTTTTTTGAAAGGTTGAGCGCCTACAAGATCGACAAACTGCATGCCGTATTCATCAAGCAGTTCGTACTCACCAAACTCGATGTCGTCCAGATATATCTTTATAGTTTTTAGTCTATTATTTTGGGCAAAGATAGATTCATCTCGTGCGAATCCTCCAACTACGCCAAAATATGATGCCTCTACAAGGCTATCAAACACATAACTGATCTTACCTCCAATGCCTCCTTCTGATGAACACCAAGCCGTAGAAAAATCCTCATCATCCACCATAGCAGCTTCGTAATTGAATCCTATATTCGTACTGTCGACCAATACGGAATCTGCTTCGATTTGATATCCTTTGGCATCAAAAATAGAAATAGCTTCCTCTTCCTGAGCGACCTCTTGTTCTTGCGTATCCACAGTGATTCCTTCGTCAATATCCACTTCAACGATTGATTCATTCGTGCATCCAGTCAGTGCGATGGAGATGATCAAAACACATAATACTAACAAGCGGCGTGGTGGTTTCATGGTATCTGTTTTTATATTTTTATTGCGTCAATTATACACAAAATCGTCGCCACAAGAAATCTACTTGCATCCCTTTGATTTGCCTTAAGCCTCGAAAATTCTAACCTTGTGACCCCTGTATGATTCACGCCCGAGAAAGCTCATCACTTTGTCGTGATAACGTGCATCGGCCTCGAACTTCGTGTCTTTTGGCTGGACATGAATCCCTCCTATTTCGATTCCTTTGAGGCTTTGGTTGTTGTTTATCATATCGAAGAGTGCTTTTGGGCCAAATCCATCCTGCTTCCCAACGCTCAATTTGTAAGTTCTAAACTGTATATCCTTGCGCCCTTGCCCATGATGCCCTCCTTGTTGTGGCCTTTGTCCTTGTCTTTGTCCTCCTCGTCCTTGCCCGCCTCTGCCTTGTCCGCCGTAGTTGCGATCTTCATACATGGATTTCTGAGTAGATATATCTTTGACGTTCGAATAGTGTTTGAGGAATCTATTGAACTCAGCCGAGATAAAATGCTTGATTAGCTCGTCATGGCTGAGGTCACCCAGCTCGCTGTGAATAGCATCCAAGTATGGCTTGAGTTTCTCGTGATCTACCTCTGTAGTCCGAACCCTATGTACAAGGCTCATCAGTTGAGCTTCGCAAATCGCCTTGCCTGTTGGAACGTCCATTTGAGTGAACTTTTTTTTCATTATGCTTTCTATGCGCCTCAGTTTGCCATGCTCTTTCATGTGAATAATCGTGAGCGAGATTCCCGCTTTGCCCGCGCGTCCCGTTCTGCCGCTTCTATGGACATATGTTTCCGGACTGTCGGGCAGTTCGTAATTAATAATATGCGTTAAATCGCTTACGTCGATTCCACGAGCTGCGACGTCTGTCGCTACCATTATTTGAATATCTTTCTGCCTAAATCTTGTCATAGTGTCACTTCTTTCATCCTGAGATATATCTCCGTGTATTGCCTGAGCTGCGTAATTGTCTTCGATTAATTTTGCGGCTACTTCTTTTGTATCGCGTCTTGTTCTGCAAAAAACTATGCCGTAAACGTCCGGATTAACGTCAAGCAGTCTGCGCAGTGCCGCGTATCTATCGCGCGCATGTACCGTCACGTACTTGTGCTCCACGTTGTCGGCTCCCTGACTTTCGCTTGATACTTTTATCTCTCTAGGGTTACGCATACGCTGCTTCGCGACTTTTTGTATCCAAGGAGACATTGTCGCGGAGAATAGTAGCGTCTGTTTTGTTTCCGGAGTTCCGTCCAATATCGCGTCAAGGTCCTCTTTAAAACCTTTATCCAGCATATCGTCGGCTTCGTCCAAGACAAGCCACTGTATATTGCCAAGATTCAGCCTTCCACGATTAATAAGGTCTTTGATTCTACCCGGAGTACCTACCGCTATCTGAGCACCGTCATGCAGTTTGTGTACCTGCTGGCTCATGCTGCTTCCACCATATATTGCTACCGCCGCTATCTTCGGCACGTATTTCGTAAAATGTTTTATGTCTTTTGTGATCTGCATACAAAGTTCACGTGTCGGACATAATATCAGTGCCTGTACTTGTTTTTTATTCGGATCGATTTGCTCAATAATAGGCAATCCGAATGCCGCCGTTTTTCCCGTGCCTGTTTGCGCAATACCAAGCAGATCTCTGGAGCCGCTTAGGATTTCCGGAATGACTTCGCTCTGAATAGGCGTCGGGGTTTCGAATTTCAGGTCTTTGAGACCTGATAAAATTTCCGGACTGAGTTGCATTCCTTCGAATGACTGAGAATTTGAAGACATTTAAATCAAGGTTAGATTGTCGTGCCTGAGGCACTTCATCTCCTTTGCTTATCTGCCCCGTGGAAATCTTTGTGACCTGGTACGTTTTTTTAAATATATAATAAAAATGATCTATTGTCAAAAGTCATTAATGCGACTAAAATCAGCGAGATTGTTTTTTAAAACCATATTATGGAAATATATAATGTTGCGATAGTTGCTCACGTAGACCACGGAAAAACCACCTTGGTCGATTCCCTGCTTAAGTCGAGTGAGAGTTTTGATGCTCACAAGGGCTTGGAAGAGAGAGCTATGGACAGCAACGATCAAGAGAAAGAGCGAGGCATCACCATATACGCCAAGAATGCCGCTATCACTTACAAAGGCAAGAAGCTTAATATAGTTGATACTCCCGGACATGCCGATTTCGGCTCTGAGGTGGAACGTGTGCTTCGTACTGTTGATGCCGTAATTCTTGTTGTAGATGCTTACGAAGGACCTATGCCGCAGACAAAATTCGTCCTCAAAAAGTCTCTGGAACTTGGCCACAAAGTCCTTGTTGTTATCAACAAGATCGATAAACCCATGGCTCGTCCCGACACTGTCGTAGACCTGACTTTCGATCTTTTCGCGACACTCGGAGCAACCAATGAACAACTGGATTTCCCTTACATCTATACGATCGCGAAACAGGGAATCGCTATCAAGGATCTTAACGATGAGAAAAAAGACATCACTCCTCTTATCGATTTTATTTTCGAGAATGTAAAACCGGCAGAGAGCAATACCGATGCCGCTTTTCGGATGCAACCGGCTACTCTGAAATACGACAATTTCCTTGGCAGAATTGCTATCGGCAGGGTTTATGAAGGTGTGCTCAAGCCAAATCAATCTGTTACTGTCATCAAGGCGGATGGCGAGAAATATACCGGACGAGTTACAAAGATTTTCGCTTTTGAGGGCATGGAGAGATACGAGATACCGGAGGCACAGGCTGGCGACATGGTAGCTATAGCAGGTTTGCCGGAGATTTATGTAGGCGAAACCATTACAAGCGACGCTAATGCCGAGGCATTACCCGCCATAAAAGTTGATCCACCGTCTTTAGCTATCGAATTCATGGTCAATGACTCCCCTTTTGCAGGGAAAGAAGGAACCTTTGTCACAGGAAGACATATCAAGGATAGGCTGGAGAAAGAGCTAGAGACAAACGTCGGACTAAAGATAGAGCCTGTACAGGGCAGTGACGCCATCAAAGTTTATGGACGTGGAGAAATGCATATAGCGGTTCTTATCGAAACTATGAGACGTGAGGGTTTTGAGCTGCAGATCTCGCAACCGCAAGTGATTATGCAGGAGATTGATGGGGAGAAACAGGAACCTTATGAAAACGCCGCCATCAATGTTCCCGATAGCATGGCCGGTTCGATCATCGAGATTATGGGGCGCCGAAAAGGTATTATGAAAAATATGAAGGCCGAGAACGGCAACACTATGCTTGAATTCGAAGTTCCTACTCGTGGACTTCTTGGTTTTCGCAGTGCTTTTCTGCTGCTGACGCGTGGAGAAGGCACACTTTATCACTCTTTTGACCATTTTGCTCCTTATTGCGGAAAAATCGAGAAACGCACTGTCGGCTCAATGATCTGCGGCGAGAATGGCGCTACAATGGCTTATTCTCTATGGAAATTGCAGGAGAGAGGCCCTCTTTTTGTTGGACCCGCCACCCCTGTTTATGAAGGCATGATTATAGGCGAACACAATCAAGGAACAGATCTCGTGGTGAATCCCAACAAAAACAAGAAGCTGACGAACGTACGTGCTTCCGGATCCGACGAGGCCCTAAATCTGACTCCGATCACTCCAGTCTCGCTTGAAATGGCTATTGAGTATATCAAGGAGGATGAATACGCCGAGATCACTCCGACTCAAGTTCGTTTGAGGAAAAAATTCCTCACAGAGAATGAGAGGAAAAGGGCTAAGTAGAGGGACCGAGCTTCCCACAGCGCCGTATTCGTGCTAGAAATAGCATCTTAGTTTTTTGTGATTTATGAAAAATTTGGAACTGCCTACAACCGGACTTGATGCGCAGAAGCGTTCTCCTCCTACCTTCCCCCGAATACGCTTCTATGAGGCATGTTTAAAGACAGCTCTTGAGCTCTACAGGGCTCGTTATGAGGCCAAGCTCCTTGCGAGCGTAAGAGATCAGGAAGTAGTCGAAGGAATCACGGATAGGCCAAGTGTATTCCATGGTTTTGAGAGGGATCCTCTCTCTCGCATCAATGATATAGTTGTGGAAGATCTTGGTTGGCATATTACACATAATGACGACCTGCCCGAAGTTTCCCCAGAAGATAGGATTATTTATATCGTCAATCATCCTACGCTGACTGCTTCTTTTGCGTGGGCGCATTTTATGGGTGAGCATTTCGCCGAGAACGAGGTTGCAGTTGGAAAAGATCAGATCATTAAGAACCCTTTTTACAGATTTATCATTGGCGAACTTATGCAAATGGCTGAAAAAGGTATCTTCATCAATCGAGATGACCGTAGCGAGGCACTATCTACGATCGAAGATGCTTCTATGCGCTTACTTACACCTGGGACAGGAGCTATTATTATGGCTGATGCGCATCGCCCTTATCCGAGCCGCTTACGCAAAGAAACAGCTAGGTGGAGCAAGAAATTCCCTGATCTCGATGTCGAGTCCTGGATGAAAAGAACGTGTTTCCCCCGTAGTGGTGGTCTCTGGACCATATCTCAGTCTACTTCCGAGCTGCCTAATGTGAGATTCTTTGACTGCACTGTTGTTGAGCCGGAAGTTACGCATGAATACGGTGGCCATATGCATATTGATGTGCGAGAAATCAGCCGCATTGAATTGCTGGGTGAACCTGAGAACCTTGAACATTTGCAAGGCAAGCTTGTTGAGATGTGGAAAAGAAAGGGAACTATAATTGAGGAGATACGAACTTGATAATCGCAGCTTATCCTGCGCATGATCCATCCTCTACCGAATAAGTCTCCGGGATGTAATAGCCCGTACATGATTCCGCTGCCCACTGGTACAGAAGCTCGTCAGCAACTCCTGCAAAAGGATATACGAATCTCAGAAGATTGCCTTCTCCGCTACCGGCGCCCTCATCATCGGCAGTATCGAGAACAAGTGCTTCTTCCTGCAAATAGAACCCAACAGGGTTGTAATCTTCGTTTGATATCTTCAAAAACACTTCAAAAAGATTACCATCATCACTATAAAGAAGTCCTGACCATGCTTCGTGTCCTTCTGCCTCCCATTCGCGGACACCTGTGAGTGCCGTCCAAGTATTTGGCTGAGATACGAACGCAAAAATCATGTC
>Ga0210028_1001841_pt1 | contig 17393 bp, 11 predicted proteins | sample CryGeymeta201513_FD_185468 | JGI IMG/M metagenome (GOLD analysis project Ga0210028, IMG submission 185468) | Groundwater microbial communities from Crystal Geyser aquifers in Utah, USA - Crystal Geyser metaG 2015-13 (SPAdes) (version 2) | ecosystem: Environmental > Aquatic > Deep subsurface >...
GATTCGCCGGCCGTGGCAATTTCAACCTGAGGCAAACGCAGCGGTCGCGCAGAGAGCGCCGCAGCTTCACGCGCAATCCCCACCAGACTTAAGCAATCCGGGCGATTGGGCGTCAGGCCGATTTCAAAGACACTGTCCTTTAAACCGAGCAGGTCGAAAACCGGCATCCCGAGAGGCGCCGCCGCATCGAGAATCATGATGCCTTCGGATTCCACCGCCAGCCCCAATTCTTTTTCGGAGCAAAGCATACCCTGGGATTCGAGCCCGCGAATTTTAGATTTTTTAATTTTAAAATCGCCGGGCAAAACCGAGCCGGGCTGAGCGAAGGCCACCAGATCACCGGCCTTATGGTTTTTGGCGCCGCAAATCACCTGGACGATATCTTTACCGTTATTAACCTGACACAACGTCAGACGTTCTGCATCCGGATGTTTTTCAACCTGCTCCAAACGAGCGACAACAACCGAATCGAGTTCGGCGCCCAGATGGGTAAGACCCTCAACTTCAAGGCCAACCATGGTCAAGCGATCAGCAAGTTCTTGTGGGGTTCCGCAGAAATCGACAAATTCCTGTAGCCAATTCCAGGTAACTATCATGGCAATAACCTATTCACTCTCAGAACTGGCGTAAAAAACGCAGATTATTTTCAAAGAAAAGACGCAGATCACTCACCCCATATTTAAGCATGGCAATCCGTTCGAGCCCCATACCAAAGGCGAAACCACTGTAATTTTCACTGTCATAATGAACCGATTTGAAAACTTCAGGGTCAATCATGCCGCAACCCAAAATTTCAAGCCAACCGGTATTCTTACACACCCGGCACCCCTTGCCACCGCAGATGACACAGGCAATGTCAACTTCAGCACTGGGTTCGGTAAAGGGGAAAAAAGAAGGACGAAATCGTACCCCCAGATCAGTTCCGAAAAAGCGGGTTAAAAAGTGCGTTAAAATGCCCTTCAGATCGGCAAAGGTGACCTGACGATCCACCAGAAAACCTTCGATCTGATGAAACATGGGGCTATGAGTAATGTCGGAGTCACGTCGATAAACAGTCCCCGGCGCAATAACGCGCACAGGCGGATTCTGCTTAAGCATCGAGCGAATCTGCACCGGCGAAGTATGGGTGCGCAGAACCACCTCATCGTTGATATAAAAGGTATCTTGCATGTCCCGCGCCGGGTGATCTTTCGGGATATTCAAAGCTTCAAAATTGTAAAAGTCCTGCTCAATTTCCGGTCCCTGTTCAACACTGAAACCAAGACTGACAAAAATTCGGGAAATTTCTTCACTCACCAGGGTAACGGGATGCTTGGAGCCGACAAAAGTGGGCCGACCCGGCAGACTGACATCAATTTTTTCTCCGGCGAGGCGGGCGACAAGCGCCTCTTGCCCCAGGCGTTCGGCCACCTCGGCAAAGGCACCTTCGAGTCGATCTTTCAACTGGTTGATCAGCGCACCAATCAAGGGTCTTTCAGCGGCAGGCAGCTCACGCATGCCCTTCATGATCTCGGTGACCGCACCCTTTTTACCCAGAAACCGCACGCGAATATCCTGCAGCGCGCTGCTTGAATCTGCGCCGGCAAGGGCCGCGATCGCATCTTTTTCAAGCTGTTGCAATTGATCCTTCATAACGCCTTATCCTGTAAAATGCGGGGACCACGAAGCGGCGACCGAGATGTCGGAATAGAGAACGGGTCCGGAACTCAGCAACAAAAAAAAAGGAGGCAGGGCCAGGCCCGACCTCCCTTGTTCGGTGTCGTTGTTTTTACGCTAACTTTGTTTTAGCAGCCGCAACCACCGCGCCAAAAGAAGCGGGCTCAGTGACCGCCAGTTGTGCCAGAATCTTACGATCCAGCGCGATATCCGACAGTTTCAGACCGTGAATCAGGCGACTGTAGGACAGACCATTTTCACGGGCGGCGGCATTGATCCGCGTAATCCACAGGGCGCGGAAATCACGCTTGCGTACCCGGCGATCACGAAACGCATAATTCAGCGCCCGGTCAACCGCCTCAGTCGCCGAACGAAACAACTTACTCCGCGCCCCCCGGTAACCTTTGGCAAGTTTTAAAACACGATTACGACGACGACGGGCCTTAAAGCCCCTTTTAACTCTTGACATCTCACTTCTCCTTCATTCGTGGTAAGTGTTCGGCGACAGCTGTCGCCATCGGATCTGCAGGGGGAGATGATCCCCACAGTTCACGACAAAATCTGCATCAACCGAGGCTGCTACAGATAGGGAATCAATTGCAAAATGTTGCGCTCATCGGCCTTGTGCACCAGGGTTCCCTGACGCAGGTCGCGCTTACGTTTGGTGGTTTTTTTGGTCAGAATGTGACTGGTATACGCCTTGTTGCGACGAATCCGCCCCGTTCCAGTTTTGCGAAAGCGCTTGGCCGCGCCCCGATTGGTTTTTACTTTTGGCATGGTCTTCTTCTCCTGTACAGTTCTCGGCACCCGATAATCAGGATCGGACGCTATTTATGTCGGCGTTATATTGAGACTTGCTTCTTATGCGCTATTTTTTCGGCCCGATCACCATGGTCATAAAACGACCCATCTTGCTGGGGCGTGATTCGACCTGTCCCAGATCTTGCAAAGCCTCGACCGCCCGGTCAAGTTGCTTAAGACCTTGATCCGGGTGAGCGTTTTCACGACCACGGAACATGATAGTCAGCTTGACCTTGTTGCCCTCTTCAAGAAAACGGCGCGCATGTTTAATTTTGAAATCAAAGTCATGATCATCGGTTTTAGGCCGCATTTTGACTTCTTTGATTTCAACCCGCACCTGCTTCTTACGTGCTTCAGAGGCCCGTTTGGCGAGCTGATACTTGTACTTGCCGAAGTCCATGATACGGCAAACCGGAGGGTCAGCCTGGGGTGAAACTTCAACCAGATCAAGAGCACGTTCGGTTGCAACCGCCAGAGCCTGTGCCTTGCTAAGAATGCCCAGCTGGTTTCCTTCGTCGTCAATCACTCGCAATTGGGGTGCGCGAATGGCGTCGTTGATGTTTGTCTCCGGCTTAGCTATGGGACGGCCTCCTTTTTCTGTGTTACGCAAGGGTGTGATGACCACACCCATTTTCGGTTACAACACAAACAGCACCACAAAAGCGACAGCGCACTTTTAATGATGCAGAGCTGCTTCGTTGAGAATAAATTGAATAAATTCTTCGATTCCCTGGGTTTCCAGCGAACTGCCATCACGGAAACGTGGCGTGACCTTAGCTTCGGCCATCTCGCGATCACCAATGACCAGCATATAGGGAACCTTGCCCATCTGGGCTTCGCGAATTTTGAAGCCCAGTTTTTCATTGCGCAAATCGGCCTGCACACGAACGCCGGCCTCACGCAGCTGAGATTCAACCTGCTTGGCATATTCTTGCTGATTGTCCGTCACATTAACGATAACGACCTGAACCGGCGAGAGCCAAAGGGGGAAACTACCGGCATAATGCTCAATTAAAACCCCGATAAAGCGTTCAATCGAACCCAGAATCACCCGGTGCAGCATGACCGGCCGGTGTTTTTCTCCATCTGACCCGATGTAGGTTAACTCAAACCGTTCGGGCAGGGTAAAATCGCACTGGATTGTAGCACACTGCCATTGCCTGTCAAGGGCATCCTTGAGCTTGACATCAATCTTGGGGCCATAAAATGCACCATCCCCCTCATTGATCTCATATTCCAGCCCAATATCATCAAGGGCACTGCTTAAAGCATGGGTTGCACGCTCCCAGTCGGCGTCACTGCCAATAGATTTTTCCGGCCGGGTTGACAGCTCCATGCAATATTCAAAGCCAAAAATTTCGGCGACATCACGAACAAACTGCATCACGCCCTTAACTTCGGCGTCGATCTGATCGGGACGGCAGAGAATGTGGGCATCATCCTGGGTAAAGCCGCGTACCCGCAATAAGCCATGGAGCACCCCCGATTTTTCATGGCGGTGAACCGTACCCAGCTCAAAATAACGCTGGGGCAGATCACGGTAAGAACGAATTTTTGATTTATAGATCAACATATGGGCCAGACAGTTCATCGGCTTAATGCCGTAACCCTGCTCGTCGATCTCGGTAAAATACATATTCTCGCGGTAATTTTCGTAGTGGCCCGAGGTCTTCCACAATTCGGTTTTCAGGATCTGCGGGCCGACAACTAAATCATAACCACGGCGTAAGTGTTCCTTGCGTTCGAAATCTTCGATGATCGTGCGCAGCAGAGCCCCCTTGGGATGCCAGATAACCAACCCCAAACCCGCTTCTTCGCTGAACGAAAAAAGATCAAGCTCGCGACCAAGTTTGCGATGATCGCGTTTTTTTGCTTCTTCCAGCCGCTCAAGATGCAACTTCAATTCTTTTTTATCGGTGAAGGCCGTGGCATAAATACGCTGCAACATGGCATTTTTTTCACTGCCGCGCCAGTAGGCCCCCGCAACGCTGGTTAACTTGTAAGCCTTGATCAAACCAGTGCGCGGCAAATGCGGCCCGCGGCACAGGTCGACAAAATTCCCCTGACGGTACAAACTCACCTGCTCGACCCCCAGATCTTCGATCAGTTCAACCTTGTAAGTTTCACCCATGGCGCGAAAGAGTTCAATCGCCGCCTGGCTACTGATTTCCTCGCGGGTAATCGGCAAATCGGCCTTGACGAGTTCGGCCATTTTCTTTTCGATAATTTCGAAATCTTCGGGCGCAAAGGTCTTTTTATCGCTGTAAAAGTCGTAGTAAAAACCCTGCTCAATCGCCGGCCCAATGGTGACCTGTACATCCTGACCGTAAAGCTCTTTCACCGCCTGGGCCATCAAATGGGCACAGGAGTGGCGCAGAATTCCCAAGGCTTCAGGTGCACCGGGCGTAATCAAGACCAGGGAGCCCGATTGCGTTAAGGGCGCAGCAAGATCAAGCAGCTGGTTGTTAAAACGTGCAGCCAGCACCTGCCGCGCCAGACCTTCACTGATACTGCGGGCAATTTCTGCGGAGGTCGTGCCGGAAGGAACATCTTTCACCGATCCATCCGGCAGTTCAATCGCGATATTCGACATAAGACGGACAGCTCCCGAAACGAAAAGAGGCATCATGCGATGCCTCGGGGTGGAATGTCTGGTCAACCACTCGAGTCGGCCTGGTAGGCGCGGGCGGGATTGAACCGCCGACCCCTACCGTGTCAAGGTAGTGCTCTCCCACTGAGCTACGCGCCTGCAAACCAACGGGCGCCTTTTTACCAGACCATTTCCAGAAGTGTCAAGCAAATTCATACACCAGCAAGTTCAGCAAGATCAGCGAGATTTGCGCCCCCTGCGACTATCTGCTTGCCCTCAGAGGACAAATGACGCTAAATTCAAAATACCGTTATATCTGCAAGAAGTTTTTTTTCGGCCTTAATATAATTCATACGTCGCTTGCCCGCGGAATGGAGTCTTGATCGTGCAAACAATTTCTGAATTTATTGCCAAGAGTTGTGAACGTCATGCGCAGCGCTGTGCCTTGCAGCACAAAAGCCAGGGGACCTGGGTCGACACCAGCTATGCCGAGTTGTGGGCCAAGGTTGAATTGATTGCTGCGGGCCTCGGCCGCCTGGAAATGAAAAACCAGCAACACCTGGCGATTCTGGCACCTTCGTCACCTGAATGGGTCGCGAGCTATCTGGCGATTTTGCGGGCTGGTGGAGTCGTTGTCCCCGTCGACAAAGAACTTAAAGCCGCGGAGCTGAGACATATATTGGCCGATTCAGAAACCCGCATGATTTTTGTCGCCCGCCCGCAGCTGGATCTTTTGCTCGAAATTCTTGACGATTTGCCCCAGTTAGAAAAAATTATCCTGATTGACATTAACCCCGGTCGGCAGCAAAGCTCCGCCGCCGACGATCAGTTGTTCCAAGAACTGACGCAACTTCTTCAGCAACTGGGCAGCCAGCCCCAACTCGATACGGCCCTCCGGCAACAGAGTGCCGATCTGCTTGACCGGATCCAACAAAAACCAGGTGCAGCAAAAAATAGCTATCCACCTGAGCCCGCGGTTCAAGGGCTCGATATGGCGGTCTTTGACCGTCTGCGCCAGGCTAAACGCCTTTACTTTCTCGCCGAATTCGATCAACAGGCAACATTGCCTGTCCCCGCTCACAAACCCTCGGACTGCGCCGTTATCCTCTACACCTCCGGCACCACCGGCCGTTCCAAGGGGGCGATGCTCAGTCACCAGAATATTGTCAGCAACATTACGGCCGTCAGCCGACAGTTTCAACTCGACAGCAGTATTCATACCCTGTCTTTTCTGCCGATCAATCACGTTTTTGAGCAGGTCTGCGGTGTTTTGCTGCCCCTTTCCCTGGGGGGTAAAATCAGTTTTGCCGAATCCATCAAAAAACTGGGCGACAATCTGAATGAGGTTAAACCCACTTTTCTCCTCGGCGTGCCCGCTGTTTACCGCCTGCTCTTTGACCGGGTGATGAAAAATATTCAACAGAAACCCCTTTCGCGGTTGCTTTACAAGCTGCCCCTCACGCGCAAAATTGTCACGAGCAAGGTTCAGGAACGCTTCGGCCGCAAGACAATTTTTGTCAGCGGAGGCGCTGCCCTTGACCCGGCGGTGGCCCATGGTTTCAAGGCTCTGGGCCTGACCCTGTTGCAGGGATACGGTATCACCGAAACCTCGCCGGTCATTTCAGCCGAACCTCCCGACCACTTAAAACCCGGCACCGTCGGCTTGCCCCTTGAACAAGTAGAAGTCAGAATTGAAAATCCCAACAACGAAGGTGCGGGGGAAATTAAAGTGCGCGGGCCCAATGTGATGCTGGGTTATTATAAAAATGAAAAGGCCACCAACGAAGTGCTCCACGACGGCTGGTACAGCACCGGAGATCTGGGCAAAATTGATGAAGAGGGCATGCTTTCTATCTGCGGGCGGGTCAAAAACCTCATCGTCACCCCCAATGGCAAGAATGTCTACCCTGAAGAAATCGAAAACCAGCTACTGAACAGTCCGTTTATTGCTGAAATCATGGTCTACGGTCACAAGGTCAGTGACACCGCCGAGGAGGTTTACGCCAGCATTTTCCCCTGTGAAGAAGCGCTCTTCGAATATCAGCAGCAACAGGCCAAGGAACCCCTGACCCCGGTTGAGGTTGAAGCCCTCATTCGTAAGGAAGTGCTTCTGTTCAGCAAGGATCTGGCCGACTACAAACGCATTAAAAAATTCAGCCTGCGCGAGGACGAATTTCCCAAAACGACCACCCGTAAGATCAAGCGCTACGTTATTGAACCCGAGGTTTCTATGGAATAACGGCGACAAGCGCACTGCCCCCCTAAAAACTTCAACATTCAGCGGGTCAGTGCCTAAGGATCAACGACCGTAGTGATCTTCGAAGCGCACAATATCATCTTCGCCCAGATAGCTGCCCGACTGCACTTCGATCAACTCCAGAGGGATTTGACCAGGGTTCTCCAACCGGTGGGTCTTGCCGAGGGGAATATAAGTCGACTGATTTTCACTCAGAATCAGGCTCTCCCCTTCGCAGGTCACCCGCGCTGTGCCCCGCACCACCACCCAGTGTTCCGCCCGATGATGATGCATCTGCAATGACAGCGAAGCGCCGGGCTGGACACTGATGCGTTTCACCTGAAAGCGTTCGCCGACATCTACACATTCGTAAGCCCCCCAGGGGCGATTAACGCGCTTGTGCAGAAACGCCTCCGTGCGGTTTTGGCCCTTCAACTGACCGACAATCTGCTTAACCTCCTGGGCATGATCGCGATGAGCCACCAACACGGCGTCGGCGGTCTCGACCATGATCAGATTTTCGACTCCCACCGCGGCCAGCATCCGGCTGCCTGCATACAGATAGCAATTGCTGACGGCCTGGGTCAACACGTCGCCGCGCACAAGATTACCGGCGGCATCCAGCTCACCAACATCCCACAATGCCGACCAGGAACCAATATCATTCCAACCGGCATCAAGTGGAATTACCAGGGCCTGAGAGGTTTTTTCCATCACCGCATAATCAATCGAATCGGCCGGACAGGCGGCAAACACTTGTGGATCGAGGCGCATAAAATCCAGATCAGCCGCCAGGGCCGCGTGGGCCTGACGACAGCTAGCGAGCATCGCCGGGGCAAAACGATGCAGCTCTTCCAGATACGTTGAAGCCTTGAAGAGGAACATGCCACTATTCCAAAAATAATCGCCCGCAGCGATATAAGTCTCAGCCGTTGCCAGATCTGGTTTTTCAACAAAACTCTCGACCCGGAAAGCCTTGTGATGCCCATTTTGAGCGCCGCAAACGGCACCCGCTTTAATATAGCCATAGCCGGTTTCCGGCTTGTCCGGCACAATTCCAAAGGTCACCAGCCCGCCCTGCTCAGCCAGTTCGATTCCGGCAACAACCGCCTGCTGAAAAAGATCGACCCGTTGAATCAGGTGATCGGCGGGTAAAACCAGCAACAGAGGATCTTCGCCACCCGCCCGCGCCTGCAATGCCGCAATCGCCACCGCAGGCGCGGTATTGCGCCCACAGGGCTCAAGGATAATGGTTGCGGATCGGCAACCAGCCTGTCGCACCTGCTCGGCAACCAGGAAGCGGTGAGTTTCGTTGCACACAATCAGGGGGCTCAAGACATCTGGCAACCCCACCAGGCGTGAAACTGTTTGCTGCAACAGGGTTTGCTCCCCATGCAAGGGCAGAAGTTGCTTGGGATATTCCTCCCGCGACAGGGGCCACAAACGCGACCCCGAACCACCTGATAAAATGACCGGCTGAATCATAAGCAATCTCCTTTTTTAAAATATTCAAATTTTAACTTGACTAAAATTAATTTTAGCTTACAATGGGGGCACAACAACAACCCCTTTGCCCCGTGTTTCCCCTCCTGACACGGGGTTTTTTTATGCCCCCATGGTTAAGCAAAATCCGCCATCAATTTTTGAATATTTTCAACAAATGCGGTACCAGCTGTTTTTTGCGTGACAGCACCCCGCGTGCCTGATACAGATTCTCCTCCTGCTGCGGGTAACCGATAATCAGAGGCAACTCCTGCGGGCCAAGAGCCAGCAACAGGCTGGTTCCTTCGACAATGTCCGTCACCAGCAAAGCCGCCAGGGCATAACCTTTTTCCTGGCGCAGCTTCTTCAGCTCGGCTTCAATCTCTTGCTGACGCTCATAAAAAAAATGAAAATTCACTACTTCCACCTGCCCGAGCCCAAGGGTGCGGCCATCAACTTCATATTCCTTAAAATCTGTCGTTATGAGCTTGCGCGCGTCTTTCAGCGTGGTCATAGGGCTGCCTGCCGCAAACATCTGGCCGGCAAAGGTTTCAGGATTTCGCCCGGCCAATTCAGCCAGCCAGACGCAGATCTGGCGGTCAATATTCGTCGTGGTTGGCGATTTCAGGATGATCGTGTCAGACAATAACCCGGCCAGCATCAGCCCGGCAATCTTGCGGGTCGGGGTTAATCCCGCCTGTCGATAGAGGTTGGCAACCAGGGTGCAGGTGCTACCCAGGGGTTGATTGCAGAAACGGATGGGTCGATCCGTGTGAAAGTTTCCCAGGCGATGATGATCGACGACTTCAATAATTTCGACCTTATCGGCACCGGGAACCGCCTGGCTCAGCTCGTTGTGATCGACCAGCACCAACTGCACCGGCGAACTCTTTAACAGATGACTCTTGGTCGCAATGCCTTCCAGCTGACCGGCCTCGTTGACCACCAGCGCGCCGACAGCATTTTGATTGATCATCTTCAAGCGCAGATCCGACAAAAGTTCCCTGCGGCCAACTTGCAGAAAATCCGGGCTGACCAGGGCCGCCACCGGCGAAGCCAGGCGGGTCAACCAGCAGCTGTTGGCCGTGTCCAGACTGGTGGTCAGCACACTGACCCCTTTTTGGCGCGCCTTGGCCAGCAAGCCAGGCTCAAGGTCGCTGCCCCCGGTGAGAATCAGCACCCGGATACCGGCATTTATGGACGCCGCAACAACTTTTTTGCGCATTCCACACAGGAGAATACTGTGGGCTTGATCGATCCCCTGCAACCACTCGCCAAAGGATTCTTCATCACGGGCCGCCACATACAGATCGAGGGCTTGAAGCTGATCGGCATCAAAAGCCACCAGGGTTTCAGCGTGCAGGCAGCGCGCCAGGGAATTGAGGCTGATTTTCACCCGCCGCATCTCGTCAGGGCGGGTCGGCAGCAGAAAGAGTTCGGTCATTTCCTTGAGCAGTAACAACCCCAGGGGGCGTTGCTCGGCGTCAATCACCGGCAACATCCGGATATTATGCCGATGATAAAGTTCAAGGGCTGCAACCAGGGGTTGGTGCTGATCAATCGCCACCGGTTGGCCCTCCAGCACGTCCCCCACTCGCGGATAAACATCCGCCAAACGTCGCGGTGGCTCTTGACCAAGAGCTTCAAGAACAAATTCGGTCTGTTGATTCAGATTGCCCGCGCGCGCCGCCTCAATGTTCTGCCGTCCCTGCAAACGCAGCAATTCAGCATAAGCCAATGCACTGCAAACCGAATCAGTATCAGGATTGCGATGACCGATAACGTAAGTTTTAATCGGGTTCATGAACCTCATCTTTCCAGCTATGGTTAAAAACATCTTCTCCAGACCATAAAGCAGCGGCATTGTAAACAGAATTCAAAAACTTTGCAGCAGGAGATACACATGAAAACCAGAGCTTCTCCCTCAGCGAACGCAGTTAAAGCCGTGCGCAACCTGGCCCGCTGATTTCGCTGCGTCCGCCGGTACGCGGCAGCACCTGAATACGGGTAGCGACGCGTTCTTTCAACTGGGGCACGTGGGAAATAATGCCGATCAACTTGCCGCTCTGCTGTAATCCGGCCAGGGTTTCCAGCGCGGTGTCCAGCGCTGCCTCATCAAGCGTACCGAAGCCTTCGTCGAGGAAGAGGGAATCGACCCGCACCTTCTTGCTCGCCATCTGCGACAGGCCCAAAGCCAGGGCCAGACTAACGATAAAACTTTCTCCACCCGACAGATTTTTGGTCGAGCGGATTTCACCCGCCTGATAATTGTCGATCACGTTCAGCTCCAACGGCTGACCGGCCGCACGCAACAACAGATAGCGGTCACTCATCTTCTGTAACTGCTGATTGGCCTGCGCGATCATCACCTCAAAGGTCAGGCCCTGGGCAAAATTGCGGAATTTTTTGCCGTCGGCTGAACCGATCAAGGCGTGCAGATTCTCCCAGCGGCGGCACTCGGCTTTTTGCGCATCGATAACCGCCTGCTTCTCCTTGATCCGCTCTTTGGCGGCGGCATTCTCAGTCAACTGGTGTTTAAGACCGGCAACGATGTCGCGCAATGCCTTGAGGGCGTCGTCGTATGCCTTGAATCGGGGTTCGAGCTCCGACAAAGACTGGTCGGTCACCTTCCTGGACATTTCCAGTTCCAAGCGTGATTGTCGATCCTTGTGTCTGGCCTTGAGATCCGTTTGGCGCTCATCCAATTCCCTGGCCCTGGTCGTGAGCTCGGCCCGCTGCCCGCTGGTCAGTCGAGCCGCCAGAAAATCTTCTTCATGGGTGAAACCTGCCGCCGCAAGGGCTGAGGAAAACGCCTCTTCCAGCCTTGTCAGTTCCGGCTCGCGCTGGTCGATACCTTTGCGCAGGGTTTCGATATGGGCTTTTGCGGTGTGCCATTGTTGCTGCATTTCATGGTGAAGATCTCTGGCCTGTTTTTCGGCACTTTCGGCCGCAACAATCGCCTGATGCAGGCGGAGTTCCTCATCATCGGGGCGCTTGGCGCCGTACAATGCCTGGCGCTCGTCCCTTGCGGCGGTGAACTGTTCTTTCAAGCTTGCCAGACGCTCCCGCTTTTCCGCCAGGGAGCCGCGCTGGGTTTCGATGACGGCATCCAACCGCTTTATGTTGCTGTCATGATCCGCTAGCTGTTTCTCGGTTTCAGCTTTTTTCTTCACCTGAGTCAGCCAGGCATTCTGCCGTGCCCCGAGGGACGCAAGCAGAGGTGCAACATCGGCGGCGGGAAGCTCGCTAATACCAAGGGGGAGCAGCCTTTTCGCTACCGCCTGTCGGCGTTCACGAGAATCGGCACGGAGTCTTGCCAGGGTTGCTGTCACCTCGGCCAGAGTCTTTTCGGCAGTCTGTTTGTCATTGGCGGCGGCGATCTGCTGCTTTTCGGCCTCGCTCAGGTTTTTGCGGGCCAGGTTTTCCGTTTCTTCACATTTTTTGATGACGGCTTCCTGATCCTCGGCTGCACTGATCAAACGGGCCAGGGCTGCAATCTGCTGTTCGGTAGCATCGGCGACGGGGACATTGCCCCGGGCGAAGGGGTGCTCGGTGGCACCACAGAGGGGACAGGGTTGATCATCTTCCAATTTGGCGCGGTGATCTTCTAACTCCGCAATTTTCGCCATAAAGGCCATTTCACGCAGCAGGGTTTCTTTCTGGGTACGGTATTCACGCAACAGCCGCCCTTCAAGCAACTGGCCCAAGACATCTTTGCCGTGCTGAAGTCTTCTGGTGGCGTCGTCCAGTTCCTGCTGGCGAATGCGCCATTGTCTCTGGCCGCTATCAAGTGCCTCTTTCGTCTTTTTCAGCAGGCTCTCGGCCTTTGCTTGATCGGTCTCTTTATGCTGAATTTCTTTCTGGGTAGCAAGCAAGCCGCCACACTGTTCTTCGACCCCGGCCAGACCGCTGATCAGCCATTCATCCTGTGCCTGTTCCCTCAGATAACCATCGACCAGTTCAAGATTTTTTTGGGCCACAGACCATTTTTTCTGCTCCTTCATGCGGGCCTGAATGTCCGCCTCAATTTTGGTCGCATCCTTTTGGCAGCTCAATTCACCTTCATCAAGGCTCTTTTTCTGGTCGGCAAGTTGCTGATCGAGAAAACGCACCTTCCGCAAGGTCGGTGCCGCCGCTTGCAGCGCTTTTTTGCTTTGTGCGCTCTGTTGCTCGACTGCCTTGAGTTCCTCCGCTTGCTTCATGGCGGAGAATTCCAGACCAGGAAGGGCATCTTCCCCGGCTGTCAATGCAACCCGATCCTCTCTGTGCTGCTTACGGGTGGCGGCGAGAGTTGCGTAATCGCCCTCCAAAGCGGCAGCGCCTAGAGCCCGCGTAAGTTTTTCATGATCCGGCTGAAAACCCTCAATATCCGTTTGCAGTCGGCCCGCCTCCCGGGTCAGCTCAAAGATTTCCTGCTGCAAGCCATTTATGGTCGTCAGCCAGGCAATGGCCTGGCCGGTCTCAACCGATGTGATGCTGAGACTTGCCTCTTCCTGCTGTTTTTCCTCAAGGATCTGGCTGATCTCTTTTTCCTGTTTCGGATTCAGGATCAGGATGCCGGCGGTTTCAGCCTGCAACAGATCGAGCTTTGCGCGTTCTTCACGCTGGCGCTCGTGGACGCAGATGGAAATTTGGCTATAGATTTCGGTGCCGGTGATCTGTTCCAGAATCGGTGCCCGTTCATCGGCGGCGGCCTGCAAAAAAACGGCAAAATCCCCCTGCGCCAGCAGCATTGAGCGGGTAAAGCGCTCAAAGTTCATGCCGGTACAGGTTTCTATTTGGTGGGCAACTTCACTGCGGCGGGTTTCAAGCAGCGCGCCCGAAACTGCATCGGCAATTTCGTGCTTGGCCGCCTGCAAGTCACCATCGGGGCTGCGCCGCGCGCGATGCTGACTCCAGTGGCAACGAAAGCGCCCCGCCGGGGTCGCAAAGGTCACTTCGGCAAAACATTCACCGGTCTGGCGGGACATGATCTGGTTGTCGCCAGCAGTAACGCGACTCAAGCGCGGGGTACGGCCATAAAGCGCCAGACATATGGCATCAAGAATCGTGGTTTTGCCGGCGCCGGTCGGCCCGGTAATGGCGAAAATACCGTCACAAGCAAAGTCGGCATGGGTCAGATCAATCTGCCATTCACCCACCAGCGAATTGAGATTTTTAAAGCGAATCTGTTCAATTTTCATGACGGTTGCCCCTGTCCATCGGCGTGACGATCCTCTTCATAAAACCCGTTCAGCACCAGCTGATAGCAGGCAAGAAGTTCGGCTCTTTGACTTTCGGGCACCTGGTGTTCTGCCAGGCAGCGGGCAAAAACCTGCTGGACATCGAGATCGTCAAGGGTTTCTTCCCGGGACTGCTGACCAAGCACCCGCTCCAGCACGCGCTTATTCTTGATGCGCAGAATTTCAAGGGTGCTGCCGGCAATCACGTCATCGAGTCGCTCACGCAGATCTGTCATAACTTCGCTGCCCGTATAAACAATTTCAAGCCAGGCGTCAGAACCACCGGCCACCAGTTCCAGAAGACGACGGCTGATCTGCCCCCAATCACCGCAGATCGATTCCAGCGACCGAAAAACCGGAACCTTGAGTTGCGCGACCTGCGCCCTGCGCCCGTCAAAATCGATCAGGCACACCGACTTCTGCTGGCGCGCCTCACCAAAACCCATGGGTAAGGGTGAACCGCTGTATCTCATGGTCGCCTGCCCCTTGAGCTGCTGGGGAAGGTGCAAATGACCCAGGGCCAGATAATCAATCTCCGGCGGAAAGATGCCAGCGGAGATATGGGCCAGGGAACCAACATAGAGTTCGCGCACCCCGTCGCCTTCAACGGTCTGCCCACCCGCGGCGAAGAGATGGCCCATGGCCACCAGGGGGATTTCCGTTGCCAGCTGCTGACGGCGCGAGGCGGCAATGGCCACCACTTCGGCGTAATGTCGGCGGATGGCGGCGAGTAATTTGGTTTCCTTGGCGGCGATGCTTTCCCCCGCTTCAGCGCTGCGCATATCACGATCGCGCAAATAAGGCACCGCACACACCAGCAGCTCAGGCTGTCCGTCGGTGGTGAGCAGTTCCAACACTTCTGCGCCGGGGTCTTCCTCGGCCTGGGTCAACACATGCACATTCAGATGGCGCAGCAATTCGCGCGGTGCGGCCAGAAATGACGGCGAATCGTGGTTCCCGGCGGTTATGACCACATGGCGGCAACCGGTTTGCGCCACCTGGCATAAGAAGCGGTAATAAAGCTGCTGGGCGCGGTTGCTCGGCGTGGTGGTGTCGAAAATATCCCCGGCAACCAGCAAAACCTCAACTTGCTGCGCTTGCAGGGTTTTCAGCAACCAGGTCAAAAAGGCCTCAAATTCGGCGGTGCGTTGCTGACCGAAAAGAGTGCGGCCCAGGTGCCAGTCGGAGGTGTGGAGTATTTTCATTGGCCCTGTCCTTCGGGTTCGGGGTGAAATTTTTGATAAATTGTTTGCGCGATATTTTCTGGTAAGCCGGGCATCTGCTGTAATTCTGCCAGGCTGGCAGCGTGAATTTTTTTCAGGCTGCCGAAATAACGCAGCAGGGCCTTGCGCCGCACCGGGCCGACCCCGGCAATTTCGTCAAGACTCGACCGCAAAGTCGCCTTGCTGCGCAGTTTGCGGTGATAGGTAATGGCGAAACGGTGAGTTTCATCACGCAGACGCTCCAGCATGTAAAGAACCGGTGAGCCGCCGCGCAAGAGGAGAGGATTCAAGCGTCCGGGCAGAAAAAAACGCTCAACGGTCTTTTCTACCGCCTTGCCGCGCACATTGGATTTCACCCGACTTTTGGCCATGCCCACCATGCCGATACGGTCGTGCAGGCCAAGTTCCGTCAGGACCATCTCAAGCACTGCCAGCTGACCCTTACCGCCGTCGATGACAATCAGCTGCGGCAGACAATTTTCCTTTATCCCCCGCGCCAGACGGCGGCGCAAGACTTCGGCCAGGGAAGCGTAATCGTCGGCACCGACCACGGTTTTAATCTGGTAATGGCGATACTCGGCGGTGGCGGCTTCGCCATCGAGCAACACCGCCATACTGCCGACACTGTGCTGGCCCTGCACGTTGGAGATATCAAAACATTCCATCCGACGCGGCAATGCGGCCAGCCCAAAACGCTGCTGAATTTCGGCCAGAATGCGCTCGCGCGATTCTCTTTGGCTACCGCGCTGGCGTTTGGACTCGGCGGCATTGCGACTCGCCATCAGCACCATACGTTTTTTTTCGCCACGCTGCGGAGTGAGAATATTAACGCGTCGGCCACGCAATTCGCTGAGCCATTCACTCAGTAACTGCTGGTCTTCAATCGCTTCCGGCAGCAGCACCTGGTCGGGAATAATCACCCCGCTGCTGTAATAATTACGCAAAAAATCACAAATCAGCTCGTCCACATCCAGACGCCACTCCACCACCCAGCTGCGTTTGCCGAGCAATTTACCCTGACGCACAAACAACAGGGTGATTTCCACTTCGCCCCCTTCACGGTGCAAGCCCAGCACATCCTGTTCACCGCCCCCCAGATCAGTCACCAGCTGGCGCTCGACACTGCGCTGCAGGGCCTGAATTTGATCACGCAGGCGCGCCGCTTCTTCATAGCGCAGGGCCAATGCTGCGACGGCCATGCGGCCCTGCAACACCTTGATCACCTCGGGATCACGTCCGGACAGCAAGGCCACCACGCCCTGAACCAGCAGGGCATAATCGGCCCGGCTGATACGGCCATGGCAGGGCCCGCTGCACTGGCCGATCTGGTAAAACAGACAGGGCCGCCCCCTTTTGCGACAGCGTTCAATGGGCGAATGCCGCAGGGGAAACAGGCGATAGATTTCTTTCAAGGTCTGGCGAATCGCGCCCGCCGAAGCATAGGGCCCAAAATAGAGCGCGCCATCATTGCGCACCTGACGCACCACCTGCAAAGTGGGAAAATCTTCGCGGGGATCAATACGTACCGACACATAGGTTTTGTCATCGCGCAGATCGATATTGTAACGCGGGCGATGTTTTTTAATCAGATTATTTTCGAGGAGCAGGGCTTCTTTTTCGGTGTCGGTCAGAATCACCTCAAGGGCATCGACCCGCGCCAGCAGCAGTGGAATCTGCGCCCGGCCATCGCCGCCGGCAACAAAATAGTTGCGCAAGCGCGCCCGCAAATTACGCGCCTTGCCAATATACAAAATCAGCCCGGCGGCATCCTTCATCAGATAAACACCGGGGCTGGTGGGGTAGTGCGAGGGATCAATAATTTTCACGCTATCTCAATCGGGTAAGGAATGATCTCGAAGATGTCTGGCCTCAGATGAGGTTAGGTTGGAACGCAGGGAAAATCAAGCCATATAGCTTTGCAGACCTGCAAATTTAAACCCGAGAATCAAGCGCTTGTCGCTCTGCGCATTTCCCGCTATGCTGCACGTAAATGAAACCCCATGTCCAAGAACTGTCATGACCGAAAAACCGATTCATCAACGTGGCCCCCTGGTCTGCCTGCTGCTCTTCTGCGTTGGGCTGCTGACGCTGTTGGGGGTTTTTCAGGTGTGGCGACTGGATGTCGGTAACTACAAGCAACAACTGGCCAATAAATTGGAAAGGACTCTGGGCCAACCGGTACG
>Ga0210028_1001864_pt1 | contig 17289 bp, 21 predicted proteins | sample CryGeymeta201513_FD_185468 | JGI IMG/M metagenome (GOLD analysis project Ga0210028, IMG submission 185468) | Groundwater microbial communities from Crystal Geyser aquifers in Utah, USA - Crystal Geyser metaG 2015-13 (SPAdes) (version 2) | ecosystem: Environmental > Aquatic > Deep subsurface >...
ACTATGATATACCGGCCACGTATGAAGATTATATTCATCGCATAGGCAGAACCGGTAGAGTCGATAAAAAAGGCGTTGCCTTAACATTTATCGAATGAACCCCCTGGCCTTACGGTCGGGGTTTCTTCTTTTCCTTTGCTTCGCTTGAGCCCGACTTCGTCGGAGCAAGCTTCATCCGCCCCGCCATGCGGGACGGTTTTGAGCTTGGAAAATAAACGTACTGCTTGTTCTTCAAAATTTGCCTCTCACTTAATATAGTTTGGATTACCGGGGACGATGCTTTTAAGCTTCGTATAAATTATAGACAAACCTATTAGAAAATTGGTATCAAGGTATGTCTATACGATAAACCAATAAAGGATTTTTAGATTTTAAAGATGCGTTAATTATAGTTGGTTTATCTATAGTATTAAAATTACTTGCCCAGAATTATCTTTGTATTATTTCGGCATTTCACCAGAGCTGGTTTTTGTGGTATAATACACTTATTAAAATCTACTTAAGTTTGAACCACAGTTTTTAGTCTGTATCTTTTTCTATTTTCTAAAAACATTTCCAGATTTAAGCAGTAGAAAATCTTTTACCCAGAAAGGGGAAAAAAATGGCAAAAAAGTTGTATGTAGGGAATCTTCCGTATGAGTTTACCAATGAAAATCTGACGGAACTTTTTACTGAAGTCGGGGAAGTAGAATCCGCGACAATTATCATTGATCGTGATTTAGGGAGAAGCAAGGGATTTGGTTTCGTGGAGATGAAGAGCGATGAAGCCGCTCAAAAAGCCATAGAGAAGTTTAACGGCTATGCGTTAAACGACCGAACACTTATTGTAAATGAAGCACGTCCTCAAGTAAAACGCGACAATGGCGCAGGAGGATCATACAGAGGCAAAAGGTGGTAAAGTTTCGGGAATCCTATCCTTACTAAAAGGCATCCATTTAAGAAACAACCCTGTTTTGCGAAGCAGTCTCAAAGTAAGCACTTGATCATTAAAAAATATACTCAACTTCAAGATAAATTGCGAATAAAAGAAGTTAGGTATGGGGAGCAACATGGGTTCAAGTAACAAAAAATATCAGAATAAGGATGGCAGTTTTTTTTGTCAGATTTGCGGTAAATCCAACCAGGGAAAGCCGAATATGATGGGTTCCGTGCCTTATTATCCAGCCAATAAAAACATGAAGTGGCTCAAGCTTTGTGATCAATGTTTTAGAGAATATCAAAATCCTAAAAGTAAGTTTTATCAAAAAGTGCAGCTTTTGATTGGATCATTGTAATCATCGGGAAAGACATAAAATATACTTTTCATTCGAGAATTTAACCTGTAACATTGGTTTTTTCTGTCTCGCGGCGGATAGATATTGGCTGTTTGTGATATGATGGAAGAATGGAAGTACCCCTTGCCTGTCCTCGTTGTCATACCGTAGTAAACCCTGATGATTATTTTTGTGCTAATTGCGGGGAAAAACTCAAAAAGCCTCAGTTTTCTTTGTCGCATTGGAAAGTTATAACTATCTATTTGGTGAGTTTTCTACTTCCCCCGTCTGGACTTTATTTCGGGTTAAAATATCTCAGACAGAATGATGAAAAGTTGAAGAAGGTAGGGAAGTTGGCTATAGTCTTGACCGGCGTTTCACTTGCGATAACTATTATTATGACTGTCTTAAGTATCAGGTTAGCCAGCGAGATTATCAAATCCACCACTCAGGACTATCTTTTCAATTTCTAACGCCTGTTTTAAAGTATGAACTCGCGAATACAAAATTTACCCCGCAAACATCCGATTCTCATTGTCATTTGGTAATCACGCGCTTGAAGACGGGTACGGCAACAGCAAGAGTGGCCGCCCCAAAGAGAAAAAGGATTAGCAGTTCGGTTTGGACAGAGGGCAAACCAGCTCCTAAAACCATCACTTTTCTCAAAGCATTGATAGCATAAGTCAAAGGAATAAGGTGGGCTATTTGTTGCATAAAGCGCGGCATCATTAAAATCGGGAAAAAGACGCCGGAAAGAAAAAGCATCGGAAATTGAAACATAAAAAGAAGCTGGGTGGCTGTTTCCTGTTCTGTAGCCACAGCCGAAACCAAAATTCCTAAGCCTACGAAAGAAAAAATTCCCAAAAGCAAAAGCAAGGCGACCAAAAACAGACTGCCGTGGATGGTAACGCCAAAAAGAAGAAAAGCCAAAAGCAAAACGATGGCACCTTGGATTAAACCGCGGATGGCTTGGGCCAAAGCTTTGCCTAAAATAATGGCCAAGCGGTTGATGGGAGAAATCAGGATTCCATCCAAAGTTCCCTGTTCTTTTTCGCGGGCGATAGAAGCCGCCAGTCCGGTTAGGACCGCGGTCATAACAATCATGGCCATAATTCCGGGAGCGATGAATTCAAAATAGTTTGGATTGCCGGGAATGATACTTTCAAGTTTGGTTCCAACCGGCGCTAAAATCGCCAGCACAGAATTGTCTTTAGGTTGTGATTGTTCGGGGACGGGTGAAAGACTGTTGAGTAAAAGATTAATTTTTTGTATTCCTATTTGCTGCCCAAAGGCAGCGACGGTTTGCATTAAAGTCTGACTAACTAAAGCCGAAATCTGCGGGTTAGAAGGATCTTCAACAAGCGTTACTTCGGCTTGCTGATTTTGGTTAACTTTTTGCGTAAAATCCTCAAGGATAACCAAGCCTCCGCTGATTTCTTGTTTTTTAATCCCGTCTTTGATGGCAGCAAGATTGGCGTATGATTTAATCTGAAAAGCAGGGTTGTTCCCAGTAAGATTGAGTTCTGAGATAGTTTCAACCAGTTTCTGACCGTATTGGCCGTCTTGATTGGTAACTCCCAGGGAAATATTTTTGAGCGTGTTTTGGTTGGGGAAAATAAAGCCGGTCATGATCATCATAAACATCGGCATAATTAAAAAGGTTACCAAACGCAGTTTATCGCGTGTGAATTCCAGCAAGTCTTTTTTGGCGATCTGCCAAAGATCTTTAAACGTATTCATGTGCCCTACCTCACTCGAGAAGTTTTTCTAAAGCCGAACCGGTGCCCATGGGTGGGTGTCATCCGTTCGTTTCCGGTATCGCGGATATGGGTGCCGGTAATTTGCAAAAAAACATCCTCCAGGGTCGGATGATCTTTTTCGGAAACAATTTTTTTAAGGTTTTCGGCTGTATCTTGCGCTACGATTTTTCCATGATCGATAATGGCGATGCGGTTCGAAAGTTCTTCTGCCTCGAGCATATCATGGGTGGTTAGAAGAATAGTCACTCCTTGTTCATTCAGCTCGCGGATAAATTGCCTGATCAAATGGGTGGTTTGCGGATCCAAGCCCAGTGTGGGTTCATCCAGAAAAAGAATATCGGGTTCAGTCAAAAGCGCGCGGGCAATGTTGATGCGTTGTTTCATGCCGGTTGAAAAAGTTCCGACTTGAGCGTTAACCCAATTTTCCATATCAAGCCTTGCAATCCATTTTCGGGTTCTTTCTTTAATGTCCGTTTGCGGTAAGTGAAAAAGATTGCCAAAAAACTCCAAATTTTCCCTGGCGGTTAAACGGTCATAAAGAATAATTTTTTCTGCCACTAAACCAATATGTTTACGCACTTTATCGGACTGGTTAACTATGTCATAATTCAAAAGCGTGGCCTTGCCAGAGGTTGGACGCAAAAGAGTGGTGAGCATGCGGATGGTCGTTGATTTACCGGCTCCGTTAGGCCCCAAAAAACCGAAAATCTCGCCTTTCTGAATGTCAAAAGTCACCTGATCAACGGCCACAAAATTACCAAATTTTTTAGTTAGATTCCTAACCTCGAGAATGTTCCCGATTGTGTTTTGAGTCATAACTTTAAACTCCATTTAAAATTTCAAGCCGGCTTCAAAAGTCAGTTCTGATTTTACCTAAAAGTGCGGCAATCTGATTTATTTCGCCATCGGCAAGGTCAGCAAAAAGGGGACAGACAGCACTAAAATAGACTTTCTTAAAAGTTTCGAAATGCTTTTTGGTTGACTCGGTTAAGGTGATTTTTAAAATCCGTCGGTCTTTTTGATCCTCTTCTCTTTTAACCAAGTTTTTGGCAACCAACTCGTTTAGATATTGGGTAACCGCGCCACTGGTTATCTTCAAAGCTTTAGCCAGGTCTTTGACAGCGATATCGTTTTTCGAGCGCGCGACAAAAAACAAAATATGTGCCTGCGTTTTATTTAGTTGATTCTGTTTGAAAGGAAACTCGGTATTGCTTGCCACGGTCCGAAAAATACAGGCCAGCTTTTCAAGTAACATTTGGATTGATTGTTCCCGGGTTTTGCCCATGGTTTTATCTTGTCAATAGTTTAGTAAGTAAATAGTTTAAGAGTTAAAGTAATATTTGTCAAGAATTTTTCCACCGCGGGAGTGGGGACGCGGGAGTGGGGAAAATTTATGCGGATGCATACTCGTTTTAAAGCCTACTTTTTATGCTATAATCTTAAACATGCCGAGCGTTTTTATCGTTATCAGCAGTTTATTGGCCCTCATCTCGCCCATTGTTTATTCAATCGCCATTTTCAAAGGAGAAGCCAAGCCTCATCGGACAACCAGACTGGTGCTGCTTTTAATAACGAGCCTGACCACCGCCTCTTTGTTTGCCCAGAAAAATCAGGTAGCCATCTATCTGGCAGGGGTTTCCACCATCCAGTCCATCATGATTTTCACCTTAAGCTTAAAACGCGGTATGGGAGGTTGGTCCAAAACTGACCTCTCTTGTCTTTTTATCGCCCTGATCGGAATAGTGCTTTGGAAAGTTACCGAAAACCCGGTGGTGGCTTTATATTGCGCTATTGGAGCCGATTTTACCGGAATGATTCCGGCGCTTGCTAAAACCTACAAATTTCCCAAAACCGAAGTCTGGACTTTTTATCTTTTAGATGTTTTTGCAGCCTTTTTTATTTTGCTGGCTTTAGAGACATGGACGCTCCAGGAGTATTCTTATCCCATCTATATTATGCTTATCAATTTAGTGATGGTGATACTGATCGTGAGACCGGGACTAGTAGCGAGAGAGGTTTGTAAAAAATGAGCAAGTCCGGTAGAATGGACAATCCAAACCTGCACATCGGGACCTCGGGCTGGGATTACAAGCCTTGGCGAGGTGTTTTTTATCCCGCCAAGTTAGTCACAATCCCGCTGGCTTTTTACTCTCAGTCTTTTGCGACCGTTGAGATAAACAGCAGCTTTTATCATTTACCGACCAGACAGACTGTTGAGTCTTGGGGGAAAAGCGTACCGTCAGGATTCATTTTTGCGGTTAAGGTCAGTCGTCTGATCACCCACCTGAAAAAGTTGAAGAATGTCGAAAAAGAAGCGGGACAATTGCTTGAGCATTTTGGTTTTTTGGGCAGGAAACTGGGCCCGTTCCTCTTTCAGCTTCCACCTTATTGGAAGAGTGACGCTGAAAGACTACGAATTTTTTTGGGAGGGTTGCCAACACAACAGCGTTATGTTTTTGAATTTCGCCACCCCAGCTGGTATAACATTAAAATCTATAGAATCCTGGAAAAATATCAGGCGGCGCTGTGCATTCACGATCATCGGGATGGAGCCTCCCCTCAAAGATTAACCACTGATTTGGCTTATGTCAGATTGCATGGCCCGCAAGGGCAGTATCAGGGGAAATATACCGAAGCAAATCTTTTAGCCTGGGCTGAAAAAATAAGCGGTTGGATGAAGGAGAAAATTAAAGTCTACGCCTATTTTAATAATGATCAAAATGGTTTTGCCGTTGAAAACGCAAACAGGCTGAGTCAACTTACAAAAAAGCAAACGGTCAAGCCTTAGGCTCGCACTTGCTTGACGATAATTATTTGTGATATGGTGAAAAAATGAAAAATGACCGGTTTGATTTACCGCAAGCCTTCTGGGAAAAACTGGAAATGGTCAAGAAACGCTACCCGGTTGATGTAATAAAAGGAATTTCAGGATACCGTTACAAAAACGCAAAACGAAAAGCAAAGGACGATTGATGATGCTACGGATAATTTTGGCCACTACTTCACCTTACCGCAAAAAAGCCTTTTCCTTTTTAGGAATACCTTTTAAAACTCAGGCGAGTAATATCGATGAATCTTTTGCAGACAGATCTGATCCGGAAAAATTAGTCCGCTGCCTAGCCAAGCTCAAGACCGAGGCAGTAGCCAAATGCAACAAAAATACCATCGTGATCGGAATGGATTCGGTGGGGTGTTTCAAGGGTCAAATTTTAGAAAAGCCCAAAAGTAAAGCCGAAGGATTGAAAAGGCTGAAAATGCTTGTTGGCCAAAACCACCAATTCTACACCGGTATTCATATGATTAATACAGCCATCCATAAGTCATTTTCTAAAGTTGCCAAAACCGAAGTTTGGTTGCGCCAGATAGCTGAGCAGGAAATAAAACGCTATCTTGCCGAAGATCCTGCTTTTAAAACCTATGCTCTGGGTTTTGATCCCAAGGCGCACCTGAGCTGTACCTTCATCAAAAAAGTTGAGGGGAGTTTAAATAACTTGATGTGGGGGATACCCTTGGAGGTTATCCTCGAGATGTTGCCCAAGATTGTCAGTCAGAGAATTCTTAATATGATTCTGGACAAGCCAGAATGACATTATAACAACCTAAAATGGCAATACCTGTAAATTCGAGGGTGAAAGATGGAAATTTTAACCGGATTGCTATGCATGTTTGGGTGGGGAGCCTCGGATTTTTTCGCGGCCGTCTCTTCCCGCAAAATAGGAAATATCTTGACTCTTTTTGGGATGGAGGTGGTCGGTTTATTAGTAGCTTTCGGATATTTACTACTAAGTCATGCAACTTTTGACTTGGTTCTTCTTTTGAAATCACTCCCCTTGCTGATTATTATTACTCTTTTGCAGATCATTTCTTTTTTGGCTTTTTATCAAGGACTGACTAAAGCTCAAGTTTCATTAGTAAGTCCTCTCAGTTCTTCCTGGGCACTGGTGACAACCATTTTAAGCCTTATTTTTTTAAAGGAAACTCTCACAGCCAGTGAAGCTATCGCCATCACCTTTATAGTTATAAGCATCTTTCTCTTATCGATCAATCTTGGCCAATTAATAAAAACCAAGAAAATGTCTGTCTTTGCGGGGGTTAAAGAAGGGATTGTCGCCATGGGCGGATTTGGAATCTCTATGTTTCTAATAGTTTTAGTTTCCCGCACTCTTGGTTGGTTCCTGCCTGTTTTTTTCTTTCGTCTTTTGGCTGTTTTCTTTCTGCTCCTTTATTTAGTTTTCAAAAAGAATCAATCTTTTAAAAAGCAAACCTTATCAAATTTGTTTTTGGTTATCCCAATAGGTTTATTTGATGTTGGAGCTTTTATTGCATATGGGATCGGAGTGAGAGGAGAAAGAGCGTCTATCGTGGCAGCCGTGGCTGGGGCATTTCCCTTGGTAACCATCATCCTAGCTAAGATATTTTTCAAAGAGAAAATTGTGGTAAACCAAGCCATCGGGATTATTGGAATAATCGGAGGACTGGTGATACTTGCGCTTTAAGAAAGTCCGGGACGCAATAACCTGCCCCTAAAACCTCAAAAAGCAACATTTCCTTCTAACCAGTCTTTTTTAGTCAAGAAACAATCTTGCACCTCGGAGGTGTAAAGTGTGTTACCTAATAGAATAAATCGTAGGCCGAATAAGATTAGGACTACCTGTTTTTCAGTTGACTGACGGCAAACTCAACTATTTTTTTATCACCAGCCAGCAACTGGTATGTCTCGTCCGGAGAGAAGATATAATTTCCCAAGTCTTTTCCTTTGTGGTCAACGGTTATTCCCCCCGCCCCTTTTATTAAGGAAACAACTGTTCCAATCTCTTCAGGTCTCATTAATAATGCTCCCATGGCCGCAGAAGTCTCTGAAAGTACATAGAGTAAGCTGCTCGTGTTTGAACCACCCCATCTAATATGTATCTTTTCGGCCAATGAAGAAAACGTATCATATGCTTTTTTATAATAAAGATCGAAGTGAACCGGGGTAGATCGATGGACTTTCCAGTTATGACTAAGAATGACAACCTTTCCGTGTGAATCTCTCGTTTTGCTTCCGTCATATGTCCACCATTTATTGGTCGTGTGTTCGGCAAACCCCGATGAGACGATATCGCAAAGTTTTGGTTTAAGTCCTTTATAGAGAGCAATCATTAATCCGTATGGAAAGAGACCTTTCCCGACTCGGTAGTTAGTGCTTCCATCGAGTGGATCAAAAACAAGAACATATTGTGGTTTGGGATGAATGTTGATAAAACCAATCTCTTCGGAAAATATATTAAAGGGAAGCTCGTTTCGTCTTACATAGTCAATGATCGCTTGTTCAATTTTCACGTCCATTTCGATTGTCTTATCTCCCTTGGCGTTTACCGAACCTGTCTCTTCCCCCAAAATAGGCGATTCTTTGATTAGTTTGTTTCCTATCTCCAACATTTCCTTAATGTAAGTTTGACAATCAGTTTTCATAAATTTATCTCCATTTACTCTTGGCGTTATAGTCTTCTTTTCTAGATCTTATTCTACCATAAAAATCACTAATTTGAATTGCGAAACTGGCGAAAGGGTTTCAAATTAAGAGACTGGCATAAATAATTTTTCTTCGCCCTAGCCCGTCTACCGAAGTCTTGGCATAAGAAAGGGCCAGGCGCTTTTTGAGGATTGAACCCTATACAATATGCTGTCCGCTTCGGAATCGAAGATGTTATTGATTCGGCTACGATTCTTCAGACTCAAAAATATAGATCCCGTATTTTTCTGAATCCTTACCACCATTATATGACCCTCTCAGGCTCATCTCGTATCGTACAAGACTCTAACTTGCCAAAGTTTGACATCAGACTTACAATAGTGGTTATCTCAAGTTTAAAATCGTCCAGCCAGGAAACTTTGCGGATACAAATTTATGATTACAGCCAGAAATCTTAGTAAATCGTTTGGTGCAATCAGGGCCGTCAGCGACCTTTCTTTTTCCATCGGAAAAGGAGAGGTGGTCGGTTTTTTGGGTCCTAACGGGGCAGGTAAGACAACCACTATGAGGATTGTTACCGGCTTTTTGGCTCCCGACTCAGGGGAGGTAGAAATCGACGGCGTTAATATACTCAAAAATCCCTTGGAAGCGCAAAGGAAAATTGGCTATCTGCCGGAAGGAAACCCCTTATATCCGCAGATGTTGGTTTCCGAAATTCTCAACTTTTTCGCTGATTTAAGGGAGATTCAAGGCGCAAAACGCCAAGAAGCTTTTGATTTTGCGGTTTCCTCAACCGGTGTCGCCGGAATATATAATCGGCCTTTCGGAGAGCTTTCCAAAGGTTTAAAGCAAAGAGTGGGTTTGGCCCAGGCGCTTTTGCATCAGCCGGAAATTTTAATTATGGATGAACCCACCGAAGGGCTTGACCCGAATCAAAGGGCTGAAATTAGAAAATTAATCCTAAACTTGGGGAGCGAGAGAACGGTCCTGCTGTCCACCCATGTTTTACAGGAAGTGATGCCGGTTTGCAACCGGATTATGATTATCAACAAAGGCAGCAAGATTGCCGACGGTAGCAAGGATGAGGTTTTGCACCGGTCTCAGGAGAAAAATAAATTGGTTTTAACAGTTGAAGGAAAAAATGTAGTAGCGGAACTTGAGAAAGTGAAAGAAATAAAGTCGATTGAAAACGTCAAAGAGCAGGAAAACAAAGTCAGCCTAACCTTAACAGTTGAACCTGGCAAAAGTCTGCAACCGCAATTGATGAGGTTGGCTTTTAAAAACAAATGGATTGTGTGGGAAATCGGGACACCTCCAGAAAATCTGGAGGAAATCTTTTTTGAACTGACTCAAGGAAAGTAAAAATAATGAGAAACTATCTCAAAACACTTTACATTTTGACACTCAGAGAATTGCGTTCATATTTCGACAACATCACTTCCTACGTGGTGTTGCTACTTTTTCTTTTACTTTGGGAATTTCTTTTTTTCAGAGATATCTTTTTGTACAGTGAAGCCTCTTTGAGAATTCTGTTTGATGTTTTGCCTTGGCTGCTTTTGATTTTGGTTCCGGCCGTGACCATGGGAACAATCGCTCAGATGAGGAGCGAAGGCACGATCGAGTATAGCCTGACCCAGCCTATCACTCCACTCCAGTTTCTGTTGAGTAAATTTTTGGCCAGCTTTAAATTCGTGGCGATTGCAATTCTTTTGACTTTACCGGTGGCGGTCTCGCTTTCCTTTTTCGGTAAATTCGATCTTGGCATTCTTTTCAGTCAATATCTAGGCAGTCTGTTTTTGGCCAGTGCCACAGTCTCAATCGGAATTTTTGTTTCTTCCCTTTTCAAAAGCCAGATGGCGGCTCTCATCACCTCAGTCTTTATTATTTTCGTGCTGACGATTGTAGGCTCAGACCTCGTCACCCTAAGTCTGCCCCTGGTTTTGACTTTACTGGCAGAGCGCATCTCCTTGATGTCACATTTTAGCTCAGTGATCCGGGGAGTTTTGGATATACGGGATATTATTTATTTCTTAAGTCTTACGGTTATCTTTCTCTCGTTGAGTTTGTTTTTTTTGTTAAAAACAAAATATGCCAAAGTTCACGTTGTACTGCGGCGCACCATCAGCCTGGTTACCACGATCATCGGGATTGGTGTGGTTTTAAATGTGCTGGCCAATCAGCTGCCGTATCGCCTGGATTTGAGTCAAGGGAAGCTCTACTCGCTTTCACCCGCCACCAAAAAGATCGTCAAGGAGATACCGGATGTGGTGAATATCACCGTTTACGCCTCAAGCAAGCTGCCCACCAAATTTCAGCCGGTTTTGCGCGACACGAAAGACATCTTAAGAGATTATCAATTGGTGGGGGGAGGCAAGATCCATTTTGAGATTAAAAATCCTGACGAGGATGCAACCGCCGAGGAGGAAGCCGGCGCACTCGGAATTAATGCAGTCCAATTTAATGTGATTGATAAAGAAGAATTTAAGGTACAAAAAGGATATTTAGGATTAAATGTGACTTATCAAGGCAAAAACGAGATGATTCCTTTTATTCAGAGCACTGCTGATTTAGAATATCAGTTAACCGGCTTTATCAAGGGGATGACCTCCAGCAGCAAGAAAAAAATTGTTTTTCTACAGGGTCACGGTGAGGGAGATCCGCAGCAGATGTACCCGCAATTTGAGCAGGAATTACAAAAACAATACGACGTTTCAACCCTCACCTTTGATGACAGCCACCAAACTCTCCCGGACAAAATTGATACTTTGATAATCGCTGGTCCTACCGAAAAAATTCCTGATGACCAAGCCCAACAAATTGTTGCTTACCTGAAAAACGGCGGTTCAGCCTTAATTTTGGTTGATGGGGTTTTGGTTTCGACACAAACATTTTCGGCGCAAGTCAATCAAAACCGCCTGGAAGAGATTCTGTTGCCATTCGGAGTGAAAGTCAACCCCACCTTGCTTTATGATCTTGGCTCCAACGAAAACGTAACTTTTAGCGGCGGAGCCATGAATTATGTGCTTCCGTATCCATTCTGGGTAAAAGCGCTGCCCAAAGATTCTGCCACCGCCACCTATGGGATTGAAAGCGTCACTTTGCCGTGGGCGAGCCCGGTTAATATTTTAAACCAGTCGTCTGAGGTTGAGGCGCAAAAACTGTTAGTTACGAGTTCGCATGGAGGGCACCAGAGCGATTCTTTCAATATTGAACCCAATCAGAATTTTTCTTCCGACAGCACGGGAGAATACACGGTGGCGGTGTCTTTACTCGGCAATTTTGGCGACGATACAATCAAAAAAACGCGCCTGGTGCTGGTGGGCGACAGTGAATTTTTGGTGGATCAGTTTACTGCCGCTGGGTCAGGCAATGCCGCTTTTAGCCTTAATGCCACCGATTGGTTGGCTCAAGACGAAGCTTTGAGCACGATTCGAAGCAAAGTGGGAGGAACCTCGTCCTTATCCTTTGAAAAAGACTGGCAGAAGCAAGCGCTAAGAATCGGAAATTTGGCATTGGTTGTCCTTTTGGTTGCCGGCTTCGGGATGTGCCGGTTGCTTAAAAGGCGGCGTCTGCAGAAGAAAACTTATCCTGCGCTTCATTCCACGTCGGCATAAAGGTAAAAAAATTATGAAAGATAACAAAAGCATCTATCTTCTGGCCGGATTTTTGATTGTTTTGATAACAGCCAGCGTCGGGGTGTGGTATATTTCGCAGCCGGCGTATCAGGCACAGAAAAAACAGAGTAGTTCCCCCTTTGCTTTCAGTTCAATACAGAAAGACGCGCTTGATAAAGTTACCATCAAACATGGGGAAAGTGAGGCAAGCCTGCGAAAAACGGATCAAGGTTGGATAATCGGTGGCGTGCCGGCAGCTACGGACATCACCATTTTTCTGGATAATCTGTCAAAAATCCAGGTCGGCAATATCGTTTCGCAAAGTGAGATATCTTTCCAAATGTTGGGAGTTGATGAGAGTCAAGGTTTCATTCTCTCTTTATTGAGCGGGGGAGAGGAAAAATTTAAAATTATCACCGGTAGTCAGGCAACCACGAGTCAGTCATTCTACGCCCGCAACGCCGACAGTAACACAGTCTATCTTTTATATGGAGATATTTGGCGTTTTGTAAGTCGTACCGAAGAAGACTGGAGAGGAAAGCAGATAGTTGCGGTAACCGAAGACCAGATCGAAAAGCTCGACCTTGTTGAGGGAGCGGAAAATTTTTCCCTCATCCGCGACGGTGATTCCTGGAAGGTGCAGCAGGGAGGCACTTCTTACCCCATCGAAAGTAACGCTGCACAAAACATCTTTCACGATTTGAGCGACTTGACGGCGCTGGCTGTCTTGACAGGAGAAAATGGGCCGGCGGTTGAAAATCCGCAAGCTACGCTGACGATTACGCTTAAAAATCAAAATCAGACCATCCTCTTGTCTGAGTACCAAAAAGACAACAACTATTACCTGCAAAGAAGCGATCAAAAAGTGTGGTATCAGGTTTCAGAGAGCGTGGCCAACGAAATTTTTCCTTCTTCAGCTGAACTTAGAAAATGAGAAAATTAGTTAAAATCTGGTATACTAGACAAAATTGAAGTTACTTTAGGGAGGTATCATGGAAATTGGAAATCAAAGAGATCCAGAAATCATGGAGGATGATAGTTTGGATTATGAAACTTTAAAGGTGGGGCTTTTTTCTTTAGATGATACGGCAAATCATTGCCGGCCAATACCAGAATTTACCAAAAAGGATATCCGGCGGCTTGTGGGAGCAAGGCTGAAGCATTTCGAAAATGCACAGGAGAAACAGAGACGGGAGGAACAAAGACAGGATGAAAACTATATTCCAGATGTCCATCCGGAATTTGGATTGCCGATATTGGAGTGTCAGCGCGCGCTTGAAGTCTTAAATGGGCAAAGAGGAAGAGATGACAGTTTGATGCAGGTAACCTATGCTATTTCCGATGAAGTTTTGAGCGAAGCAGTAGCAAAAGTAGAGCAAAGAAGAAGATCAAGAATTGGTCAGAATGAGGCAAGATACGAAGCTGAAAAAAGAATGCAGAGATACCAGGAAACCGCTGATTCATTGGTCGATTTTGTCACTCAAAATGTGGGTGAATGGAAAAATCAGGAAATGCAGGTAAGTTCAGAAGCCCCCTTGTGGGTTGAGGAAGTTTTAAAAAAGCACCGACTTTATAAAGCCACGGGAACAGTGACCACAGATGGGGAGGATGTTTATTTCAATGGACAGCTGGTAGGCAATCGCGGTGAAGTAGAATAAATCAATTTTCTAGAGATTAAAGCTAAGAGATAAAGGTACATATTCAGACCCCGACTTTAAATTCTACCACGTCCCCGTCTTTCATCTCATAATCCCGCCCAACGGTTTGCACCCTTCCTTGTTCTCTGGCGTTTATCCAACCACCAGCTTTCACAAATATTTCATACGGAACAACGTCGGCGCGGATAAAATGGGTTTCAAAATCGCTGTGGATAACACCTGCGGCTTGGGGAGCCAACGTTCCTTTGGTAACGGTCCAGGCTCTCACTTCTTTGACCCCGGCAGTCAGGTACGAGATTAAGTTTAAAGTTGCATAAGCTTTTTTGATGAGTCGGTTTAAGCCGGTTTCCTGCAAATGATATTGGGCGAGATATTCGACCTGTTCTTCTGGCGACAAAGAGACGATTTCATTTTCCATTTTGGCGCAGAAGGAAAGATACGGTGCGTTTCCAGAAACCGACTCCGAGATTTCATTGATCCTCTTTTCGGTTTCCGGGAAGTGTTCCAGCTGTTGCTCGGAAATATTAAAAACATTGATGACGGGTTTTAAGGTTAAAAGATTTAGTTGGGCGATGGCCGCTTTTTGTTCGGGTGAGAAAGTTAAACTATGGGCGGCAAGTCCTTTGGCGAGATGGTTTTTGAGAAGCTGGACGGTGTCGTAGAAAGACTGCTCTTCTTTGGTCACCTTTCCCTTGAGCTCCTTTTGTTTTTCTAAAGTGGCCAAGTCCGCCAACATGAGTTCTGTTTCGATGATTTGGATGTCATCCTTGGGATTGATTTTCTGGGTAACGTGGGCCACATTTTCATCTTCGAAAAGGCGGATGACATGAATTATGAGTGCCACCTCCCTGATATGAGCCAAAAACTTGTTGCCCAGCCCTTCCCCCTGGGAGGCGCCTTTTACCAGCCCGGCAATATCGTAAAATTCGACGACTGCCGGGACGATTTTTTCGGTTCCGGCGATTGCGGCAAGAACCGGCAACCGTTCATCGGGAACTTCAATAATGCCGACATTGGGTTCGATGGTGCAAAAAGGGTAGCTGGCCACGTCCGCCGCTTGTTTTTTTAAAAGGGCATTAAAGAGAGTTGATTTTCCGACGTTGGGTAAGCCTACAATTCCGACAGAAAGGTTCATGATGGTTTTCTTTTAGGGTGTTTATACCATAAAAGTCTAGGGGGGTTCAACTAATATCATATCGTCTTGAAATCAAGTGCTGTCGGTTTTTTTATCAAATGGATATAAACAGTTTTTTTGCCTTTTGGGCATAAGATACATTATAATAATTAATTGAGGACTAAAAACATGAGAGGCATAATAACCGTCTTTTTATCATTGGTTATGTTCACTGTTTTGATTATCGCCTTGGTCTTAGGCTATCTTGGTTTTATTCCCGGCCTTTCCAGTTTTTTCAAAGCTGATAAACCTCAAGACCTGGGGATCACTTATACTGATGCTGATTGGCAAAGTGCCCTACAGAAAACGGAAGTTCAGCTTACTGATCTTCCATCCGATACTCCACCTCAAGAAAGCATCCAGTTTAAGGGGCAAAAAGATGTCAAGGCCAACTTCACGGATGAGGAATTGACAGCTCTGGCGAATAACTCTCATTGGATATATTATCCTTTTTCTAATGTGCAGATAAAAATAGATAAGAACGGGATTGCAGAAATCTCGGGGATTATTTTCTGCGAGCTGGTTTCTAATTATGCACAGGCTTTAAATTATTCAGAGGGCGACTTAATGAGATTTTTAGCTCAGTTTCAACTTATCAAGGCGCATCCTCCGTTTTATCTTAAGGGGACGGGAACAGTGATTAATGGCAGGCTTAACTTTGAAATTGAAAAGATAAAAGTTGGGAAATTTTCATTTCCGTCCAATCTGAAGGCCCAAAGTAAAAAAGAGTTAGTCGGTTTTAGCGAATTCCTCTTTCAAAATATTTCTGGCTTTTCGGTCGATTTTGCAAGACTAAATGGTAGCCAGTTAAAATTTCAAGGAACCTTGCCCGAGGAAGAGGCAAGGGCAGTTGAATAATTTTTTTTAAAACATTTAAAAAGGAGGATGCGTCTTATGAAAAAACAGTTGAATGCAGAGGGTTTTACCATTATTGAAATTCTAGTGGTGGTGGTCATAATCGGGATTTTAGCCTCCATCGTCGTGGTTTCTTTTAACTCCACCTTGCGCAAGTCGCGTGATGCCAGGAGACTGGCGGATATGCAGGAAATCATCAAGGCCCTGGATACTTATTATGTTGAACATAATCAATATCCAGGTCATGTTTCGGTCTATGGGGAATGTGAAGGTAGTTGTGGTTGTTGGGACACTTCAACAGTTGATAATGATGGAGATGGTAAACCTTTTATCGAACCTTTGATTGATGAACATTACTTAAAAACCACCCCGCAAGATCCGATCAATAATGGAAATTGCACCACCGGTTTTGCGTATCGTTATTATCGCTATGACGCAGGATCTTATAATTGTGATTCGTCTCATGGGGCATATTATGTTATCGGAGTTAATGATATGGAATCTTCAGGCAGGCCTCATCCGCAGAGTCCGGGTTGGCAGTGTCCCAATCGCAACTGGCAGAATGAATTTGACTGGGTGATAGGAGGATTCGAAAAAGAGTAACGATTTGCATAATCTTGTTCTCCGTGGGCTATAATATCCGTTGTTCGGATCGAAAAAATTTGGTCAAATCCATGATTGATATACTCAACTTCCTCAGGTTTGCAATAAACATAGTTGAGTATTCCCCAAATAACAACATCTTCAATCACCAATCAAAGTTATTTGGGTATATTTAGCTTTAAAGTGATATGATAAGAAATTCAGTTTAGAAAAAACGCAGGAGGTCTATATGATAGCGATTGGTCAAAAAATAACTGATTTTACCCTTGAAGCCTTTCAGGAAGAAAAAATAAAGACGCTTAAACTTGCGGACTACTTTGGAAAATGGTTGATTCTTTTTTTCTATCCCGCGGATTTTACTTTTGTTTGTCCAACCGAGCTTGGGGAGCTGGCCGCAAATTATGGGGAGTTTAAAAAAATGGGAGCCGAGGTTTTAAGCGTGAGCACCGATTCGGTCTTTGTTCACAAGGCCTGGCACGACCACTCTCCGACTATTAAAAAAATTACTTTTCCTATGGTTTCTGATCCTACCGGAAAACTTTGCAGAGCCATGGGAATTTATCTTGAAAATGAGGGAATTGCATTGCGAGGGACATTTCTTTTCGACCCGGACGGGAGACTAAGAGCTTGTGAAATTCATGATAATAGCCTTGGCCGTAGTTCAGGCGAGCTTTTAAGAAAACTACAGGCGGCGGTTTTTGTGCGTCAGCATGGTGGTGAAGTTTGTCCGGCCAGCTGGAAACCGGGGGAAAAAACATTGAAGCCGGGATTAGGTCTGGTCGGCAAGCTCTAATTGTATCCGGGACGTCTATTGGATCATGAAGTTTCAAAGATACATGTTCGGGAAGATTTCTATTGACATTTAAACAAAAATATATATATTGTAAGTTACATTTTAAAAAATTGAATTTAATTAA
>Ga0210028_1001869_pt1 | contig 17273 bp, 15 predicted proteins | sample CryGeymeta201513_FD_185468 | JGI IMG/M metagenome (GOLD analysis project Ga0210028, IMG submission 185468) | Groundwater microbial communities from Crystal Geyser aquifers in Utah, USA - Crystal Geyser metaG 2015-13 (SPAdes) (version 2) | ecosystem: Environmental > Aquatic > Deep subsurface >...
AGCCATATCCGATACCAATTTTGCTATTAAACAGCTATCCACACCTCCGGATAACAATACACCAACTTTATCGACATCCGTTAACCTTTTTCGCACTGATGAACAAATAGCTTCATGGTAGAAATCTACAACTTGCCGTGGGTCTTTTAGTTCAATGCTCCCTTTGTTGAGAGGGAAGGCCCTTTTGATTTTGATGCCATTGTGAGTAAATATGGCGAGCATACTGGCTCGCAGAGGCATGACATTGCTTAACCCTGTTCTCCATAAAGCCTTTTTATTGGAAGCAAAAGCTGAAAACTTGCCATTTTTAGCAATATAGAGGGGTTTTGTACCCAGAAGGTCCCGCGTTACTATTGTTTGGTCAGCGTTGCTGGCTACCAAAGCATAATTCCCATCCAGACCCTTTAATGCTCTCTTTATCCTTTGTTCAAGGCTGCCCTGGTATTCTTCAAGTAAATAAGCTAGTCCTGCGACGCAAGCTTTATCTGTTAAGCGGTGATTCTGACAAAGCTCAGACGTTATTGGAGGTAAGTTATAAAACTCGCCATCATACATCAATACCAGGTTATCGCCGTAATCTAAATAAGGATATTCTAAAGTCTTTCTTTCAATAGGCGAAGATAGTTCAGCCAGGGCTGTGCTACCCGCCACATCTTCAAAGGACGAACTAACTAACCAAGGGTGTTCATTACTCTGGAAATTAGCTGTGATAGCATCTTGAGGGTAGAAGGCTTCCAGCATGGCAGTCAACTTATCTCTTGTTTCACTGCTATCCTGGCTGAAAACGCCAGCTAACTGACTCATATTATGCTATTTTAGCAGAGTGATTCGGGTAACGCAAAATTGTGCAGTAAGCTCTGATGAACGAAAGCGTTGACCATTGTAATTGAAGCAGGGTAAACTTGATGGAAGTCAAACGCCCATGAAAGCAGTTATCTTGGTCGGGGGGGAAGGAACCAGATTGCGTCCGCTTACATATAACACTCCTAAAGCGATGGTCCCGGTGTTAAATCATCCGTTTCTGGAGCACGTTATCAATTATCTTAAGAAGCACAATATCATTGACATAATACTCGCGATGAGGCAGCTATCTGAGCAAATCCAGGCTTATTTTGGCGATGGCAGTGAACTTGGCGTGAAGTTAACTTATTCTGTGGAGGATTTTCCCATGGGAACTGCAGGAGCAATAAAAAATGCTGAAAAATTGTTGGGTGAATCATTTATTGTTTTTAATGGTGATGTTTTCACTGACCTTGATTTAACTGCCATGATAAATTTTCACTGTGAGAAAAAAGCCGTTGCAACTATAGCCTTGGCGTCGGTGGAGAATCCCACTATCTATGGGGTGGTAGAGACTGACGAAGAAGGCAGAGTGAGACATTTTATAGAGAAACCAAGTTGGGATGAGGTAACTACCAATGTAATTAATGCCGGCGTCTATGTTCTGGAGCCAGAGGTTTTACAACATGTGCCCCCAAATTCCCATTACATGTTTGAAAAGGGGCTTTTCCCTTTTCTGCTTGAGCTTGGCGAGCCCATTTATGGCTATCCCTTCAATGGCTACTGGATTGATGTTGGCACACCGGAAAAATACTTGCGATTGAACCGCGACTTGCTCCTTCGTTATATTGGAGATAAGAATGTAAAATTTGAGGGAGAAAGTTTTGTTCATTCCTCAGCTCAAATTGAGGGTCCCGCTATAATCGGTGAACGCTGCTTTATCGATAGAGATTCAGTAATAAAAGGTCCTGCCGTTATCGGTCCCGGCTGCCAAATAGGGCAGGGGGCCACAATGGAGGGGGCTGTGTTGTGGCAAAACTGCAAGGTTGGTAAAGAAGTGAAGCTCAGGAATTGTATTATTGCTTCTAATTGTCACATTGAACGACAAAGCGAAATTTTGGATAACTGTGTTTTAGGTGACGGGGTAAAAGTCAAAGAGGGTAGCAAATTACACGACGGTGCTTCAATTCAGCCGAACGAGGTTGTTTAACTGGTAAAGATGAGGCAAGTTGTATTCGCTGACTTGGATGGCACCATTCTTGACATGGTTACTTATTCATATGAAAAATCTCTTGCTGGCATAAACCGACTCAAAGAAATGGGTGCACCTTTGATATTTTGCTCAGCGAAAACCAGAGCAGAACAAGAGGTATATCGCCGTAAATTGGGGATTTTCCATCCTTTTATAGTGGAAAACGGAGGCGCCATTTTTATACCGCGAGGCTACTTCCCATTTTCGTTTGAGTACCACAAAAGTGTCGCTGAGCTATTGGTTATCGAGTTGGGCACTCCTTATAAAGAGGTCCGACAATTGCTGGTCAAGGTGAGGAAAGAGGGTGGATTTCAGTTTAGAGGCTTTGGCGATATGAGCGATGAGGAAGTAGCTGAGGAAACTGGTTTAGATATCGAATCTGCTAAATTAGCTAAACAACGGGAGTATGATGAGACGGTTGTCGTTGCGAGCGAAACAAAGCAATCTCACATTAGCGCTGGGGAGATAGATAAGTTCTTACAGAAGATTAAGCAGGCTGGTCTCAACTGGACGCACGGGGGACGGTTTTACAGTATTATGGGGGATAATGACAAAGGTAAAGCGGTGAAGATTGCGACTGGATTATATCGTGAGATGTGGGGTGAAATAGAAACTATTGGGCTAGGTGATAGCCTCAATGATTTGCCTATGCTTTCTGTGGTGGACATACCAGTCTTAGTTCAAAAGAAGGATAGTAGCTGGGAGAGTATAGACCTGCCTCGCTTGCGCAGAATTCAAGGAATTGGCCCTGAAGGATGGAGTAGGGCAATTGAAGAAATAATTAAACGTTGAATAAGAAGGTAATTATGTCTCCGCCCTTGACAACATAGTTTTTTCCTTCTGTTCTGAGCATGCCTCTTTTTCGTGCTTCAGCCAAATTACCGCTCAATTCTGAACTGGCACTTTCCATCGTCTGCCATACTAGCTTCTAATGAGGGCTTAATATCGAAGTCAAAGTGGGAGAGTATCTCCTCTATGAGCGCAAAGCAAGCTGATTTACATACCATTTTATTCGCTGCTTTCTTCCCGTATTGTTCCTCTATAGCCTTATAAAGGCTGCATTCATTAAGCCTGTAGGAGAGAATTCTCGAGCTATTGGCAACTATCCTTAGCCTCCTGAATGGCTGAATGCTCAAGTATGCTATTTCAAGGTATCTTTGTGGGATGAAGGGAAATTTCATCTCACCTGTTTTTTCCATGGCTTTCTTCATAACGCGGTAAACTCTATCAATCTTTTTCTCCCCTTTTTCGATACTCCTACGGGCTAATTCTCTGCCATATTCTTCTAAAGAGGCTCTGGCATCTTCAATAGAATGAGGCTGCGATAATTTTAATGTTTTCACAAAATTCAGGGGGGCGAATTCCTCTGAGAGCGCCTTCACCATTTCCTCATCCAGGCCGAAGTTATATTTTTCCATTTAGCGACCCCCAACTTTTATTTTTATGGCTCCGGTGGGACACACTTTAACGCAATCCATGCATAATACACATTTATCCTTGAACACCGCTTGAACCTCATAATCCTCGGGAGCGGTTTCCTTGAAACGCTCGACCTTGGTGGGAGCGACTGCAAAAATAGCCTGAGGACAGATTTGGAGGCATTTTTTACATTCGTAAGGAGTAGGGCATTTATTTTTATCTATCTCGATTTGAGGTATCATCTTACCATTCCTCCTTTAAGCCAGGGAGCTTCTCACGGTCGATAAGGCTTATGGCATCTTGCGGGCAGGCGTAGGTACATACCCCACAACCAAAGCAACGCGTCATATCGATATTTGACTTTTTCGTGGTAACCTCCATTTTTATGGCCCCAAATTGGCATCGTTGTACACAAGTCCCACATCCTGTGCACTCCTCATAATTTACCTTTGCTACTTGATGTCCTTTTAGCAGGAAGGGCTTTATACCATAGTCCAACCTCATCCTTATAGCAAGACAATCAGGATAATCACAAAGGCAAATGCCGCCAATGTAGGGAGTGCCGAAAGTCATTATTGTTATGACCATTCCCCGCTTATGCCAGTGTTCAATATGTTCTTTTGCCTCTTCAGTGGAAAGAAACTCCACACCACCTTTGTACCTCTCTGGCCATTCCTCCCAGCGAAACATCCCGACACCTAATCCAAGACAGGAACGGGGGCGCTGTTCCCCATCCTCCAAGGTCGCTCGGGTAATCCTCCTGCAGATGCAATCAATCCTGGCTATCGGATGAGCTATCTCGACCATTTTCTCGGCGTCCTCCAGGGATACAACCTGTCCACTCATTGTTTCATGGAACTTTAAGTATCCTTCTCTCATCTTTTCAAAAGCTTCGGGGTTGTCTTTTAGCTCTATCAATGGTTTGTAATAGAATGGTCCTTGAAGCTCGGTCAAAATCATTGGCTCCGTTTCCTTCTCCTTCTCCACTTTCTTGTATAACGGCCTGGCATAGTTCTCTGGATTCAAATACCACCGACCACCGTTATCTCCATATTTTTCACATAATTCACACATGTTTTTGCTCCTTATCGCGAATTTCTACAAAAATAATACATTTTTAAAGGCAGGTTTCCCAAATGCTCGTTCTTTTGGAGGGCAGAGGTGAACAAGAACCTTCATCAAACATTAAACAAGAAGGTAATTATATCTCCGTCCTTGACAACATAGCTTTTTCCTTCTGTTCTGAGCATGCCTTTTTTTCGTGCCTCAGCCAAACTACCACATTTTTCCAGGTCGCCATAGCTAATCACCTCAGCTCGGATGAATCCTCTTTCCATATCAGAATGGACTTTACCTGCTGCCTGTGGTGCTAACGTACCGCCGGGAATAATCCAGGCTTTTAACTCAGCAGAGGCTGTGGTAAAAAAGGAAATTAATCCCAGAAGGTGGTAGGAAAGAGCGACAATTCGATTGAGTGCAGAGGCAGTTAGCCCCAGTGATTCACGGAATTCCTCAGCTTCAGCATCGCTGAGCTGAGCTAGTTCCATCTCCAGCTTTCCACACAAGGCTACTGTAACAAATTGGGGATAGAGAGAATTCGTGTCCTTTTCTAGCAAAGCAGCTTGTGGTATTTGTTCTTCTCCGATGTTGAGAATAACCATCATGGGTTTAGCGGTGAGGAATTGATAATTGGACAGCGTCTTTAGTTCTTCTTTAGTGATATTCTGTTGTCTTATTGGTGTATCCTTTTCCAAACCTGCCTTTATTTTTTGTAGCAGAAGTTGTTCCTTCAAATATGCTTCGCGCTCCAAAGCTTTAGCTCCTTTTAAAGCTACTTCTAGTTTCTCCAGTCTCCGTTCAATTATAGCTAGATCAGAGAAGGCAAGCTCTAAATCCAGGTTAGCTATATCGCGCTTAGAGTCTACCTTTCCTTCAGGGTGGGGAAGTTTTTCGTCTTCAAAAATGCGAACTACCTGAAGCAAAGCATCAGCAGTAGTCAGGTAATTTAAAAATTCTCCTTCTATTCCCCCGCCCCGGTGTGAAGATTTGGGCAAGCCGGCAATATCTACATAGGTGACTTCAGCAGGAACGGTTTTCTTAGGATGAAATATATTTTGAAGTACCTCTAACCGTGAATCGGATACCCTGGTTGTTCCTACATTAGGGGTCAGTGACGAGGAGTAGGCGGTAACTTCAGCCTGCGCTTTGACCAGAGCGTTGAAAATGGTCGTTTTGCCACTTTTAGGTAGCCCGATAATGGCAATCTTCACGGCTATACACTATATCACACTTCGCTTTTGCCATCCGTCGGCACGCGATACCTAAGCTCCAGGGATTTAATAGAAAGGAGGGCTTCTTTCTAAATTAGAAGACTCTATATCATATGTAGTGTGAGGGGCAAGGCCTCCGAAGGGGTGAGTGTTTGCAGGTATATGAAGAAGGCAATAGAGGCAATCAGGGATAAGGGAATAAGATGCCAAACAAATGCCATGTCCACAGTCATGGAAACAAGGGATATGGATAAACTCCTTGAGGCTGTTAGGGCAGCCTATGAGGCAATAAAAAAGGAAGGGGTGAAAAGGATATACATGAACCTGACAATGGATCACAGATTTGATAAGGATGCCACCCTGGAATCAAAACTGGGATCCCTGAAGTAATCACCAGATTATCCATTGACAAAGACACAGAAGTACCTTGTCAAACTCTTGTGAGCCCTTATAGGATATACCTTTTCAAGGCGCATGTACCTTTCACCTATTCCTATGCCTTTTTTCTTAAAGAGTATATTATCAGTCTTGACAATTTTTAGAATTTTCAGATTACGATTCTCAACTTTTTTGCATAATTCAAAGATTTTCTCTTGTGTTATTCTGCTATTTTTATAAATATTGATCCCTCTTACGAATGCAACACCTTCTTCCCAACCCCTACTCTTTTCTTCATATTTCATTACTTTCACCAATCATATTGACATTTAATAATTTTTCTAACGGTTGCGGGTAAAAGAAGTTGCCGAAGGCAATTTTGGCGAAGCCTTTTATCCGCTGTTGTATGAAGTGGCGGTGTCATTTTATTGCATCAATGCAGAAAGCAATTCCCTGACCTCCATATGATTATGCAAGTTATATTTAGCATGAGATTGAGTTATTCCAACTTTGATTGAGTAAGCAGTTTCAGGTAGAATCCTGAACAAATCCTCGTCTGTCCAGTCATCCCCTATTGCCAGTATGAAATCAAAATCATTTTTTGAAATCCAGTGTAGCGCAGCAGCGCCTTTATTAACACCTGAATTTCTAATCTCAACTATTTTACTTCCCTGGAGTACTTGAACATCTATATTTGCTGTGAAATTTATTAAATAGCCTGTAAGTTCCTTTGTCCTTATGGAAGCAAGTTCAGGATCAGCTTTGCGGTAATGGAACACTAAAGAAAACTCTTTTTCTTCAACAAATGAGCCAGGGAGTCTATCTGCATGTATTTCAAGCACGGACAGGATTTGAGGCTTCCAATCGTTTCTTAATGGTTTAATCATTCTCCAATCTCCGCCTTTTTCTTTTATCCACGCACCATGCTCTGCTATCATTGCTATATTGAGCATACCGAACCAGCTTTGAAGGGTATTTCTATCTCTTCCGCTTATCAGAATAATCTCATTTTTTTCATCTACGGAAAGGTGTTTAAGAATTTTTAAAAGAGCCGCGTCAGGTTTTGCCTTTTGTGGTGTTTCCGTAAATGGAACAAGTGTTCCATCATAATCTAAGAATATAAGCCTTTGGTTTGCTTTTTTAAAATCGTTCAGCAACTGCTCTTTATGGCTATCTAACAATCTTACGAAAAAACGTTTTTGCTCCTCTTTTACAGAAATCAAATTCTGGATGAACTCATTTGCCCACCTTGAAACATCATAGCGTTTAAGTCGTGCCTGCATAGATTGAATACGTCTCATCTGTTCTTCGTCAGACATCTCTAGCGCCTCTTTTAAGGCGTTGGCAATTTCTTCTCTATTGTTTGGGTTTATTATAATTGCCTCCACGAGTTCACTTGAAGCACCAGCCATCTCGCTAAGAATCAAAACTCCTGTCTTATCAGTTCTGGTTGAGATGTACTCTTTTGCGATAAGGTTCATTCCATCCCTTAATGGAGTAATTAAAGCTACATCGCTAATATTATAAAGTGAAACCAGCTTATTGAATGGTAAGAATCTGTATTGATACAATATTGGTGTCCAGCCAATCCTGCCGAATCTTCCGTTGATTTTTCCTACAAGTTCATCTATCTGCCTTTTCATCTGCCGGTAGTGTTCCACTTCTATACGGGAAGGGACAACCACAACTACAAGAATTACCTTTCCATGCCACTTTTGATTTTTCTCAAGAAAGATTTCGTAGCCTTGTAATCGGTTAATAATACCTTTTGTATAATCTAAGCGGTCAATTGAAAGTATCACCTTAAAAACTCCAAGAGATTTTTTAAGATTGCTTCTTTCTTCGTGCACCTCTATGCTATTAGTGGCATCATAAAACTTCTTAAAATCTATACCCATTGGAAATGTGTCGACTTTCACAACCCTGTCTTCTGTAATAATTTTGCCCATATTGTGTTCGTATCCTAAAATGCGAAGAACACACCTTAAGAAATATTCTGCGTAATCGTGTGTGTGAAAGCCTATAAGGTCTGCTCCTAAAATACCATTTAATATCTCACTGCGCCATTTTCCCGGAAGAAGGCGAAATATCTCAAAAGTTGGAAAAGGGATGTGGAGGAAAAAACCTATCGGCAAGTTAGGCCTCTTCTCTCTCAAAAGTTTGGGAAGAAGCATAAGATGATAGTCATGTATCCACACCACATCCTCGGGTTTTGTGATTTCTGTAATAGCATCGCAGAATGTCTCGTTAACTTTCTTATAATGAAGCCAGTAATCTTCATCATACATCGCATAAGACGGGAAATAGTGAAAAAGTGGCCAAAGGGTCTTATTACAGAAACCATGGTAAAATTTCTCCATTGTGTCTTCTGAGATAAAAACGGGGTATGCGCGAAATTCAGCTAATTTTAACTTCAATTTCTCTTTATTTTCATCACTAATCGAGCTGCCCGGCCAGGCTACCCATATATACTCACTGGCAAAAGAAGAACCTCTCAATGAATCCAGGTATGCACTTAAACCTGAAACTAAGCCTCCTGCACTTTCAGTAAGTTCCAGCCTGCCTCTTTTTTCTATCACTGTGAAGGGTAACCTGTTTGATACTACTAATAATCTCATTGATTTTCTCCTTTTTTCTTCTTCTTAGAAAGGTAGACCGTTCTAATTGGGAAAGGAATCACAATACCTTCTTCATTATAGCGTTTATGCAACCTTTTTATAAATTCATGTTTGATTAAATATTGGTTAGTAAATTCTTTTGCTCGTATGCTTACGGAAAAATTTATACTAAAATCGCCAAAAGTGTGATACCGAATAAACGGTTGAAATTCAGGGACGCCACCCCCACGCTGTCCCATCGCATGTGGAATAGCGCAGGTTTCGTCTAATTTTGTTGTCCTGGCAGCAGGAATCTATTATCTTCATAACAACTCTATTGACCGCTAAGCTGACCTACGGCATAAAGGCTCAAGATACTCGCAGCTAGCATTACCGGGGTTAACACTATCCCCACTTTGAAGTACTGCCACGGAGAGATATTCAGCCCTCTCTGTCGCAGAATAGCCAGCCATAGCATGGAGGAGAGAGAGCCTACAATTGTCAGATTAGGACCAATATCAGCACCTAAAATAGCGCCGTAGATCAGGCTGCTGTCAGGGTGAGAATTGGCTGACGCTAAACTAGATACTGAGACCATCATCATAGCCCAGTTGTTGATGAAATTAGAGCCGAGAGCACTGCCCAAGGAAACTGCAGCGATAGCCTGTAGTGACCCCTGCGGAAAGGAGTGACTTAATGTATTCCCTAATGCGGTAATAACTCCGCTGTTTCCCAGCCCCTTTACTACTACGGAGAGGCTGAAGATGAAAAGCAGAATAGACCAGGATATGCCCGACCTTATTTCATGGGGACGGAGATGAAGAGCTAATCCCCCACCTACGAGCAGCAGTGCCCCACCCAATGCTACCCAGAATAGGGGTAAACCATAAAACGAGACCACCAGATAAGCTATAGCAATGACCCCAAGGACAGTGCAGGTATATTTAAAAAGAAAATCTTTGGGTGGGCATGTTAAGTTGGACGCTTCAAAACGGGCTGAAATCTTGTGCCGAAAAAGAAAATAAAAGACGGCTATGTTCACGGCAATAGCTGCTATGCTGGGCAGGAGAAGATAGTGTAGATACTCGCCAAGCGTAAGATGGAAGGCAGTGAATGGCAACAAGTTCACCGGATTGGATACTGGCAAGAGCAAAGAAGCGGTATTGGCGATAAAAGCACAGGTAAAAACATAAGGCAAAGGGTTCAGCTTTAGCTCACTAACTAAAGTGAAAACAACAGGGGTTAGCAGCAAAGCCGTAGCATCGTTGAAAAAGAAAGCGGTAATGCCAGTTCCTAAAGCAAAAATTGTAAAGAACAGAAGCCAACCCCTTCCCTTAGACAACTTTACTGCCTGGTAAGCACTCCACTGGAAAAAGCCAGCCTTCTCAGCTACTACACAGATAAGCATCAATCCGAGAAAGAAAAGCAAGATAGGCGCAATGTCTTGTAGTAGGGCAGGTAGTTCTTGTGGTAATACCTGACTACTACCTAACATCAAAAAGGCACCCATTGCTGCCGCTGTTCCCTCATTTAGCGGCTTAGGGCGCAGCATTATTAGAACGATGGTAATTACGGAGATAAGAATAGCAATCCACATGTATTTGTATCTTGTGACCCCAAAGCTATACCTCCGAAGCCAAAAGCAAAGGGGAGCTGTCTTTGCAGCACAACTCCCCTCGCTTTACTTACCCCTTACGGCTCAACTACTTGGGCTTAGGCTTAGGGGCACCGGGCTTAGGGGCACCGGGCTTAGGGGCACCGGGCTTCCATTTTTGCAACGCCTTTCACCTCCTTTTTATAAACTCGCTTTGGGAAATATTCATGTTGTTTTCCTTACAGATGCCTGATGAGAACAAGTGACTTAGACGGGATTTATCCTTGTGCACTTTACCAATATTCAAGAATTTGCTACACTACTAGCACTTTAATTCTGGTAATCATTATGAGGAAATAATAGTTCTGAATTATTTTTCAGGAAAAATTATACACCTGAGCTTGATTTTGTCAAGTGGTTTTTGGAGTTTGGAGATAAAGATTTAAGTATTTTTTGTGGAGAGTTGGATAAAATAGGAAAGTGGGTTTTTATTACCAAGCATGGCTTGGTTCTCAGTTATATCTCCAAGCATCCACGCAGCACTACTCGTGAGATTGCTTTGGCACTGGACTTTACGGAGAGAACTGTTCATAAGATAATCGCTGATCTCGAGGCTGCCGGTTATTTGAAGCGTAGGAAAATGGGAAGGAGCAATACCTATCGCATCAACCCCGATTTGCCGCTAAGGCATGAGACAACGATGGATGCAGTCATAGGAGATTTACTGGAGATATTAGGCTGGAAGAGGCGCAGAACAGCTAAAAGGGCAAGGTGAGTATATAGCCTCTACTGTCTCCTAATTTGTGAATTAGAGAAAACCTCCTGCCAAAGGGTTATATGATAGAATACTAAGGGATGTTTTATATCCTTTATGGGGAAGACGATTTCTCTATTCACCAAGCTTTGAGTGAGGTCAAGGAGGGTCTGGGTGATGTGGGAATGCTGGCAATTAACACTGTCAGCCTGGATGGTGAGCATTTGACCGTGAATGAGCTCAGGCATAATTGCGATACTGCTCCTTTCCTATCATCCTATCGCTTGGTGGTGGTTAAAGGTTTGCTCAAGCGTTTCGAGCCAAGAAGAGGCGAGCTGCGCTCTGGCAGCCGTGCTGTTACTAAAACTAAGGATAAGTTGCCGGAATGGAAAAACCTGGCTTCTTATGTTACGGGAATGACGCCAACCACGGTATTGGTGCTAATTGATGGTAAGTTGAGCAAACAAAACTCTTTATTGGAGGAGCTTTCACCTTTGGCTGAATTGAGGATCTTCTCTCAACTGAGAGGCGGGAGATTAACAGCTTGGATACAGCAGCGGGTAAATAAAAAGAATGGCAGCATTACACCTGATGCAGCGAGCTTGCTTGCTCAGCTTATTGGCGGAGACTTATGGTCAATGAGCAGTGAAGTAGATAAACTTCTTATTTATGCTCACGGGCGCAGTATTGAAGAGAATGATGTCAGACAATTGGTGAGCTATGCCCAGGAAGCCAATATCTTTACTCTGGTGGATGCTGTGCTCGAAGGGCAACCTAAAATGGCCCATAGGATGCTCCATCAATTGTATCGAGAAGGAGCTCCGCTAATTTATGTTTTAGTCATGCTTACCAGGCAGTTTCGCTTGATAATACAGGTTAAGGAACTGAGTTCACAACTGTCAGCAAGACAAATCCAGGCTAAATTGGGCTTGAAAAGTTACGGTCTGGGTAAGACGCTTAACCAGGCAAAATCATATGACTTTGACCGCATAAAGCAATCATATAACAAGCTTTTAGAAACTGATATAGATATCAAGACGGGTAAATATAATGACCAGGTTGCCCTTGAGTTACTGGTGACCGAGTTGTGTTATAGCAAAGGGACGCACTCTACGTTGTAAAAAGATATTAAGACGTCTTCCTCTTCCTGGTAGCTGTGGATTTCCTGAATGGCTGCTTAGCCTCTTCCATTTCGGGGATAGCATTGCCAAAGTAAACTTTGGTATGAGGCCATGGAATCTCAATTCCCTCAGCATCGAATGTTCTCTTAAGCCGCAGCCTTAACTCGCCCATCACATCCCATTGCCTTATTGGTTTAGTATCCCCCAGTATTTTAATGTCAATGCCGGAATCGCCGAGATTATCTACTCTAAGCACCTGTGGTGTGGTAATAAAGTCTGCCTTCCATTTGGGGTCTTCAGCCATTTCCGTGCACACTCTATTTATGACCTTGATAACGCGGTCAAGGTTCTCTCCATAAGCCACTGAGATGTTCAGGTTTACCCTGGAATACCTATTGGTAAAATTGCTGGCTGTTTTAATTTCGCCGTTGGGAATGGAATGAACTATGCCATCCAGGTCCCTGAGAATGGTACGGCGTAGGCCTATTTCCTCAACCAGGCCGGCGATGCCGCCGACTCTAACCACATCACCGACATCATATGGGTCCTCCAATATGATAAAAAGACCGCTGAGGTAATCGCGGATTAAGCTTTGAGCGCCGAAGCCGACAGCGATACCTATAACGCCAAGCCCAGCTAACATCGCAGTGATATTTACTCCGAATTCGGGGAGGATAGTGAATAGCGCGAAAATTACAATTATGATTAAGCTTGTTTTTGTCAACACCGAAGATAGGGTGTCACTTCTCTTTTTTATCTCTTCTTCAAGCTCCCCTTTCATACGTTGTGCCATAGTCTTCTTGATTATCGGTGGAATGACACGGCGCAGCGCAAAGTAGATAGCAGCAGCAATAACAATGATGATTAGAATGCTGACCCCGCTATCCTTAAGCCAGTCTATAGTAAATACGTCAGCCATACTTGTTACCTCGTCTATAAGGTGACCATAGGTTTATCATAGAATTGCTGGGGTTGCAAATTTCAGTCAGCATTATAGCTTGATCGGCACCCCGACTCTTGGTATACGAACCTGCCTGGCAGAGCCGAGCTTGCTGGCGAAGAACCTGGGATGTTCTGTGTGTATCGGGATAACAACCCCTGGATTTATAGTCTCCACGAGCTCTAGTATCTCTGGACCTGAAGCATGTCCGGAACTGTGAAGGCCTTGTTCACCTGCTGCCACTTTGCCTGTTTTTGCGCTGGGAATACCCACGGGTAGAAGCTTGAAATGTGCCAGCCATTGCTTTAATCTTTTAACATCAATACGCTGCTCTTCGTCGAATGCCTCGCTCGAGGAATAAATATAAATGCCGCCTTCATCGGGGCAGATATCAATTAACTTGTTAATATCCCAAAAACTGAAACAGAGGATGTAATCCCCCTGGGCGCATCTAATATCCTTGGGTTGGACACATTTCCCTTTCTTTCTGTACTGAGTGTATAAATCCTTTTCCCAATCTACAGCACTTTTTGCTTCGGTATATAAAGTAATTGTCTCATCTTCAACAGGGTCAGGAACTTCGTTCATTACCAGATGGACAGATTGTAACAGGTAGGCATCTCTGGGCAATATTACCAGCTTTCGATTGCATTGATTAGCAACATCTCGGAATGTGAGTAGCCTTTCCAGATTTCGAGGTCCAAAGTCAGCTATTACTAGTTTACCTTGAGCCTGCATCACCTTTTGGAGAGCATTTTTAACGACCATTTCCTCGGTGATAACGCGGCCTTCTTCCGTGATGTTTGTTCCTTCACAAAGTAGAGCAATGGGATGAAGGGCTCTTGCCTCGTTGATAAATTTTCGGGTCACATATCCCATTTTGCCATGCAGCCGCAGGTCACCGGTATAGACTATCCAACCCTGGCTTGTCTTGACCGCAAAGGCGGTCGCTCCATATATAGAATGGTCAACAGGGAAACATCTGATTTCCAGATTACCAATGCTGGTGACGGGTATCGGCTGCTTGGACTCTATCTTCCTGCGGGTAGGAGATTTTTGCCAGAATTTATTGGCTTCGGGGGATATTAATTTTGCATCAGCGAGGCAAAATTGCCTTTGAATCGAACGATATTGGAGATAATCACTGGGAGTGAACCGATATTCCTGTTCTTTTCTTTCTCGAGGGATGGTATAACATACCTCTTTTTCGAAGTCTCCCCTACTTGAATCCTGGATTGTCTTGACCAGAAACGCTGTGGTTGCACTACAGACAATAGGAATGTCAGGATGTAAAAAAGATATGTGCCCGCTATGGTCAAGGTGAGCATGGGAGAGTAGCACCGCATCCAGATGTATTTCTCTAATCTTGGTCTTTGATATCACCCTGTCCCATATGTTTTCCCAGGGTGGTTCAAGGTCTTTGCGATATATACCTTTGAGGGGAGGGAGAAGACCTATTTCGAATAAATCGACTACCCCTCTCGCAGTTCGGGGTTTTAAATATTCCTCGAAGTATTGAGACCAGAGGTGGTAATTAATGCCAAAGTCAAAAGATATAACAGTATTATCGGCCTCAAGTAGAATCTTGTTTCCGCCGATTGTTCCGGCACCACCATAAACTGTGATGCTTATTGCCAAAGTTAACCCTTCCGCTATGCTGGCTCAGTACTTATAGTCAATTGCAAAATTCCTTATAATTCTCCCGGGCAAATATGGAGGGAGGGAGTTAGAGGGAGGGGATATCTACCCTCGCCTTAGTTCCTTCGCTTCGCTCAGGACAAGCCTCACCTCCCATCATTGGAGAGGAATTTTATACGAGATTATGCGGTTAACTATAATTCGGTAGAATGCCAGGCAATAACAAATTTACCTGACATTCACAATCACAATGCTGTTATAAGCAGCCCGCACTATAGGGACATACACAAAGATAAAATGGGAATAACAATTGTCCCCATTCCCGCTTTGCTGATAAAGCCAGCAAACTCAGGGTAACAAGGAACTCAGCCTTGTTTTAATCTCTAATCTTCTAGACCGGAGAAATAACTCGGCTTAACCCTTGCCAATGCGGAATACTTTTGTGCCGCAGCTGGGGCAAACACCCTGTATTGCCGGACGCTTGTTTTTGAGAATAATGTTCCTTGGGTTCCTGATGTCAACCTTTCTTCGGCACTTTACACAATAAGCTGTAGCCATGTCTTGACCCTCCTTCTTTGTTACTTTTCCCAGCTAGCAGAATAACAAACCTATAATTTATATGTCAATAGGTAAAGTGCCAAAAAGTTAAATAAATTACCAAGTTTAATCCCTTTTTAGCATTGTGATGAAGGCTTCCTGAGGGATTTCCACTTGCCCTACCTTTTTTAATCGCTTTTTGCCTTCGGCTTGTTTTTCCAGGAGTTTACGTTTGCGGGTGACATCGCCTCCGTAACACTTGGCAAGCACATTTTTTCTTAAAGCCTTTACAGTTTCTCGGGCAATTATTTTCCCATCAACTGCTGCCTGGATGGCTACATCAAATAGCTGCCTCGGGATAAGCTCTCTAAGTTTTTTGACCAGTGCTCTTCCTGCGGTGAAAGCTTGGTCGGCATGGATGATACGAGACAACGCATCGATAGGCTGATTGTTGACCAGAATTTCTAATTTTACTAAACGGGCCGGGCGATATTCGGCAAAAGTGTAGTCTAAAGAGGCATAACCCTGGCTGCATGATTTGAGGCGGTCATGAAAGTCAACCAGAATAGCACTCAGTGGCATATCATATTTTAGTATAGCTTGCTTCCAAATGGGGTTACCTTCTTCTTTGTTTTCCCCTAAATATTCCATTTGTCGAAATTGCCCTTCATATAATGGTACCAACTCCATTACAGCGCCAATGTATTTGTTTGGGGTAACGATGCGGGCAGATATCCAGGGCTCACGAATTTCTTTGATTTCATAGAGTGGTGGCAGCCTTGCTGGGTTATCCACCATAGCTATCGTGCCATCCCTTTTATCTAATTGATACGCTATATTGGGAGTGGTGAGCAATAGCTGCAATCCATATTCTCTTTCCAGGCGCTCTCGGACAATATCCACCTGCAATAAACCCAGAAATCCGCAGCGAAATCCCGGCCCCAGTGCGTTACTGCTCTCCGGTTCGTAGGATAGCGAGGCATCGCTCAACTTAAGCTTATCCAATGCGTCACGAAGACGGTGGTAATCCTTTGTTTCTATAGGATAAAGTCCGGCAAAGACCATCGGTTTTGCCGGGCGGTAGCCGGGCAAAGGTTGAGAAGCAGGATTATGAGTTGCGGTAATTGTGTCGCCTACCTGGCAATCATTGGCATTCTTTAGCCCGGTAGCGATATAGCCTACCTCCCCGGCGTCCAGAATTGGTATTGGTAACATTTCCGGCGTGAAAATACCGACTTCTAATGCCTCGGATAATTTACCTGTGGACATTAATTTTAATTGCTCACCCGTTGAGATATTGCCATCAACAATTCTGATGAAGGCGACAATGCCCTTATAGGGGTCATATTTGGAGTCGAAGATTAATGCTCTTAGCGGGGCATCTTGGTTTCTCTGTGGTGGTGGTATTCGTTCAATGATAGCTTGCATAACTTTGTCTATTCCGGTACCTTGCTTGGCGGAAGCGAAGATAATTTCTTTTTCATCAAATCCTAAACTGCTTTTCAATGCTTCAGCTACCTCCTCTGGCTGGGCGTTGGGCAAGTCAATCTTGTTAATCACCGGGATAAGGCGGAGGTTATGCTCCATGGCAATTGAGAGGTTAGCTAAAGTTTGAGCTTGAATTCCTTGAGAGGCATCGACTACCAAAATAGCGCCTTCCACAGCAGCTAAACTGCGTGATACTTCGTAGGTGAAATCGACATGCCCCGGTGTATCAATCAGATTTAGTTGGTATTGTTGACCATCAGGCGTGTTATAGTTCATGCGCACTGCCTTGGCTTTGATAGTGATTTTCCTTTCTCTCTCTAGCTCCATTTGGTCCAGGAATTGCTCCTGCATTCGCCATTCAGGTATAGTCTTGGTCATCTCCAGCAGGCGATCGACCAGAGTTGACTTGCCGTGGTCAATATGGGCAATGATGCAGAAGTTTCTGATTTGTTTTTGTTCCATACAAATGTTTATGCTAACATACTTGATAGCCAGCCTCAATTTG
>Ga0210028_1001876_pt1 | contig 17256 bp, 13 predicted proteins | sample CryGeymeta201513_FD_185468 | JGI IMG/M metagenome (GOLD analysis project Ga0210028, IMG submission 185468) | Groundwater microbial communities from Crystal Geyser aquifers in Utah, USA - Crystal Geyser metaG 2015-13 (SPAdes) (version 2) | ecosystem: Environmental > Aquatic > Deep subsurface >...
GTGGCGGGCACAACTGGAATCACCGGCGCGGCTGATTCCGTTTGGGTCCTGGACACGGGAAAACCACCTGCAAGCGCCATTCTTCACGTTACTGGAAGAGATATCGAGGCCCAGGAAATCGCGTTGAAGTTCGATATGGGTTTTTGGTCCATCATGGGGGAAGCCCGGGAAGTGCTTATCAGCGAGGAACGCCGGGAAATCCTTTCCCTGGTTTCAGAAAAAGGCCCGATTTCTCCGAAGGAAATAGCGGAGTTTTTAGGGAAAAGTCGGGATGCTATCCGCTTCCTTCTCATTGCAATGAAGCGGGATGGACAGCTTTCCTCTCTCGAAGAGGGGGTATACTCTATCCCCCCCTCACACCCCTTACAGCACTAACAGGGCTCACACCCCTCACAGCCCTCACAGGGTGGAAGCTGTGAGGGCTGTGAGGGGTAGACAGAGGGAACCCCTCACAGCCCCTCACAGGGTAAAATAGGCTCACAGAGCGGTTTATATGGGGGCCTGTGAGGCCTGTGAGGGCTGTGAGGGGGGTAGAGGGGTAGCCCCAAAAACCGGAAACCAGGAGCCGGGAAACATTGATTCCGACAAGCGGGAGAGCCTTCAACCGTCCGGCCGGGCGGCCCAAAGATGGACGGTTGAACGCCGAAGAAAAACCCGCCAAAAAGCGGATCGCCTGCGGCGACCCGCGCGGGAGCCGGAACCGTGGCGGTCGTCCACTGGACGCCCACCACGGGGAACCAAAAGAAGCGGAACCGCCGGACCGCGAGCGCGGCCCGTATGCGAGATCGGAAGCGTTGCGCCGGTTTTTTCGGATCGGCGCAACCGACGGAAGAAAGCGGTAGCGCACCCGGACGGGGAACCCCGACCGGGCAAACGCGCACAAGACCCTTTCGGAATTACGCGGTAGCGGCCCGACCGGGAACCCGGAACGGTCGCCGCTCTCCATTTTGAATTCGCCGGAACCCGCCTCCGGGCTTGCGTTCGGGAAGGCCGCTTCTCGTCCTGTTAAACCGGCCAGGGGTTCGGCAAGTCGTTTCACTCCTCCGCCTCACCACCTGACCGGTTTTCGGAAATGCTCTCTCCGGCGCAAAAGCGCGCCTCCGAAAACGAGCATTTCCGCAGGTCGAGAAAACGCCGATAAAGCCGGACGTTTACCGCGGCCTCCCCTTCGTTTCCCGGCAAAGTCTCCGGTAAATCCGGGGTGGCGAACGGAGAACCACCGGGAGAGCCTTCAACCATCCGGCCGAGCGGCCCAAAACCGGATGGTTGAACGCCGAAGAAAAACCCGCCAAAAAGCGGATCGCCTGCGGCGACCCGCGCGGGAGCCGAAACCGTGGCGGTCGTCCGCCGGACGCCCACCACGGGGAACCAAAAGAAAGAACCAACAGAAAAACCCCACCCCCAGGCCGGGCGGCCTGGTCCCGGCTTGCTCCGGGAAATGCTAACCGGCCTTTCGTTCGTCCGGTCGTTCACCTGGTCGCAAGCGCCCAGGTGAAGGGGTGGGGCTTGACTCCGGGGCTAGCTGCGGGCGGGGCGGGTCATATTTTTTTCACTCCGCTTCGCTACGTAAAAAAAATACCGGGCTGTCCGCTCCGCTAGAGCAAGGCCCGCGCCAGTCCCGGCCCTCCCTGGCCGGTCCTGTCACGTTCCTTGCGGCGTCGCCGTCTGATAATAAATTTATTATCAGACGCATCCCTTGACCCACCCCGCCCTTGGCCTCCACCCGGCGGGAGCCCGCCGGGGTCGGCTTTACATAACACGCATTATGCAAACTAGCCCCTACGCCAAGCCCCACCCCGCCGCGCTCACGCGCGGCCGACCGTCCCCGGCTTTTGTGGTGTAATCAATGTTTCGTGGTATGCCAAGTTCCCCCCGGTGCATCCCTTCCCAACGACGAAGAAACCCAGCTACATTTACCTTCAATCTTGCCCTTCCGTTGACGATTACTACTTTGACCAAAAATTAAAAGGGAGAAAACCGAAGGCGAAGCCCCAGCCCGAAAACCCGGGAAAAAGGTAACGGTCCTTTCCGGTTATCCGGGGCATCGGAAACCCGCCCCGCGTCCTGTTGAAATGGGTAACGACGCCGTGACCGGCATCATTACCCATTTCTCGGAAAGGCATTCTCCGGCGAAAAACGCCTCCGAAAACATGCCTTTCCGCAGGCGCGGCAACGCCCAACCTTCGCGGCTCCGCCGCTACGGTTTGGACGTTGGGGGCGGGTTTCCTCGTGCTGTGAACGTGGCTTTTCGGTTCACCTCTGCATTCCCCGGAACAACCCATCAAAACAGCACCAAAAGCCCATCGCCCGGTGTTTTTTTCGCTTACAAAGTTCCCTGTTTTATGCGATAATCCCGGTATGCCACTCATTCACCAACAAGACGGTCTTGATTTTTTTATCGAACCGGAATTTCCCGCCCCTCCCCATGTCCGCATTACAAAAGGGGATGGCCTTGCTATTATTCGTGTTGGAATACCTGAACAGGAACTTCCTTACATCGAAAAATATGAAAACATTTCCCGTGAAGATCTTGATCTAGCCTATAACACCATTTGGGACGCTCAAGAAAAATTCCTCAATGTCTGGAATAAAATTCACTCAAACCCGGTTTCATAATGCCTACTCTCGATTGGTTAGGGAAAAAGGCGGTTGTAAATCATCATCGGCATGTTCCATTTCACCTACTCAAAAGCCGTGATGATCTTTCTTGCGGTGATGCTGATAGCGGCAATATTCTTGTCCAGGCAGATAATCTTTTAGCCCTGAAAGCCCTTTTGCCCTATTATGCCGGGCAAGTAAAATGTATTTACATCGATCCTCCCTATAATACAGGGAATGAAGGCTGGGTCTACAACGACAACGTCAATAGCCCTGAAATGAAAACCTGGTTGGGTAAAGTCGTTGGCCGCGAGGCTGAAGACCTTTCTCGCCATGACAAATGGCTTTCCATGATGTATCCGAGGCTTCAACTTTTGCGAGAATTTCTCCGTGATGACGGGTTAATCTTTATCAGCATTGATGATAATGAACAACATAATCTTCGAACGCTTTGTGATGAAATTTTCGGCGAACGAAATTTTCTTGCATGCCTAATTTGGCAGAAACGAACTTCCCCCGATGCCAGGCTTCAAATGAGTGATGCGCATGAATACATTGTTGCTTATGCAAAAAACCTTTTTAATCTTAAATTACATCGAATTCCGCAATCACCAAAGCAAATTAAGGGTTATAAAAACCCAGATAATGACCCTCGCGGCCCATGGGCTTCAACGGATTTTTCCGCCCAAGGTTTTCGTCCTAACCAGATGTATTCCATTAATACGCCCAGTGGGCGAGTTGTACAGCCACCTCCTGGAAATTGCTGGAAAAATGTTGAAAGTGTCTTTTTGCAGTTGGTTGCAGATAACCGAATGTGGTTTGGGAAAAATGGTTCTGGTGTTCCAAGACGCAAAACTTTTCTTTCGGAATCTTTAGGTGTTTCTCCTTGGACTTGGCTTCCAAATGACGAAGTAGGCCACAGCCAAGAAGCAAAGGACGAAATAAAAGCATTGTTTGGCAAGGAAGAAAAGAGGTTTGAGACACCTAAACCTACCAGACTTATTGAGCGACTTTTATTTATTGCAACAAAGCCTGGTGATTTAATTTTGGATTCTTTCGCAGGTTCAGGGACCACAGGTCACGCAGTTCTTGCTGTTAATTACAAATCTAATGGGGAATCCCCGCGTCGTTTTATTCTTGTTGAGATGGTTCCTACAATTTGTAACGAAATTACGGCCAAAAGACTTTCTAAAGTAATTCAAGGTTGCGATTCTGAAAAAGGCTTTGGTGGCGGTTTTTGTTACTGTGAATTGGGCTCTCAGCTTTTTGATGAGAAAGGGCGAATCAAACCAGAAGTCACTTTCAAAGATCTTGCCAGGCATGTTTTTTTCTCCGAAACCGGGAAACCTTTACCAGATAAAGCCGAGAAGAAATTTCCCCTTTTGGGTGTATCCGACGGCATAGCCGTATATTTGCTATACAACGGTGTTTTGAAGGATAAAAGCCCGAACGGGGGGAATGTTTTAACCGTTCCGGTTTTGCAATCCCTCGCCGCGCATGACGGCCCGAAGGTGATTTATGGCGTAGGGTGCCGTATTGGCACGGTTCGCCTTACCCAGGAAAATGTCACTTTCCGCCAAATACCTTACGAAATCAAGGTTTCCTGATATCCTCACTCTGAAAGAATACCAACAACGGGCCCTTGATAGCCTTCGTTCCTACTTTTCCGAATGTTCAAAATTGAGGGACCCCGATACCGCTTTTTATTCCGTGACCAAAGAAATTTTTGGTGAAGGTCTCCGGTATTGCCCGATTAAAGAGCTTCCCGGCCTTCCTTATGTCTGTGTGCGAATTCCGACCGGCGGAGGAAAAACCCTTGTCGCTGCTCACGCCGTGGGTATTGCTACCAAGGAATTTTTACAGGTGGATCGGTCCCTTGTTTTGTGGCTTACCCCGTCAAACGCAATCCGGGAGCAAACCTTAAAAGCCCTCAGAAATAGATCACACCCTTACCGACAGGCCCTTGATACTTTGCTTCAATCGGTAACGGTCCTCGACATTCAAGAGGCCGTTTCCTTGCGCCCTTCCGTATGCGATGGTTCAACGGTCATTATTGTTTCGACAATGCAGGCGTTCCGGGTCGAAGACACCGAAGGCCGGAAAGTCTATGAAGCCTCAAGCGATTTGAAAACCCATTTTTCCGATGTGCCGGAACCGGCAAAACTTTTCTTGGAAACCATTCCCGGTGGTTCCCCGATTCCCTCTCTGGTGAATGTTTTTCGCCTCCGGAATCCGATTGTTATAGTTGATGAAGCCCACAACGCCAGAACTGATCTATCTTTTGAAACTCTGGCCCGTTTCCGGCCCTCCTGTATTCTGGAATTTACCGCGACTCCGGCGGCCCAGGACAAACCCAGCAACGTTTTACACGCGGTCTCAGCGGCTGAACTTAACGCCGAAGAAATGATCAAACTTCCTATCCGTCTTGAAGCCCGCGAGGATTGGAAGGAATTACTTGAAGACGCTTTGACCGTTCGCGCCGATCTTGAAAAGACCGCCCATACCGAGCAACAAAAGACCGGTGAATACATCCGACCCGTGATGCTTCTTCAGGCCCAGCCCAAAAGAAAAGACCAGGAGACCCTTACCGTTGAAGTGGTGAAAACCTGTCTCCTTGAAGATCATCACATACCCCCCGAGCAAATAGCGATAGCAACCGGCGATACCAAGGAATTAGCCGATGTTGATATCTCAAAACCGGATTGTCCTATTCGTTTTGTTATAACGGTTCAAGCCTTACGGGAAGGCTGGGATTGCCCGTTTGCCTATATTTTGTGTTCCGTGGCCGAGCTTCGTTCTTCAACGGCGGTCGAACAAATCTTAGGCCGGATCATGCGTTTACCGAAAGCCCGCCGGAAAACCGATTCCAAATTGAACCAGGCATACGCCTTTTCGGCCTCCAAAAATTTCGTTGACGCCGCGAAGGCCCTTGAAGATGCTTTGGTTGAAAACGGGTTCCAGCGCCATGAAGTGAAGAATTTTGTTGCGCCGATGCAGCTAAAATTTCTTAATGAAGAACCGACAATTTTCATGGGTGCGACCACGGCAACCATAGAGGAAAAGCCCGATCTTTCTAACCTTTCGAAAGAGATTGCTTCAAAAGTGATCTTTGACGAAAAGGAAAAGGTTTTCACCTTTCAAGGGCAGATGGAGGAATCGGAAAAACAGGAATTGGAGAAGTGTTTCAAGACCCCCGAGGCAAAAGCCACCGTTGGAAACATCTTCAAGGTTTCCCGGGGAATTCCGATCAAAAAGCCTGGCCCGCCCGCCGAAAGCGGGGAAGTCTTTTCAATCCCGGTTTTGTCGGTTCGCCAGGGAACCCTTTTCGAACCGTTTGAAGAAACCCACTTTCTTGATTTTCCCTGGAAACTGTCGGAATGTGACGCGACCCTTTCCGAAACGGAACTCCCGTCAAAGCGGTCGGAAGGGGTTGTCGGTGAAGTCACGGTCGATAAAACCGGTGATATCAAAATTCATTACCTCGATCAGATCCGCACCCAACTTGCATTTACCGGCCTTGATGCCGACTGGTCACCGGAAGACCTGATTATCTGGCTTGACCAGGCATTCCCCCACCGGGACATAATTCAACCGGAGGCTATCGGCTTTCTGAATCAGGCTTTTGAACATCTCACGAAAACCCGGATGCTTTCTCTTGAGCTATTGGTGCATGACAAATACCGCCTGAAAACAGCCATTCAAGAGAAAATCCAACAGCACCGCCTGACGGCCCGGAAAAAAGCCTATCAAGCCCTTCTCGACCCAGCCAGCGCGACGCCGCTTGAAGTGAACCCCCAAACCTGTTTCACCTTCAAACCCCATGAATACCCGTATAATACTGTGTATCGCGGTTCTTACGAGTTCAAGAAACATTTTTACAGAAAAATCGGCGATCTGGATTCAACCGGCGAAGAATACGAATGTGCTGTTTTCCTCGACATGCTCCCCGAGGTGAAATACTGGGTCCGCAACCTCGAACGTCGGCAACAGCATTCTTTCTGGCTACAAACCTCTTCCGACAAATTTTACCCGGACTTTGTATGCGCCCTTAACGACGGGCGTTTCATGGTGGTTGAGTCCAAGGGAAAGATTTACTGGTCAAACACGGATTCCCTGGAAAAGCGCATCATCGGCCAAATTTGGGAATCTCGAAGTAATGGCAAATGCCTTTTCATTATGCCCGAAGGAAAAGACCTTCCCGCCATAAAAGCCAAACTGGCGAAACAATAGACTAGGAAAGGATTTCAGGCATTTTGACCAATATACATCATAATGGTATAATGTTCTTTGAAGAGTTATGAAGAGAACCCAAATTTACTTGGATGAAGGTCAACAAGTGTTCCTTGAGGGCTTGGCGTTTTTATTGAGCCGAAAAGAAAAGAAACGGGTTTCAATTTCGGAATTAATCCGCCGGGCAATCGAAATACTCAAAAAGAAATACCCGGAAGTTCCAACCGAAACAGATTTGATTTTGAATAGTCCTTCTCTTCTTAAAGGCATAGAGAGAGCCAAAAAGGAAAAGAAGTTGCTCAGTCACAAGGCGGTATTTAACTCAAAATAGTTTTGTTCTTGGGTGATCGCCATAAAGGAGAACGAGATGGTTATTCCTGATTTATCGGCAGAAGATATCAAGACTGCTATGTCGGATGCAACGGATATCGAGCTCCTTTCAAGAGAAGGCGGCCAAAAAATTGTTTTCACCGGGCTTATTGAAAATAAAAAATGGGCTTTGAAGTTTATGCGCCCGAACCTTTCATCCTCTGCTGATCAATCTGTTGAAGACTCTGTCGATGATGTCACGGCCAGAGCTCAACGCGAAGTTGAGACAATGCAACAATGCCAGAGCCCCTTTTTGGTGAGACCTGGCCCAATAGGCATAAAGTCAGTATACATCAAGGGCGAGCCCTATATCTTCTTTACAGAGGAATTCATCCCGGGCATCGACTTGAAAAATTACAAAAAGAAAACCGGTGTTTTACCTATTCCTGAAATAACAAAACTTGGAATTCATATCTCCGAAGCCATTTCCTCTATTTGGAACTGGGCTAAAATTCATAGGGATGTTAAGCCCGGAAATATCATGCGGAAGGATTCCAACGGGGATTTCATTCTTCTTGATATGGGCTTGGTCTTTGACCTGAATGATGCTTCTCTTTCCCTGTTTGGCCCTGTCGGAACTCCAATCTATTTTTCCCCGGAACAAATGGATTTTAACCACAGAAGAACGGTTCTAGACTTCCGGTCTGATTTGTTCTCTTTGGGAATTGTCCTTTATGAAATGGCTACTGGCCAGCATCCCTTTATCAACAAAGGCACAACGAGCTCATTTGAGGTTGTAAATAATATAAGGACTATGGCCCCGGAAAATCCTTGTCTCATAAGAAAAGATCTTCCTCAGGGCCTGGGGGATATTATCATTAGACTTTTGGCGAAACGGCCAGCCCTTAGATTTAGGCAAATTGGCCTTTTAATAGAAGCCCTAACTAAGGCTTCAGTGGGAGGAAAGTAAATGCCTTTATTAGCACAATCAGGTTATGGCCGGGCAGAAAAAATCCAAAAGGGTTTGAAAAGTGGCTGTATAAAAGGGGTGATTTTAAGCCCCCGGGATGAGGAACCCGCGAAATTAAAAGATTTTTCAGCGGAACTAAGGGAAACCTATAACGACGCTCTAATTCTATTTGATCCTCAATTTTATGCAACTACGGTTCTTTGTCCGAGAGATCAAAATTTGCCAAGTTATGATTATTACAATAATAACAAGGGCCTAAGCAGAACAAAATTTACTCCACAAGGCATTCAACGCTATGTTTCTGAAGCATTGGCCTTTCAAAACTCTGTTCAGGAGCTAAGCTATTACATTTCCCCAACAGTAATTTTTGAGGATTTCCGGGATTCTTGGAGTCAGATTTCCTTAGGTTTGGCGGAACAAGCTATTGAGCACTGGTCCAAAGACCTTTCCCGAAATAAACCGCTCCTTTGCTCTTTGGCTATATCGGAATTTGCATTTAGAAATAGGGAAGGCTTGGATGAATTCTTAGATGCTATCTCCGCTTGGGATGTGAATGGTTTTTATCTCCTGATAAACCGCAATTCAACATCTTCGAATGCGATTTTTGATTCAACAGCACTAGGCAATATTCTTTATTTTATTCATGTTTTGAGTCGAATAAATAACTATGAAGTTTTCTGCGGTTACAGTGATTGGCATAGTTTCATTTTGGAAGCCGTCGGCGCTTCACATACCGCTTGTGGTTGGTTTCAGAATTTGAAAAATTTTTCAATGTCTAGGTTTCTTCCCGCCGGCAGAGCAAGACAGCCGAGAAAACGCTATTCCTCAGGCCCTCTTTTATCCAGCATTCTTATAAACCCTGAATTGGAAGCGGTTTATTCTATAGGGTCATTACCCACCGCCCTATCTGGCACATCTCACGACAGCATTCTTGTAAATCATGGCCCAGCAGCAGGGGAACAGTTTTGGTCTGGTGAAGTTGCCTGTTTATCTCATTGGGAAACGATCAGTTCTATTGCTTCGAGTTTGTCTGGTCAACCGGCGTCCAAACAACTAGAATTGGCAACAAACAAAATTAATATGGCCAAAACTCTATTCCGATCCTTTCAACAAAGGGAAATAATTTTCGATCCCTCTACCGGCCCAAATCATTTGGACATTTGGTTGCAAGCGATTCAAAATTTTAAAAATTCGATTTCATCCTTTTGACGAGTATGGCGACAAAAATTTTATATTCCGAAGAAGAGATGGCTTTAGCCTTCCAGAAGAAACTTTTATCGAAAAAGGGTCTTCCGGGTATCGGTCCATTTTGGCGGGTATTTAAGGAAGTCCTTAGTTTGTCTGGTCGTCCTGATTTTTTGGGGATTCAAAAAAAGAACAGGAAAAAAGTTCAGTTCTCTAATCTGAATGGGTCAATCGTTGCTTCCTCAATAATGGCTCTTTTGAAACCGAATACTTCCAAATCATTAAAGACGATTGTAAAAAATACCGGCTTCTCTCTTCCTGTTGTGAAAAGAGTTTTGAAGGGTTTGGTAGAAGACAATCATATCGTTCAGGCAGGCCCGGATATGTTTAAAGGCACTGAAGTTAGCCTTATTGCAGAGATGGAAACCTTTGTTTTCGAGCTTAAACTGAATAATACCAAAAGGGCTATTTTCCAGGCCCAACAGTATAAAAGCTTTGCCCATCACGTTTTCATCATCGCACCCCCTTCAAGAATTCCGAATTATCGAAAGTTCAAAAAAGTTCTCGACTTGTGGGGTATCGGGTTAGCCTCGTTTGATCCTGATACATTGAGTTTCAAAATTGAAAATCCATCAGTTCCAAAGGAACCCGCGTCAAAACAGCAGCTTCTTTATACTGTTTATAATGCCATGGCCCAACAAGCCGCCTTGTAAGGGGCTTCCATTACTTTAAATGTTTTTCGTGAAAGGCAAAATTCCTTAACCTGGTTTTACGTTCCATTGCTCCCTAAAAGGGTTCCGGGAAGATAGCTGCGTTAATATACGCTAAGGCAAATCTTACAACCTGACCTAATCTGACAGTTTGCGGCTGGTGACAATTTTGTTGGGTTTAGGCCTGATTTACCCCTTCAGCCTTCCCTCATGGTAAGCCTTTAACGCCGGTCCGACCTTCGCCAGCGTTGCCGGGGAATGGTAACGGTGAACCTTGAAGAAAATCTTTCCGATCTTCTCTGGAAGCTGGTATCCGAACATCACTTCACACAAGGCCCTAACCTCGCCCATTGTATTTGAATAGGTTCCGCCGGTATGCGACCACCCACCGAGCCGCAGGAATAGCCCCAGGTCAACCGTTCTGAAGTCGGCCTTGTCCAGATCCCAGATGAGTTTTTTCTGAAGCGGCAGAAACCGCTTGTCATGAATCCCCCCGATTGCTTCCTTTACCCGATCCTTCTTAACTTTCGCTTTCAACCTCAATCTCAGGTCTTCCATGTTCCTTCCCCCTTTCTTTGCGTCTTTCCCCTGCTATTCTACCATTCCAGCCGAAAGCCAGCCCCTGAGGAAACCCGGCAACCCAATTTGGCCCTTGCCCTCATTTCCAAAAGCCTACGATCCCCCCAGGACCGCCTCAACCCTCGTTTGGTGCGGCTCACCGCCCCCAGGCCCGTTTCGGGGTTTCACGGGAAACCCCGAAACGGCGTTTTCCGTTGCTGAGTCGCGGGAAACCGCCCTGAGTCAAAGCCGGGGGCGCTGAGACATGCCGTTTTAGCCTCTTTGCCTGTAAGCATGCCGTTTTGGAGCATTTTTCCGCCAGTCGCATGTAGGCGGCTCCTGCTCGAAACCTACCCATCCCTTTACCCCAGGAATCAGGAGGGAATGAGCCCTCCGGCTTTTCGGCCGTCCCCGGTCTGGGGAACTCCGGCGAAGGCTATCGGTTGCCCGTTGCCGCGCCTCCGGCGGGGAGAACTAAAAGCAACTCCGGGTTCACCACCGGGAATGGAAAGGCAAAGCCCCGCCTTCCATCCCCGGCTCCGCCACCCATCGCAGTAGGGGTGACGATGGGTGGCTCCGCCGGGAATGGAAGGCTACCGTCTCCCCTTTCGAAATTTGGAAAAACAGAAACCCTAGTCATTCCTCTTCTTCCGGGTCTTCCTCCGGGTCGAGGTCGATCCATTCCACGTCCCGGCCCAAGGCAAGGAGCTTTCCCAGCTCATTATTGATCTTTTCCAATTTCTCGACGCAACCGAAAATTTCCATGTCGAGGTCGCCCGTCAGCGCCATTATCCGGGAAATCTGCTTCTTCCCTTCCTGGCTCAGGTTGCCCGTGTTCTTCATTTCCATGACCAGGCCGTGAAGCTTCATGAGCTCAATTCGGATCTTCGGCGGGTTATACCCTTCGTCCAAAATGACCGGCCGCACATCATCAAACAGGTCAACCGCTTCGAGAAGAACATGGGAATCATAGCCCAGCAACGGGTTTTCCGGCCCTTCCGAAACGTCGTTCTTCTTAACCATATTCAATCACCCCTCCAAAACAGGCAGCCCATCAAGGAACCGCTTCCGGACTACCTCACGGTCCGCGGAATCGCTCTCGATGCCAAAAATGGTAACGATCTTCCAGCCGTTCCCGAGCTGCTTCTCCGAGATGAACCGGTCATCCTTGATTTCCTTGTTCCACCAGTCCAATGCCTTGGTTATCTGGCCGAGGTTGGCCTTCCCCATTGGTTTGATGACGGTTCCTTTCTGCTGGTAGCGAAGGACCGGGTAGAGAGCGTAAACGATGTCCCCCGAAGCGAATAGCGACGGGTCGACCAGCTTCGTAACCTGCCGGATCTTATGGCCCCGCGAGGTCAACCCCTCGACCAGGTTCCTTTCGATGGAATACCCGGCCGGGTCGATGTCCGAAATGCAAAAGATGCTCTTCTCCGCAGCCCCGCAAGCCTGGTAAAGATCGTCGGAAAAATACTCCAGGGAGATCACTGGCGGTTCCCCTTTCACGCAGACGAAGGAGGTCCCGACTTCCCCGGCCAGCCCCCGGATGAAAAAGAAGTGCCCGATCTTTTCGGATGCCAGGATGATTTCCGGCCTGGTCTTCCCGATTCCCCGGAAGGGTTCATTCACGTCCATGAACCCGAAATCCTTGTATCGGAAAAGCTTCTCTTCCTCAACCATCTCTTGAAGGGCGCTGTAGAAGATATCCACGTCCCCGGGTTCCAGAACGTTGGAGTGATAGGTCAAAATGGACTTGATCTTGTACCACAGGGACCGTATGTTGCCGTCGCTGAGCTTCTCTATCCCCTTCTTCATCCAGCGGTGAAGCTGATAGAGGATGTTCTTGATGACTCGCCGCTTGTCGATCCGGTTCACCAGGATCTGCCGAAAGTAGGTCAGCATCCTTTCCCGCGTGAATTGCCGAATGTCCCATTTCTTCTTGAAGGCATCGACCGCGGGCGCGTTCTTCGGGTCCAGGTCGAAAAGTTCCCGCCATCCGAAATCAATGATGTCCAACAACCGAAGCTTTCTATCGTCCGGATGCTCCGGAACCACGTGATGAAGTGTCTTGAGCCTGAAAAGGTCTTTCAATGCTCCGGAAAACTTTTGGGTTACGGGAATCCGCTTTTCAGCCCCCTCGAGGATGATTTCACACTCTTCCTCTACGCCTCGATTCCGGCCCATCATGACCCTGGATATCGTCGGTTCTCCGTCTTTCCCTGGTTCTTCCGGAAACCGGTTGTAGATACCGGTGATCCGGTCCTGAGCCACCAGAAACGACCGGTGGACCTGCAAAAAGTATCCCTCGAATTCCCTTTGAATGACGGCGAGGTTTTGTACAATGTGGTACTTGCTTCCGGTTTCTGTTACCGCGTAGGTTTTCCCGCCTTCACCGTAGAAATAGACAATCTCGCCGATTCGTACAAGTTTGCCGTTCCGGGTGATAATATGCCTTTCCGGCAGGGTGAGCCGGTCAACCAGTTTTTCGGGGTCCAGCGTCATTTCAGCCTTTTCTCGAACTCGGCCAGGTAGGTATTGGTGACCGCGTTTTGAATCGGTTCCTTGATCCCCTCGAACCAGAGATCCCGCGCCGACGAAACCTTCAAGCCGGCAATCTTCGCTAGGTTCACGATGTAATACTTACTGGTCCGCATGAAATGCGGGTGTTCCGCTAACTGCTTCTCGATCTCCCCCAGCCCGAGATTGCTGTAATAACTTTCCGTGGCCGTTTTGAAAAGGGTTTCTTCCCGCCCCTGGTCCGATTTGGTGGAGATGTAGCAGACATCCGCCAGCTTCACCAGGAAGATACCCATGGCCGGATCCGCGGGGGTTACCGGAAACCGCTTGATAGGCGGTTCGAGAAGGGTCAATTTTTCGAGAATTTTCTGTGATACGTCGCCCTCACGATTTGGCATCCTTTTCCCTCCTATTTTGGTCTTGCGCCAGTTGGCCCTACAAGACTTGATCCGGCCTGTAGAGGATCGTATTTTCAGACCCCGGGCGGTTTTCCCTCAACCCCGAAATACGATCCCCACAGGGCCCTTTCATGCCCTTTTCCCGCGTTTGGCTGGAACCTTTTTCACGGGGGCCTTTGCCTTCACCGGCTTTTTAATTGCTTTTTTCACCGGTTTCTTTGCCGCTTTCGCGGTTTTCGCCGGTTGCTCTTTCATGCACTCAAACAGAACGGACAACCGTTTTTTGCTGTAGTCCTCGATTGCCAAAGTAACACCCTTACCGGAAAGAGCCTGTATAACCTGGTCTTCCAGACCGCCGTCAACGAGATAAATGAAAAACTTCTTTGCCATCTCTTCGGCCTTCAAGCCCATGAAAGAGACAGTGACAGTATCCTTTTTGGGTTCAGCAACCATCTGGGACATTTCAACGGAAACCGGATCCCCTTCTTTGAGTTCAATTCTTTTGAGCTGCTTCTTTTTTACGTAAACTTCTTTGTTGATACCGTCGGAGGAATCCTTGAACACTATAACGATAACCTCCCCCTCGACCCGGTCAACAAACCCCGGCCACCCGTTTTTTATCAGCCATTTTTCATTTCTCCCTTGTCAATTTGAAGCCCTATATTTCAGGGTAACTCAAAAGGAAAAACGCGGCGAGCGAAAAACCGCCGCCGCGATCCGCGCGAGCATTTCATATAACCCTTCAGGAATCATGCCTCCGCAACCGCCAGGGTTCCGCTATTTTCACGTATGCCTTTTGATACCAGGCCATCCCCTCTAACGGTTCCTTTGCCGGTTTCGGTTTCCAGGGAATGATCGGTTTCGGCGGGTCTTGCGGTGGCATGAGGAAGGCCCGTAAAGCCCGGTTCTCTTGCCGAAGCTCCATTACCTCCACCTGAGTTTTTTGACTTTGTTCGGCCATGAGAATCATGACGTTTTTGATTTCCTCGAGTTGCCCCCGGAAATTCATCAGTTCCCCTATTGGTGAACCGGTGACCGGTAAAGTTACCGGTAAAATTTGGGCATCGGTAGGTTGTCCTCGAACGGCCATACAAGCGGCTTTCGGGGCAATACCAGTCTTTACCAGTTCGGCAACTTTTCCCAGTGTTTCAACGACGTCTTCAGGAATCACCCGAACCCGCCCTTGATGTGAAATCATGATTCCCAACAGCGTCAACCAGTATCGGCACTGGTCAACGGTGACGCCCAAAATCCGGGCGACTTCGGGAAGTTGTTTGAACGCGGTTTCCATCGGGACCTCCTTTTTACCGGTGACCACCTCACCGGTGACCGGTCACCAGTAGGTAAACCGGTCACCAGACAATCGACATTTTTTGAAGGATCTTTGAAGGAAAATTTCCCCTGGTTTGTCATGCGTCCACGGAAGGATGACAAAAAAGGGTAATAGACGTAGAATGGTTCATGGTTTCGCACAAATTGAAGAACATTCCCGCCGTGGGTTATGTCAGAGTCAGCACCGAAGAACAGGCAAATTCCGGCCTATCCCTTACTCAGCAAAAATCCCGAATCGTTGCATACGCCAAGGCAACCGGCCTGCACCTTCTTGAAATCATCGAAGACACCGGCAAAAGCGCCAAGAACCTTAACCGGCCCGGGATTCAGAAAGCCCTTGAAATGCTCCGGGAAAAACAGGTTCAAGCCCTGGTGGTCCTCAGCCTCGACCGGCTCACCAGATCGGTCAAGGATCTCGGTTTCCTGGTGGAATTTTTCGAGAAATCACAGGCCGCGCTTGTGGCCGTTCAGGATTCAATCAACACCCTCAACGCCGCCGGGCGCCTGGTCTTAAATGTTCTCGGTTCAATCGCCCAATGGGAACGGGAAGCCATAGCCGAAAGGACCGCCGCCGCCCTTGCGGTAAAAACCCAGCGGCACGAAAAGACCGGTGGGACCGTGCCTTTCGGCTTCAACGTCACCCCTACCGGTAAACTGGTCACCAATGAATCCGAACAGGACGCCTTGAGGCTTATCCTTCGGCTCCACAAGCGGGGAATCCCGTTACGAAAGATCGGTGACCAGCTCACCGGTCAAGGGTATTTCCCGAAGAAGGGCGGGAAATGGCACCCGCAGGTTATCAAGCAGATTCTTGCATCAAGAAACAAAAAATCCAAATAAATTACAATCAATCTATTGTTTTTGCTATTTTCTTACGCTATTATCACAATCACGAGGTGCCTTATGCCGCGACCAAAACTTGATGAAGAGACCGTTCCCGTATCCGCCCGTTTCCCCAGGAACCTGGTTGATAAAATCGACCGCTTCATAAAGAAGTTCAAAAAAGAAAACCCTGGCCTGTCCATCAGCCGGGCGGACACCATCCGAATGATTCTCATTCAGTATTTTGCCAACCAGACCACCACGGAGCAGTAAGGTAGACATGTTGAAACAACACTGATATGGCCTAAAACAATGAAACCGCCTCGCTTGCCAGCTCAGGCGGTTTCATTAAGGGGTTTTGTCGGTCCGTCCTTAATAACTAGGATCAGCGTACCAAAAACAACCCGGACGGTCAAGAGAAAACCCCCTCATCTTTGGTTATTGGGGGTTCTATGTCGATCGAAGATTTTCTATCGCACTTCAAAAACGTCCGGAAGACATCCAACGGATGGCAAGCCTGCTGTCCGGCCCATGAAGACAAGAAAGCCAGCCTTTCCATATCGGTGAAGGAAGAGAAGATCCTTCTTTACGATCATGCCGGTTGCTCTCACGAAGCCATTCTTGAAGCCGCCGACCTGAAGGCCAAGGACCTTTTTCTTGATTCCAAGCCTTCCGGCGGAAAACCGGAAATCTCCGTCATATACGATTACACCGACGAGAAGGGGGAAACCCTCTTCCAGACGGTTCGTTTCATCCCCAAGGACTTTCGCCAACGACGCCCGGACGGCCGGGGCGGTTGGGAATGGAATCTCAAGGGCGTTCGCCTGGTTCCCTACCGCCTCCCGGATCTCCTGAAAAGCTCCCAGGTTTGCATAGTCGAAGGCGAGAAGGACGCGGACAACCTTTGGAAACACGGCATCCCCGCCACCTGCAACCCAATGGGGGCGGGAAAATGGCACGCAGAATGGTCGAAGCTCTTCGAGGGGAAAGAGGTTGTCATCATCCCGGATCTCGACGAGCCAGGCCGGAAACATGCCTTTGATGTCGGAAAGAAACTCTACGGTCACGCTCTCCGCATCAGGGTTTTGGAGCTTCCCAAGAAACCGCACGTCAAGGACGTTTCCGACTGGTTCGCCCAAGGCGGAACCAAAGACGAGCTTCTGAAGCTGATTGCCGAGGCCAAGGAATGGAGACCGCCGGGAGCAAAGCCGCCTCTCCCGGTCCTGAAGGCGTTTACCGCCTCAGACCTGGAAGATATGATTTTTCCGGAGCCCAAATGGGCGGTTCCCGGCCTTCTCCCGGAAGGCTTAACCATTCTCGCCGGTAGGCCGAAGCGCGGGAAAAGCTGGATGGGACTTGGTATAGCTTTGGCCGTCGCCAGCGGCGGGAAAGCCCTCGGAAAAATCGACGTGGAAAAAGGGGATGCCCTGTATCTCGCTTTGGAAGACAATCCCCGCCGTTTGCAAAATCGCCTGGCTGTATTGAAGGACCCGGGAACAAGCCTCCCTTCCCGGCTTCACCTGGTCACGGAATTTTTGCCCCTCCAAATGGGAGGGATGCAAAGTCTTTTGCTCTGGCTCGACAAGCACCCGAAAACCCACCTGGTCGTTATCGACACCTTGGGAAG
>Ga0210028_1001877_pt1 | contig 17254 bp, 3 predicted proteins | sample CryGeymeta201513_FD_185468 | JGI IMG/M metagenome (GOLD analysis project Ga0210028, IMG submission 185468) | Groundwater microbial communities from Crystal Geyser aquifers in Utah, USA - Crystal Geyser metaG 2015-13 (SPAdes) (version 2) | ecosystem: Environmental > Aquatic > Deep subsurface >...
CACCGGTGGAGCCGCGCGCCCAGCGGGTTCAGCAGCACCAGCAGCACCAGCACCCCCACGGCAGGCACGGCAGGAACGCTCTCGGTTACCTGACACGTGAGCGCCACGATCTCGGCCTGCCGGACCCAGAAGCCGCAGAGCCACGTCAGCAAGACGGCCAGGAGCAGTGAGCGGAGGGTGAGGCGGTTCACCGGTGAACTGGGCTGCGGTCCCGACTCCGGCATGGCGCTAAGTGGTTCGTCGAGAGTGCCGTCCGGTCAGGCTCCTCTCCGCTCCTCTCGGTCCCCCGTCACGTGACCCTCTACGACAGTCCCGGCATGTCAGGGGGAGTCGCCAGGGCCCGCACGGTGAACGATGGCTGCTCCGGTGACGTGATTGACTGATTGGAGCCATTGGGGGCATCGGTCGCGGTGAAATAGACCTGGTAGCTCCGGTTCTGCGCGCCGGCGTTGGCCGGCGCTGCGAACGTTCCCGTGTAGACAGTGCCAGTCAACGTGAGAGGGACCCCGGTGAGGGTGCCGGAGGTCGATACCAGGGCGACGACCCGAGCCGGACTGTTGTCGGGATCGGTAACGTGGGCTGAGAGCTGCACTGGGCCGCCGGTGAAATCAACCTGGGTCGGCGAGACCGAGACCTGGCCGAACGAGGGAGGGGTGTTCCCTGCTACCGGCGTCACGCCCTGGGCCAGCACGGCGACCGCGAGAATCGTCTCTCCCAAGCCTACCTCGACGGTGATCTGGGTCGTCCCGGCCGTCGGGTGGCTGATCTGGAGCACGATCTCGCGAACCGACGTTAAGACCGTCACGATCAGGGTGAATTGCCCGTTCGCGCCGGTGGTGGTGCTTTCAGCTCGGCCGGAGGCCCTGGTGGCGGCAACCGTAACAGTTGCCCCAGAGACAGGGCTCCCGCTGCCGTTTACTACGGTGCCGGCGATCGTCCGGGTCATGGTCTGGCCCGTCGTTCCGCTCCCTCCGGGCTGCCCGGTGCCCGTGGCGGTTCCGCCGCCGCCTCCGCATCCCTGCAGCAACAGCCACGGCATCACCAACGGCAACCAAAGGGACATCGCTCTCTTCATCTGCTGATCACCATCCTGGAGGTCTACGCACGGACGCCGGCGGCCCGGGCAACAGCCCCGGCGCCAATGCGCTGGCTCAACTGCCTCTGCGTCAGTCGAGGGCCGGGCCGCGGCAGCCGAGCCAGCGCTGAGTCCACTCCCGACCGGAGCCGGGCGACTCAGCGGATCATCGCCGGTCGGACCGCCTTCACGGCCTGGCCTTCCGCGTCCCGGGCGGTCAACTCGAACAGGTACGCGCCTCTCGGCACGGGGGCGCCGTTAGCCGCGCGGCCGTCCCAGACGAGAACGCCGGCGCCCGTTCGGCTGCGCCGCAACGGGGACGTCTGAACGACTCGTCCGTTCGCGCTGCGGACGGACAGTTGCACGTCGGCTTCGCCGCTGAGCACGAAGGAGACACTGACTCCGGCGCCGGCCCGACCGGCTTGCTGCACGACCGAGATGCCCGACAGTCGGAGTACGCCTTCCTGTGCGGGGTAGAGCTGGATCACAAACTGGCGCCCGGTCACGCCCCGGGACTGCGCCTTGAACGAGTATGAGGTCACCGAGCGCATGGAGCAGGCCTCGCCGGTGGTCAGGTCGACCAGCCGTAGGCCGTATGCCCTCGGCACTTCCGAGAGGTCCGGCCAGGTCAACAGCACGTCGCGATTCGCCGCGTTGGTGCGCACCTCGACCGGCCATTCCTGCCGGCCGTAAACCCCAGGGGTTTGACCGCTCTCGGAACTGCGGAGATCGATCGCCAGCGGCGCGCTGTCGGCTCCCCCACCACTGAGGTCGGCAAGCACGTACGGCTCAGTCGTCCCCAGCGGCGGAGGCGCGGTCAGTCGGAAGCCAGCGCGCCCGAACTGACTCGAGCAGCCAAGCCAGGCCGGGGTTGCCGTCGCACCCTCCACTCGCGGCTGCAACTTCACCGCCCACTCAGTCTCACCGGGCGTGCGCCCGCGAGTCGTTGGCGGCGCCGACACACTCCGCGCCTTGTCGCTGTATGGCAGCGTCAGTTGCACACCCGGCCGATAGGCTGCAATCCAGCCGCCCTCGGCGATGCTCATCGAACTGCGCGCTCCGGGCACGAGCGCCGGATCGCACAACAGCTCCCATGACTGGGCGGCTGGGTTCCGCAGCCACGCGCTGAACTCAAGGGGCCGAGAGGCGTCGCCAACCAGCGTCCGCAGCGCTCTGGGAGCGCTTCCGTTGACGGAGTAGGTGAGGGCATCCAGATCCCACACGAGCGACTGCAGGTACGGATTGCCGATCAAGTTCCACGGCATGCCGGCGAGCGGCAGGGCGAGGGGGTTCTCCAGGACGGAGGTCACCCCGACCTCCGTCGCGGCAGTCAGCAACACCGCGTACCCTTCGCCGCTGGTCAGCGTGAACGGCTGCGTGGCGTAGGTGCTCCACTGCTGCGTGGCAGCCTGCCACCGCGCCACCTGGCTGGTCTGGAAGAACTGGGCCGCGTCCACGCCGCCACCACTGCCGGGCATCGCGGCGAGTTGGTAACCGGCGGGCAACGTCACTCCGCGCTCAATCCTGACGGTGGCAGTGGCGGACTTGCCGCTTGCCGTGGCCTTCACCGTATTGGTGAACACACCCAACTGGCTTCCCGCGGTGAAGAGACCGGTGGCATCGATCGTGCCGCCACCATTGACGACGGTCCACGTCACCTGCGGGTTGGCGACCTTGTTGTTGTAGGCGTCGTATGCCTCCGCCTGGAACGCCACCGGCGCGGGAGGCGGCCCGGTCGCCGACAGTTGCACTCTCAGCGGGTTCGGGGTGACGACCAACCGGCTGACGGGCCCCGCTGTCACGGTCACCGTGGCCGTGCCACTCCGCCCGCCGGTTGCCGCGCGCACGGTATTGGCGTAGGTGCCGGTCACCGTGCCCGCCGTGAACAGCCCGGACGCGCTGATGGTTCCGCCGCCGCTGACGACCGACCAAGTGAAGGTCGTTCCCGCCAACTCATTGTCGTACTGGTCGTAGGCGTGCGCCGCGAACTGCTGCGTGAGGCCGGCGCCGACGGTGGCAGGAGTCGGGGTGACCGCGACCCTGGCCAACGAGCCAGCCTGAATGGTGACTGAGGCGGTGCCGCTCACTCCGTCCACGCTGGCTTGAACGGTATTGGCGAAGGTGCCGCTCGTCGTGCCGGCAGTGAACAGCCCGGCGCTGCTGACAGTGCCGCCGCCGTTCGTCACCGACCAGGTGAACGTCTTGCCGGTGATCTCGTTCCCGTATTGGTCGTATGCTTTGGCAGAAAACTGCTGCGTGGCCCCCGGCGTCAGCGTCGCCGAACTCGGACTCACGACGACCTGAGCCGTTAGGCCAGGCGTGACCGTGACCGAGGCGGTGTCGCTTTTCCCGCCAGCAGTGGCTTTGATGGTGTCGGGGTACGCGCCGGTGGTCGTCCCGGCTCTGAACAGGCCCGCCGCGCCGATGGTGCCACCGCCCTGCACTACTGACCAGGAGAACGCCTGGCCGGCGATGGCGTTGTTGTATTGGTCGTAGGCCGTCGCCGTGAACTGCTGGGTCTGGCCGGCGCCCACGGTCGCCGAGTCCGGCGTGACCGTGACATGGTCGAGACCTCCGCTCAGGACCGTCACCGTGGCGGTGCCGGTCTTGCCGGCCGCCGTGGCGGCGACCGTGTTGGCGAAGGTCCCCGCCACCGTGCCGGCCGTGAACAGACCGCTCCGGTCGAGGGTTCCGCCGCCACTGACAACCGACCAAGTGAACGTCTGGCCGGCGACCTCGTTGTTGTACTTGTCGTACGCCTTTGCGGAGTACTGCTGCGTCGCGGTCGTCGCAACGTTAGCGGTGCCCGGGGTGACGGTCACGTGATCCAGCGCGCCCGCCTGGACCGTCACCGACGCCTTGCTAGTGACGGCGCCCGTGGTGGCAAGGATCGCGTCAGCGTAGGTGCCGACCGCGGTGCCTGCCGTGAATAGCCCGGAGGCGTTGATGGTTCCGCCGCCGACCGCCGGGTCTACCGACCAGGTGAATGCCTGACCGATGATCTCGTTGTTGTACTGGTCATAGGCCTTCGCCGCAAACTGCTGGTTGGCAGCCACTGCAACGTTGGCCGGGTTGGGAGTCACCGTCACGTGGTGCAAGGGGTCGGGCTGAACCGTCACCGTGGCGGTGGCGGTCTTCCCGTCGGCGGTGGTCTGGACGGTGTTGGTGAACGTGCCGGCCACGGTCCCCGCGGTAAACTGGCCGGTCGCCGGGTCGATCGTTCCGCCGCCATTGATCACCGACCAGGCAAAGACCTGGCCCGCGATCGGGTTGCTGTACTTGTCGTAGGCCTTCGCGGTGAAGGTGTACGTTCCGCCGATGGCCAGGGACACCGGAGCCGTCAGCTTCTGCGCGCCGGCGGTGTCCCAGACCTCCACGTGGTCAACCGCTCCCGGCTGTACAGTCACCGAGGCGGTGGTTGACTTACCACCGGACTCAGCCCTAACGGTGTTGGGGAACGCGCCCCGCACAGTCCCGGCCGTGAACAGCCCGGAGCTGTTGACGGTTCCCCCACCGTTCACGACCGACCAGGTGAACGTGGCGTTGGTGACCTCGTTGTTGTACTGGTCGTAGGCCTTTGCCGCAAACTGCTGCGTGCCGTCAACGGCGAGCGTCGACGCGGCGGGGGCGAGCGTCACGTGGTCGACGCTGCCCGGCAGGATGGTCACCGTCGCGGTGTCGGTCTTCCCGGCCACGGTCGCCGTCACGGTCACCGGGAAATCACCCGCCGCAGTCCCGGCCTTGAAAAGACCGAGATTGCCGTTGTAGTTGATCGTGCCGCCGCCGGACGTCAGCGTGTAGTCGAACGCGGCGCCCGTGACCTCGTTGGCGTACTGGTCGTATGCCTTGGCCGTGAACTGCTGCTCTCCGCCGAGCGGCAGCGTCGCCGTCTCGGGGCTGATGACGACGCGGTTCACCGCACCGGCCTGGACGATGACGGTGAGCGTGTCGAACTTCCCGCCGGCCGTGGCCTTGACAGTGTCGACATAGGTGCCAGCGGCGGTTCCCGCGGTGAACAGTCCGGTCGAGGCGCCGATCGAACCGCCGCCGTTCACCACGGACCACGCAAACGCCTGGCCGCTGATCTCGTTGTGCCACTGGTCCAGGGCCTTCGTATAGAGCTGCGCTTGGGCGCCGGCGGTGACAGTGGCCGCGGCCGGCGGATTCCCGGGGTCGCCTGCCGCGTCCGTCAGCACGTCCACGTGATTCAGGGAACCAGGCTGGATCGTCACCGCGGCCTTCGCGGGCTGCACACCTCCGGGCGCACCCACTGCTGCCACCATGACGGACTCGGGGTAGCTGCCTGCCTTCGTGCCGGCGGTGAATAGACCGGTCTCACTGATTGTCCCGGCAGTCGCTCCGCCGACCGTCACACCTGCATCCACCGACCAAGTGAAGCTCTGGCCGACTCTCTGGTTGCCGTATTCATCGTAGGCTTTGGCCGAGAACTGCTGGGTGGCAGTCGGCGTGAGGGTCGTCGTTGCGGGGGTGATCGCGAGGCTGTCGACGGGGCCCGGCTGGACCGTGACCGAAGCAAAGGCCGACTTCCCGCCAACCGACGCCTTCACCGTATTGGCGAACGTGCCCGCGGCTGTGCCGGCGGTGAACAGCGCCTTTGTCGGGATCTGGGTGCCCGGAGGGTTCTCGTAGACGGCGACGGTCCCGCCGCCGTTCTCCACCGACCAACTGAAGTTCTGACCGGCGATCTCGTTGCCGTACTGGTCGTATGCCTTCGCTTCGAACGGCGTGGTCTGCGTGGCAAGGGCGGCCAGCGAGACCGAAGCCGGCGTCACCGCGACGTGGTGCAGCGTTCCCACCAAGACGGTGACATCGGTCGTGGCGTACTTGCCGCCGGTGGCGGCCTTCACCGTGCCGGCGAAGGGGCCGGCAGTCGTGCCGGCGGCAAACAGACCCGTCGGGCTGATGCTGCCGCCGCCGTTCTCCACCGACCAGGCGAAGGTGTATCCGGTGAGCTTGTTGTCGAACTCATCGTAGGCCTCGGCGGTGAACTGCTGGGTGCCGCTGAGGGCCACGCTGGGTGCGTCCGGGGTGATCTTCACCTTGGCCAGGGCGCCGGCACTCACCGTCACGGTGAGGGTGTCGGTCTTCTCGCTCGCACCTGCTCCGGTCTTGACTTGCACGACGTTCGTGAAGGTCTTGGCGAGCTGGCCGGCCTTGAGGCGACCGGCAACGCCGCCGGAGTTCATCTCTCCGGCGCCCTCGTTCACCTCGCCGGCGCCGGCATTGAGGAGGCTCCAGGCGAAGACGTCGCCCGAGCGCTGGTTGCCGTACTGGTCAAACGAGCGGGCCTCAAAATCGCGCGTGCTGGCCACGGTCAGGGTCACCGGCTCCAGGGGCTGGTTGTTCGCGGCGTCCCAGATCTCGACGTGGTCCAGCGCCTCCGGGTCCAGTCTCACGGAGACCGTATCGCTCTTGCTGCCAGTCGTCACGCGGACGGCGTTGGTGAAGGTGCCGGCAGTGTTTCCGGCGGTGAACGTCCCGTCCTGCGCGAGGGTGCCACCGTTGCTGACGGTCCACTGGAACGTGTGCCCGCTCCGCACGTTGCCGTATATGTCGAACGCCTTCGCGGTGAACTTGTAGGTGTGGCTGCTACCCACAGTCAGCACCGTGGGATTATCGGCCACCGCCGAACCGTCGGTCTTGTAGATCTTCACTTTGTCCAGGGCGGCGGGCACGATGTCCACTTGCGCCGTATCGATCGTCTGATCGGCACCGACGGTTGCCGTCACCTGAACCGCGTTCGGATACGCGCCGGCAACGGTCTTCGCCTGGAACGTGCCGACGGTCGGGTTCGCCGGGGCATTCACTGCATTGGCGTCCAACGCCGCCCACACGAATTCGGCGCCGGGGATGACGTTGCCATTCGCGTCCTTCGCCGTCGCGGTGACGGTGAAGGTTCCGTTGGCTGCTACGCTCTGTGGATCGGGAGCAATCGTCACTGAAGCCAGCGCCGCGGGCGTGAGGGTCACCGACACTCTGTCCGTCTTGACGAGGGCACCGCTCGTTGCGGAGACCTGGATGGCGTCCGTGTACGTCGCCGCCTTGTTGCCTGCGCTGAAGAGCCCGGTATTCGCATCGATAGTGCCGACACCTTCGTTGGGCTGACCGGCGCCCGCGTCGTACAACGACCACGCGATCACGTCGCCGGCTCGCGGGTTGTTCCACTGGTCAAAGGACTTCGCCTGAAAGGTGTAGTTGGTCCCGACCGTGAGGACGGTCGGGTCATCGGTAATGGCCGAAAGATCGTTTTTCCAGACCTCGACGTGATCGAGCGGGCCGGGAACCACCGCGCCAGTGAAGGCATTGTTGGCCGCGCCGACCGGCAGTCCGCTGCGGTCCGTCACTGCGTTGCCGGCGGTGATCGTGAAGCTCGCCCCGGGGGTGAGAACCGGGTTGATGCCGGTGAACGTCACGGTGTGCTGACCGACCGCCGGGGTGTCCGTCGCCAGCGTGCCCGTCTTGCCGGCAATCGCCGCCGACAGGTCCACGCCGCCGACCGTGAGCGTGTAGTTGCTCCCATTCGTCGCGCTCGCGCCCATAGCATCGTCTTCGGTAAAGGTTACCGTCAACGTGTCCGGCTGGGCCGACGCACTGACCACCGTCGGGTTCTGCTTCTGGACGTACCCGGAGCAGGAGTTGGCGGCGCCGACCGCGTTGCCGGCGGCGTCCTGCACGCTCGTCGCAGTCAGCGTGTAGTCGCCCTTCGTGGCGGCGAGCGCCGCGAGGCTGAAGGTGACCGTGTGCTGACCGGCCACCGGGGTGTCGGCGGCAAGCACGCCCATCACGCCCGCGAGGGCAGCGGAAGGAGCGCCGCCGACGGTAAGCGTGTAGTTGTTTCCGTTGGTGGCGTCGCCGGCGCCGGCGGTCGCCATGCCGTCGTTCTCCTGGAACACGACGACGGCGGTGTCGGCATCCTTGTTCAGCGTGCAGCCCAACACCGTGGGCTGGGTCGAGTCGGCTACCGTGCCGGACCAGGAATTCGCCGCCGGGTCAATCCCCTTACCGGTGCTGTCCTGGACGCCCGCCGCAACCGTCACCTTGAAGGTGTTGTTCGGCGCCAGCGAGGTCAAGGTCCACGGGAGAGGGAAGAAAGTGACGATTTTCGTGGCCCCGTCGTAGAAGCCGGTCAGGCCGGCCAGCGTGCCGAGCGGGGTCCCCGTCGGGTTCTCAAGCGTGTAGTTCGCGCCGGCCTCCACCGTGCCCGAGTTCATCGTGCCGAACTCTTGGAACGTCACGAAAAGAGTCGTGTTATAAGCCGCGGCCTCGGAGACTTTCGGAGCATCGTCGATGGCCACGTTGACGTTGGCCGTGTTGACCATCGGCTCGGTCTGCGCCGCCGCCGCCGGCACGCCCGCGCGCGGCCAGTTAGCCGCCGGGGCGTCCGTTGCGTCGGGGCCGCCGTCCTGGGCCTGGAATTGGTACTGCCAGGCGCCTTCCGTGGCGAGCGTCGTCGTTACCGAGAACTGGACGCCGTCGGAGTAGCTGACGTCTCCCGGCGTCGTCGGCGTCATGGCGATGGTAAACTGTACGCCGGGGGGCGGGGGCGTCAAGATCAGATTCACCGTCGGCGCGTAGGCCGCGCCATCGGCGTCGTTGGGGATATCCCTGTAGAGCACCTGGAAGGTGACGTTCGTGGTGGTCGTCGGCAGTGCGGGCACGGCCGTCTGGTTGGTCAACACCGGCGCGCGATTGACCGTGGGCCCGGCAAGGGGCGGATTCATCTGCATGTCCAGACCGTCGGAGGTCTCGAAGTAGTAGGTGTAGGCGCCGCCGGGCGTCAACGCAGCGGGAAGCGTTCTCAGGAACGTCTTCCCGCCCTCATACGGGTCGAGGTCTGTCGGGTCTGGGGCCATGGCGAACGGCGACCCGGCGATGGGAACGCCCGCAAGCCAGACGTGCACTAGCACCCACGCGGGGGCCTGACCGAACGCCCCGTCGGGGTCAGTGTAGGTCGTTTCGAAGCTGAATAGCCGGTTGCTGACGCCCGGATCCGGGTTCACGCTCCCCGGGGTGAGCGTGGGCGCCGTGTTGACCACCGGGCCGGCGGTCGTGCCGGCGGCCGGCTGGCGCGCCATCTCGCGGCCGTCCGAGAGCTGGAAGTAGTAGCTATAGCCACCCACTGCGGCGCTGGGCTGCAGGGTTCCGGCGGGGAAGACGTATTCGTAGGCCTTCCCGTCCGCGTATGTGAGATCAGCCGGGTTGGTCTCCACCATCGTGTAGCCGACGGGGCTGCCGGCGCCGATTTTGAGGAACAGCCGCGGCAGCGGCGAGGGTGGGTTGTCGTCCAGGTCCGTGTAGGTCAGGGTGAAGGTGTACACGTCGCTCTGTCGGCCGGGGTCCGGCGCGACCATGCCCGAATTGCCATGCGAGGGCGGGTAGTTGATCTGCGGCCCGGGATTCGTCCCGGCAGCCGGGTCGCGGGTGCTGTCGATGCCGTCGCTGGCGGTGACATAGAAAGTGTGCAGCCCGGGCACGAAACCGGTGGTCGTGTACTGGTAGCCCTTGCCGTCCGTTGGATCCAGATCGCCCGCATTGGCCTGCGTCATGACGAAGGGCGAGCCGGCAATCTGCGCGCCGAGCGGGTCGAAGACATAGAGCTTCGGATAGCCCGCTGCCGGCAGATCGCCGTCGGCGTCGGTGTAGGTGACGGAGAACGTGTAGTTCTCGCTGCTGATCGGGTTGGCCGGGTTGACGGTCGCACCGCTGAGCGTCGGCGCCGTGTTGGTGACGGTCGGGCCGGTGGACTCGCCGCTGGTGGGCAGCCGAGCCGCATCGGTGCCGTCATTCGCCTCGAAGTGGTACTGGTGGCTGCCGGTCTCCAACTCGCCCAACGACGTCACGTACCGGTAGCTCGCGCCGTCGACGTAGTTTGTATCGGCGGCGTTGACCGGGACCATGGCGAACGTCTGCTGGATCGGCAGACCGGCGTCCACCACGGCCTGGACGTAGGTCGGCGGTTGGTTGTCGGCATCGGTGTAGGTGACGGTGTAGGTGAACAGGGTGCTCCCCGTTCCCACGAGCGGCGCCACGCCGCCGCCAGAGAGGGTCGGCGCGCGATTGACGGCGCTCACGGTGACGTTGGCGTCAGTCGTCGAGACAGTGTTCGCGCCGTCCTGGGCGGTGAAGTGGTACTGCCACGTGCCCACTTCTGGGAGCTGCCGCGTAAGCGAGAACTGGGCGCCGTCCGTGTAGTTCGTGTCTGCCGGATTGACTGGGGCCAGGGCAGACGTGCCCGAGTTGTCGACGCCGCCCGGTGGATCAGTCAGCACCACCTGCATGACGGTGGGCGCGTCGTTGTCGGCGTCCGTGTACGTGACGGTGAAGGTGAAGTTCGTCGTCGCCACACCGGAGGTCGGGTTCACGCCGCCGGCCGTGAGCGTCGGCACGTTCCCACTCCCCACGGTGGGGTTCATCGTGCTCCCCGCTGCGGGCTGGCGGACGGCGCCATTGGCCCAGCCGTCGGAGGCGTTGATGTAATACCTGTAGATGCCGGCGGCCGGGAGCGTGCGCGCGTAGGTGTATTTGAGCCCGTCGGTCGGGTCGTTGTCCGCCGGGTCTTGCACCATCGGCGCCGTCTCGAGGTTCGTGCTATCGGGGTTGATGAGGGTGACATTAACCGTTCTCACCTTCCCCAGGGAGGCATCCTTCCCCGCGGCGTAGTCAGTGTCGGTGAAGATGACCTCCCAGGTGAACGTGGTGTTCAACTGCCCGCCGGCGGGCGCCACCGCGTCGGCGGACAGCGTGGGAGGCGCATTGACGTTGAGCTTGTCCGCGACGGTTGTCGGCGAGGTCGCCGGCAGTCGGACCGCATTGCTCCCGTCGGAGGCCTGCACGTAGAAGGCATAGGCGTCGTGAGCTGCGACTGCATTGGCACCCAATGACGCCCACGGGATCTGGTAGCGATAGTCCTTGCCGTCGGTGTAGTCCGCATCGGCAGCATTCACCTCCGCCATTGCCGCGCCGTTGACGACCAAGGCACCGTTGGACTGTCGCTTGACGTACACCGTGGGCGCACCGCCCGCGGGCGGATCGTTGTCCAGATCGGTGTAGGTCGCGTCAACCTGCAGGTTCCCGACGCCATACGCCAACGTCTGCGTGGCGGTCAGATCGGTCAGGTTGGGACCGCGCTGCTGGACAGTCGGTCCCGGCAGCGTGGCCGCCGCCGGCGTGCGAACCGTCTCCTCGGCGCCCAACGGGGCGGCGTCCCTCGCCTCGAAGTAGAAGGAATGCATTCCCAGAGACAACGGCGTCGCGGTCACGTAGCGGTAGGTCTTGCCGTCAACCACGTTGGTGTCGGTGCCGTCGGTCTCGATCATCGCGAACGGCGAGCCCGCCGTTGCCGAACTGTCCGGCTCGAACGCGTACAGCCTCGGATGCCCGGCGGCAGGGAGGTGCCCATCGGCGTCTGTGTACGTCACTGTGTACGTGAAGACCGAGTTCGCGCCGGCCTGGCCGCCAGTTGCCGGCAACACGCCGGCGCCCACGGCAGCCAATTGCGGCGGAGTGTTGACCGTGGGCCCGATCAGCCGGACCGAATCGGTCGTGTCGGCAGTGGCCGGATAGACGATCGCGTTTGCCCCGTCCGAGGTGTCGAACCAGAACTTGTAGACCCCGCCGGTCTGAGGCAGCGCGGTGGCCTTCTGGTATACGACGCCGACGCCATCATAGTCATTGTCGCCGGCGTTCTGCTTGGCCAGGTCGAATGGCGAGCCGGGGATCTCGATAGCATTGCGAAGAACGTGGACGCGGATGGACGACGGGGCGTTGTTGTCGACATCGCGGTACCGAACCGTGTAGGTGAACAGCGTTGAGAGCTTGCCGTCATTGGGTGCGACGGCGCCGTTGCTGAGCGTCGGGGCGTTGTTGACCGTCGGTCCGCCCTGGGAAGTCGTCATGGTGCCCTGGGTGAACCCGCCTCCCTGCGACAAGGCGGCGATGCGGAAGACGTGGTTCCCGCCGATGAGCTTCCCGGCCGTAACCGTGACCCGGTAGTCGCAGCCGTCATCATACTTATTGTCGGCAAGATTGATCTTCGCCATGCTCTTGGCGATGCCCGTCTCGACGGCAAAGCCGTCGCCGTTGACGACGCCTTCTGCTTGCAGGTCAAACCCGATCACAGTCAGCTTGTTGGCTGCATGGGCGCCGATCGGGTACACCTTGCCGTTAGCAGCGCCGGTGGTGAACCGGAGGTAGTTGTTCTGGTAGGTGTTGGCCGCGAACACCTGATTCGTGGGGATCGTGTCGTTCGCCGTGGTTACCATCTCAAAGGGGCCATTGACGCTGCCCGCGGCGCGTTGCTCGATACCCGAGGTCTCGAAGGAGTCGCCGGCCTGCACGCCCTCGCTGACGAAGTCCACTCCGTTCACGGAGATGTTATCGATCACGTTGTTGGTGATCTGGTAGACCTTGCCGGCCGCCGCGCCAGTGGTCAGCTTCACGTAGTGGCCGAGCAGGAGACCGTCTCCCGGGTTCTGGTCCGTGACGATCAACCCGGCGCCCCGGAACATCACCTTGCCGGTGACGATCAACGGATCGATCAGGACCAGCGGGTAGTTAGCGCTGGGCGCGTCGTTGTCCTGATCGTTGTAGTTGACCTGGTAGGTAAAGCTGGTGCTGCTGCCTCCCGAAGAGGGGCTGACCGGGTTGGGCGTCAGCACCGGCCGGTTGTTGACCTTCGGGTTCGGGATCTCGCCCGTCGCGGGGAAGCGAGCCGTGTCGGCGCCGTCGTTGCACTCGAAGTGGTAGGCGTGTCCGCCGGTGCTGAGGGTAACGGTGTACGTGTAGATCATGCCGTCGGTGAACACCAGGTCGGACGGATCTTCCTTCTGCATGTTGTAGCCGGTACCGTCGATATACACCTTCATAAACGCCGGATTGGCCGCCAAGGGATCGTTGTCATTGGCGTCCACGTACTTGATTCGCCAGGTGAATGCCGTGGCGTTGTCACCGGTCGTCGGGGTTACCGTGCCCGTGGGCGACTGGGTGTCGTCATCGGGGTTCCTCAACGCAGGGGCAGTGTTGGCGGCCACGACCGGGGTGTTGGTCGCGGGCGTCAGCGTGAGGGCGTTGCCCGGCGGGAGAAGGCTGGCACTTGCCGGCGTCAGCACCACGTAGGAGTTGCCGACGACGACGCCTTCGGTGACGAGGTTGACGGTGTTTGCCACAGTCAACGAGGTGTCAGTAGAGCTGTTGATGGTGTACCGCTTGGTGCTGGCAGCGCCGCTCGTGAACATCAGGGTCAAGCCATTGACGCCCGCAAACGTCGCGGCGCCGTCCTGCATCTGGTTGTTCGTTCCGCCGTTGTTCGCCAGACCGGTCACCGCTCCCGAGTAGACCGTGTACTGGTCACCGTACACGCCGTCGGACGCCTGGAACCGGAACGTGTGGGCGCCGGTCGTTAGCCGGGTCTGGTACTGGTACACCTTGCCGTCGGTGTAGACGGTGTCCGAAGAGCTCTGCTCCGCCATGGTGTAGCCATTGCCGTCGATGAACACCTTCACGAACGCCGGCGCGTTGTTATCGTGATCGGTGTAGGTGACGCTGAAGGTGAACACCGTTGCCGGCGTGCCGCTGCTGGGCGAGACGCAGCCTGCCCAGTTCCGTGCCGCCACGTCGTTGGTAACGCTGGGCGAAGACAGGACGGGGGCCGCGCCGCCCACGTCGGGGCCGGCGATCTGCGCCGAGGGGGTCCCCTCGGCGTCGCCGGAGGGGGAGTTCACCCATTCGCCCTGCTCGAAGCTCGCCTGCGAGCCCCAGTTGTCGCGGAACTTGAAGTAGTACTGGTGGAGGCCGGGAGTTAGCGTGTTGGCAGCGTACCAGTAGACGATCCCGTTGCCCCACGAAGTGCCGGTCACCACCTGGTACCCCGTCACTCCAACCGTGACGACGGTGCTCAGGTTCCCGGTGACCGTGATGGTGTTCGCCGCGTTGGCCGTGATGGGGAAGATGCGTCCTGCCGAGGTTCCCGAGGTGATGAGCAAGCCTCTGCCGGCCCACTGATTCGCCGTCCACGTCTTCGTGGTGTCCTGGAGCTGGCTGTTCGTCGGGAGGGCGGTCACAGTTCCGATCCCGGTCGGTGCCAGCGCGTAGCTGGCAACGGGCACCTTGGGGGTCATCTCGGTCCTGCTGTTGTCGATATACACCTCTGCGACGTACGGCTGGTCGCCGACGCCGTTGTAGTTGTCGGGGTCGGTGTAGGTGATCTCGTAGAGGAAGCTCGTTCCGTACGCGCCGGAGGTCGGGGTCACGGACGGGTTAGTGAGCGTCGGCCGCGTGTTGACGATCGGTCCGCTGAAAGTGCCAGGGGAGGCCATTTCCAGTGTATTCGTGTCGACAGTCTTGACCATGGGGAGATAGGCGGTGCGCTGCGTGTCGTCGCAGTCGAAGGCGAATACGTGCACGCCGGCGGTGAGCGTGGTCTGGTACTCGAACTGGTGGCCGGTCGAGTAGTTGATCCCCGCGGTGGCGTCCTCCATGTAGGACCAGTTCCCGTCGATGTTCACCCGAACGCGCTTGAGATACCCGTTGAGGGTGAAGTACTTAGTGCGGTACGTGACCACGTTCGACGTAGTCGTGCGAGTGGCGCCCATGTCGACGCTTCCGCCCGGGTTGCGCCCGCCCGCGGCGTTCGGGTCGTTGTTGTACTCGAAGCCGCCCAGCGGGGCGGCGTTCCCCAAGAAGAAGTTGGTCTCGTCCCACCACATCAGGCCTGCCCCCGGTGGCACGCCGCGGACTCTGTGCGGCCTGACTTCGAGCACCGGGTGGACCAGGGGCTTCTGCCAGGGATTGCCCGAACTGGGACCTGGGACTGTGGCGTCCCGCACGCCGTTCGCCGCCGGCAGCCGGACGGCCTCGAACTCGTATCTGTGCGCGGCTCCGGCATTGTACGCCTGCTGTCCCGCGGTGCCAGGTGTAATGGTGTTCCCAGACCCAAACGCCGTCAGGTTGTTGTCGTCATGGGGGTCAGTCGCGTTGGGCGTGGCGCCGGTGGGATGGTCCACGCTCGTGCGCCACTCATAGTCGCCCCGCTCGAGCGGCTGCATGATGTAGCGGTACAGAGCCCCGACCTGGTAGTCGTTGGCGGTGGGATTGGGTATGACGGAAGTGAGCTCCCTGCGAGTGCCGTCAATGATGCAGTAGATCCGCTTGTACGCGTAGGTGAAGTCGATGCTGGGGGCCACGCCTTGTTTCTGAGTGTAAGTGACCTCATACACGAACGAGTCGGAGCTGGAGCCATCCTGGTAGTGAGCCGGGTCGGAGGGGACCACCACCAGACCGTTCGTGGAAGTGTTGACCGTCAGCGTCGGCGACTCGTACACGTAGAGGTAGTTGTCCGCCGCGGGGATGTAGGCGTTCGCAGCCAGCGCGCTAACGATGGGCGCGTCCGTCGCCTGGAACTGAAGCGTGTATTGCCCCAGATTGGTCGTCTTCGGGTCCAGGGGGTTGGTGATGGTATCGGTTGCAGCATTGTAAGGGAGCGTGCCGACGAACTGGAAATGCTCACCGTCCGTGTAGTCGGGAACTGCCGGTAGGGTCGCGTCCACGCTGTTGTTCCAACTGTTGCCGCTGTACCCGCCGGGCTGGTAGTTCGCGTCGGCGGCTGGTCGCCGGAGGGGAATCCGTACTTCCGTGGGGAGTCCGGCATCCAGCACGGCCCACACCGTGGGTTGCCCGAGGTAGGAGACGGGCGGGTCGTTGTTGACGTCCGTATAGATGACGTTCAGAGTGACCGAGGTGCGGTTGGCGGGGATGAGGCGGTCGTAGCAGGCGGTGTCATTGACCCCATTCGTGTTGCCAGGCGAGGCAATGCGCTGCCCGTACTGGAGGACCGGCTGGATGTTGCGGTAGGTGAGCTCCAGAGTCGCAGTCCCCACTTCCGCGGGGGCGACGGCAGTGCAGTTGAAAGTATAGGTTACAGTGCGAGTGGAGTTGAAGGTGGTCCTGAAGCTCTGACCAGTGGTGGAGTACGTTCCATTCCCGCCCGGCCCGTTGAAATTCACCTGGGTGGCCGAAGGCGGGCCGGGCACCGTCACATACGCGCTCGACCAGGGGTTGGCATTGGTCTGGGAGTAGCTCGCGGTGAATTGCAGCACGGTGTTGTTCGTGCCGACCAAGGCGGCACCCGCCCCGAGCGCCGTGATGGTGGGATTGCTGACCGTCACCGCCGCGCGCGCCGGCCCCGCGCCGAGCGCAACAGCCACCAGCGCTGCGAGCGCCGCAACGCCGGGAGGGGCCGCCTTGCGGGCCGAGGGGAGTGTGTTCCGGCGAGGATGATACAGGTTGGCAGTCATCACGATTCCTCCTTGAGCGTCGACCTGAGGTCGGCAGCCACTTGGAAGCTATGGAAGGCGAGGATACCCGGCACGGCTGCGCTGTCAAGGCGACAGACCGGCCGGTTGGGCACCCGCCCCGCTCGGCTGGGGCGCGGACGCACAAGCACTGCATGAGCCAAACGCATGGTCGTCACCTCCACCGTCTTCGTCGCCGTCGGGTTCGCGGGGGGCTCCTGTTGCGTAGTCTGCGAGCAGTCGCCGGGCGCGGGCCGCATCCGCTTCCCGCACGAGCACCTGCCCCCACACGCCTCGGTTCATCGTGAGAGAAGCCAAGCCGTCGTACCAGGGCATCTCGAGGCAGCGGACGGCGGCGGGGATCGAATTGCTCTTCAGCAGCTCGCGAAACAGCAGTGCCGTCGGTTCATCGGCGGGTGCAGCCACTGCGGTGAGCGGACCGTTCGCCGTCCACCCCCGCGCGCCCGCGGGCAACGGGCCAAGCTGTACCGCGAGATGGCATCTCGCGCTACGAAAGTCGCCGTTCGCGCCCGCAGGCAACGGGCCGGACTGTACCGCGAGATGGCATCTCGCGCTACGAAAGTCGCCGTTCGCACCCGCGGGCAACGGGCCGGGCTGCAGGGCATTCCCGCAGTCCGGACAGCGGTTGGCGCTGACTTCGTATTCATAGCCACAGGACGGGCAATGCAGCATGTCAGGGCACCGGGTCGGCGCGGCTCGCTACAGGTCGGTGGGCGGCGGAGGGACAGGCGGGCTGCTGGCACCCGGCACGAGGATCGTGCCGAGAGTGAGTGTGGTTGCGAGCCCCGCAGCGTCGGCGACGCGCGCGGTGACGAGGTACGTCACGGCGAGCCCGCTGGTGCTGAGATTC
>Ga0210028_1001882_pt1 | contig 17240 bp, 18 predicted proteins | sample CryGeymeta201513_FD_185468 | JGI IMG/M metagenome (GOLD analysis project Ga0210028, IMG submission 185468) | Groundwater microbial communities from Crystal Geyser aquifers in Utah, USA - Crystal Geyser metaG 2015-13 (SPAdes) (version 2) | ecosystem: Environmental > Aquatic > Deep subsurface >...
ATATAATTGATGGCTAAAAAATTTACTAAAGTCTTACTTTATCCGGTAATCATTGAACCTTGTGAAGAAGGGGGTTATTTTGCTTATTGTCCTTCAATTCAAGGTTGCCATGCCGAAGGCGAGAGTTATTCGGAGACGATTGAGAATATTGAAGATGTAATTAAAGCTCATCTGGAGATAAGAAAAAAACATAAAGAATTTTTGCCTGGAGTTGAAATCAAAAAAGGGACTCAAATTACTCTCAATCTTCCAGTTTTAGTTTATGAGTAAAAAGCTCTTGGTGGCGAATTACTCTCAAATAACGAAAGTAGCCAAAAAACTTGGCTTTTATTTTTGTAGAATGGCTAAAGGTTCTCATGAAATTTGGCGTAGAGATAAAGATAGTCGCCAAACCACAATCCCAAATCATGGTTCAGAACCGCTGAAAAAGAAAACTTTTAAATCAATATTAAAAGATTTTGGTATTTCAGTAGAAAACTTTTGGAAAATCCTTAAACCGCCGAAATGGGAAAAATAAAATAAAGAAATTTAGTCTTAAAAATAATAAAAGCTCATTTTGGGCTATTTTTTGTTTATGGTATGATATAAAAAGATTGCCAAAACTATGGAATTTACTGTTCCTCAATTTGTTGAAAGGGAACCGAAATTGATAGGTCCTTTCACTTTCAAACAGTTTATTTTTGTGGCTATTGCCGGGGCGGCCTGTTTTTTTCTTTATTTTTTTATTGGCAAGAAGAATATGCCCCTTTTTATTTTGATTGCCATTTTGTTATTTGGCGGTTCTCTGGCTCTGGCTTTTATAAGAATTAAAGGTTATACTTTGCCAATTTTAATAAAAAATTTTTTCGCTTTCACAATCATGCCAAAAATTTTTCTTTGGCATAGAAAACTGATTCCGCCAAAGGTCAGCAAAATTAAAAAATTTGAGAAAGCTGAGGTTGAAGAGACGCCATTGAAAATCGTTAAAGAAAGTAATTTACAAAAGTTATCAACTCAAGTAGAAACAAGAAGACTTAAATAATAATTAATAAGATATAATTAATAATAGATAATTAAAAATACATAATTAATAAATAATACACAGTTAATAAATAATTAATAATATATAATTAATAAATAATAATACATAATTAATAATCAGCGCGAGTAATGGAAAACGACAGGAAAAAGTTTAAAGCGGAGTTTAAAAATAAAATCTATAGATGGGTTTTAAATCTCCTTAAATTCATAGATGGTTTGCCAAAGGATAGCATCTCGCGAAATTTAGGAAATCAGTTAATAAGAAGTGGTACAAGTATTTTAGCTAATTATGTCGAGGCTCACTTCTCAAATTCCAGAAAAGATTTTGCATATTATTTCAGGACTGCTTTGAGATCAGCTAATGAAAGTAAAGTCTGGTTAGCTCTTTTAAGAGATATGGGGCGGAGTAAAAAAGAAACGATTAATATCTTATTAAAAGAGTTACAGGAAATAGCTGCTATCTTGGCTTCGAGTCTTATAACTATTAAAAATCGGAGGTAACGAAAATTATTCATTATATAGTATTAATTATTAATTCTTGATTATGCCAAAAGCGCCGACCCAACAATTTTTAGAAATTGAACAAATTAGAGAAGGAGTGGTGGTTTTGAGAGATAAAACTTTAAGAGGAATTTTAATGGTCTCTTCTTTGAATTTTGCTTTAAAATCAGAAGAGGAACAAAATGCCATTATCTATCAATTTCAGGAGTTTTTGAATTCTCTGGATTTTTCCTGCCAAGTTCTTGTTCAAACCCGAAGATTAAACATTACCGGCTATTTAGATAAATTGAAAGAATTGGAAGAAAAGCAAGAAAACGATTTGTTGAAAATTCAAACCCGGGGTTATCGAGAATTTATTGCCTCGATGATTAAAGAAGGAGTCATTATGACCAAGACCTTTTATATTATCATCCCTTTTTATCCCAGCCCTTTAGAAGGCCCGAAATTTGGTGCCAAAAAAACCCAGGACCAAAAACCGGTCAGTTTAACTGAAGAGGCGTTCCAGAGATACAAAGCCCAACTCTGGCAGAGAATGGAATTTTTGGCTTTAGGATTAAGAAGATGCGGGCTCCAAGCCATTCCTCTTATTACCCCGGAATTGGTTGAGTTATTCTGGAGATTTTATCATCCCAAAGAAGCCGAATTTGGTTATTACCCGGAGATTCCTCCGGAACTATCAGTTTAGACCGTAGCACATAATTTATTATGTGCTCGGTAAAAATTATGTCACCATTTTTCAAAAGAAAAAAAGAAATAGAGATGCCGACGAAATTATTTGAAGCCGATATTTTAAAAGTGACCGATATCATTGCTCCGGCCTCCATTGAAATTTCTTCGGACTATTTAAAATTGGGGGAAAAATTTGCCAAAAGCTATTTCATTTTTTCCTATCCCCGATATTTAAGCACGGCCTGGCTATCTCCGATTATCAATTTGGATGTCCCTTTAGATATTTCTTTTTTTATCCACCCCATTGAAACCGGAATGTTTTTGAGGCAATTGGTAAAAAGGGTGACCGAAGTTCAATCAGAAATTATGGAAAGGGAGGAGAAGGGATTGATCAGAGATCCGGTTTTAGAAACTGCCTTTCGGGATTTGGAAGAATTAAGAGACAAATTACAAACAGCCAGGGAAAAGATGTTTAAATTTGGTCTTTATCTAACTGTTTATGCTGACAAAAAAGAAGATTTTAGAGATATCGAAACGACTTTAAGGTCAATTTTGGAAGCCAGATTGGTTTATATTAAGCCTTCTCTTTTCCAGCAACACGAAGGATTTATCTCCACTTCTCCTTATTGTTTAGACCGGCTTTTAATCCACACCCCAATGAACACCGAACCCCTTTCTTCAATTTTTCCTTTCGTTTCTTTTGATTTGAGCGCTAACGAGGGAATTTTATATGGGATAAACCGGCATAATAATTCTTTAATACTTTTTGACAGATTCAGTTTGGAGAATGCGAACGAAGTTTTTTTCGGCAAGGCCGGCGTGGGCAAATCTTACGCCATCAAATTAGAAATCTTAAGATCCTTGATGATGGGAGTAGAGGTTATTATCATCGATCCAGAGAACGAATATCAGTTCCTTTCCGATGGGGTTGGTGGTTCTTTCTTTAAAATTTCTCTTACCTCGCCTAATCGCATCAATCCCTTTGAACTTCCTGTACCAAGGGAAGATGAAACTGCAGATGAAGTTTTGAGGTCAAATATTATTAACTTGGTTGGTTTATTAAGAATTATGTTAGGGGGATTGACCCCTGAAGAAGATGCCATCATTGATAGAGCCATAACCGAAACCTATGCCGCCAAAGATATTACTTCAGAGTCAGACCCCAAAAGATGGAATGAAAATTTGCCCTTGATGGAAGACCTGCAAACGGTTTTAGAAAATATGGAAGGAGCCGAATCCTTGGTCAGGAGATTACAAAAATATACCAGGGGGGCTTATTCCTCATTTTTTAATCAGCCATCGAATATTTCAATGGAAAAAAAATTTGTTGTCTTTGGCATCAGGGATATGGAGGAAGAATTAAGGCCAATGGCCCTTTACATCATTTTGAGATATATTTGGAAAACCATTCGGGCAACTCTCAAAAAAAGAATCTTGGTCGTTGATGAGGCCTGGTGGTTAATGCAGTCCGAAGACGGAGCTTCATTTTTATACGGAATTTGCAAAAGAGCCAGAAAATATTGGCTGGGAGTAACTACTATTACTCAAGATGTTTCAGATTTTATGAAATCTAACTATGGCCAACCAATTATCACTAACTCTTCTTTGCAACTTTTACTAAAACAATCCCCAGCCACCATCGATGTTGTCCAAAAGATATTTCTTTTAACCGATGAGGAAAAATATATGCTTTTGGAAGTAGCAGTAGGGGAGGGACTTTTCTTCGCCGGCCAAAAACATGTGGCAATAAAAATAGTGGCCTCTTATGCCGAGGACCAAATAATTACTACTTCCCCAGAAGAGGTTTTGAAAATTAGAGAGATGAAAAAAAGGACAGGGGAAGAAGAAGTTTAGGGTTTAGGGTTTAGGGTTTAGGGTTTTTAATTAGGGATAGGGCCTAATGACTACTCTTCTTTCTGGTTCCTGGCCGATGCTTTCGGTTGTCACATCTTTTCTTTCGGCAATTTCCAAGTGAATAATTCTCCTTTCGTAAGCCGGCATCGGGGATAAAACCCTTTCTTTTTTTGTTAGGGAAACCTCATCGGCAACTGAACGAGCCAATTCTTTCAAATACTCAATCTTTTTCTTTTTGTAATCGTTAATGTCTAAATCAACATAGAAATTTTCCGAAATTTCTCTTTTTAAAATCGCTTTTAGAAGGTGCTGGATTTCAAAAAGGGTCTGGCCCCTTTCTCCAATAAGAATCTGAGGGTCCTCAATTTTCAAATTGATGATCAAGGTTTCGTCTTTTGGGGGCAAAATTTCGATTTCTCCCTCAACAGCCATTTTCTGGAAAAATTCCTTAACGATTTTTTGGGCTTTTTCTAAATTTTCGCTATTCATATTTCAACTTCTTTAAAATTAAATATTGTTGGACGATTGAAAAAATCGTTGTCACCAACCAATAAAGTGAAATAGCAGTTGGTAGTTTCCAAAGCAACAAAACTGTGAAAATCGGAATGAAATAAAGGGTTTGTTTTTGAATCAGATTGGAAAATTGTTCTAGTTGAGTTTTTGTCTTTTTGGTCTTTGGCAAGGTCATTTTGGTCTGAAAGAATTGGAAAATTCCAGCCAAAAGAGCAAAAATCAAAGAGGGTTTTGTCAGATCTAAAAATTTAAAGAAAAAAGGGTTGATTTGACCGGGTTGAGGGATAAAAGAATAAAGGTTTGTCATCTCTTCGCTTATTAATCCCTTGCGGAAAACCTGATAGAGGGCAATTAAAATGGGGAACTGAATTAAAAGAGGTAAAAATCCAGAAAAGGGATTAATTTTTTCCTTTCGGTAAAGTTCCATCATTTCCTTCGCCTGTCTTTCTTTATCGTCCCGGTATTTTCCTTGAATTTCTTGAACCTTTTGTTGAAAACCCTCCAGGGTTTTTTGGGATTTTATACTTTTGGTTGTTATGGGATAAAACAAAATCCTAATGAGGACGGTCAGTAAAATAATAGCTACTCCGAAATCGCCAACCAAAAAATAAAATAGAATTAGAAGGTTCAATAAGGGACGGTAGAAAATGGTATTGAAAATTTGGATAAAAAAATTTGTCATTTGAGTAATTTTGCCCGGGTGAAAATCCTAGTTAAGATTTCTTCCAATTCCCAAAAATCTCTATTTTCTAAACCGGGTTGGGCAATGAAGATGATATCGAAGCCTTTTTTAATTTTTTCTATTTTTCCCCTCACCAATTCTCTTAATCTCCTTTTTAGCTTGTTGCGAAGAATCGCCTTTTTTGAAATTTTCGTTCCGACAATAAAACCAAAACGGCTTTGAAATGAATTATTCTCAGCCATTTTCAAAATTAAAAAATCTTCCTTCAATCCTTTTCCTTCTTTAAAAACTCGTTCAAAATCCTTTTTTTTGTTAAGACGGTTTCTTTTAGCCAGCATATCAAACTGTTAACCTCCAACGACCTTTTTCTCTTCGTTGATTTAAAACTCTTCTGCCGCCTCTTTTTTTCATCCGCTTTCTAAAGCCATGGGTTTTCTTTCTTTTCCTTTTTTTTGGTTGGTAAGTAATTGACATAGAAATCCCCCGACCCCCGCTCAAGACACCTTCGGTTTCTTGCGTCGGCACTGAAGGTGCCTCCTATTTTTCCACCGCGGGGGATTCTTAAAAGTTAACAAATATTTTCTTTTTAGTCAAACTTCAAATTTTTCCACAAATTCTCCCCAGATTATTAACAAAAGAAAGGTGCCTTGCCTTATTTCCATTAAAATTTGACATATGATATAATTCCAAAGGGCTATGAATTCAGAAGAATTGTGGCAAGCCGTTCTTGCCCAAATCCAATTGAATATTTCTCAGGCAAATTTTGCCACCTGGTTCAAAGACACAAGAATTGTTAACCGAGACAAAGAAAAGATTATTATTTTTGTCCCCAATTCTTTTGCCAAAGAATGGCTGGAAAATAAATATCATAAATCAATTTTTAAAATTTTACGTAGTTTAGATGAAGGAATAAAAGAAGTGGAATATGAAATTGGCAAAACCGGTTTAAAGGTCGCCAAGGAAACCCCGTCATTTTTCCCTTCCCTGACTGAGCAATTAGAATTTCCAGAATTCAAAGTTGACCGGGAAACCAATCTCAATCCTCGTTATACTTTTGAAAATTTCATTGTCGGCCCTTTTAATGAACTACCCCAGGCCGCGGCTTGGGCTGTTTCAAAAAATCCCGGTTTTGTTTATAACCCTTTGTTTATCTACGGTGGGGTGGGTCTGGGCAAAACCCATCTACTCCAGGCAGTTGGCAATGAAATTGCCAAAAATTTCTCTAAGAAAAAAATTAAATACATTCCCTGTGAAAAGTTCACTTCCGGTATCATCGCCTCAATCCGAAATCATGATGTTGAAAATTTCAAATCGAAGTATCAAACAATCGATGTCTTGATTATCGACGATGTCCAATTTCTAACCGGTAAAGAAAAAACTCAAGAAGAATTTTTCCATATCTTTAATTCTTTGTATGAAAAAAACAAACAAATCGTTTTGTCTTCCGACAAGTCACCAAAAGCCATTCCCGCCCTAGCCGAAAGATTAAGGTCAAGATTTGAAGGCGGGATGACTGCCGATATCTCTTTGCCAGATTTTGAAACCCGGGTGGCTATTCTCAAAGCCAAAGCCCAAGAAAAAGAAGCAGTTTTTCCCGACGAAATTTATTCTTATATTGCGACGGAAATTCAAAAAAATATCCGAGAGTTGGAAGGTGCACTTAATCAACTATTAGCTTTCCAAAAATTAAAAAATCAGATTCCGGATTTAGAAACGACGAAAAATCTTTTGAAAAAATTTATTTCCAATCCACCAAAAATTGCCAATCCGAAGAAAATCATTCAGGCAATAGCCGAATTTTATGATTTAAAAGAAAAGGAGATGAAGGATCCTTCGAGAAAAAAGGAAGTGGTAAAACCGCGGCAAATAGCGATGTATTTGTTAAGAGAAATTCTAAAATGCTCCTATCCCTACATCGGTCAAAAGTTTGGTGGAAGGGACCATACCACGGCTATCCATGCCTGTGAAAAAATCAAAAAAGAGATGGAAAAAAATGAAAATTTAAGAGAGGAAATCGGTCTCATCCAGCAACGAATATCAAGCGATTAAGATGGGGATAAAGGGTGAAAAAATAAAGAGATTGAAGATATGCAGATTTTTTCTACCCTCCCCTCCGATAAATTAACAACTTCATTTATACTTAAAAAAAATTTATAAACAACCCTTACAACAATGATAATAAAAATATTACAAAATAAATTAAAAGAGGGACTAAATATCATTGAAAGAATTACAATAAAATCTTTAACCTTACCGATTTTAAATAATATTTTAATAAAAACCGAAAAGAATTTTCTTAGTCTTTCCTCAACTAATTTAGAAATAGGAATAAAATGGTGGAATTTAGCTAAAATTGAAAAAGAGGGAGCAATTGTTATTCCATCCAAAATTCTTTCCGATTTCATCGGTTTCTTAGAAGGCGGACCAATAAAATTAGAAGTTAAGGATCAAACTTTAACAATTGAAACCGAAAAATACAACACAAAAATAAAAGGATTGAGCCCAGAAGAATTTCCCATTATCCCTCAGGTCTCTCCAAATGAACCGATAAACCTCGAAAGACGTCTTTTTTGCGATGGCTTAAAACAAATCGTCCAAATTCCCATCCTTTCTTCGGCCAGACCAGAAATTTCCGGAGTTTATCTTGCGTTTCAAAAAAATCTTGTTAAAATGGTAGCTACTGACAGTTTCCGTTTGGGAGAAAAAAAGATTTTCTTGAAAAAACCACTTCCAATCCAAAAAGAATATTCTTGTATCTTGCCCCAAAGGACGGCCAAAGAAATTATTAATATTTTTGGAGAGAAAGAGGGAGAATGTAAAATGTTCCTTTCCCCAAATCAGATTCTCTTCGAATCTCAGATGGTCGAAACTCCTCATCCGGAGATTCAAATCGTTTCTAAATTAATTGAGGGTGAATACCCCGACTATCAGACAATTTTACCTCAAAAATTTGCCACCGAGATTGTTTTAAATAAAAATGAATTTTTAAATCATTTAAGAGCTGCTAGTATTTTCGCTTCTAAAATCAACGAAATAAAACTGAAAACGGATGGAAAGAGAGGACTGGTTGAAATATCGAGTCAAAATCCGGATTTAGGAGAATACCGCTCGACAATTTTTGCTAAAATAAAAGGGAAAGAAATCGGGGTTTCTTTTAATTTTCGTTTTCTCATCGATGGGCTTTTAAGCATTCCCAGTCCAGAGGTTAGTTTCGAATTAAATAGCGAAGAAGAGGCAACCATCTTGAGAGGAGTTGATGACCAAAGTTATCTTTATCTGGCTATGCCGATTAAGCCAAGCTAAAAATTATTTTTCAAAATCTTTTCCATAAACTGATGGAAGATAGGGCCAGCCACAACGATACCTGGCTCTTTTTGCATTGGTGACTGGTTATTGTTTCCTACCCAAACTCCGACAACAACATCAGGGGTGAAACCTACAGTCCAACCATCTCGGAAATTATCAGTTGTCCCGGTTTTGACCGAGACCTTAAATCCTTCAAAATAAAGAGGTGATCTGGAACCAAAAATTGGTGCCCTGGCTTCATTATCAGCCAGAATGTCCGAAATCAACTGAGCGATTTCCGATTCTAAAATCCTTCTTGGATTTTTCTTACTTTCTTGTATTATATTACCGCTTGAATCCTCAATTCTTAAAATGGCGGTTGGCTCGGTTTTTAGTCCTTCAGTAGCAAAAACTCCAAAAGCCGAGACCATCTCCAATAACCTTACTTCACCCCCACCTAAAACAATTGAGGGACCATAAAAAGAGATTGGTTGAGTCAAAGTATTTATTCCCATTTCTTTTGCCGTTTCAATACTTTCTTCTAGTCCTTTGCTAAAAACTTCTTCCTTGCCCAAAAAATTATTAATTTCCAATTTCTCAATTTTTTCATCCCGCCCATCAGGGCGAGGCTCGCCAGAGGCGGCAGAACCAATGAGATAAAGAACTTTTATTGAGGGGACATTGAGAGATTGTGCCAATCCTTCTCGCAAGGTCACAATCCCCCTAAATTTTCCATCATAATTTCGAGGGATGTATTCTTTTTGTCCCCAGATTCCAAAATTTGTTAATTCATCCAAAACCTGGATTTTATCATCGTAACCTTTTTTAAAAGCAGTGGCGTAAACAAAGGGCTTAAAAGCCGAACCCGGTTGTCTGCCTCTGAGAGCAACATTTGGGTAGGGCTCGAAGAGACAGTTTTTCCCAGGGAGACAACCGTCGGGATAAGGAGTTGAGTCCCAATCTTTAGAACCGACCATTGCTAAGATTTCTCCGGTTTTGGGAGAAAGTGCTACCAGAGAAGCATTGAAGGCCCGATATTTTTCATTGGTTTTGGCCCGCTCTTTTATTATTTCTTCGGCTGACTTTTGAAGATCAAAATCTAAAGTTGTGTAAACTTTTAGCCCCTTTTCTTTCAGAAAATCTTCTCCGTACTCTTTTTCTAATAAATCCTTGACATACATTACGAAGTGGGGGGCTAAAATTTTGGAAGAAGGTCCGGCAAATTTTATTTCTTCTTTTTGGGCTTTTTCTTTTTCTTCTTGGCTGATGTAGCCCAAGGTTGCCATCCGGTCTAAAATGTAATCTTTTCTGGCTAATAGTTCATCTAAATACTCGCCATAAGGATAAAGATAACTCGGGGCCTTGATTGCCGATGCTAAAATTGCCCCTTCGGCTAAAGTTAGTTCGGAAGCCGATTTTCCAAAGTAACTTTTACTTGCCGTCTCTACTCCATAAATATTCGGTCCAAAAGGAACCTGATTTAAATACCATTCTAAGATCTGGTCTTTTGAATACCTTCGATCTAATTCCAAAGTTAAAATAACTTCTTTAATTTTTCTTCCCAAGGTTTTTTCTCTGGTTAAAAAAGAAGAACGAATAAGTTGCTGGGGGATTGTCGAAGCTCCCTGGACAGGCTTTCTCAATTTTAAATCAGCCAAGATTGCTCTTCCGATCGCCTTTAGATCTATCCCAAAATGGTGATAGAAATTGGAATCTTCAGCCACAATCACTGCGTTTCTCAAATGGATGGGAACTTTGTCTAAAGAGACATATTCTCTTTTTTCCTCGCCATAAATTTCAAATAACAAAACCTTACCGGTTCTGTCATAAATTTTAGTTGATTGAATGAACTCCTTTTCTAAGAATTTTTCTGGTCGAGGAAGATCTCTGGCATAATAAATAAATAAAAATAAAATACCAAAAATAAAAGATAAAAAACAAATACCCAAAAACTTTAAAATTAAACCAAATCTTTTTTTATTTTTACCCTTTTGATAAATTTTTCGATATATTTTTCTCCGAGGCATAAGCTTAATTATTCTACTAAATTTGGTTTAAATTTACAATTTCCATTAATTTTGTTATTCTTAAAAAATGAAGGTTAATACCGACTCACAAAAAATTGAAGAAGCCTTGGCTCGTTGGGCAGATAAAATTTACCCCTCAAAAGAAGAATTTAAGGACGCTTTAAAACAGAAGAAGCTAACTATTTATATTGGCGTTGACCCAACTGCCCCGCATCTTCATTTAGGCCATTCGACTAATTTTTTCCTTTTAAAAACATTTCAAAAATTAGGGCATAAAATTATCCTTTTGGTCGGAGATTTTACTGCTCAAATCGGTGATCCAACAGGGAAATCAACTGCCAGAAAAGCCCTGACAAAAAAAGAGATTTTAGAAAATTGCAAAACGTATCAAAAACAAGCGATGAAGATTTTAGATTTTAAATCTAAGAAAAATCCAGCTGAGCTAAAATTTAATAGTCAGTGGTTGAGCAGATTAAAACCAGAAGAAATCATTAGATTAGCAGCCAGCTTTACCCACGGGCAGATGGTTAAAAGAAATATGTTTCAAAAAAGGTTAAAGAGGAAAGAAGAAATTTATCTTCATGAATTTTTATATCCTTTATTCCAAGGGTACGATTCGGTGGCAATGAATGTTGATGTCGAAGTCGGAGGAACCGACCAAACTTTTAATATGTTAATCGGTCGTGACCTAATGAAAATCTATAAAAACAAAGAGAAGTTTGTCGTTACTACTCCACTTTTGATTAATCCAAAAACCGGGAAGAAATTGATGTCAAAAACCGAAAGTTTTGTTGGTTTGGCTTTTCTACCAAATGAAATGTTCGGTAAAATAATGGCCTTACCCGACGAGGTTCTCACGGATTGTTTTAAATTATGTACGGAGGTTCCTTTAAAAGAAATTAAAGAGATGGAAAATACTTTAAGCGAAAGAAGAATTAATCCCAGAGATTTGAAGACCAGGTTGGCTAAAGAAATAGTTATGATTTATTATAGCAAAGAAGTAGCCCGAAAAGCGGAAAAAGAATTTGAGAGGATATTTAAAGAAAAAAAATTACCTACAAAAATTCCCCAAATTAAAATCAAAGAAACAACTCTTAATATCCTAGATTTGTTAGTTGAAACAAAATTAGCCTCCTCAAAATCGGAAGCCAAAAGATTGATATTGCAAAAAGGAGTGAAAATTGATGGAAAAATTGCGACCGATTGGCGGGCGACAATTCAAATAAAAAAGGGAACAATAATTCAAATTGGCAAAAGAAAATTTCTAAAGTTAGTTTAATTTTTTTTCAATTCTCTCGGTCTCCTTTTAATTTTCAGTTGGATTTTTTCTTTTCTAAATTTTTTTTCTCTTTTCGACCAGGCCCAAATTTCAACCGGGAGTTCTACCTTAAATTTTTTAAGGAAATTTGTTATTTTCTTTCTTTTGGTTGAGATATTTGGCAGAGTAGTTAGTTGGATATTTTTTTGTTTTTTTCCTTTGATAGCCAAAAGATCGATGATGCCGAAAATATCGTTTTGCTTATATTTTATTCGATAGGGATACCAGGTAATCCATCTTTCCCTTCTCAATATTTCAATTGCTTTTTTTCTAATCAGACTCTCTTTAGGCATGTTATATTTTTAAGGCGAAGAGAATTACATTCTCTTCTTCATCTTCGCTCCGCTTCACGGAAGCTTGATATTAGAATAGATTTCTTGAACCTCTTCGCTTTCGTCTAAATCCTCAAAAAGTTTTTGGGCAGCTATTTTATCTTCCTCACTTACCTTTATTTCTTCTTTTGCCACCCAATCCAGAGATGCCGACTCAATTTTTACCTCTTTATCTTCTAAATTTCTTTTGACATTTTCTAAATCTTCGACCTTGGTGTAGATTTCTAAAACATCGTTAGACCAACGGATATCTTCAGCCCCGGCCTCAATAGCCATCAATTCTAGTTTTTCCTTATTTTTAAAATCTTCAATTTGCAACCCCGCACCAGAAACTTCGTTTCGGTGCGGGACTAGTCCAGCACCGAGCTTCGCTCTGGTGCTGGGCTTACAATCTGCAGTTAAACACCCTTTCCTTTCAAACATCCATTTGACCGAACCGGGGGTGACCAGTTTTCCATTATACCTCTCTAAGATTTTTTTGATTTCATTGAAAGCCCGATTTTTATTATCAGTAATACTTTCGATTAAAATAGCGATTTTTCCGGGACCGTAAGCTTCATAAAGCACCTCTTCTAGAATTCCCCCTTCTAACCCACCCGACCCCTTTTTGACGGCTCTTTCAATAGTTTCTTTTGGCATATTAAACTCTCTCGCTTTTTCAATCGCCAATCTCAAAGAAGCATTGGTTTCGGGATCCCCTCCCCGTTTGGCCGCCACCGAAATCATTCTTAAAACTTTAGAAAACATCTGCCCCCTTTCTTTATCGGCGACCTCCTTTTTTCTTTTAATTTTAGCCCAATGAGAATGTTTGCTCATTTGAAAAATTAGATTATTTTTAAGACTTTTTGAGATGGGCGCATTTTAAACAAAGGCGAGCTTCGGGAGAAATTTTTAATCTCTCCACTTCAATCTCTCCGCCACACTTTTCACAAATTCCGTATTTCGGGTACCCGCGTCGCGGGTGTTTTATTTTCTTTAAAGCTAAATGAATATTCCGGAGTCGAGTTTCCAAAGCGTACTCGATTGGCAAAAGGATACTGTATTCTTCAATTTCATCAGCCGCTTTTTCTAAAGCGGTGCTGCCTGTCTCTCCGCCATCAAAATGGGGGAAACGAGTATCCCAATCTCCTTCTAATCTTTTGTCTTTTTCGGCAAATTTTTTTAATTCCTCTTCCAGTGATTCTCCTTCTTTGACCAATTTTAATTTTAGTTCTTCTAAAAGTTTTTTAGTGATTTTAGTCATAACATAATTAAATTTTAGTTTTAAAAAGGAAATACCATAGGAAAAAAAGAGTAGTTAAGATTACCAAGACCACGGTTGTGATTATTATTCTAGCCAGGAGTTTTTCGAACAGGGGCGGTTTTTGAGGGACCGGACGGATAATCAATTCTTCAAGCTCTTCGGTTGGTTCTAGAACTTCTTTTTCTATTCCCCGTTCTTCTTTTAATCTTTCTAAAAATTCTTTTCTTTCCCTGAGTTCTTTTTCGATTTTTGATTCCTCCGGTTTTTCGATCTTCTCCATTTCTTCGATTGGTTTTTCTTTGCCTGAAGGTGCTTCTTCTGGGATTTCCACCCTTTTTTCTTCTTCCACTTCCTTGCCAATAATTCTTTCGATCGCCTCAATTTCTTTTTTAATTAAATTCTCTTTTTCTATTAGAGGTTGATGTTTTAACTTGATTTCTCTTTCTTCTTGAGCTATTTTTTCCTTCGCTTCGTTCAATTGCCATTTCCTTTCTTCAATTTTCTCCCTTTCTTCATCCATTTTCCACCTCTCTTTTTCAATTTCCCTTTTTTCAATTAAATTGGCCGTTTCTTCTTTTTCCTCAAGCTCTGATATTTTCTGCTCAACATCTTTTTCTTTAATCAAAATTTCAGCCAAATTTCTTCCCAGTTCCTCTTTCTTTTGAGAAAGTTCCTCTAATCCCCTCCTCAGAGGTTCTCCCTCGGCTAAAATTGTGGATAACTCTTCTCTTAATTTTTCTTTTTTTTCTGTTAACTCAATTTCCTTTTCCCTTTCCTCGATTTTTTTTTGGTTTTTTTTACATTCCCTGATTTCGCTTGAGATTTTTTCTGATCCCAATTCCATTTCCTTTATTTTCTTTTCCGCCTCGAAAATTCTATCTTCTATGCCCCACCTCTTTGCTTCAATTTCCTTTCTCTCTCTTTCCACTCCCCATCTTTCTCTTTCAATCACTTGTTTTTCAGTAAAAGAAGCGGCTTCTCTTTCCCTTTTTTCAATTTCTCCCTTTTTTTCTTTAATTTCTTTTTCTTTTCTCGAAATTGGTTCCAATGTTTTCTTTAGCTCTTCGGCCTCTTCTTGATATCCTTCTTTTCTTCTTTGAAAAAAATCTTTTTGTTGGAGTAAGCTTATAATCTTCTTTCCAATTTCCGTTTTTTCTTTTTCCAATGCCTGTCTGGCATTTTTTTCTTTTCTTTCCAATTTAAATCCAATCTTTTTTTCCGGGACTTCTTCTTTTTGAACCTCTGCTCCTTTTTTCTCCTCGGCTACTCTTTTTTCGATTTCTTTCTTTTTTTCTTCAATTTTTAAAGCGGCAATTCTTTCTCTTTCTCTTTTTGCCTCCTCTTCTTTTAATCTTTCGATATCTTTCGTCATTGTCCTGACCTCCCCTCTTTTTAAGAACTCCTTTTTCTCTGGCATAATTTGTCTCTCGCGAATTTACACGAATATGAGCACGAATTTGCACGAATATTATTAGTGATATTTGTGGTTAAATTAGCGCATATTCGCGAGTTATAACCTTTTTTTTCGTACTTTCGTAATGGTTTCGTATTTTCATAGGGTCATTGATAAATTTATCCTTCCTTGTTCGTCAATTGAGATTACCTCGACCGGAACAACATCGCCAATTTTAAGAATGTCTTCGACCCTTTCGACTCTTCGACCTAACCGGGAAATATGTAACAATCCCTCCTGCCCTGGCAAAATTTCAATAAAGGCCCCAAAATTCAAGATCCTTTTCACCCTTCCCTGGAAAACTTCCCCTACCTTGATTTCTCTGGTAATATTTTTTATCCAAGCGATGGCTTTTTTAACCGCCTCTTCTTTTTCGGCAGTGACAAAAATTTTTCCCGTTTCCTCGACATCAATTGAAACTCCGCATTCAGCGATTATTTCATTAATCACCCTCCCACCAGGCCCAATAACCTCCCTGATTTTTTCTGGATTGATTTGCAGGGTTAGGGTTCGAGGGGCAAAAGGGGAGAGTTCTGGTCTGGGTCCGGGTAAAATTTCTTCCATCTTTTCCAAGATTTGAATCCGGGCTTTTTTCCCTCTTTCTAATACCTCTTTGAAAATTTCTTTTGTAATTCCTTCAATCTTAACATCCATCTGGATTGCCGTGATTCCTTTTCTGGTGCCGGCTATTTTAAAATCCATATCGCCGTAATGATCTTCCGGTCCCTGGATATCGGTTAAAAGTTTGTACTGACCATCTTTATTTTGAATCAAGCCAATGGAAATTCCGGCCGCCGGTCTTTTTATTTTTACTCCGGCATCCATCAAAGCCAAAGAAGAACTGGAAACAGAAGCCATTGAAGTGGAGCCATTGGATGATAAAATTTCCGTGACAATTCTTATTGTGTAAGGGAATTCTTCAAAGCTGGGGACAAGTGGTAGAAGGGCTTTTTCAACAAGCATACCGTGGCCGATATCTCTTCGACCCGGTCCCCTGATTGGTTTAACCTCGCCGGTAGAATAAGGAGGGAAATTATAATGATGCATAAATCTCTTTTCACCAATAATCTCCATTCCCTGCAAAAGTTTAACATCTGTCGGCGCTCCTAAGGTTAAAATGGAAAGAGCTTTTGTTTGACCCCGACAAAAAAGACCGGAACCATGGGTTCTTGGTAAGAGCCCGGCTTGGCAACCAATTTCTCTCAACTCATCTAATTTTCGGCCATCCGGCCTTCTTTCTTTCAAAATGATATTTTTATGAACCAATCTTTTGATTTCTTTTTCAAAGACCGAGCTTACGCGAAGCGGAAGCGAAGGTAGAAAAGAGGATTTATTCTCTTTGACTAAATCTCGGGCATATTTCCCTTCCCCTGGATATTTTCCCTCAGCATAGGAAATTAACTCTTCTTTTAAACTACTAAGATCTTCAAACCTTTCAGTTTTGTTTGACTGAAAAATTGCTTTTTCTAACCTCTCTCCTAAAAATCCTTTCATCTCTTTTTCTAATTTCAAATCCTGGGGCAGGGTTTCAATTTTAATCTTTTCTTTCCCAACTTCTTTAACGATTTGATTTTGAAAATCAATTATTTTTTTCAAATAGGGTTTTCCAAAATCAACTGCTTTTAAAATCACCTCTTCAGGTATTTCTGTCCCCTCAGCCTCAATCATATTGATTAAAATATCGCCCTCTTTTTCAACTCCGGCCAGGACTAAATCTAAATCAGACCTCTCCCTTTGTTCATAAGTTGGATTGATAATCATTTCATCGTTTAACCTACCGATTCTGACCACTGCTATTGGTCCTGACCAAGGAATTTCAGATATCGATAAAGCAGTGGAAGCAGCAATTAAACCAAATATATCTGGATCATTTTCCCTATCCCAGGAGAGACAGGTGACAATAACCTGAGTCTCTCTTTTCAAAATTTCCGGAAAAAGTGGTCTGATGGTCCGGTCAATGAGCCGTGAGGTGATAATGGCTTCGTCAGAAGGTCGACTTTCTCGGCGAATATATCTCGAACCCAAGATTTTTCCGGCCGCATAATATCTTTCTTCGTAGTCAACCGTTAAAGGGAAAAAATCTTCCTCCCGTTCATATTTTGACATAACAACCGTAGCCAAAACTTCGGTATCACCATAACGGACAAAACAAGAACCGGAGGCCTGTTCAGCTAAATTACTTATTTCCACCTTTAATTCCTTGCCTGATAAATCTAATTTATAATTCATAATTTACTACGAAATTACGAAATTTTTACGCCCCAGAAGTAGAACGAAGTTCACTTCGGGGCTGCCCCGTAGCGAGCTTCGCTCTGCTACGGGGCGAAAGTACGAAAAATATTT
>Ga0210028_1001887_pt1 | contig 17223 bp, 13 predicted proteins | sample CryGeymeta201513_FD_185468 | JGI IMG/M metagenome (GOLD analysis project Ga0210028, IMG submission 185468) | Groundwater microbial communities from Crystal Geyser aquifers in Utah, USA - Crystal Geyser metaG 2015-13 (SPAdes) (version 2) | ecosystem: Environmental > Aquatic > Deep subsurface >...
TTGGGCTCAAATTTTAATCCTCGAAATACGTCAATGTATTCCTGTGGTTAAAATTATCGCCCGCCTTGAACTCGACTAAACTATCTCATTTCCGGATGGACACTAAGTACGCAGCGGCGACCTGTCTGCGATGCCACGCACAGGCAGGCAAGGGGTGAAAAAACGCAGCAGATGGGCGTTTTTCAGAGGCTTATCAAGAGGGTCTTCTGCACTTTTATTTAATATCTCAGGAGGAGTGATGACAGAACTAAACCCGGAAAGGGTCAACGAGGCCGAACTGATTGTAGGTATTCCCTCCTATAACGAAGCCGATTCGATTGCATTTCCTGTTTCTCAGGCCGATGAGGGCATCCGGAAGTATTTCGGCGATAAAAAATCCGTAATCATCAACTGTGATAACGATTCATCCGACAACACAAAAGAGGTCTTCATGGCAGTCAAGACTCAGACGCCCAAGCTATATATCTCCACTCCTCCCGGGGTGAAAGGCAAGGGTAACAACTTCAGGAATCTTTTTAAAAAGGCAGTCGAGCTGAAGGCACATGCGGTAGTAGTTGTTGATGCTGATCTTCGAAGTATTACCCCTGAGTGGATAAGAAATCTGGGTGAGCCCCTTTTCAAGGGATTTGCCTATGTGGCACCCCTTTACGTGAGGCATAAATACGACGGCACCATCACCAACGGGATCGCCTATCCCATGACAAGGGCGCTTTACGGCCGGAGGGTTCGACAGCCTATAGGAGGCGATTTCGGCTTCAGCGGAAAACTCGCGAAGGTTTACCTTGAAAGCGATCTCTGGGACGAAGCCGTCTCCCATTTCGGAATAGATATATGGATGACAACACTTGCAATCTCACAGAGATCTCAAGTGTGCCAGGCATTTCTTGGTAGGCCCAAGATACACAGAACAAAGGACCCTGCCTCCCATCTCGGGCCTATGTTCAGGCAGGTAATTGGAACGGTGATGAAGTTGATGGGAGAGTTTGACGGCATCTGGACCAGGGTAAGATACAGCCGCCCTACGTCCATTTACGGATTCGGGCTGGGAGAGGTAGAAATGCCGCCCGGTGTTGATGTAAGCGCTCAAAAGCTTTTCGCAAGCTTCCAGGATGGCTTCAAGAGCTACGGAGAGGTCTGGAAGGAAATCCTCTCAGAGGTGGTTTATGGAAAACTGACTGAGATAGGAACGCTTGCGGTAAATGGGTTCGATTTTCCGACTGATCTATGGGCGCGGCTTCTATTCGACGCGGCACTGGCCTACAGGAGTTCCGACCTTGACAAAGAGCTGCTCGTTGATTCCCTCATCCCGCTCTATTATGGAAAGACGCTTTCCTTTGTGAAAAAGATGGCAGGAATGTCCATCCAGCAGGCGGAGGACGCGATAGAGGAGGACTGCATGGTCTTTGAACTGGCCAAGCCGTATTTGGTTAAGCGCTGGGAGAAGTTCTCCCAAGCCTCCTGACGAAAGCCGAAGGCTGTGGTAAACTGATGGGACAGTGGTCTTCAAGAATTATCTTCTCCGCGGCTTCGCGACCCTGCGGAAGCGAGGTTTAATAAAGTTACTTAGTGCCCATGCACAAAAAGATTTCGGGCACCGGCAAGTTTCCAATCAAGAGTTACGGTCATGAGCGGTTTCGGTCGGAAACAAGTATGAGCCTCAAATCCATGACATTGGTATTTGTGGGCCCGGTAATGAGAAGGTCCCCTGTCTTCTTCAGGAAATGATAGGAGTCATTGTTTTTCAAAAACTCTGATACGTTCATCCCGGCTGCCGTTCCTCTTGAAACCGTCCCGGCGTCCACGACGGCGCCGGCAGCGTCAGTAGGCCCGTCGTTTCCGTCTGTGCCTGCGCTCATTATCACAAGACTGTCAGATGCGCCTGCTATAGCTATGGCAGAGGCGAGGCAGAACTCCTGATTCCTTCCTCCAAGCCCCTTTCCTCTTATGGTAACTGTGGTTTCGCCGCCGGATATTACGCAGGCAGGCCGCTTTATAGGTCTTCCGGTTGCCATTATCTCTCCCGCGATCGCGGCATGGAAAAGGGCCGCCTCACGTGTCTCCCCTTCTATCATGGAAGACAGAATCAGGGTTTCATAGCCAAGACTGCGGGCCTTTTCTTGAGCCGCCTCAAGGGCGAGGATATTACTACCCACTATTATGTTTTGCACCCTGCTGAAGACCTGGTCACCCTTCTTCGGGGTCTCGGCTAGAGTTCCTGCCGCTCCCATTTCAAGACGCTTCCTGATTCCGGAAGAAACATCCTTAAGGCCGTATTTATCCAGAATGGCCGAGCCCTCGGAAAAAGTGGACATGTCGGGTGTAAATGGCCCTGATGCGATGACATCCATGCGGTCACCCACGACATCCGAAAGCATGAGATTGATGACGGTGGCGGGGAAGGCCTTTGCGGCAAGCTGGCCGCCTTTGGAAATAGATATATGTTTTCTGACGGCGTTTATCTCCGCGATAGTGGCCCCGCAGGCGATGAGCGACTTTGTCATGGCCTGTTTTTCTTCAAGGCTGATGCCTGGAGCAGGCTTCGGAAGCAGGGCCGAGCCGCCCCCTGAGATCAGAGAGAAAACCAAATCTTTTGCGCTTGTTGAGCCAAGGAGTTCCATTATCCTTCCGGTGCCCTCAACGCCGGCATTATCCGGTACGGGGTGTCCGGCTTCAACCGTCTCTATGAATGCAAGGGGAGCCGTGAATCCATATTTTACGTTTATGATTCCCCGGGTAATCCTTTTCCCAAATATGTCTTCAAGCGCTTTTGCCATAGGGGCTGTGGCCTTACCGGCCCCCACAACCAGAATCCGCTCAAAAGCTCCAAGATCAAGGCTGCTTATTGTCCGAACATCCTTTCCAATCTTGAGCAGGTTCCCTTCCACATTCAGAAAGCGTCTGACCGCGGAATAGGGATCTACGGCTTTCAGGGCATGAAGGAATATCTCTTTCGCTTCCTGTCGTGCGGTATTGGATGCTGTCATAAATAGGTCTCCTTATCCTTTCTTAAACTAACCCCCATGCCCTATTGGGGCACAACGAAGGATGAAAATCACCCCCACCCCTCCATTATAAAAAAGCCTCTGCCACATCCTTAAGACCCAGCGCAAGGAGACGTTCCTTGTCCGGAACCCCGGTTTCAATGTCCCATCCCATAGCCCTGTAAAATGCCTCAGCCATTGAACCGCGGTCAAGGGAGACGCCGGCAGCAGGCCCGCAGTCAAGAGGCGGATGACCGGTCAGCCTGGGATGAAGCGCAAAGTCCCTTGCGGAATTTATGCCTTCCCTCAGATTGAAGGCATGACGGAGATGCTCCACCCTCTCTCCTATCCTGAGGTATTCTTCATTGCCTAGATCCCATCCGGTTGAGGCATTCAGCCATTCGACAAGGGGCATTTCCCCTCCTACCTGGGTTCCGAAAACGCAGCAACCGGCGCAGTCCACAAGCATCCTGAAAAAACATCCGGCGGCCATGAAATCCCCCTTGTCAGTCAGGTTGTATTTTTCCCTGCCCGACATGAGGATCGGGGGTTTGCGTGTTTGCGGGAACTTGCGGTCAAGCCTTTCAATATCCATGAGCATGATTGAATAGACCATGTGACGGCCAGGGGCCGGTTCGCAGAGGTAGGCCATTCCGAATCCGGGATCGAACTTGGGATCGTGCATGGGGGGCTCGATTCCTCCGCAGTGGACGGCAAAGGCCTCAGAACCTCGTCCCAGCCTTTCTGCGGCCTTCTTTACTCCGTCCGCCAGGAGATCGCCTATGCCCTCCCTGGCCGTGATCAATCGTGTAAGATTGAGGATTCCCTCGGAATCGCCCCATGAAAGAGGCACCCCCCCTGTGTCTTTGTCCGTGATTATCCCATGTTCAAAGCACTCAATGGCGAACGCGACCGTTGCCCCGCATGAGATCGTATCCATTCCGGCCCTGTTGAGGAGATCGTTTACGCGGAATATCACGCCGAGATCTCTGTTAAGGAGAAGGGCGCCGAAGGCGCACAGGGTTTCATACTCAGGCCTGTGCATTTCCAGAATATTTTTTTCATCCAGGGGCACCTTTACTATTGCCCCGCATCGCAGCGGGCAGGAAAAGCACCCGTATTTCTTGTCCTCGAAGGCCCCTACCCTCTCAGCACCAATGGCTTCAGACATGGAGAAGGGAAAATCCCTGTATCCTACCCCATGCCAGTTTTTGACGGGACTGTCTCCGCCCTCGGCGCTCATGACGGTCATGGATGAGGTTCCGTACTTCTTCATCATGGCCCTGAAGAGTTGAGGAGGCTGGCGCATGTAGAAGGGGCTTTTCCTAGTCATCTGCCCCACCTTGTGGAGGAGGCGGTCGCCTATTATCTTCTCAAGATATCCTCCCTTCTCAAGCCTCTTTCTGAACGCGCCGCTCAAGGCCTTTATTCTTTCAGGATCAGCGACTCCTACCTTCTTTCTTCCCGCAGCCACTACGGCCTTGAGTCTCTTTGCTCCCATGACCGCCCCAAGGCCCAGACGGGCCGCAAGACGGCCCCCGTCCGTGGAAACTCCGGCCATAAGACTTCTCTTCTCTCCTGCCTGACCGATACATGCGACTTCGGCTCTCTTTCCGTGGCGCTCCTTCAGTAAGACCTCCGTTTCGATGGTATCCTTTCCCCAGAGGTCTGAGGCGTCGAGAAGGGTAGCCTCCTTTTCATCAATATAGAGATAGACGGGCCCTGGGCTTATGCCCCGGAAAAAAACCGCGTCAATGCCGCATCGTTTGAGTGCTGGGGCAAAATAGCCTCCGCTGTTTGCGTCGGCCCATCCTCCCGTTACAGGTGATTTTCCGAGCAGGGTGTATCTTCCGGCAAAAAGGGCGCCGGTGTCCGTCAAGGTACCCGTCGCAAACCCGAGGATATTGTCCGGTCCCAGGGCGTCAGCTCCCGTGGTAACCCTGTCCCAAAGAATCTTTGCCCCGAGTCCCAGGCCGCCCAGATAGCTTCGGTAAAAGGCCTCATCCAGTTCTTCGAAGACCAATTTGCCTGAGTCAAGGTTGACAAAAACCACCTTGGAGAAAAAACCCTTACCTTCTGATCTGGTCGGTTTCATTTAGCGCCTCCTTGCGGTTTCAATGCCGGATTTTCATCCTTCGTTGTGCCCCAATAAGGCATGGGGGTTAGATCCAAGATATATCCAACCGCACCTTTAACACCTTATTCCACAGCGTTCTGTCATGAAAAACAAGAAAATTTCGACATCCTTTATCAGCAATTTTAACCTTCCTGCACACTGGGATCCGGGTTGCGGGCATAGCCCGCCTTAGCGGATACTCCTTATATCATAAACATTATTCATTATAAACGATCATGTCTGCGCTCCCCGGAATGAAAAGAGTATTTAGGGTCAGTCTTTCTCGATTCTGATCGCAACCCCGATGTCCCCTCCTCTCCTTTTCTATTGTCAATTCGCTGTTTTTAGGATTTAATTGAAAGAAAGGAGACGCTTTAATGGGCTTGAGAGGCAAAAGCATTGTGGTCGGTGTGACGGGCGGTATAGCCGCATATAAGGCCGCAGAACTTGTAAGGCTCCTTGTAAGGCAGGAGGCCTTTGTGCGGGTAGCCATGACCGCGAATGCCCTCCACTTTGTGGGGCCGATTACCTTTGAGGCCCTTACAGGGCAGAAGGTTATGTATGACATGTACGGCCAGGAAGGGACGGCTATGGAGCACATCCGCTGGGGGCAGGAGGCTGACCTGGTGGTGATTGCCCCTGCGACTGCAAACTTCATCGCCAAATACGCCAACGGCATAGCCGACGATTTCCTCACAACAATGATGCTTGCCGCCTCTGCCAGGATATTGATATGCCCTGCGATGAACACAAAGATGCTCCTTCATCCTGCTACCCTAGCCAACATGGATACCCTGGCTAAAAGGGGCGTGCATTTTATGGCCCCAGGCGAAGGAGAACTTGCCTGCGGAACGAGCGGCGCCGGGAGACTGCCTGAGCCGGAGGAGATAGTGGAATTCGTCGCGACCGTGATTTCCAAAAAAGACCTTGAGGGCCTCAAAATCATTGTGACGGCAGGACCGACTATAGAGCCTATTGACCCGGTGCGTTTCATTACCAACAGATCAACGGGCAAGATGGGCTATGCGATCGCAGGGGCTGCCGCAAGGAGGGGAGCGGCTGTAACACTGATCTCCGGCCCCACGAATATAAGGTCACCCCTGGGAGTTGAAATACGTTCGGTTCGGAGCGCCCTGGAGATGAGGTCTGCGGTTATCGAGTGCTTTTCAGACTGTGATATGGTGATAAAGGCTGCGGCTGTCTCGGATTACAGACCTGCAAGGTTCCTTGAGGAAAAGATGAAAAAGGGGCCCGGGGATCTTGTGCTTGAGATGGTAAAAAACCCTGATATCCTTGCTGAGATCGGGTCGCTTGCTGAACGTGAAACGGACGGGAGAAAACGAGTGCTGGTAGGTTTTGCGGCGGAAACCCATGACCTTATTGAAAACGCACGGTCAAAACTAAATAGCAAGGGACTGGACATGATCGTGGCAAACGATGTGTCGAGAAAGGACGCGGGATTTGCAACCGAAACCAACCTGGTAAAAATGCTTTTCCGTGAAGGAGGAATTGAAGAGCCGCCTCTTATGAGTAAGACCGATGTTGCGGAGCTTATCCTCGATAGGGCGGAGGCTATAAGGAGAAAGAAGCTTGGACTCAGCCGATGACGTCAGCCTTATCCTTCGGCAGGTAAAGGGCATTGTGAAGCACTGGGGTGAGGCCGGATTTGTTCCTCCTGTTTTAAGAAAGGATATCGCGGCGTTGATGAAGGAAGCGTCTGCCGGTAAAAGCCCTTCCATGCAGGAAGTGGAGTTAAAGACCGCAAGAAGCTCCTGCAATCCTGTCCGCTATGCTGAAGCAAGAGCTGCTGATTTGCCTTCCACTGATTTGACGTCGCTTAGAAGGAGTGTTGAAGGCTGTGTGAAGTGCAGACTCAGTGAGGGAAGGAAGCACATCGTCTTCGGGGAAGGGAATCCTTCCGCCAGGCTTGTTTTTGTCGGCGAGGGCCCTGGAAGGAAAGAAGATGAAACCGGGAGACCATTTGTAGGTGAGGCCGGCTCGCTTCTCACAAAAATTATCGAAAACGGGATGCGCATCAGGCGCGAGGATGTCTATATTTGTAACGTGGTCAAATGCAGGCCTCCGGATAACAGGATACCGGAGCGTGATGAGATGGACGCCTGCCTTCCCTATCTGTTGGCTCAACTTAGGGCCGTAAGGCCCGAGGTTATCTGCGTCCTTGGACAGACCGCCGGAAGAGGGCTCTTCGGCGATAGTTTTAGGATAGGCAGGGTCAGGGGAAAATGGATATCCTACGAAGGTATCCCCGTTATGGCGACGTATCATCCCGCTTATCTTCTCAGAAATCCGAAGGATAAGGGCATTGTCTGGGAGGACATAAAGCTTGTGATGGCAAAACTTGGACTTGGAGGAGGCGATCATGACCGTAGCTGACAAACCTGTGCTCTCCGTGATGATAAGGTTTTCCGCGGCTCTTCTGTTTTGGTTTGTCCTGGCGGGAGGAGTTTATGCCGCGGAGCCTTTTGCCCTGGTGATAGAGCTTGAAGGTCCCATCAGCCCCGGAACTGCGTCATACCTTGAAAGGGGCATCGAGGATGCCGGAGAGCGAGGAGCGGAAGCGGCTGTCATAAGGATGGATACGCCCGGAGGGCTTGTATCTTCGATGAGGACCATGATCAAGGTCATAATGAACGCGGATGTCCCGGTTGTGGTCTATGTCGGGCCCAGGGGTGCGGGTGCGGCCTCTGCCGGGGTCATGATAACGGTGGCGGCGCACGTGGCTGCCATGGCGCCCGGTACAAATATAGGGGCTGCCCATCCTGTCGGTGCCGGCGGCAAGGATATAGAAAAGACCATGGCCGAAAAGGTCGTAAACGATATGGCCTCTTATGCACGGGGGATCGCTGAAATGAGGGGCAGAAACGGCGAGTGGGTTGAAAAGGCCATCAGGGAAAGCGTTTCAATAACCTCTGAGGAGGCCTTGGAAAAGAAGGTGGTTGATTTGATTGCCGAGGATTTAAAGGATTTGATGCGCCTACTGGACGGCAGAGAAGTTACAACAAATTCCGGGAAACGAGTTCTCAAGACAGCGGGAATTACTCTCAAGTATTATGAGCTGGGCTTCAGGGACAGGATTCTAAAGATCATAAGCGACCCGAGTATAGCCTATATACTGATGATGATAGGTCTGGCCGGACTATACTTTGAGCTTTCCAATCCGGGTGCCGTGTTTCCCGGCGTGATCGGAGCCATTTCACTTATACTTGCCTTCTATTCAATGCAGACCCTGCCTGTCAACTATGCCGGGCTACTTCTAATAGCCCTGGCGGTTATCCTTTTCATAGCCGAGATAAAGATTACGAGCTACGGCCTGCTTTCCGTGGCGGGTATAATCTCCCTTGGCCTTGGTTCAGTGATGCTTTTTGAGGACTTGGGTGTCCCACTAAGGCTGATTGTGCCCATAGTCCTTGTGGTCGGAGGTTTTTTTGCAGTGGTTGCGGGGCTTGCATTCAGGGCCTATATGTCCAAGCCCATGGCCGGAGCGGAAGGAATAGTCGGTGAGACAGGAATAGTAAAGGAGGACATTGATCCGGAAGGGGTGGTCTTTGCTCACGGCGAGAGATGGAGGGCCGTGTCTCCTGAAAAAATCTCGAAGGGGGACAAGGTCATAGTGGAGAAGATTGAGGGCCTGATACTGACGGTCAAGAGACTGAATAACGTTTAGACAGGGAGGATATACTATGTTTTATATTGCTGTTCTCATGCTTATTATCTTTTTTTTGTCTTCTGCCATAAAGGTACTGAAGGAATATGAAAGAGGAGTGATATTCAGGCTCGGCCGTGTCATCAGGACAAAGGGTCCCGGGATTATTATCCTCATACCTTTGATTGATAAGATGGTGAAGGTGAGCCTCAGGCTTGTGACGATGGATGTCCCTTCACAGGATGTCATCACCAGGGATAATGTCTCAGTCAAGGTGGATGCAGTCGTTTATTTTCGCGTGATGGATCCGAACAAGGCGACGATTGAGGTTGAGAATTTCCTATTTGCTACATCACAGCTCGCCCAGACGACCTTGAGAAGTGTGTGCGGCCAGGTGGAACTGGATGATCTCCTGGCCGAAAGGGACAAGATAAACGCGCAACTCCAGGAGATTCTGGATCACCACACTGATCCCTGGGGAATAAAGGTGACCTCTGTGGAGGTCAAACGAATTGATCTCCCCCAGGAGATGCAGAGGGCCATGGCAAAACAGGCTGAAGCGGAGAGGGAGAGAAGGGCCAAGGTGATCAACGCGGAAGGTGAATTCCAGGCAGCCGATCGGTTATCGCAGGCCGCAGGCATTATACAGAAGTATCCGGAGGCGCTCCAGCTAAGGTATCTTCAGACCCTGAGGGAGATATCCTCGGAGAGCACATCTACCGTGCTGTTCCCTATCCCGATAGATCTATTAAGTCCGTTTATCAAGAAATCATAAGAAAGGAGCAAGTTTGAGTTATGGAAGAAACAAAAACAGAAACAACCGGTGAGGAAAGAAAATTGCCTGAAAAACCCATTGAGAAGATGACGGCCCCTGAGCTGAGGGAGCTTGCCAAGGGTTTCGGCGTTGAAGGAACTCACGCCATGAAGAAGGAAGAACTTATTCCCATTATTAAAGAGGCTTACGGCATAAAGGACGAAGGGCTCGATAAAAAGAGCGCAAAGTCCGGGGGAAAGACTGTCACGGTCAGGGCGGTCAAGGAGCGCATAGCCAAACTCAAGAAGGACAAAGCGGCGGCCCTTGAGGCTGGAGACCGGAAGAAAAGAGATATCCTGCGTCGAAGGATAAATAGAGACAAAAAGAGGAGCAGAAGGGCAGTTCATGCCTGATAGCCGGGACTAGTGTGAACGCAAAAACAGCCAAAAAGCCCCGGGGACTCCGATCCGCAAGTGATGAAGGCGGGGTTGCGGCGATAATCCCCGCCGCAGGATCGGGGCTCAGGATGGGGCTTGATCTCCCGAAGCAGTTCTTGAAAGTGGAAGGGGTTCCTTTGCTTTCCATGACCTTGAGAGCGTTTCAGGACTGCCCTCTTGTTGATTCGATATTTCTGGTGGTTCCATCTGATGATATTGAATATGCCGAGCGGGAGATCGTCAGGCCCTTCGGACTGTCCAAGGTTTGCAAGGTGATTGCGGGAGGGGCACTTCGTCACCAATCGGTTCTGGCCGGCCTTGAGGCTACGGAAGGGCGTTATCCTTTTATCCTGGTGCATGACGGAGTAAGGCCGCTTGTTGATGCTGAGACCATCTCAGAGGTGATCAAGACAGGTAAGAAATTTCAGGCGGTCACCGTTGGATATCCTGCCGCGGATACCATAAAAGAGATCAACGCTAATCATGAGGTTGTGAGAACCCTTGACCGCAGGGGCCTATGGCTTGTCCAGACACCGCAGTTTTTCAGATACTCCGACCTGATCGAGGCTCATAGGAAAGCGGATAAGGAGCATTGGGAGGACGTAACCGATGATTGCCTCCTTGTGGAAAGACTGGGTATAAAGGTAAGAATTGTAGTGGGGCCAAGGAATAATATCAAGATGACATATCCTGAGGATAAAGACCTCCTGCCGAGTTTGCTTTCTTCGAGAGCGTCAAAAATTAAGGATAACTAATGATAAATGGGAATAAATACGCCCTGAGGCTTGGAACGCGGGGAAGCAGGCTTGCAATGGCCCAGAGCAACTGGGTCAAGGAAAGGATCGAGGCAAAAGGTCTAAAGGTGGAGATAGTCCCTATAAAGACCCTGGGGGACAAGATTTTGGACGTTCCCTTGAGTAGGGTTGGCGGCAAGGGGCTCTTTGTCAAGGAGATCGAGGAGGCCCTCTTGAGGGGCGATATAGACCTTGCCGTGCACAGCATGAAGGATGTGCCTGCAGAACTTCCGGAGGGCCTGGGCCTTGTGGTATTTCCAAAGAGGGAAGACCCAAGGGATGCGCTCATATCACGAGGCGATCTGAACATCGGCGATCTTCCGAAAGGGGCGAGGGTCGGCACCAGCAGCCTCAGGAGATCAGCCCAGTTGCTTAACCTCAGAAATGACCTTTCCATTGTCTCACTAAGAGGTAATGTGGATACAAGACTTCGAAGGCTTCGAGATGGCGGGCTGGATGCCATAGTGCTTGCCTGTGCCGGGTTGAGACGCCTGGGCTATGCGGATATTATAAGTTACGGGCTTGAATGGGAGTATTTCCTGCCGGCGGCAGGCCAGGGTGCCCTGGGACTTGAGGCCAGGGAAGATGACGGCCCTACCATAGAGGCGATAGCCTTTTTGAACGATAGTACTACAGAGCTTGTGGTCAGGGCTGAGAGGGCCTTTTTGAAAGAGCTTGAAGGAGGATGTCAGGTGCCCATTGCCTGCCATGCGGAGCTGGATGGAGACCTCATAAGGATCGCAGGCATGGTTTCCGAGCTTGACGGGTCAAGGGTCGTGAGGGATCAGATAAAAGCGGGGAAGTCCTCGCCGGAAGCCGGCGGGGTGGAGCTTGCTGAAAGGCTGAAGGCCATGGGAGCATTGGAGATATTACGCAGGATATATGCGCTAGATCAAACCAGGCCCTAATGACAGAGATATTTTGCCGCCTCTGAGCATGGGATTTTTTTGTTCGGTTTTCCGCTCTAACCCCCATGCCCTATTGGAGCACAACGAAGGATGAAAATCACCCCCACCCTGCCTCCCCCGTCGAGGGGGAGGAGTGAAGAGAAGGGACATTTTCATATAAAGGGCTTGACGATATTTTTCACTTTGGCGAGGAACGGCCCACAATTTCCCTTACCCCTTGCAGCGGAGGGTCGCGGGACAGGGTTTTACGGTAAATAGGGTTGATATTTCCAGGTATCGGGAAAGGGATAGTCAGTGTCTGAAGCTGGTAAAGGAAAGGTGTATCTGATAGGAGCAGGGCCGGGTGATATCGGGCTTTTGACCCTTAAAGGCAAGGAGTGCCTTGAGAGGGCGGATGTGGTGGTTTATGACGAGCTTGCCAACAAGTCCTTTCTGGGTTTTGCAAAGAAGGAAGCGGAATTTCTATATGTGGGAAAGAAGGCCGCTCACCACAGTCTCCCACAGGAAAAAATAAATGAACTATTAGTTGACAGGGCCGCCAGGGGCCAGGTAGTAGCCAGGCTCAAAGGGGGCGATCCTTTCATCTTCGGAAGGGGGGGGGAGGAGGCATCGGAGCTTGCTGCTGCAGGGATACCCTTTGAAGTGGTTCCAGGGGTGACCTCCGCCATAGCCGTCCCCGCCTACGCAGGTATCCCCCTTACGCACCGGGATTTTACCGCTACGGTTGCCCTGGTTACCGGGCATGAGGATCCGACAAAGGGTGAGTCTAACATTGCCTGGGATCATTTGGCTCATTCAGCAGGAACTATTGTCTTTCTTATGGGGGTTGGCAACCTTTCCCGTATCTGCTCGGAACTTTTGAGGGCGGGGAAATCCCCCGCCACCCCTGTTGCAGTTATTGAAAGAGGGACGCTGAACGCGCAGAAGACTGTTGCAGGCAACCTTGAAACCATTGGCGGCCTTGCGGCTGAATCGAACATCAGGCCTCCTGCGATTATCATTGTGGGAGATGTCGTCGGGCTGAGAGACAAGCTCGGGTGGTTTGAAAAGAGGCCGCTTTTCGGCCGTCGTATAGTGGTGACAAGGGCAAGAGAACAGGCCAGCCGCTTCATGACGATGCTTACGGAACTGGGCGCTGAATGTGTGGAGTTCCCGACCATAGAGATCATTCCCCCTGCCTCCTGGGAGGATATGGATGAGGCCGTCAGGGACCTCAAGGATTTTAACTGGATAGTTACTACATCAGTAAATGGGGTCGGATATTTTCTTGAAAGGCTCTATGCGGCCGGAAAGGATGCGCGGGATCTTAAAGGTATCCGGGTGGCTGCTATCGGCCCTAAGACGGCAGAGGCATGGCATGGAGCCGGAATCAAGCCGGACCTGGTTCCGGAAGAGTATGTCGCCGAGGCCGTTATCGAATCCTTTAAGAGATACGACCTTTCGGGCTCCTCCGTATTGATACCCAGGGCAGAAGAGGCAAGGGAGATTCTGCAAGATGGGGTTGCCGCTATGGGGGCCAGGGTGAGGGTCGTGACGGCCTACAGAACCGTAAGACCCGTAAGGGAGGTCCAGGCGATGAGGGAGCTTCTGAAAGAAGGCCTTATTGATATGGTTACATTCACAAGCTCTTCCACGGTTAGGAATTTTATGGGGATGTTCTCTGATGAAAGGGCCGAACTCATGGAGTGGATGAGGCATACCTCAGTTGCCTGCATAGGCCCCATTACCGCAAAAACCGCCAGATCTGAAGGTCTTAAGGTGGATCTGGTGCCTGAGAGCTATACCATAGAGGCGTTTGCCTCGGCTATCCGCGAACACCTTGAGCGAAGCTGAGGTGCTTATCTGGTAATACTTTTTGGGAAATAGGCACGCTGCCCAGGCTATTGAAAAACGCAATCTTGCTGATATTTCTTCATTCCTCGGTATCAGCTCAAAAATCCGGGGTAGGTGCGGCTTCAGCCGCACTTGAACTGCGCGCCCTGCGCCTGAAGGCGCACCTACAGAACCTGATTCCTGGTCTGCATGGTCTGGTCAGGGCAAAGCCATCCCCCCAACTATTGAACTGATACATTCCTCGTCATTGTTGCGAACTGCTTCAAAGACTTCAGATGTAGGTAGTGCCCATCCGGAAATGGCTATTTCCACCGATTTAGGCGTTGGGCTCAAATTTTAATCCTCGAAATACTTCAATGTATTTCTTGCCAAGCTAACCGGGCCGTTTAATGGAGACGGCTTTCCGGAGTGACATCTTCCTCAGTTTTGCCCTGTCTACTTCGACTCCCAAGCCTGGCCCGGGAATCTCTCCGGCTGCCCCTCCCAGATCAAAGGTGACATCACGGGTGGTCAGGTTTTCAGAAAGCAGATACGAATCGTAGGAGCCGTCAAAATAGCTCGCATCCGCGCAGCTAAGGGCAAGTGCCCTGCCTGCAGCGGAAAGGATACCTGATTCACCGAGATGGCAGCCTATCTGAAATCGGATTGCAGCCTTGCGCAGATAGTCCAGCATCGCAATGCACCTTCCGAATCCGCCGCATTTTGACAGACGCACATTGATCATGGAAAAGGAACGTTCTTTTTCTATTTCAATTATTTCTCCCATACTGCACGCGGATTCATCCGCCATGAGTTCGGCGCCTGCCTCCTTGAATGCCTTCGCCACATCCGGATATGCCTTGTCCCCTGGAGGAAGCGGCTGTTCGACCACGGTTACGTGGAATGAATTGATAAAGCTGAGGTGTTTGATGGCCAGGGCTTTGTCCCAGCATCCGTTTACATCTATCCTGATTTCACATCCATCCCCCAGCGCTTGCCGTATGCAATCAAGCGATTTTATGTTCCATTCCAGATCGGGGCCTACTTTTACGCGCACCTTGTCTATCTTGAAAAGATTGATTTGTTTACAAAAATGCTCCAACTTATCAACTGTTGCAATTGGAAGGATTACACCGTAATGGATAAGCTCGGTTGAATGGTCCGGCGGCAGAAACTGCCTTATCCCGATATTGCCTTTTTTTGCCAAAGCATCCAGAAGTGCGATCTCGAGGGCGCAAAGAGCGCTGTTTGAGCCCTTGTCATCAGGAAGGTTCTTAATAAAAGACCATAATTGAGTGTGGTCCTCAATGTTCCAGGGAAAATCTTTCCTGCCGGTGATGGTCTTGAGGGAGGCTAAGGCTGTAACCTGGTCTTCGCCGGTAACATACCGTCTCGGGGCCCCCTCTCCGAATCCTGTCAAGTCTCCTTTGTCTGCAAGCACCTCTACGATGACATTCTTTACGGATCGCCCTTCCTTCATGGAGTGGGAGAAATCGGTTATAAATGTCAACTCGATAGGATAAATTAGTATTTCTTCAATACGCATAAAGGATAGCTCTTAAAAACCCCGTCAGGACGGAGGGTCGGTCGGCAGGAAGATATGGAAGGTAGTTCCTTCATTATGCTTGCTTTCTACCTCAATGGAACCTCCGTGATCAAGCACATTCTGATGGGCTATAAAGAGCCCTAATCCTGTTCCGCTGTGAAGATCACTCTTGTGCTTTGTGGTGAAGTAAGGATCGAATATCTTGTCCTGCATTGCCTCAGGGATGCCGGGACCGTTATCGCTTATCTTAAGCGTTATTCCTTTGCGTGTTCCGTTATCAGAGGAGGGCCCTGTAATTACCGTGATCTTTCCTCCCTGTGGGGTAAAATCAATGGCATTGGAAAGTATATTAAGTATAATTTGCTTAAATTTTTCGGGATCAAGCCATATTTGATCCAGGGCCAGATCATAGTCTTTAACAAGTTCAACCTGTTTTCCTTTACTTCTCGGAGAAATAAGCAGGATCATCTTATCAATCAGGTCGTGGATGGAGGCAAACTCGAAATGGGGTTTTTTTGTCTTCACCAGATCGAGCAGCTCAGTTATCAGGTTATTGATTCGCTGGATCTCCTCCATGGCAAGTTCATAGAACTGATTTCGAAATTCCTCGTCATCAAATTTGCGGGGGAGCATCTGGATGAAGGTTCCTATGGCTGTCAGGGGATTCTTTATCTCATGGGCAAGTCTGGCTGCGATGTCGCCTAGAAAGGAGAACTTATCCATCCTGCTTAAGAGAGCGTGGGAACGCTTCAACTCCTCCATCCTGTCCTTGAGATTTCTATAGAGCCTTGCGTTTTCGATTGCTATTGCGATCTGGGGGGTGAATAGTTCAAGGGTTTCCCTTGTCTCAAGCGGTACGCCCCTTCCGTCAACAGCGTCTGTGGCAATTACTCCGATGACCTTTGATCTTGTTATTAGAGGGGCTACGTAAACGGAAGTGGGCTTTCCTTCCACCAAAATAACGTTTTCCCGGTTGAGCTTTGAGCTTGTCACTTCCGGTATGTATTCTGATTTGCCGGTGTTTGCAACCCTTGCCAGTATGTTGTTTACCTTGGTCAGACTAACCCTGTATTTCTTTATGCTTTGAGGCATTTCCCCTTCAAAACCTATTCCGTGGACAAACTCCAGGGAGTTGTCCTGACTGTTTACAAGCATTATCACGGCCCTGTTTATCTTGCAGACATTGGCAAGTATGCTCATTATAACCGTGAGAAGCTGGTCCAGCTCCAGTATTGAAAGGATCGCCTTTCCGGTTTCCTGAATGGCCTCAAGCTGTCTGACCCTGCGGTTGAGTTCCACATTGAGTCCGGTGACTTCCTCGTATTTTCCCTCCAGGAGCTGTTTGTCCTTCTCCATCTCAAGGATCATTTCCCTGAGCATGGCTCCGGGGGTGAAAAAGCGAGAAATAACCTCCCTCAACCGGTTACTTCGTTGCCATTCCAAATGGAATTCACAGTAAGGACCTCCGTTAAAATAGCATGCTGTTTCAGTCAGTCTTAATGGAGTGCCACTCCAAACTGTGGGTAGAAAGGTGTATATTCCTTGGTTATAAAGACAAATATCTTTAGAATGAACCATTTCAGCGGCCCAGTGAAGCCTTACTATTGCTCTGTCCTGATGGAGGGAAACAAGTTCGACCTTCTTGTTATGGTTGAACTTGTCGTTAATCTTCTGGGCATGTTTCAAACATTTCGCAGATGACCAGAAGGCCTTTATAAAAAACTTCTGTATATACCCCAACGATGCGTTTTCAATGGCGAACTTGGCAATCTTGTAAGGAGCGTTGTCATCTCCCAGGGCAGATTTGGCTCGCTGAAACAGCTTTACAACTACTTCGGCCGGGACCCAGTTATGCGGGTCAGTCAAAAAGGAAATGGGGCTCTTGAAGGAATCAATCTCAGGATGGAGATCGGAAATTATGGGGGCGAGATCAGCTATTCCGCATGTCTTGAGGTACTCAAGGATTGGTTTTACATTTACGCAGCATGTCTGCCGTTCCATCCAATACCCTTCATCTCTTGATTTCGGCTTCTAGGCCGCAACCGGCAGGAGGGCCGCAGGCCTTATCTCAAGTTCTGCATAGGCCCCTCCGCTTATCTGTGGATATTTCTTCCATTCATACCACTGGGCCGGGTCCCTGTAAATATAGCTTTCGAGACACTTCAATACGACTGCGCCATGAGAAAGCCCTTGCGGGTCGGATATCATCTC
>Ga0210028_1001896_pt1 | contig 17185 bp, 17 predicted proteins | sample CryGeymeta201513_FD_185468 | JGI IMG/M metagenome (GOLD analysis project Ga0210028, IMG submission 185468) | Groundwater microbial communities from Crystal Geyser aquifers in Utah, USA - Crystal Geyser metaG 2015-13 (SPAdes) (version 2) | ecosystem: Environmental > Aquatic > Deep subsurface >...
CGGCTGAAAATATTCCGCGTCCATCCGCCCGGCCGATTTTACATCTGATAAATTGACAATTGATGACAAATTTTCTTCAGTATCAAAATCTTTCAGTCCTAATTCTTCTAAGAGTAAATTATCGGCTTGGTTGAAAAATGCTTTAGCATTTTCAAGTTGCTCTAGCCCATTGATGTAAATTGTTTCGATTTCTTTCTGCTTACTTTCTGATGCAACTGGAATTTTGAAATTTTTGATTTGAAAAAGAAAAATATTTGGCTGGACACTACTTACTATTTCGCGCAGTATTTGATTTTTGCCATAATAGGAATTAAAGAAGGCAGTAATATAATAGGGCGAAACGCTTCCTTTTAAAGTTATTTTCGCGGTGGCTTGATTTGAATTTACTTTTGGCGGAATTTTATGAGCGACGGCTACATTGCCGATAGTTCCAGCCATAGTCATAATAATTTGACCTTCTTTAACTTTTGATTTTTTCAAAATTTCATCAACTTTTTCGCTGATAAATTTTGTGTTGTCAAAATCAATATACCCATCTTTTATATCTTGCACATTTAGATATGGAATTCCCTGCTCCTCCCAATGAATAAAATTACACAGTGAATATGCCCCGAAATTAACAACGCTTCCTGAAATATCGGCAATTGTTTTTGTATTTATGGTATTTAATTTACTTTCTACTTCTAGGTACACAGGTTGAAAATATTCCGCATCCATACGGTGCGCGCCTTCGAGTTGGGATTTTTGGATTATGGAAAAGGTGATCATATTATTTCTTTAGAATAGCTGTCCATGCCGCTATTGCGCTAATAGCAGATGCAATGGCGGAAATCAAAGCAATAATCCAGGTCATTTGAGCATATCTTGTATTTTTTGCGTTTCTTACTCTTTGTTGAAGTGCACCTTCTCTGAAATGAAAACTACCAGGAAGATTTATGCCGTCCCTCGCGACTCCCAATTTTTCTGCCTCTTCTAGAAGCTCTTTGCCTTGTTTTTCTTTATTCATTTTTTTGAAATATTTCCCATAAAATATCGTATTAATTGGCGAGTATGGCAAGGCTTGACAAGGCTTAAAAATCTGCTATACTGGATATAGGCGTTATTATTCATAATGCCTATAAAAACAAGCGTCGCCCGTTGTGGGCCATGGCTTGTTTTTATTTTATTCAAGGCTCGATTTTCCTGTTGGATTTTTTGGGGTCGAATATGGACGCCCTTATTTTGTTTTTCGGTATAAAATAATCTTTTCGGGAAATTTCAGGCGAGACATAATTTGCGATATTAAATCTTGTCCAATTATGAACAAAAAATCCTCTTTTGACATTTAATTTCTGGTAAACGAAATTTAAAAATTTTCTCTTGTATCTGTTTTGTTTTCGTACAATTCCTTCGCGTTTTTTCAGATCATATAAAATTGCTCCCAATATTAAGTCGGCTAATTGCAATAAATCGGAAGGTTTGGAGTCTATCTGGCATACGCCAGCCACAACGAATTTCTTGTAATGATCATTGATAAATTTTTTTATGGTGATTTCTAAATCTGTGCCATCCGGAGCAAAATAATCGTCAGCTAATATTATTATCACTTTTTCCGGATTAGGGCCAATCATCATTTTCAACAAAGCAATAGTGAAGCTCCTATAAACCTTGTAGAGATTATTATTGTAGTATTTGTCAAAATCCAGTTCATCCTTGTTGAGTATAATGCAATTAAATATCGCTTTTTCTTGGAGAAAAACATCGAAAAATTCCCGAGCCGCATCAAATCTGATTTTTCTATCCAGATTTGCCCATTTCAATTCTTCACTATATCTAAATTTGTGCCTAATTTTCCTGATTTTATTGTATAACCTTTGAGGATCATCGCATTCCATTATGCCAAGCGCAAAAAATTTGTCGCGGCTGCTGTGTATCAGACCTGTTTCGTCAAGAAAACAAAAGCACGACTGAATATCTTTAAAATGTCTATTTGTTGGCATTTTCTTTTTTCATAAACTTTAAAAACTCCTCCGCCCCAGTAGTAGAAACTTCGTTTCGCTACGGGGCAGGCGATTTCGTCAAAAATCTAGCTTTTCCGTTTTGGAAAATTTTATAAATTCATCCGCTACTTCATCCAAATCATGATCCAAAACTTTCCTTCCCCTCACATCGTGGACAAAGTTTCCGCTGGCATCTTTTTTGTAGATATAATCTCCTGAATTATCTTTTCCGCCTTTTTTGGAAACGGCCATGAAAATCGGGTAGTCTTTGGGAATTTCTTCGTTTCCATCCCATTTCTTCAAAAACAATACACTGGTTTTTACTCCCGCATGCGGCCTGAAAGTATTCCCATGAAGACCGATGACTGCCAAAACTTGAGCTTTATCAAAGAGATATTCGCGGATATACTTCATACTAGACGTATTTAAAACTCCCTGCGGTAGAACGATCGCCATTCTCCCGCCGGGCTTTAGAAAATGAAGACAGCGTTCCAAAAATAAAATATGTCTGCCGATTTTATTGACCAGTTTGTTATTTTTTCTTGCAACATCATAAAATCTTAGAACTTCCCTCTCATCAATATCGCCCGCAAAGGGCGGATTTGTCATCACAATATCAAACTTAAAATCTTTCATCTCTTCTTTATTTTCTTCATCTTTCTTCTCATCTTCGTATCTTGCTCGCATCCTGCCGAAAGCCTCAAAGCCTGCTTTACCTTTCCATGTCCAGGGCTCCAGGCTGTTCAACCTAAAAATATTTGACGATCCGTCTCCCGCAATCAGCATTATGGCCTTGGCAACTTTCTGCGCCTTTTCGTCAAAGTCAATTCCATAAAGACTTTCTGAAGCGTATCTAACTTGATCAACTTTTTCTTTTAGTTTTTCCCAAACATGGAACATCGCCAGTATTAGAAACCCACCGGAGCCTGCCGCAGGATCGATTATCTTTTCCGCTGGCTTCGGATCAAGCATCCTAACGCACATTTTGATTACATGTCGAGGCGTAAAATACTGCCCCTTTTCGCCTTTGTAAACTTTGTTTATGAGAAATTCAAAAGCTTCGTCAACAACAGAGAGTTCGCTGGCAAAAAGAAGAGTATTTTGTAGATGACTTATCGTAGTCCAAAGCGCAGAGCCTTGAATTTTTATTTCGCGTTCGTCACGACCGAAAATGCCGGGCCATTTTTCGATTGCATTGTGAAACAATTCAGTAATTCTTTTATGAAGATCTTCGTGTGATTCCCCGGGTTTTACCCTGAATTCCACAGAACGATCGGGTCTTTGGTTTTTCGCCGCCCACTCGTCATAAAGTTTCGCAAAAATCAATTTGAAAGCTTCTTCGAATACATCTACGCCCCTTCGAGCTAAAACGATATCCTCTAGATCAGTAAGAATGTCCTTGAGTAAAGGTGATTCACCGCTTCTAAACATCACTTCTAGCTCATCAATCTTTGTTTTCTTTTTCATTACATCTTCCGGTTTTTCCCACTCATGGGGTATATCAGAAAGAGCGGTAATTTCTTTTGGCCAAGGCCGAAAAAGAAAAATATGACTTTGTCCGTTGCTCCAAAATCCAACTGGCGCGCCTTCAGCGTGAAAATAGGCTTTGAGCTGCTTGAGACCGTCTTTTCTGTCAGGCTTTTTTACTTCCCCCACGATCCAGGCATCGTCTTTGTTTTTATAAAAGACAACTATATCCGTGGCTCTTTTTTCTACTTTTGACCCAAACCATACGGGATATTCCACCGCTATCCGATCCATTGGGTATTTGTATATTTTGTTGAGTTTATAAATCCAAAGCTGGCGGATTATTTCTTCGGGTTGGGATTTATTTTTATTTTCGTCGTGTACAAAAATATCCTTTTCTCGTTTTAGGCATTTGAGATAATATCTCCCCTTATCTTTTTCAAAGATGTAGAGTACTTTTTCAATTTGAATATCCTGAAATTCCTGAAGGCTGTATTTCATTTCCGCATCTTTGAATATCTTGTCCAGTATTTCGTTTGTCCTATTTGGTTTTTTTGTAGGCATAAAATTTTGAAATTATTTAACAGATTTCCATGTTCCGTTTTTCATTATTGAACTGATTTTTCCCTTAAGCTCTACATCGTCAGTAAAAAGAATATTTTCATAATTCGGATTTTCCGGCTTGAGATAGACATAGGGCGGTTTGTCTTCGGAAATAAAGCGTTTCACTGTCGTGCCCTCGGGGGTTTCGGCCAGGACTATTTCTCCTGAAACAAATTCTTTTGCCTCTCGCACCAAAACAACATCTCCATCTTCAATCCCCGCATTGATCATTGAGTCTCCTGAAATTTTGAGAAGAAAAATATTTTCTTGAAGTTGCGCGACATCTTGAGAAAGTTTTTGCCATTCTCCTTTTATTTCAATAGCTTCGGTATAAGCTCCGGCAGCTGTGGCGCCTAGAAAAGGAGCTAATCCTGGTTTTCCTAAAATTTCGTAACCGATGGGAAGAATCGCAATACTTCTCGCAATACCTTTTTTTCGCTGAATTACCCTCTTTTCTTCAAGTTTGGCGAGATGATCGATTACTGATTGATTAGAGCTAACTCCCAGAGATTCTCTCATTTCTTCAAATGTCGGGGGGTACCCTGTATTTTTAATGAAGTCATAAATTATCTTCAGCAGTTCTTTTTGTCTTTCTGTAAGGGGTTTTTTCATATTTTCATACTACCCGACTATATCTTCTGTGTCAAGAGAAAACCTGGGGATAAATCAAAAAAGCCTTCCGTGAGGCTTCTTCTGCTCAAAACGAAAATGATTTACTCTATCTTCGCTCCTTCTCCAATCCCTGCCATTTCGGTTCTTTTGGCTTTTTGGATATTTTGGTAGCCCATTGAAGCGGCCAGATTTTTGCTCGCGAACTGGCGGCGCCGGCCGTCTTCGATGAAATAATATTTCTTGCGATAGTTCACCACCGCGCCGTTTTGAAAAGAAAGCTTTCCTTTTGTTTTGTATTTCTTCAGGAGTTTGCCCGAGACCCTGACTGCCATCGACTGCGAAAATGTCGCCCGAAAGACGTTTTTCGTGATTTTTCTTTTTATTCCGATACCTGAAACGTAATAGTAATTCTTATTATTGTCTGCAATAAGCGTTCCTTCTGGAAGACCAATGACGCTTGTTATATTTTCCCCATCCGAATACTGGGCGACTTCACTATCTAAAACATCGTGGACAGTATTCAAATTAATTAGCTTCAAATCCTCGCCTGACAAATCAAGTTTTCTTTTTTGGTTCCCGCCAAGTATGTAATAATCCCCGCTCTGGCTCTTGACAAATGATCCATTTCTAAACGAAGCTTCGGAACCGCTTGAATAGCTATTCCATTTTTCTTCCGTCACTTCGACAAAATTGGAAGCGTCGTAACTTGATTCCAGTACCGAGGAGTTGCTGATCAGTCGTAGGATACCGTTCTCAAGCACACCTCTTTTTTCTCCCGACACCAAAAGGGTTCCCGAAGAATATAAATAGTCTCCGCTTTTACTTTCAGCTACCCCTCCCGAAAGATAGGCTTCCAGCTGGGTTTTTGAGATCGTCGCTATACTGCTCCTTGAACTTCCGGAGTATCTTTTCCCGTTTGAAATTTCATATTTGCCGTTTTCGCCCGAAACCTGATAGGCGTAATTCTGATAAGCGTTTGAATAGCTTGCGGCATTTGACCGGATACTTGATAAGTTATTGTAGATATTTTTTCCGGGACAGGCCGTGCTGGCCACGTCTTTGTGGCCGATGACGGTCGAATCCAGTTTTTTGCCATGAAATTTTATTTCCGAAGAAATGCCGATGTTGTTGTTGGCCGCAAGCCACCCAACGAGCTTTTGGAGTGAGTCCAAAGACTCCGCGGACAATTTTTCACCGACATATTTTCCGATTACGGCAATCCCGATTGATCCTTCGTTATAATTTGTTCCTTTATAGTAGGCGTGTCCCCCGATCACTCCATTCCCGCCGTAGCGTCCCTCGAAAATCAAGCCGTCTTTTCCGATGATATAGTTGTAGCCGATATCGCCCCATTTCCGGGTGTAGGAATGATAGCGGTAAATTTTTTTTATTTGCTTTGAGGTTGCGCTTTTGTAACTTGTCGCCGTATGATGAATGATTATCACTTCCAGACTCTCTAATTCCGCCGGCCAGATTTTTTTTGAGCGCTTGTCATATTTCGCGTTCGACCAGGAGGAACGAGGATAGATTGTCGGCACATCAGTCGCGACTTGAGCTTTTTGGACATTTTTCTTAGCCTCGGATAAATCAACTGGAAAAATTACTAAGATAAAAACCAGTAACAACAAAACATTAAATTTTTTTGTTTTTGGAAACATTTCGCAAAAATTTTGAATTACGAATTTTGAATTTTGAATCAAATTCTAATGATCTAATTTTGAAACATTAGAAATTCAGTCATTCAAAATTGATTCGAAATTCGAAATTAAAAATTCAAAATTAATTAATTTTCCCCAGTTTCGTGTCCTCGTCCACATACTGAAACGTGCAAACCTCGTTGTTTTTCGCGTCTATCGCCTCGAAAGCTTCGGGCGAGAGTCCACCAGCGCGGTTGGTCCAGATGGCCGGCCCGGATTCAAGAATCGCCGCAACAACCCGTTTTCCATTGCGGCTGTTAGTGACGAGAACTTTTTGTTTTTTGTACCAGGATTTTTTGCCTGAATCCGCGTTGAGCGCCCGAGTCACCCGCTCCCACTGGCCGCCTTTATAGCGGTACATTTGCCTCACGCGATCATTTTTGTCGTGTGACGATTTGGAGCTTTTGTAACCGCGTTTCAAACTTTTCAGCTTATTTTTGCTTTTTGACGAATAACGGATATATTCATCCCCGATTTTCACGTACCCCGAGCGGGCAAGCTCATCCGCGTTTTCCAGCGTAAGCGATTTGCTGTTCTTGTCAATTTCTTTATCTAATTCCGACTCCGGCTCAATCCAGTCCGCGTATCCCCAGCGCATGTTCACGTAATACTTTTCGTAATCCTTGTCGTCCTTGTCGAGCGGACCGAAAGCGCCGTAGCCGCCGGCCATGCCGTTCTGGCAGGAATCGGACGTGTCGGTCATTTTATAATGACTCGAGGCGGATTGATTCTTTTTGAGCCAGAGATGCTGTTCGCGGGCGATTTTTCCGGAACTGGCCGGAAGAGAATATTTTCCCTCAATTATTTTTATCTCCCCGCCGTTTTCGCTTCCCGAAGTATTGCCCGCGTTTTGGTCTCTCTGATATTTTTTGACCGCCTTGCGGTATTCCCCGCGGCTTACTTTGGGAAGATACTTTTGCCAATAGACCGACGGCACGCCGTTCCGCTCAAGCATCGCCTGCCACTTTGTTTTCTTGGAAGCAAAAGAACATGTTGATACGAGAACAAATCCGAAAATAGCTAATATCAATATCACATTTTTTTTCATTGCACTTCTGTCATTCCGACCGAGCGTAGCGAGCGGAGGAATCTACGTAAGAAAGCAAATGACTAGCAATTGCTAATGCACGAAGATCCCTCGATTCCGTCCCGATAAATCGGGACTTCACTCGGGATGACATAATCCTAATTACCATTTTATCAGCCACTCCAACGTCTCCCTCGCACACTTTTCCCAACTGAAACTTTTCACCCGCTCCAGTCCTTTCTTCCGAAGATCATACCGCAGTTTATCATTTTCGAGGATTTTTTTCAAAGATCCGGCCAAATTTTGGCTTGAATAAGCGTCAAAAAGCAATCCTGCCTCTCCTGCAACTTCCGCAATACTCGAATTGTCAGCTACGATTACCGGCGTTCCACAGGCCATCGCTTCGAGAACCGGAAGACCAAATCCTTCATAAAGAGAGGGTAAAACGAAAACTTGCGCCCCCCGAAGGAGGGCTGGCAGATCTTCCGTTTTGAATCTCCCGGCATATATTACGCCTTCGGTGGATTTTATTTTTTTTAAAATTGGCTCATAGAGCCAGCCAAGATCACCAGCGATGACCAGTTTTAAATCTCCTAAACCATTTTCTTTTTTAACAATCTTATAAGCTTCGACAAGAGTCTCGATATTTTTGCGGGGCTGAATGGCACCGACGTAGAGTATGAATTTTGAATTTTGGTAGGCTTTTGCCCCAGGCAAAAGGGGTGGCGTGGCCATTTTAAATTTTGAATTTATCTTTTTTATTTCGTCTGGTGAAGTATTCTTGTTAAATAATTCTTTATCATATCCGTGATAGATTACTTTTATTTTTTCCTCGCGCAAATTTGGATAAATTTTCAAGAGATCATTCTTTGTTGAATTTGAAACGGCGATGAGGCGGTCAGCGTTTTTGACAGCATAGTCGGTAAAGAAATTCAAGCGGCGTAGATCTCTTTTTGGAAAAAACTGCGGGAAGAATTTAAAGGCTAGGTCGTGAATTGTGACGAAGGTTTTCGTTTTTTTTGAGCGAAGGCAGGGCAAAGAATGCATTGGCATCCAAAGCGCGTCCGGTTTTTCGCGAAAAATTTCCCAAGCGAACCGGGTCTGCGTCCACCAGAAGGGAAACGGGAGTTTCCGGATCATATAATTTTCAAAAACCGGAAAAGCGAGTTCCGGATTGAATTCGCCTTTGTGATAAATCAAAAATTGGCTCTCCTTGTCAAGAGAACCAAAATTTTTAAGCAGACTCTGAATATAGATTCGCGTGCCGTCGATCCGCTGGTGATCAAGATCGGCTGCGTTGATGGCGATTTTCATTTGAATTACAACTTAAATTTTCAGATTTTTCAGATAGTCTCTTATCTTGTCTTTCACTTCCGGATGTTTGAGCGCCAAAACAATCGTGGCTTTCAGGAAATTGAATTTGTCTCCTGTATCGAGCCAGTCACCTTTAATTTTATACCCGTAAAGAGGCCTATTTCTCGAAAGCATCACGTCAAAGGCATCGGCCAATCTTATTTCTCCAGACTTGCCCTGTTCCATATTCTTTAGTATCTCAAGCACTTCGGGAGTAACAATATATTTGCCAACAGCTACGAGATTTGTTGGAGCTTCTCCTTGTTTTGGTTTTTCAATAAACTTCTTTATTTCATAAATTCCTTTTCCCACTTCAGTCCCGTCAATCACACCAAATTTCACAACTTCTTCCCAATCCAAAGGGCTTAATCCAACCACCGCGTCCTGGTATTTTTCATAAACTTCAATTAGTTGTTTTGCAGGCGAGTTATTTTTTTTGTAATCATAAAGAGAATCTCCGAACATAACCAAAACCGGTTCATCCCCAACAATGTGGCTCGCACAGACAATCGCGTGCCCGTCGCCAAGCGGCATTGGCTGACGAACATAAGTAAATTTGGCCAGCGTAGAAATTTTTCTCACTTCCTCCAGAAGATGATGTTTGTTTTTTTCAACGAGATTGTATTCAAGTTCAAATGAGTGATCGAAGTGATCTTCAATGGAATGCTTTCCGCGGCCAGTAACGAAAATTATTTCCTCGATTCCCGCCTCAACAGCTTCTTCAACTAAGTATTGAATAGCTGGCTTGTCAACTACAGAGAGCATCTCTTTAGGTTGAGCCTTGGTTGCCGGCAGAAGCCTCGTCCCATAGCCGGCTACGGGAAGAATGGCTTTTCTCACTAGCGATTTTTTAGCTTTTTTAGGCATAAATTAGACATTTCAATGATAATATTAATCTATCCTTATATCACTGCAATTGCTTTTTGGCAAGCACTTTTTGTTCTTCGTTAAATTCCGCGATCACTGCTTCGATTTTCGGGTCGAAGTTTTCGTACAAATTTTTTTCCTTTACAATCCGACTGGCCTCAAGAAGCGTGTCGAACGTTCCCGCGTCCAGCCATTCGCCTTCGACCTGACTCACCTGGAGTTCGCTCTTTTTGAGATAGAAATTCATGAGATCGGTTATTTCGATTTCTCCCCGATCCGAAGGTTTTGATTTTTTGGCCACCTCGCAAACCCGGTGATCGAAAATATAAAGACCCGGAATGGCATAGTCGCTGATCCACTTTTTGGGTTTTTCAACAATCCGGACGGCTTTTCCGGATTTATCGAATTCTACAATTCCATACCTCTCCGGGTCGGGAACCTTTTTAGCAAAAACGTGTCCGCCGGACTGGAAATTTTTTATAATCTCTGAAAAATCATCCTCAAATATATTGTCACCGAGAATCATAGTCACATTGTCATTGTCAATAAAATTTTCACCGAGCACAAATGCCTCCGCGAGGCCCCTCGGCGCGCTTTGCACTTTGAATTCGAGGCGAACTTCATGGCGGTCAAAAATGGGCCCCAGAAGATTCAGGAACTGTCCCGCGTCACGCGGCGCGATAATAATGAGAACGTCTTTGATGCCGGCTTTCACCAACGTGTTGAGCGGATAGAAAATCATCTGCTTGTCGTAGACCGGCAAAAGCTGTTTTGAAGTTGTGTGCGTCAGGGGAAATAATCTCGTCGCGGTTCCTCCGGCAAGAATTATTCCCTTCATTTGTTTTTTCATAAAGCTTTTTTACGAATTACGAATTTTGTACGAATATACGAATTAATGCGCAACCGTGAAAATACATGTTAATTCATTCGTATATTCGTAATTGATTCGTAATTCGTAAAGATATATTCTTTCAGCGCCTCTGTGTAATTTCGCAGCGGCTTCAATTTCGTGTTCAGCAGCACCGACGATTTCGGTCTTTTGGCCGGACGAGGAAATTCAGACGACGAGACAGGGACAGCTTCAACGCTTATCTTTATCATTTTAAACAACTCGACCGCCGCTTCGTACCACGTGCAAGGACCTTCATTTATCACGTGGTAAATCCCAAACGGAATTTGCTCTTCGATTATTTTCTTCGTCTCAAGAGCCAAATCCGGCGTGTAGGTGAAACAGCTTTTTTCCTCATCCACAATTTTGAGAAGGCTGTTATCTTTGGAAAGCTCAATCATCGTGTCAAAAAAACTGCGCTTGGACATCGCGGAACTGCCGGGCTTGCCGAATAATTTTGACGTGCGGAGGAGATAAAATTTATCGGTATTTTTTTGAATCTCTTCTTCGCCCAGCATTTTTGATCTGCCGTAGTTGCTGATCGGAGAAGGCTTGTCGTTCTCACTGTATTCCCCTTTTTCCCCGTCAAAAACATAATCCGTCGAATAATGAACCATCGGGACACCCTTTTCTTTTGCGATTTTCGCCAAAATCCCCGGCCCAGAGCCGTTTATTTTTTTGGCGAGTTCGTACTCTATTTCATCTGTCTCACACTTGTCAACCGCGTTGTATCCGGTTGCGTTCACGATCGCCGCCGGCTCAACTTCTTCAATTTTTTTGCGCAAACTTTCTTCAGACGTGATATCAACCTCATCCCGATCATAAGCAAAAACTTCCCAATTCTGGTCGGCCTCAAAAACTTTGACAAGGTCTTGTCCCAACATTCCGTGGGAACCAAGAATGAGAATGCGCTTATTCATTTTCTTTCCTCCTGATTAATTCTTCAATGTATTTTTTGGCTTCCAGCTGTTCTTTGAAGGAATTTTCGAGTTCGATAGCCAGCATATTTGAAAAAAAACTTATTGGATAATTCTTCAGATAATCAAGGTTAGAAAGTTTCTCCATGTAATGCGAATCATATGTATAAGAATTTATTGTTGGTTCGAACTTTTTCTTCGGGTAACAAACCGATAAATGATTGCAACCTATTTTAGTATTTTTTATAATCTCCAGTTTTTCAGGATAATAATCAGGATATACTTTCTCTTCGGCAGCCAGATGAGAGAAATCAAGACAAACTCCGGCGATATTGTACTTTTGAAAAATTTCTTTATTGAAAAATAGCCTGTGCTTTGTAGAATATAAATTTTCGATATAAATCCTGTCGCGATATTTGCTCCTTAAAACAAATTGATAAGCTTTTTCCTCCGGATGCAAATTAAAACATTCCGCACCGAATTTATTTACTAAATAATCAATTTCAGATTCCTGCATATCATCACGGAGATGAATAAATAGAATTTTTAGCAAACTTGTTTTTTCAAGCAGGGCATAAAGCTCTTTTCTGTTTTTTTCTCCAAGGCAAGTTGGAAAAAGGGCAATTTCCTGGATCTTTAATTTATCTATTTCCTTGATTTTTGCCCGCCAATCCGATCCAAAAGTTGTTGTGAGCCCCAATAAAACTTTTCTTTTCATATCATATAGCGCTTCACCTTTTAATGTACTGCTTCTCGTAATATTTCAAATATTCCCCGCTTTTTATCTCGCGCCACCAGTTTTCGTTGGCCTTGTACCACTCGACCGTTTTTTTCATTCCTTCATCGAAACTAGTTCGCGGCTGCCAGCCGAGCTCCCGTTTTATTTTTGAAAAATCAATGGCGTATCTTCGGTCGTGGCCGGGGCGGTCTTTCACGTATTCTATCATTTCCTCGCCTTTTTCGAGAAGCTCGAGAATTTTTTTGGTGATTTCAATGTTTGATTTTTCACAGTCTCCGCCGACGCAATAGGTTTCGCCTGTTTTTCCGTCGTGGATAATCCTATCAATCGCTTCGCAATGGTCTTCGACGAAAAGCCAATCGCGAATTTGCATTCCATCGCCATAAACGGGAACTTTTTTGCCCTCGAGTAAATTTGTAATAAAAAGTCCGTGCAGTTTTTCCGGAAATTGATAAGGGCCGTAATTGTTCGAGCAATTGGAAATAGTCGTAGGCAGATTATAGGTGTTGAAATAGGCGTTCACCAGATGATCGGCTGCCGCTTTTGAGGCGGAATAGGGACTGCGCGGAGCGTAGGGTGTTTTCTCGTTGAAAGGAGGATTTTTCGGACCAAGGTGGCCATAGACTTCGTCGGTGGAAACATGATGAAATCTTTTGAGACCATTATTTTTCGCCGCCTCCAGCAAATTGTGCGTTCCAATAACATTCGTGTGAATAAACGCGGCGCTGTCGAGGATCGAGCGGTCAACATGCGATTCGGCTGCGAAGTTAACGATAATGTCAATATCTTTTACAAGTTCGTTCACTAAATTCTTGTCCGCAATGTCCCCTTTCACGAATTTGTAGTTCAGATTTTTTTCAACATCTTTCAAATTCTCTAAATTCCCGGCATACGTCAAAAGGTCGAGATTGATGACTTGATAGTCCGGGTATTTTTTGAGAATATAACGGACGAAATTTGAGCCAATGAAGCCGGCGCCGCCGGTGACAAGCATTTTCATAATTAAAATGGATTCTTAAAATTTTTAAGTTCCTGAAGTTTGCTGTCTTTCTCCGATAAAATCGGGTCTTTGGTCGGCCAGTTTATCGCGAGATCCGGATCGTTCCAGATGATTCCGGAGTCCGACTCGGGGGCGTAGAAATTATCCACTTTATATATAAATTCCGTGTTGTCTTCCAACATGCAATAAGCATGAGCGAAACCGCGCGGAATAAAAAGCATTTGAAAATTTTCGGCTGATAGCTCAAAGCCTTCCCATTTTCCAAAAGTTTCTGAATTTTTGCGAAGGTCAACAATGACGTCATACACTTTCCCCCGCGTCACCCGCACCAGCTTTGCCTGTTCATTCGGCGGAAGCTGAAAATGAAGCCCGCGAAGGACTCCTTTTTTCACGGATAGTGAATGATTGTCCTGCACGAATTTCGCGGCTATTCCATTTTCGGCAAAAACTTTTTCATTCCAAAACTCAAGAAAAAACCCCCGCTCGTCCCGAAAGACTTTGGGTTTGATGATACAAGCGCCTTTAAGTGACGTTTCGATAAATTCCATAATTTTCCTTATCCTCCCCTCCTTTTTAAGGAGGGGATTGAGGGGTGGTTATTTTTCCAGATAATTAATAATCCTTGAAATCACACCGCTCAAATTATTATTAACGCCGTTATCCCAAAACCTCAACACCCTAAAATCTAAATTTTCAAAATACTCTGTTCTGTTTTCATCGTATCTTCTCTTGCTGTCCTCGTCATGCTGTCCACCATCAACCTCGATTATTAAGTTTTTTTCGGGACAATAGAAGTCAACTATATATTTCCCAATCGAGTGTTGTCTCCTGAATTTACAACCTAATTGGCTTCTCCTTAATCTTGACCATAGAATAATTTCTTGAGGAGTTGCTTTATTGCGAAGATTTTTGCGAATACTTTTATATTCTTTGAGATTATTGAATCTTTTCATATACCCTTCCTCTAACTCCTCCCCTTGGCAGGGGAGGAGGATTTTTATCTTCCTTGTAACATTATCCTACCTCAAACCGCCAAAAAAATCAAAATAAACAAAAAAGATGTCGCGAAGCGACACCAAAATTTTTAATTTTGAATTCTCTACAGTTCCCCTCTCATCAGCCTATTCAACCTTTCTTTCACTTCCTCATCAGTTGGTTCGTGAAAGTCAGGAGCGGGAGAAGCTGGTTCCCCGGCAATTGGTAAATTGTCCGGAGCCGGGCCGGCTGAAATCGGTTCAATTTTTTCTTCAGCTGCCACTGGCTTTTTTTCCTTCTCTTCCGGTCCTTCAAGTTTAATTTCTTCCCGAATAGTCTCTTTTTTCGCCTCCGGGCGGAAATCGAAAAGCGTCTCCCCTCGCGGCTCAATGATTTTTTCTTCTCTTTCCGGTCTGCGAAACAGGAAATCTTCAAACATCAGCCAGTAGAGAAGATATAAAATCAAACCGCCAATGAAACCCCGAATCGAATTTTTGACAACATCCGGTCGTACCGGTTTTACGGATATTTCGGGATCACTTGTCATTTTGTATTTGAAAGGCGAGCCGTCATAGAGATCGCGGGCATACTCGGCAATTTGGGAAGGAATTTTCACTATCAAATCCTCAACGGCTTGGATATCCGTTTTAGAACTTCGGAATTTCACCGAAACCATCGAAGAATTTTTCACGACTTCCGCGCCGACGAAATTCGCGCTAAAATCTCCAAAATTATTTTTTTGAAAAGTATCGCTGTTCACAATCCAAGCCGTGTTCCCGACTTCAGGAAGAAGATTTTGCGCCGCACCCGCCGGAGAGCCGGAAGGAAAAACAACAATTCTCCCGGAAACTTGCCAGTATTTCGGCAAAAACAATGAAACGGCAAAGGCAACAAGCGCCGCAACCGCGCCGGCGAGAAGAATATTGGAAATGAATTTTTTGAAATCGGTCATTGTTTTTCAGTTTCGATTAATCAAAAATGTAGGATAAATCAACTTAGCATGCGTCTTTTTTTACCTCATTATATCCGCTTTTACAATGAGCCTTCGGAAATTCGTTCCGAGCGGCCAGCAGGTGGAAAGGGTAAGCGTAGACTCGGGAGTATTTTCGAAAATTACCGGATCATCCGGCGCGACGATTTTCTTGAATCCGTTTATTTTATAATGATATACAATCGCTCTTCCGTTTTGCTGAATGGTCTTCACATCCACGATATCACCGCTCGCCAGATTGTTCAAATCTTTGAAAATATAGTTGTAGCTTCCTTTAACCCAGACATAATTTGAACTGTGGCCGGAAACGACCATGTTCCCGTTTTGTCCGGGAGCAGCCGTTTTGGGATAATGGATGATTCCGTTTTTCAAATCCTCCAGCAGGCTTTTTTCGTTTTCGCTTTTTGACCAAACCATCGGCACGACAACATTGATTTTCTTGATGGCAATTTCAACAGATGACTTTGCGTCTCCCGGCGCGTCCGGGTCATAGCCATTCGTGATTTCCTGCTTGTCCGTGAAACCATCACCGTCCGTGTCGGCTTTCATAGGATTGGTCGCGTGGACATATTCAAGATAATTTGGCAAGCCGTCAGAATCCGGATCGTCGTCATATTTGTTGGCTGAAGCCGGAAGGGCGTGAAAATCGGCCCATTCATTGTAGGCTAGCTGATAGACATCGGTTGCGCCAATTTTTTTTTGGAAATCTTCCCCCAGCTTTCCGGCAAAAGAATCGGTGGAATAATTTTTGGCAGGCGTTTTTGCGGTAAAATCGAGATTGACGAGCCAAAAGAGCAGCAAAAAGATGGCCAGAAACAAAGCAACGGTGGTGATATATTTTTTGAAATATTTTTTCAGGGTGGTAAATACCTTTATCATAGCAATTTTAGACGTCGGACGCCTAAGGATTAATATCTCGACTGATATGCAGAGAGGTCCGCACCTTCCTCACGGATCGGCAATCGGACCTCTCTAAAAGTTGAATATCTATATGTGTATTACTTTCTGAATCTCTTGACTGCGTAAGCACTCATACCGGAAACGAGAGTGATAAGGCCCAGTCCAGCCGCACCAGGACCCGTTGCCGGAAGAGTCTGTTTCACGTAAGCGATCTTTTTGTGGTCGTGGTCATGATGATGCTTGTGCTTGTGATCGCAATCGTCACAATCGTCATCGTCATCATCAGAGTCCGCGCTTGAGGAAGCGCTTGAATCCGTAGCACTTGAGCTCGCGCCGGAGCTGGAACTTGATCCAGAAGCAGATGATCCAGAAGAACTGGAACTTCCACCTGTGCTGGCGCTGGCACTCGAAACGCTAGAGCTTGATCCTGAACTCGAGCTAGAAGATTTTGAGCTGTCGCTCTTGCTCGTTCCGGAATCAGAGCTTGAGCTCGAACCGGCGCTTGAACTTCCACTAGCTCCCGCGCTTGCACCTGCTTTTCCAGCACTGGCGCTAGCGCTGGCCGCGGAGCTGGCACTTGCGCCAGAAGAACTGGAGCTGGATTGCGCTTTTGCTTTCATTGCAACTGCAACGACAACAAAAAGGGCCATAACCGCAATTGCCAGAACTTTCTTTGAAACTCGCTTTGTCATATTTGTTGGCTTAATTAATTATTGCTAAAAAATGATTATTTTAGAAATATACCAGTCTAGCAAAATATATGTTTCTTGTCAAGTCTACGCTGATTTTTGAAAAACAAATATTACCAATGCTAAAAAATGGCTTATATATAGTAAATATATCCTATATAATATTCTCACAAATAAAAAAGGCCTCTCGATCTTTTTGAGATCGAGAGGCCTGCTGCCACCCGTTGTTCCGGGTTGCAGATTAATCGGCGGCTGCGGCGGCTGCGGCGCTCGCGGACGATGCCGCACTGGAGCTACTAGAGCTGGAGGCAGAACCTCCTGCTCCGCCAGCTCCGCCATATCCGACACCGACACCACCAGCAGCAGTGGCACCGGCGCCGCCACCCGTCTGGGTGACGTTCGTTCTGGCTGGCCGGAGCAATGCCGCGCCGCCGATCATGCCACCGGCGATAGGCGCGGAACTCAAGAGAGCCGCCCCCC
>Ga0210028_1001898_pt1 | contig 17178 bp, 19 predicted proteins | sample CryGeymeta201513_FD_185468 | JGI IMG/M metagenome (GOLD analysis project Ga0210028, IMG submission 185468) | Groundwater microbial communities from Crystal Geyser aquifers in Utah, USA - Crystal Geyser metaG 2015-13 (SPAdes) (version 2) | ecosystem: Environmental > Aquatic > Deep subsurface >...
GAATATCAAGTTAGAACTGCAAGAGCAACTAAAAAAGCTAAAGAAACAAAAAAAATTACTTGAAGCCCAAAGATTGGAACAAAGAACAAATTATGATTTGGAAATGATGAAAGAAACCGGCTATTGCCATGGAATTGAAAATTATTCAAGACATCTTGAATTTAGAAAGCCAGGCGAACCACCTTTCACCTTGCTTGACTATTACAGGGTCAGACCTAAGTCTGACCCTAGTCTGACCCCTTTTTTAGTTTTTATTGATGAATCTCATATGACCTTGCCCCAGATTCATGCCATGGCAAATCAAGATAGGGCAAGAAAGGAAACTTTAATTGAATACGGCTTTAGATTGCCTTCAGCGATTGATAATCGGCCTTTAACCTTTAAAGAATTTGAAGAAGGAGTGAGTCAATTAATTTATGTCTCGGCAACACCGGCTGAAGAAGAAAGAGAAAAAACCCTTCGACAGGCTCAGGGTAAAGCCGGAAAGGAATACATCGTTGAGCAGTTGATAAGACCAACCGGATTATTGGAGCCGTCAATTGAAATTCGACCAATTCACCCGCCAAAGTTTTCCAAAGGAAAATTTAGGCGGGCAAGAAATCAAGTTAAAGATTTAGTCGAAGAAATCAAGAAAAGGGTTAAGAAAAAACAAAGAACCCTTGTCCTAACTCTAACAAAGAGATTGGCCGAAGCCCTAGCGGAATATTTATCAGAGGAAGGAATTTCCTGTCAGTGGCTACACTCTGAAGTCAAAACTCTTGAAAGACCTCAAATTTTAAAAGATCTAAGGGAAGGAAAATATGATGTTTTAGTCGGGATTAATCTTTTGAGAGAAGGTCTGGATTTGCCAGAGGTTGCCCTGATTGCCATTTTGGATGCTGATAAAGAAGGATTTTTAAGGTCAGAAACTACTTTGATTCAGACAATGGGAAGAGCGGCCAGGCATTTAGAAGGTCATGTCATTTTGTATGCCGATAAAATTACAAAATCAATGGCGGCAGCAATAAAAGAAGTAAAAAGAAGACGAAAAATTCAATTGGAATACAATAAAAAGCACAAAATTACTCCCCAACCAATTATCAAACCAATAAGGGAATGGCCATTTGCTCGGAGAGAGAAAGAGTCGGCTGTTGAATTTTGGATGATTAGGGATAAGGAATTATTAGAAAAAGAAATGAAAGAAGCCGCCAAAAACTTGGATTTTGAAAGGGCCGCTGAAATTAGAGATCTAATTAAAGATCTTAAATCACGCGAATTATGATGCGGATTCTATGCGAATTTTATGCGAATCTTGTAATTTCAAAGAAAAAGGGTTAACATCTATTATATTCGAATATAATTCGTATATAATTCGCATACTAATTCGTGTGAAACTAAATTTATGTGCCCTATCACAAAATCGGCGAAAAAAGCTTGGCGACAAAGTTTAAAGAGAAGGAAAAAAAATCTACTTTACAAAGAAAAGATAAAAAATCTCATCAAAGAGGTGAGAAATTTGGTTTTGGGAAAGAAAACAGAGGAAGCGAAAAAATTATTACCCCGGGTTTATAAAATTTTGGACAAAGCGGCAAAAGAAAGGGTAATAAAGAAAAATACGGTAGCCAGAAAAAAATCGAGAATAACAAAATTGCTCTCGCGAATAAAAAGCGAATCTTAAGCAAATAATAAGCTAATTTTTCTATTCGTTTTATATTCGTTTGAAATTCGTTTATTATTAGCGAGCTAAATTTCGGCAATTAACAAATCAAGTGCTGTTTCTGGATCAATCTTGCCGGTTTTAATACCGAGGTCTACCTGAAAAATTTTTTGGTAGATTTTTTTTAGTTCTTCGAGAGAAAATTTTTTTGACTGTTGAATTGCTTTTCTGATGACATAGGGATGCATTTTTAGTTTCTCGCTAAGTATTCGCATATCATTCGTATATAATTCGCGTCTTAATTCAGATGATTTTATTATAAGCAGATTCCGAAATTGGAAATTAATCATTGCTAATAAATAAGCAGGGGAATCACCTTTTTCCAAATGCTCTTTCATCAAAAAAAGAGCTTTTCTTTTATTTTTGGCAGCAATGGCATCAATGGTTTTAAAAATATCGGTTTCGATTTTCGGTTTTACTAAAAGTTCGATGTCTTTTCTTTTAATTTCTTTCCCGGGGCTATAATTTACTAATTTTTTAATTTCATTTTCCATTTGCCATAAATCATTACCGACAAAATCTAAAAGTAAATTTAGGGCTTCGGGTTCAATTCGGGCTGAATATTTTTGAAATTCTCTTTTGACCCAGTTTTTCAAAAAAATTCCTTCCAACAAGTTAAATTTCTGGAATTTTGCCTCTTTTTTTAATTCTTTCGCCAAAGGAGTATTTTCATCAATTTCCTCTTCGTAAATCAAGATGATCTCTTTTGATCTTGAGATTTCTCTCAAATTCTTCAAAAAATCATTTTCGATTTTGGAATTAAAAAAAAGATTTTTCAAAACCATCAATTTTTTCTCTTTAAACATCGAAAAGGACTTAAAGGCGTCCCGAAAATCCTCGAAACTGTCTTCTTTAAAATCAAAAAAAATCAAGCTTAATCCACTTTTGTGGATTTTTTTATAATGTTCGATTATTTCATTCAATTTTTGCTTTGACCTGTAAGTATCAGGTCCGTAAAGAAAAATAATCATGGCCCTATTATATTTAGATTTTTTAGATTAAGATTTACTTCCGTGGTATTTTCTCCGTATCTAAATAAAATAAATATAAATCTAATTCGGCTAAATTCAAATTAAGAGATTCTGCAATATTTCTCAATTTTTCTTCTATTTCTAAATATATCTTTTTTGTAAGCGTTTTAGGAATTTTGTCTATAATTTTTCTCTCTTCTAAGATTTTTAAAACATGCCTATCTAAAATAGCGAAGTTCTTAAATCCTAGGTTTCTTAAAAAGTGCGAGGATTCTTTCCATTTAATTCCTTTTATGTTTTTTACTAACCATTTTCTTGCTTCAAAATCTTTTTTAGTTTTAACAATAAAATCAATTTCTCTAATAAATTTTCTATCCGAAACAATATAACTTGCTTTTTTATTATAAAATCTACAACTTAACCTTTTTAGTTCTTTTTTTAATTTATCCTCTGAAAATAAAAGAAAATTTTTATAAATTTGTTTCCAAACTTCATAAGTTTTTTTTATTGAAGTGTTAGCAACTAAAATACAAAAGCATAATTCAATAAATTTTTGTTTTGGGCTAATATTGAAATTTTCCTTGAATTCTTCGAGTTTCTTGTTTGCTTCTCCTCCTATTTTTATTTTTAGATTTTCTATTTCTTTTATTAGATTGTTAGTCACCGAAACTAAATTAACTTCTATGAAGAATAAAATCGATGTCAAGAACAGTTAATACTTTATCTCCATCCAAATCTCCTTTATCTAATGTTCCAGCACATTTATGACAATTATAAATTGTTTTTAAATATTTTTTTTCTAATAGTGATGGGATAAAGTCATAAAATTTTTTCTCATTTGAATATTTTGATTTAAAAAATTCATAAAGACCCATTGTCCCTTTAGTAGAATTACATTTTCTGCACGCCCATATCTGATTATGAATCTGGTGTATTACCTTACAGGTTTTACACTCAGGTTTAATACATAAGGACCTAGGCACGATATGTTCTTTATGAATATCGTACTCCGTTCCGCAATATATACATTTCTTTTCGGATTGGATAAACTGCCAGTCTTCGCGCGTAATCTCAGACCAAGACTTAATACCGTTTCTCAGTTCTAGAAATGTCCTTTTTATAAAACCATAGTGCTTTAGTTTCGCCTCTTTGCCGTTCGGGACTGTAAATGCACTTCTAGCAATAATTTTTGCATATTGATAAAAAATCAAGTTGCGTATTGTTTTTACTTCCCTATCTGGATTATGTTGTATCATAGATAATAAATGGTTAATTAAAAATTATTTTGAAAAGTAATTAAAAGATGAGCAGATATGTTTAAGTATACATTTTTCGCAAAGAGGCTTTCTTGCCAGACAAATTTTTCTTCCGTGTTCTATAATAAGAGAACTAAATTCCCCCCAGTGTTTTTTAGGTATTATCTTCATTAAATCTTGTTCGATTTTTTCCGGGTCATAATTCTTCGATAAGCCTAATCGTTGCGATAGTCGCCTTACATGTGTATCTACGGCGATCCCCTCCATTTTGTTAAAGGCGAAGGTGAGAACAATATTTGCGGTCTTTCTTCCAACCCCTGGTAAAGTTATCAAATGTTCCATTTTTTGTGGCACTTTTCCATTAAATTCCGTTATTATTTTCTGACAGGTAGCAATTATATTTTTTGCTTTGTTTTTATAAAACCCTGTTTGTCTTATATCGTCTTCAAATATTTTTAAATCAGCGTTCGCATAACCTTTTGCGGTTCTATATTTTTTAAAGAGATCTCTTGTTACCATGTTTGTCCTTTCATCAGTACATTGTGCCGAAAGAATAGTTGCGACTAAAAGTTCCAGTGGATTGCTAAAATTTAGAGCAAGTTTAGGGGAAGGATACTCTTTTTTTAATAATTTAATAATTGTCTCAGCTCTTTTTTTATGTTGAGCCATATTACTAAAAATCTAGTCTTGTGGGGTGGTATTGATATTATACAAAAGGAGGTTTACCACCAACTATTAAAAGTTTTTGATTGAGTTTTTATTCCTAGCTTTGTTTCTAAAATCTTTATTACTTTTTCTAAATCCTTCTTCGAACAAATTATACTTTCCTCAACATAGTGTGCAATCAAATCATTTAAATCGCCATAACCCCATCGTTTTTGTAATTCCTTAAAATTTCTTACCTCGTTGATAATAAGTTTCAAACAAGATTTGTCTATCATATACTTTTAAATTTTAGATAAATTTTCGACCTTTTATTGTATTTTGTTTATGCTTTTTAAAATCGGCCCAAACATTCTCGATCTTCCGACCGAGTATCTCTTTAGCTTAGTCTTTCACTATGGTTTCTACTTCTGGTAACTCTGGCATATATCAAGAAACCCCGCCCTCTAAGCCTGATAAATTACATGTAGCACAGAGGACGGGGTCTTTGTTTAAATCTCTAACAATTGTTTCTACTTCGGGTAGTTCCGGCATATGCGCTTCGCTTAATCAAAAATTAATAATTGATAATACATAATTTAAATTATGTATTATTTATTATAAATTATTAATTATTCCAGGACGGTTTTTATTTTGTCGATGATTTCCCGAGGAGTGAAATGGGCTTTAATCATATAATCATTTGCCCCTAATTTTAAACCTCTTTCGATTTCCTCCCTTTGGCCAAGATTAGATAGGATAATCACCGGAATCTCTGCCAATTTTTCATCTGCTTTCATCCGCGATAAAACCTCAAAACCATCAACCCCAGGTAGAATAAGGTCGAGCAAAATTAAATCTGGTTTTTCGGTTTTAATTTTCTTTATTCCCTCTTCGCCATCGATTGCCTCGGAAATATTATATCCTTCCTTCAACAATTTTTGGGCAATTAATTCCCTCAAGAATTTATCATCTTCAACAATGAGAATAGTTTTTGCCATAAATTCAATTAAAATTATTTTTTATCGACCAATTTGCTGAACTACTTTATTAATGATTTGGGGGAGGTCGAATTCAATTTTGATAATCCAATCCTTGGCTCCCAATTCCTGAGCCCTTTTCAATTCAAAAGAATCGCCAGCCTCAGACATCACAATAATGGGAATTCTTTTTAAGGCGGGGCTTTTATTTATTTCTTCCATCACTCCCAGACCGCTAATTTTGGGTATTTCCAGATCAAGTAAAATAAGATCTGGCCAAATCTCTTTTATTTTTTTTAATCCTTCTTCTCCGTCTCTTGCTACCTCAATATCGTAACCTTCCTTTTCCAATTTTTTCTGGAGTAAATCGATGATGATTCCTTCGTCTTCAAGAATGAGAATCCTTGGCATATTATTTTATTTTACCCCGTTAGAAAATTTATGTAAACAGAGCTAATAATTTTATTCTTGGTATTTTTCTAACGGGGCTTACCCCTTTTTAGAGGCAAGGTAAAATAAAAAGTTGACCCTCTTCCTTCTTCTGATTCAAACCAAATTTTTCCCCCATGGGCTTCGATAATGTTTTTAGTAACAAACAAGCCCAGACCCGAACCTTCGGTTTCCATTCGGATAGCATTGACCCCCCGAAAGAATTTGGTAAAAACTCTGGGCTGTTCACCCCGGGGAATCCCAATTCCGCTATCTTCGATCTTAAATTGGATTTCATTTTCTAAAAGTCCTAGAGAAATAATAATCTTCCCCCCGGAAAAGATATATCTGACGGCATTATCTAAAAGATTTTCAATCGCAATTTTTATTTTTTCTTCATCCATTAAAATTTTTGGTAATTTTTTTTCTGGTTTTTTAAATTCAAATTTAATATTTTTTCTTTCAATCTCTCCTTTATAAGAATCTATTACCGATTGAGTAATTTCGACTAAATCATAAGATAAAAGTTGGTAAATATATCTCCCTTCTTCAATTCTGGTAACATTCAAAAGGTCATTAATGAGAGTAATCATTCTTTCATTGGATTTGTAAGTTTTTTCCAGAAAATCGCTCTGTTCCTTGTTTAATTTTCCTAAATCTCCATCCAAAAGCATTCTTAGGGTCCATTTGATGGCTGAAAGAGGGGTTCTTAATTGATGGGCGGAAAGAGAAACAAATTCGGTTTTAATCCTCTCAACGGTTTTCTCTCTGGTAATGTCGTGTAAAATAATTAAGGTACCCATTTTTTCTTTTTCATTCATCAAGGGCGAAATTGTCACTTGCAAAATCAAATTTTTTTTCAGGGGAAGTTCTTTTCTAAAAATTTTCTCAGTTTTTTGTTCCAGAAGATTAGCCAAAGATTCAAAAATGGGAATTTTTGTCAACTCCGAAATCGGTTTATCGATTAACTCATCGGCCTTTATGTCAAAAAATAATTCGGCCTGGGGATTAATCAAAAAAAGTTTATTTTCCTCATCCAAAACTAAAATTCCGTCACTAAAACTTTCAATAATGGTTAGATTTTGATCTTTTCCCTCTTTGATTTTCTTTCTCACTTCCTGATTAATAGTTGATTTCTGAAATTTTTTCATCTCGGTAATTTTTTCCTCCAACTCCTTTTCTTTTTGTTTTTCCTGATCCAGATTTTCTTTTAAAACCAATGCCTCTTTTATTTTTTTTTCCATTTCTTTTTCCCAAACTGCCCTTGTTCTTCTAAATTCCTCTTCCCTCTGGAACCGCTGGTTTTCTTTTCCCATTAATTCTTCGGTTTTTCCTTTGAGGGTTTCGAGGATATTTTCCGAACTTTTTGAAAGATTTTCTCCAAAAAAAACTGAGCAAATTAAAATAGCCGAGGTCAAAGAAAAATTAAGAAAAAAAGGGGGAGGGAAGTAATAATTTAAAATCCGAAAATAGACCAAAATCCCAAAAGAAAAGTATCCAATGAACAAAATCAAAGAAATGATTCGGGGATAAATTCTCTGGCTAAAAGTAAAATAGGAAAATATTATATAGAAGATGGCTAAAAGAAAGAAAAAGAGGGGATGAATTAAATAACCAATTTCAAAGAGGAGTAAAATTTCAATTAATTGGTGGGCAAAATAACTCGAGTTTACTCGAGGAGCCCTTTCTTTTTGCCAAATTTTTAGGGCAGAAATTTCCGAAATAAGAGTCGCAAATAAAAAAAGGATAAAAATTGCAATAACCGACCAAGCTAAAGAAATCCCGATTAGTTTAGAAAATAAAAAAAAGGTTAAAAAAAGAAAAAATAGAAAGAGGCGAACCCGATTGGTAAAACGGATGTTTTGAACTAAAATTTCTTCCATTTTTTTATTTTACCCCGTTAGAAATCTAAGTTCAATCTAATTCAATAGGTGAAGGAAAATAATTTCTAACGGGGTTTACCACAATTAGGGTAAACTTTCCTGCCCGCCATCGGCCTACGCCTCAGGCGTTGGCAGGCGGGCGATTAAACTAAAAAATTCGAGGCCTTTAAGAATTTTGATTACTTTTTCTCGGTCGTAATTTTTCCATTCCCCTTTTTTAAAATCGAAATCGATTTCGATATTTTGATTAATTTTGGCTAAATTCTTGGAAAAGAAGGCCTGGTCTTTGTATTCTAATAATTTATTCTTTAGATCGGGTTTTAATTTTTGGGCTCTTTCAGTTTTTTCTTCTAATTCTTGATAAAGATTTTCCAAATTTTCGAATTCTTGCAAAAGTTTAATAGCTGTTTTTTCACCGATGCCGGGAACGCCGGGAATATTATCTGAAGGATCGCCTTTTAAGGCCTTAAAATCAACAAGCTGTTCAGGTAAAAGAGCGTATCTTTCTCTAACTGCCCTTTCGTCATACAAAATTGTATCTTTGACTCCCTTTTTTAAAGTGTAAACTTTGGTATGGGGATTAATTAATTGGAGTGTGTCCAAATCGCCACTTAAAATAATAGTTTCAATTTCCGGTAGAATTTGCCCCGCACCAGAAACTTCGTTTCGGTGCGGGACTAGTCCAGCACCGAGCCCCGAAGTAGAGCAAAGCTCACTTCGGGACTGTCCAGCACCGAGCTCTGCTCTGGTGCTGGGCTTCGCTCTGGTGCTGGGCTTTTTGGGAGCTAATCTGGAGATAGTTCCAATAAGATCATCGGCTTCGTAGCCCTCTTTTTCAAAAATAGGCACATTGAAGGATTTTAAAATCTCCTTGACTTTGGGAATTTGATTATAAAGTTCGTCCGGAGCTTTAGGTCTGGTGGCTTTGTATTCTTTGAATTCCTTGTGGCGAAAAGTTAGGGCTGGAAAATCAAAAGTTGCCACCACAAAATCGGGCTTAAATTCCCGCAAGACCTTAAAGAAAACTAATAGAAATCCATAAACCGCATTAACCAATTCGCCCTTTTTGGTGCTCAAAGGAGGGAGGGCGTGATAAGCCCGATGTATAATAGAATTTGAATCGATAACAATTAACCTTTTTTTCTCCATTTTTAGATTACACCGGTCAGACCGGTGTCAGTTTTATTTTAACATAATTTTTCTTTCATTTTTATTGGCGAATTGAAATTTTAGAATTAAAGTTCCTTTAGGTAGGATTTTTCGAATTCGGTCGGCCCATTCAATCGCAACAATATTTTGGGGAGTAGAAACAATTTCTCTAAATCCCAAATCCAAAATTTCTTTTGGCTTTTTAATCCGATAACAATCGATATGATAAAAACTCGCGAATTTACACGAATTTGAGCACGAATCTGCACTAATTTTAAATTTTTTAATAATAACGAAGGAGGGACTCAAGATTTTTTCTTTAATTCCCAGACCCTTGGCAAAACCCTGTAAAAAAGTGGTTTTCCCTCCTCCCAGATCTCCAATTAAACCTAAAACTAAAGCTGTTTTTGTGAAAGTTTTTAAAAACTCTCTGGCTAAAATTTTCCCTATTTTTTTGGTTTGAGAAGAACTCTTAGTCAAAATTTTAGAATATTTGACCATTTTTTAAAAATGAGATAGAATGAATAATCTAATCAGGTTATCAAAAATCTTTTGAGCGAAGGCGGGCTGTGAAGGGAGCATTTCGCAGCCGAGCCCCGAAGGAAATTTGAATTTTTCTTTAAGGATCATTGAGGCTCGGCGAGAAATAGCAACGGCAGGAAATAAATTTTGTTTCACTACTTAGCCGATTGCGTGCTCCCTGAACAGCCTGCCGAGCGAAATTATTACCAAATTGGTTAGCAATTACAACTATCTTGATTTTAAAGGATTTTTGAATTTATGGAAATAGCAAAAAAAATCACCGGCCAGGTTGTGGTTCCAGAATCAATTTTCAAAGAGGTAAAAACCCTTCCCCAATTTAAAAAGAAGGTTGAAGAGTTTTTGACTTCCAATGTGACCCAACTCCTGGAAGCAATTTTGGGAGGGGCAATTTCTTTGGATGCCTCGGATATCCATACCGAACCGGAGGAAAAAGAGATAAAACTAAGGTTAAGATTAGATGGAATTTTACATAATGTTTTAAATTTTAATTTTAAAATCTACCAAACCCTTCTCTCCAGAATCAAACTTCTTTCCGGGCTAAAATTAAATGTGGCTGATCGACCCCAAGATGGTCGATTTACTATTTTGATGGGAAAAGTAGTAATTGAAATCAGGGCTTCGACCTTACCGGCTGAATATGGCGAGTCAATTGTTTTGCGTCTTTTAAATCCCAAGAGTTTAATTGAAATGGAAAAATTAGGATTGAGAAAAGATTTAATCAAAATTTTTGAAAGGGAAATCAAGAAACCAAATGGAATGATTATTGTCACCGGTCCCACCGGTTCAGGAAAAACAACTACTCTTTATGCCATTTTGAAAAGGATTAATAGCCCGGAAATAAAAATTATCACTATTGAAGACCCGATCGAATATCATTTGGAAGGAATTTCCCAAACCCAGGTTGATCCGACAAAGGGCTATGATTTTGCCCGCGGTTTAAAATCAATTATGAGACAGGATCCGGATGTTATTTTGGTTGGAGAAATTAGAGATTTAGAAACGGCTGAAATTGCCTGCCAGGCAGCCCTAACCGGCCATTTAGTTTTTTCAACTTTACACACTAACGATGCTGCCGGGGCGGTAGCCAGATTGGTTGATCTGGGCGTCCGTCCGGTTTCCATCGCTCCGGCCATTAATATGGTTGTTGCCCAAAGATTGCCAAGAAGGGTTTGCTTAGATTGCGTCAAGTTTGTTGAACCCTCAAAAGAAGAATTGGAAAAAATCAAAAAGAGTTTGGCCGGAGTGAAAAAAGTGGTTTTACCTCCTTCTTTCTTTACCTCATCCATTAAGATTCCCAAGGCGGTCGGTTGCCAAAATTGTAATCTCACCGGCTATCGGGGGAGGGTAGGAATTTTCGAAACATTTTTAGTTGATGATGAAATGGAAAGGTTTATTCTAACCAATCCTTCGATTGTCGATATGAGAGAATTGGCCATCAAAAGGGGAATGATTTTGATGCATCGAGATGGGTTGATTAAAGTTTTAGAAGGAGTAACTACTATTGAAGAAGTAGAAAGAGTAACTGGAGAGGAATGATGTATTCTCACGGGCGCTTTCGCAGTATGCGAACAGCCCGCCTTCGTCCTTCGGACTTCGGCAATGCGAACGGGCACATGCGAATGCGCTGTTCGCATGCATAAAAAAGACCCTAGGGCTGGGGGCCAGACCTTGGTTTAAAACAGCAAAGTTCAGAATTTTCCCGAGGAGCGGCCCAGCCATCGCCCGCCTAAATTTCGTCACCAAAACCAGTAATCACAATGATCAACAAATAATTCTCGCTCAAATAGGGTTTTACAAATAGATGAAGAAATTTTGGCGGGCAAGCCAGACCGTCCGACTAAGAAAAACCCCGCAGCCCCCAGCCCTAAGGCCCATTATGACATCTTAGTATAGCAGATTATTTTAATTTTGTCAAGTACCGAACTAATTTTATCAGCGGGGAAGCAAACCCTCAAAATATGAAAAAAATTCTGGCTATCTCAATTCTTTTTTTATTTTCTTTTTTTCCTTTTCTTTTACAAGCCGTTGATTTTCCAAAAATAGTAATTAACGAATTCCTGCCCTCTCCTGCCGGCTCGGATGCCACTGAAGAATGGATCGAGATTTTTAATCCCAATGATTTCGAAGTCAATCTTTCTGGCTGGAAAATTCAAGATACAATCGGAAAAACAAAAATTTATACTTTCCCAAAAGAAACAAAAATTTCGGCTAAAGGATTTTTGGTTTTGAAAAGACCGGTTAGCAAAATTACTCTAAATAACGAGGGCGACGGATTAAAACTTACTGACTCCGATGGAAAAACCATTGATGAAATCTCTTATCAGAAAGCCGAAAAAGGGAAATCTTATAACAAAACCCCATTAGAATCTTCCAAAGAAGATCTAACGGGGCAGACAGATTCGGGCTGGATCTGGAGCAATAATTTAACTCCGGGTTCAGAAAATATTGTTCCAGTTCAAAAAGAAAAACCTTTAGAACTCGCTGAAGAAAAGGGATTGGCGGCAATCGGTGAGCAGATTCCAAGAGAAACTTCTTTTTCCCCCTTATTAGTTGCTTTAGGAATTGCTATTTTTTCCGGGATAATAATTTTGATTCTCAAAAGAAAAATTAGTTCAAAGAACAAAATAGAATAGGGTTTTTGAATTTCGTCGTAAGGCAACGATTTCTCGCCCTCGCCACGTCAGACGTGGCGAGACCCCGCACCATTCGGTGCGGGGCATGGTTTTTCTTTTGGGTTTTGTATAGAAAATAAAAACAGAGGTCGGACCTCTGTAATTTTTAAAATCTTAATCCGAAAATTATTTTTTATTTTTTCATAAATATTTAGAAAATTCTTCGATTGAGAGTTTAATTTCTCTTAAAATTTGCCTTAAGAGTCCTCTGCCAATATCTTCTCCGCCATGACTTGGAACTAAAGTAAATCGACCGTCGGGATGTTTAAAACAAATGTGCGCTCCTTTCTGGCGCACTTTATAAAAACCGAGTTTATTTAAAGCTCGGGTCACATCGCGAGCTTTTAGTGTTGGCAAACGACCATTCATAATTTAATCTTTAATGACGACAGTTTCAAGCCCTATAAAAGTAGGTTCGTAAGCAAACTTTCTTAAATTAGCCCGATACTGAGAATCGATTTTAGCTACCTCAAGACAAAGAGAAATGGCTTCTCGAATCCTCTTTTTTAATTCGGGGAGGGTTTTGGCTTGGGTATGGCACCCTGGTAAGGCTGGAACTGAAGCCACAAAAAAACCATCCTCGTCTTGTTCAATAATAACTTTAAATTGTCTTTTTTGTTTAGCCATATATTTCTATTTTAGTAAATCCACTGAGGTTGTCAAATTTTGCTTATCGGCTAAAATTAAAGAATATGCCTTCAAAAGTTTTTTCGGCGGCGGTGGTGGGGCTGGATGCTCAACCAATTGAAGTAGAAGTTGATGTGTCTTACGGATTAAGACATTTTGAAATTGTTGGGTTGCCGGATAAAGCGGTCGAGGAATCGACTGAAAGAGTGGGGGCGGCAATCAAAAGTACAGATTTAAAGCCCGCCCATAGCAAGCCCTGGCGGGTTTTGGTCAATCTGGCTCCGGCTGATTTGAGAAAAGAAGGTTCTCTCTATGATCTGCCCATTGCCCTGGGATTTTTGTTGGAAACAAAACAAATTAAATTTGAGCCAAAAGGAAAAATCATTTTAGGAGAATTGGCTCTGGATGGAAAATTGAGACCGGTAAAAGGGGCCTTGGCAATTGCCGGCCTGACCAAGGAAAAAGGATTTTCGGAAATCATATTGCCAAAAGCCAATGCTCCGGAAGCGGCCTTAATTGAAAATCTGAGAGTGATTGGCTTGAAATCTTTGGAAGAAACGATTGAATATTTGGAAGGAAAAAAAGAAATCCTGCCTTTGAAAATCAGGGTTGAAGATTTTTCAGAAAGGGTGGAATATCCCATTGATTTGGCTTGGATCAAAGGTCAAGAATATGCCAAAAGAGCCATTGAAATTGCGGCCGCCGGGGCTCATAATATTCTTTTGCAAGGACCGCCGGGAGCCGGAAAAACGCTTTTAGCCAAAGCCATTCCCTCGATTTTGCCAAAATTATCTTTTGAAGAATCATTGGAAGTAACCAAAATTTATAGCATTGCCGGTCTTTTGCCAAACGATAAACCTTTAATTTCCCAAAGACCCTTCAGGTCTCCCCATCACACTGCCTCGGAAGTGGCTCTGATTGGTGGGGGAAATCCGCCAAAACCCGGAGAAATCACTCTCTCTCATCGAGGTGTTTTATTTTTGGATGAATTTCCCGAATTTCACAGAGATGTTTTGGAATCCTTGAGGCAACCTCTGGAAGAAGGGAAAATCACTATCTCTCGGGCAAGGCATTCCTTGACCTGGCCAGCCCGTTTTACTTTGGTAGCCGCAACTAATCCCTGTCCCTGTGGAAATCTCAACGACCCGGAAAAAAAATGCACCTGCACCCCTTCCCAGATTGCCTCATATCGGAGAAAATTATCCGGTCCCCTGATGGATCGAGTCGATCTTTTTATTGAGGTTCCGTCTTTAAAATATGAAAAATTAGTAGCGAAAGATTCGGAAAATTTGAGCGAAAAAATTAGAGAAAAAGTGGAGGCGGCTCGCCAAATCCAAAAGGAGAGATTTAAGGGAATGAAAATTTCAACCAATTCGGAAATGCCTTTGAAAAAAATTGAAAAATATTGCCAGATCGATTTGAAATCCCAGGATTTATTGAGAAAATATGTCAATTCCGGAAAATTATCAGCCCGGGGCTATCATCGGGTTTTGAAAGTTGCTAGAACCATTGCCGATTTAGAAAATTCGGAAAAGATTTCTTTTGATCATTTGGCCGAAGCCCTAATGTATAGAATAAGAGAAGATTAATGATTAATTGTTAGAATGTTAGAAGGTTGGAAGGTTAGAAAGTAAAATTAGCCAAATTAAAAAGCCATTAAAAATGGCTCTAATTCTTCGAATCTAACAATCGAGCACTCCAACAATCCAATATTTATTGAGCAAAGGGATTTTTTGTCCCCTGAACGCCAAAGTGCAAATGACAACCGGTTGAAATACCAGCTCCGGCAGTTCCGGGTTGTCCCCCCATTAAAGCAATCATTTGGCCTTGGGAAACCTGATCTCCCGGATTTACCAAACTCGTTGCAATGTGCCCGTACATCGTAATTACGCCATTGGGATGCAAAATTGTTATATAATTTCCTGCCCCTTTGTTCCAGCCAAATCTTACTTTCAAAACCTCTCCTTGGGCAGCGGCATAAATTGGTTCGCCGCATTTTCCATGACTGAAATCAACGGCATTATACCAGTGGAGTCCCTGGGTGATGCGACAAGGTTGAGAAATGGGACAAATGAAATAACTCGAAGCCAAAGGAATCTGAGGGGCAATATAAGTTTTTGAAGGCATTATCCCATCGGGAATAATTAAAATATCGCCGGCAAAAATATCTTTTTCATTATCCAATTCGTTAAATTCAATTATTTTTTCGACATCCCCTTTGTATTTTTTGGCAATCTCGGATAGGGTCTCTCCTTTCTGGACAAAATGCAAAACTCCGGAAACTGGCAAAATAATTAGTTTTTGGCCAACTGAGATTTTGGAATTTTTGGTCAAATCATTTGCCCAAAGCACGGTTTCTAAAGAAATGCCGAAATTCTCGGCAATTTTGGAGAGAGTATCGCCTTCTTCAATAGTATATTCTAAAATCTCCTTTCTAGTTTCTTCTGACTCGCCAACCAAACTACCAAAAACTTTGGGATTAACATTGGTTGGGGAAGAAACGGCTTTTAAACTGTCTTTCTGGACAAAAAACAAATTGGGGGATTCGAGTAAGAATCTCCCAACTGAACCTAAAAAGAGATTTTGATTACCGGTATTTTTGGAATCGATCTTGGCAAGAAAAATTCCGCTCAAATTTTTAGATTTTGGCAGGGAAGCCAAAAGCGAGAAAAACAAAATAACCAGAATCAGTCCCAAATAAAAGAAGGGTTTTTTGAAAAATCCTCGAAAATTTGGTCTTTTTAGGGAAATCTTAAATTTTAAGGGAATCTTAGACACTCTTTTTAAATTTAGCAAATCAAAAGAGGAAGTCAAGCCCCGTACCACAGTTGCCTGTGGTACGCGGGGCAAGCCCCAAGGGAATTTTTCCTAAAAGCCCATTTTTTAAGTTATAATCAGGTAATGGAATTGACCTCGACAAAAGTCATTAAAAACTTGCTGAAAAAATACCAAGCTGCTCCCTTGAAGGGGTTAGGGCAGAATTTTTTAATTGATAAATCGGTTCTTAGAAAAATTATTGAATCGGCTGCCCTAAAACCAAGTGACATTGTTTTGGAAATTGGACCGGGAATTGGAACTTTAACTCAGGAATTAGCCAAAAAGGTAAAAAAAGTCATTGCTGTAGAAAAAGACCGTAAAATGATTGAAATACTGAGGGAAATGTTAGAAGGCCTGCCCCGTACCGAACCGAAGGTTCTGGTGCGGGGTTGGAATGTTAGAAATGTTGAGATTATTAGAGGAGATATCCTAAAACTAGACCCTAAACCCTATGCCCTAAAACCCTATAAAGTGGTTGCTAACTTGCCGTATTATATTGTTTCTCCAGTAATCAGAAAGTTTCTGGAGTCGAAAAATCCGCCAAAGGAAATGATTTTGATGGTTCAAAAAGAGGTAGCCCAAAGAATTTGTGCAAAACCGCCTAAAATGAGCATTTTGGCAGTTTCAGTTCAATTTTATGCGAAAACAGAAATCTTATTTTATGTCTCGAAAAATTCTTTTTGGCCCCGACCAAAAGTCGACGGCGCTGTAATTAAAATAGTCCCTAAAGAACCCTCAACGAGACCCGGCCTCGTAGTGAACAAAAATTTATTCTTTAAGGTTGTAAAGGCGGGGTTTTCCCAGCCAAGAAAACAACTTGTCAATAATTTAGCAAATGGTTCAAAATTAAATAAAGAGGGGGTAAAAAAATGGCTCTTGAAAAATAAAATTAACCCCACTCAGAGAGCGGAAACTTTGGAAATAAAAGATTGGTTGAATTTAACCAGAACCTGCTAACAGAAAAACTCCATTGGTTTTTTAATTTGCCATGGAGTTTGTGGGTATCTAATGAAGGTGAAAATGGATTCTCTTTAAATATTTTACTCTTTTCTTCGGCTTTCTTTTGAATATCTTTTGGCAAATTGGAAAAAGATTTTCGGAATTAAGGATGGTAATAGATGTTTGTAATTTTCATTTTTTAAGTACAGTCCAGGATTTTAATTTTGGTAATCTACCAATCTTTTTAAGTCTTTTAGCCTCGCCTGCCCAACGCAAAACATCCTCTTCGGTTATTTTTTGTCCCTCTAAGAGTTGTTCGTATTTTTTTCGCGGAATTACAATAAGCTCCCCCTCTTTTACTAACTCTTTTGGAATTGTAATAACTCTGTCCATACTTCTAATTTAACATTTTGAAAATATCTGTCAATAATTTATCCCGCCTAAATTTTTCTTCGAAAAACTTAAGCGGACAAGCAAAAGCACTTGCTCTGAGCCTGCCGAATAGGATAAAATTAAGTAAACCCTCCCAAATTTTACGAAATAAAACTTGGGCGGGTAAAGAGAAGGTTAAAGA
>Ga0210028_1001899_pt1 | contig 17173 bp, 18 predicted proteins | sample CryGeymeta201513_FD_185468 | JGI IMG/M metagenome (GOLD analysis project Ga0210028, IMG submission 185468) | Groundwater microbial communities from Crystal Geyser aquifers in Utah, USA - Crystal Geyser metaG 2015-13 (SPAdes) (version 2) | ecosystem: Environmental > Aquatic > Deep subsurface >...
GCTTTAAAAGAAGTAATTTCTCAAAAGCATTTGGAAAGGGAATTGTTATGAAACATTTAACTAATGATGAACTTAACCGGTCAGTTGATAATGAATTATCGCAGCAAGAAAAAATCATGGTGGAACAGCATTTATCAGAGTGCTCTTTTTGTTCCGATGAATTGAAAAGTTTTAAATCGCTTAATTCATTATTACTTGAGCAGCATGAAGAAAAAGCGCCTGAAGGAATTGAAAATTTGATCATGAAGAAAATTGCCAAGAAAATGCGCAGTGATAAATCGCAGAAAACATTTTTCAGATTTATTGTTTCTTTATTTAGCTTAGGAATAGCCGCAATTATTGGATTTGTAGGTTACAGAGCATCAAAAACGATCTTTCAAGTCTCCGTAAATAGTGAAATAGCTGAATGGTTCAATCAAACTTCGGCACAAATGAAAGCGATCATCAGTTTGGCTTTTGGAGAAAAGACGCTTCGTTCATTTGAAGTTACGATGCTTCTGTTTTTTATTTTGTCAATCTATTTTCTGGTGGAAAAGTACAAGGCGATTAGGCATTAGTTCGACTTTGAGACTTTGAGACTTTGAGACGATAAGTGGTTGGGTAAATGATAGTTTTACTTTTTATTCGATTGTACTCCATCAACCATCAAACCTCATCCATCAACCATCTGTACATTTCACTGTCGCTTCAAAAAGAATTATATTTCCAATCAAAAAATGAGAAGATGCAAACAACCATCCATTAAATGGATTGAGTTTATGCGAGTAGAAATTGAAAGGAAATTGATTGATGAATATAAAATCGGGATACGTAAGCATTATCGGAAAACCGAATGCCGGAAAGTCAACTTTGTTAAATTCTTTTTTAAAGGTGAAATTTTCAATCGCCACGCACAAACCGCAAACCACACGCAAAAATATTATCGGCATTTTATCGGAGGAGGGGTATCAGATCATTTTTTTAGATACACCGGGAATTCTTGAGCCGAAATATTTGCTTCAACAAAAGATGATTGAAGCTGTACATTCCGCTGTGGCTGATTCGGATGTGGTTTTAGCCCTTGCGGAATGTTCGGCTCATGGCGTTCACAAAGATATCCTCAAAGAACATTTGGTGAACGAAGTTTTACAGAATACTTCAAAAAAGAAAATATTAGTGCTGACAAAAGTTGATCTCATTTCTCAAGAAAAAGTTTCGGAAGAAATTGAATTATTGCATCAACTGAAAATGTTTGATGAAATAATTGCCGTTTCAGCGCAAGAAAAATTTCAAATTGATGTTTTGATAAAACTAATTTTGCATTATCTACCGGAACATCCGAAATATTATCCGGACGATGCACTTTCCGACAGAAATGAGCGGTTCTTCGTTTCGGAATTTATAAGGGAAAAAATATTTTTATTCTATGAAGATGAAATCCCTTATAGCACTGAAGTAGCAATTCTCGATTTTAAAGAACGCGAAGGGAGAAAAGATTACATCGAAGCGGAAATTTATGTTGAGAAGGAATCGCAAAGGAAAATATTAATCGGAAAAGGTGGTGCAGGAATAAAGAATATTGGCGCCGCCGCGCGAAAAGAAATTGAAGCGTTTTTAGAACGCGAAGTTTTTTTGGACCTTCGTGTAAAAGTAAAAGAGAATTGGCGGAAGAATGAGAATATGCTTCGCTCACTCGGGTATGGCGACGAATAGCCACTAAAACAGTGATGATGAACAAGAAACAAATTATTGCAGAAGGAGCATTATTCAGCAACACGTTGATTTGGGGCGGAACGTTTGTGATGATCAAATCCGTGTTAGCATTTATTTCCCCGATGATGTTTGTTTCTATTCGTTTTTTTGTTGCGTCGGTATTGCTGCTGCCGTTTGTTTATCCTTTGTTCAAGTCCATTTCAAAAAAACAGTTAAGCGAAGGATTTATTCTCGGAGTTTTTTTGTACATCGGATTTGCAGTGCAGACTATTGGACTGCAATATACAACTGCAACAAAATCAGCATTTATTACCGGAACGTTTGTTCTGTTTACACCGATCCTCCAAACGATAATTGAAAAGCGAATTCCAACCCTTGGAAATATCCTTGGTGTTCTTTTGGTAACGGTTGGTATTATATTTCTTTCCAGCAAAGAGAATTCTTTGTTCAGCATATTTTCTGAACTTGGCGAAGGATTTAACGTTGGCGATTTTCTTACGCTCATTTGCGCTATATTTTATGCCGTGTATATCGTCTATCTTGATAAAATAAGTGCGAACCATAATCACCGGTTTTTAACATTTGCACAAATATCGGTTACCGGATTACTAAGTATTCTATCTGTCATTGTCTTTTCACTTTTGAAAATTGAACCAATAAAGATAGAAATGAACAATGAAGTTGTAATAGCAATTCTTTACACGACGTTGTTTGCAACAATTTTGACAACAAGCATGCAAACAAAATTTCAGCAGGCAGTAACTCCAACCAGAGCGAGTATAATTTTTTCCATGGAACCGATTTTCGCCTCACTTACAGCTTATTTCTTCATAAATGAAAAATTATCTAACTTTGGAATAACAGGCGCTGCATTTATCTTTATTGGAATATTAACTTCAGAATTATGGCCGAAAAAATAAAAAGTGATTTATCACGCGCGGAAATTATCGTTGGCGGACTCGTCCAGGGAGTCGGCTTTCGCTACTTTGCTTTACGTTCGGCAATGAAGTTAAACATTAATGGATATGTGAAAAATCTTTATTCCGGCGAAGTGCTTGCTGTAGTTGAAGGAGAAAAAATAAATATCATGGAGTTTTTTGAGCAAATGAAACTTGGTCCGTCTCATGCATACGTAAAATCTTTTTCAATCATGTGGACCACTTATAACGCAGAATTTTCATCATTTGAGATTAGATAGTGAAACAACAACTTAGAATAGGAAACGGTTTTGACGTTCATCAATTTATTGAAGGACGAAAACTTTTTCTCGGAGGAGTTGAAATACCTTTCCATAAAGGTTTACTCGGACATTCGGACGCAGATGTCCTCCTTCATGCAATTTGTGATGCGATGCTTGGCGCTCTTGCACTGGGAGACATCGGAAAACATTTTCCGAATGATGACCCAAGATTTAAAGATATTGATTCTAAGCTCTTACTTCGCAACGTAAATGTGTTGATCAATCAACATGAATATGAAGTGTCCAATCTTGATGCAACTCTGTTACTCGAGAAACCAAAAATCCTGCCGTTTGTTGAAAAGATGACTTCAGTAATCGCAAACATTCTTACTATTGAGATCAATCAGGTTTCCATAAAAGCGACGACTACTGAAAAATTAGGTTTTACGGGAAGAGAAGAAGGCGCCGCAGCGTTTGCTTCCGTTTTACTTGCTAAAAGAAATTCCTAAATGTTTGAACATCTCTTTTCCTCACTTTCATCGTACGACCCACTATTGATCTATAGTTTAATAATTCTTATTCCATTTATCGAAAACCTTTTTCCGCCTTCACCAAGTGATGTGCTGATTGTAGTCGTTGGTTCGTTGATTGTTAGCGGGACGGTCAATTTTTTTGCAGCACTTATCCTTTCGACATTGGGAGGCGAAATTGGGTTTATGATCATCTATTATTTCGGGCTGCAAACCGATAGAAAATTGGTCCATACGGGGAAATTAAAATTTATTTCTCCCGAAGCGGTTATTAAAGCAGAAGAGTGGTTTGTGAAGTATGGGTTTGCACTCATTTTATTTAATCGTTTTTTTTCGGGAATTCGCGCTGTTATTTCTTTTTTTGCAGGTCTTTCAGAGTTGAATTTACAGCGGACAATTCTTCTCTCTACGCTTGGAGGAATAATCTGGAATGCAATTTTGTTAGGGCTTGGAATTCTTTTCGGGTATAATTTGCATGTCATAGATCAATTTTTATCAACATACACTTACGGAATGTTGATTGTTACTGTTTTAGTAATAACATTTCTTGTGGTAAAATATTTAATAAAACGAAAAGGTTAATGTGGGACTGCTTCAAAAAAAAATAGTAACAGCAGAAAAATCGAAAAAGGAAAAAAATGATATTCTCCTCCTATTGTTAAGCGGAATACTTCTTGCTATGGCTTTTCCCCCGATCTCGTTTTATTATTTAATTTTTGTGGGATTGATTCCCTATTTTATCGTACTTGAAAAAAGAGAAACGCTGGCAGAGATTAACCGCGCAACTTATTTCATGGCGTTTGTCTTTTCGTTACTCACGGTTTATTGGGTCGGCGGTTTTACTATTGGGAAAGATTATTATTTAATGATCTCAGGTTTTGTTCTTCTTTTTTTTAATCCGCTTCTTTTTCTCATTGGTTCAACGCTTTACTATTTCGCGTTAAAATCCTTTTCAAGAAAGGTTGCAATGCTTCTCTTGCCTTTCTTTTGGGTGTGCTATGAATACTGTTATTCACTCACTGATTTCCAATTTCCCTGGCTTACTTTGGGAAATTCACCATCAAAGTTTTTATATTTTATTCAACCTGCCGATGTTGTTGGAGTATACGGACTTTCGCTAATTATTCTTTTCATCAATCTTTTCTTATTTATCAGCTATCGCCATTATCTAAAGAAAAGCAATTATAAACTTCCATTTGTCATTGCTTTGCTTTTGTTTATTCTTCCAATTATTTACGGAGTAATTAAAGTCAATTCGTTTAAGGAGAGTGAAAAGAAAATCAGAGTGGGCTTAGTTCAACCAAATTTAGATCCATACGAAAAATGGTCCGGCGGAAACCTAAATGAATTGATCGGAGAATATCTTACTTTATCGCGTAACGCTGTTACGAAAAATGCCAAAGTTGTGATTTGGCCGGAAACCGCTTTGCCGGTCTACCTGCTTAACGGGCAATATTATGACGTCTTGGATTCAATCAGAAATTTTGTCGGAACAACAAAGGTCCCGGTGCTTACCGGAATGCCGAATTTTATTTCTTATTTCAATAATGAAAAAGTCCCATCAGATGCAAAGTTCAGTGAAGCCGGAAAATTTTATTACACAAACTATAATGCAATTCTTCTATTCAATCCAGACAGCATGCGGATACAAACCTATGGCAAAATGAAACTTGTTCCGTTTGGAGAACATACCCCCTTTGCAGATCAGCTTCCTTTCCTTGGTGATTTGATAAAATGGGGTGTTGGCATTGGCGGCTGGAATATCGGAAAAGACACCACCAATTTTAAATTAGGAATTAGGAATTACGAATTAGGAAATGCACAACCAACCATCAACCATCAACCATCAACCATCATCAATGCAGTAGTGTGCTACGAATCAATATTTCCCGAACTGATAGCCGCCTTTGCTCAACGCGGTTCCGAGATGATCGCGGTGGTTACAAACGATAGCTGGTACGGTAATACAAGCGGACCATATCAACATAAAGAAATTTCCGTTTTGCGTGCTGTGGAAAATAGAAGAAGTGTTGTCCGCGCTGCTAACGGCGGAATAAGCTGTATTATCAATCCACTTGGCATTACTGTTGCCGAGACAAAAATGTACACCAAAGATGTTTTAGTTGGCAACGTAAGTTTGAATAACGAAAAAACTTTTTACACGCTTCATCCCTTTATAGTTCCGGTTACAAGCAGTCTAATATCTTTATGGATTTTCGGAATATTTATTTTGTTCAAGTTGAAAGGGAAATTTAAGGATGGCAAAAGTAATGTTGTTTCTCTTTTTTAATGTTGTTATTTTTACTGCAAGTAAAATGAAAAGAGGTTTTTATGATACCGAAAAAGAAAGCATTTATTACTCCGAAAGAATATTTGGAGATAGAAAGAAAAGCTGAATTTAAGAGCGAATATTTTAACGGTGAAATGTTTGCGTTGGCAGGAGCCGGAAAAACTCACAATAAAATATCATCGAACTTGATCATCAATATTGGGGTGCATCTCAAAAACAAAAGTTGCCTGGTTTATGGAAGCGATATGAAAGTTAAAATAAGCTCTTCAGGACTTTATGCTTATCCCGACATTTCGGTTGTTTGTGGTGATGAAAAATTTGAAGATGATGAATCCGACATACTTTTAAATCCGAAGTTAGTTATTGAAATCCTTTCCGAGTCAACCGAAAGTTATGATCGCGGGAAAAAGTTTGAACATTACCGTACTTTGGAATCACTGCAAGAGTATGTGCTTGTTAGCCAAGAGAAACCGAAAGTCGAACAATTTTTAAAACAACAGGACGGCAAATGGCTTTATTCGGAGGTGAACGGAGTAGATTCGAGAGCACAGTTCACTTCAATTGAATGTGAAATTGAACTGAAAGAAGTTTACCATAAAGTGGAATTTAAATAATGAACAAATTAATTGATCTCCGCAGCGATACCGTAACCAAACCCTCCGCAGAAATGCGCAAAGTAATGTATGAAGCTGAAGTTGGTGACGATGTTTTTAAAGAAGACCCTACCGTAAACGAACTCGAACAATTCGCAGCAGAACTGCTCGGTAAAGAAGCCGCTTTGTTTGTTTCATCAGGAGTGATGGGAAATCAACTATGTTTAAATGTGCTAACGAATCCCGGCGATGAAGTTATCTGCGAAAAGAGTGCACACATTTTTAATTATGAATCAGGGTCGCCCTCTGCATTAAGCGGAATACAAATTTATCCGGTTGAAGGAGAACTTGGCGTATTTACTCCGAAACAAGCAGAAGAAGCAATTCGTCCCGTAGGCGCATATTATATGCCCCGTACAAAGGTTATTGAAATTGAAAATACCCACAACCGTGCAAGCGGCGCAATTCATCCTCTCGAAAATATTATTGCGCTTAAATCAGTAGCCAAGAAACACAATCTCTATTTTCATCTTGACGGTGCAAGAATTTGGAATGCTTCCGCCGCAACCGGAATTTCCGTTGCAGAATATGCATCGCACTTCGACACTGTTTCATGCTGTTTATCAAAAGGATTAGGCGCCCCGGTTGGTTCTCTCATCGCCGGGTCAAAAGAGTTTATCAATAAAGCATTTCGTGTAAGAAAAGCTTGGGGTGGGGGAATGCGTCAAGCCGGATTTCTCGCCGCCGCCGGTTTATTCGCTCTTAAAAATAATCGAGACAGGTTAAAAGAAGATCACGAAAAAGCGCAGATACTTGCAAAAAGTATTTCAGCAAATCCCAAACTAAAAGTGAACATGAAAGCAGTTCAAACAAATATTATTATTTTCGAACCGCTTACAATAAGTGTTGAAGCAGCCCAAGCAAAATGCAAAGAAAAAGGTTTGCTTCTTTCGGTTGGAACAGCAACCGCTTTGCGAGCGGTAACTCATCTTGATATTAGTTTTGAAGAAATAGAAAAGGCAAAACAAATTATTGAAGAGGTTTTTGAGTAACAAATGGAGATTAAAGATTATAAACACCGCACTTCCGTTACCGTGCGCTTTCATGAAGTTGATATGCTTGGCGTCTGCAATAATGCAGTCTATCTAAACTATTTTGAATATGCCCGTTTGCAGTACATAAAAGATTTGGGTTTGCTTCCTGAAGCCGGAATTTTTACCGACGAAGATGTCTATTTTATGGTGAGGAATGAAATCAATTATAAGGCTCACGCTTTTTATGATGAAAAACTAATTATTTACAGCCGCATCTCATTTATTAAAAATTCTTCTTACGGCTTTGAACATATAATTGTTAAAGATAGAACCGGCGAGATAATTGCCGACGGCGCCGGAGTTTTTGTTCATGTGGATGCTAAAACGAAAAAACCGATCAACATTAAGCAAAATATGATTGAGGTTGTAAAAAATTACGAACCGGATGTGAAAATCCTACGAGAAGGAAACAAATAATATCAGGAGGAACTTATGTCAAAAAAATCAACAAGACAAATCGTTTTTGATATTGAAACAAGCGGGTGCAAGTTGACAGACTTATCCGAAAGTCAGCAGGAATACTTGCTTCGAGAAGCGCTGAAAGAAACGGATGAAGCAATCCGCAAACAAAAAACAGATGACGCCGAAAGATTTTTAAGTCTTTATCCATACACAGCTAAAGCAGTAGCTATCGGGATGTTCGATGTTCAGAATGAAAAATCTTTTGTCTATTACGAAAATGAAGCGGAAGAAGAATGGCATTCGGAAGATGGGAAAATTGTCTATAAAGGTTTTCCCGAAAAAATAATGCTCGAAAAATTTTGGCACGTAATGGAAAAAGCGGATCAAGTAATTACGTTTAATGGAAGAAATTTTGACATTCCCTTTTTGATGATGCGTTCGGCAAAGTTAAAAGTAAAACCATCCAAAAATTTTATGGGATACCGCTTCGACACAAAAACTCATGTTGACCTCCTTGAACAATTCACTTTTTACAGCGCTACGCGTAAGTTTAATCTCGATTTTTATTGCCATGCTTTTGATGTACAGACTCCCAAATCTCACGAGGTATCCGGGATGGAAGTGCAAAATCTTTATCAAGCGGGAAGAATTAAAGATATTGCAATTTACTGTGGGAAAGATATCGTTGCTACCTATCAGCTATTTAAAATTTGGGAAGAATATTTGAAATTCTGATAAAAAATGCCGGCGCACAACCGGCATTTATCATTCACTTCATTACTTCTGGTCTTTTTCTTCAATTACAATCTTCTTCACTTTCTTTTTCATTCCTTTTGAAGAAGAATCATCTTTGGTTTCATCACTTTTGTGTTCTTCGATATATTTTTCTGCATCCTTACCTTCAAACATCTCAATTTGTTCAGTGCCGTTCTCTTTGGTGGTCACGGTAACGATTTTCTTCCCGTCTCTATTTTGAATTACAACTTTCTTATTGATTTTATTCGGCCCGAATGAATTCAGAAAATCCGAAACATCAATTCTAATGTTGCTGTCTAAACCACCCTTATGAAGAAAATTGAATTTGTGAGGAGGAAAAGAAAACTCTTCAAAATCAACGTCACCATCTTCGCCGCAACACGCATCCTCATCGCCATTAAAAACGACTATTTTTTTTGTATGTCTTTTCGATTTTAACATCTTCATCAATTCTTCAGCCTCAGCTTTGTCAAAAGTCACCGTCCCTTTATCGGTTTTTACAACGATGCTTTCTGGATTCCCTTCAACTGTTTTTAGTTTTTCTTTCAAGTCTTTTTCTTGAGCAAAACCGGATGTCGAAAAGGCAAGTCCTAAAATTGCCGCAAAGAGTAGTTGTTTTTTCATTTTTTATCCTTTCGTTTAGACTTTAGATGGATTAAAAGTTAAAAAGTTCCATTTAAGTCGAGCGTAATTCCTTATTCAAACTTAAATTAAATCCTTATATTTTAGATAGAAAAAATTAACCTTCGTAAAGAAAATGGATGAACCAGAAATAACTTTAGCATTAGCAATAGAGCATGGCTTGAACGAAGAGGAATACGAAAAAATTTGTAAGATTCTCGGACGTACGCCAAATTTTACTGAACTTGGCATTTTTAGTGTAATGTGGAGCGAACATTGCAGCTATAAAAATTCAATCGCACTCTTAAAAACACTTCCGAGAAGCGGCGGCAAGTTGCTTGTCGGTGCCGGTGAAGAAAATGCAGGGTTAGTTGATATTGGCGATGGGTTGGCGGTGGCTTTTAAAATTGAAAGTCATAATCATCCATCTGCTGTTGAACCTTATCAAGGTGCGGCAACCGGTGTCGGCGGAATTATGCGGGATATTTTCACCATGGGCGCCAGACCAATCGCTTCCCTGAACTCACTTCGTTTCGGTTCGCTGAAAGATGCAAGGACCCGTTATTTATTTAATGGTGTTGTAAAGGGAATCGGTGATTATGGAAATAGTTTCGGCGTGCCTACCGTCGCCGGTGAAGTCTATTTTGATGAATGTTATCAAGGCAATCCGCTTGTTAATGCAATGGCGGTCGGCATCGTAAAAGTTGGACAAACTGCATCAGCGACCGCAGAAGGCGAGGGAAATCCCGTAATGATAGTCGGCTCTTCAACCGGCAGAGACGGAATTCACGGGGCAACGTTTGCATCAGTAGAAATTTCCGAAGAATCGGAAGCGAAAAGAACTTCGGTCCAAGTTGGTGATCCGTTTACGGAAAAACTTTTGCTCGAAGCTTCATTAGAAATTATTAAAGAAGATTTGATTGTCGGCATCCAGGATATGGGTGCGGCTGGAATTTCCTGTTCAACTTCGGAGATGAGCGCAAAAGGGAAATCAGGAATGAAGATTGACCTCTCAAAAGTTCCCTTACGTGAGGCAGGAATGTCAGCATACGAGATCATGCTTTCCGAAAGCCAGGAGCGGATGCTTGTGGTTGCTAAAAAAGGATGGGAAGATAGAGTAAAAGAAATTTTTGAAAAATGGGATTTGCACTGCGAAATAATTGGTACGGTTACAACCAATGGAAAATTGGAGATTGAATACCATGGTGAAAAAAAAGCAGAACTGCCGGCGTATGAATTAGTGCTTGGTGGTGGCGCTCCTGTCTATCATCGCGAAACTGTTGAACCCCAATATTTGTTCGAAACAAGAAATTATCCGCTGGACTCGGTTCCTCAACCCGAAAATCTTTCCGAAACGTTTTTAAAAGTTTTTTCTTCTCCTAATATCGTTTCGAAAAAATGGGTGTATGAACAATATGATTCGATGGTGCGAACGAACACCGTTGTTGGTCCGGGATGCGATGCAGCGGTTGTTCGCATAAAAGGAACGAACAAAGCCGTAGTGATGAAAACCGATTGTAATGGAAGATATGTTTATCTTAATCCGAAAGAAGGGACGAAGATCGCTGTTGCAGAATCAGCACGAAACGTGGTTTGCAGCGGCGGTACTCCTCTTGCAATTACCAACTGTTTAAATTTTGGAAATCCTTATAAACCGGAGATCTATTGGCAATTTACAAAAGCAATTGAAGGATTGGGTGAAGCCTGCAGATATTTTGATACGCCTGTTACCGGCGGTAACGTAAGTTTTTATAATGAGTCTCCCGACACTTCTGTCTATCCAACTCCAGTCATCGGGATGGTTGGATTGATTGAAGACTGTAATTATGTTATGACATCCTACTTCAAAAACGAAGGGGATTTGATTTACCTTCTTGGTGAAGATTTTGAGGAAATTGGCGGGAGTGAGTATCTAAAGGTAATTCATGGAGTAGTTGCCGGCGAAATCCCTAAAATTGATCTACCAAAAGAAAAGCAACTGCACGAAATTGTTCTGGAATTGATAAGTAAAAAATTAATTAATTCAGCTCATGATGTTTCTGACGGCGGCATTATTACTGCGCTTGCAGAATGCTGTGTAATGAAAGAATCGAAGCAATTCGGTGCAGAAATCTCAATCCAGATTTTAACGAGGGAAGATTTATCATTGTTTTCAGAATCGCAGTCACGGGTAATCGTTTCTGTACCGGCGGAAAAGAAAGAGGAATTTGATGCTCTTTTATTTGGTAAATTTTTTCCGGTTGCGCGGATAGGCAAAGTGGGAGGAAACTCGTTTCTTCTTAATGGTCATAAGATCAATCTTCTTCTTCTTTCTAATATTTATTTTAACACAATTAGTAAACTGATGGATTCTCAATTATCATGATAATAAACCGCCAATGTTAGGATATTTTAATAAATTCTCGTTGCTTTATAAAATCTCACCGGGTTTTAAAAAGATTATTGATACCCCCAGGTACTACGCGGTGGGATTGTTTCACAATACTGATCAGCATCATCTTTTTCTATTTGCCGGTGGTTTAGCTTTTTCACTTTTCGTTTGCATCATTCCCTTTAATCTTATCCTTTTTTGGTTACTCGGCTATTTTTTAGAGTCTTCAGCCGTTGAAATGCAAATAAATCATTTGATTGATACCATTATTCCGTATGCAGTATATGCTGATTTCGCGAAAAATATTTTATTCAAAAGAATTAATGAGGTAATTGAATATCGTAATATTGCCGGATTTATAGGAATCATCGGACTATTCTTTGCTGCCAGCGGATTCTTAAGCAGTATAAGGACGGTTTTAAACAAAATTTTCGGAGCTCCGGAAGATATAAATTTCCTCCTCGGCTATTTACGTGATTTTATTACGATCATTATTGTCGTATTTGTCTTTCTTATAGCTACAATTATTTTACCAATGATTGATATCCTGCGCGAAGCCTCACAACAATTCGATGTTTTTGAATTTCTCCAATATGGAATTTTTCAAAAACTTTTCACATCGTTGTTATCCATCATTTTAATCTATTTTCTTTTCTCATGGCTTTATAAATTTGTCCCCACCATAAAAATATCGAAAAAGGGAGTGAGGTTTGGAGCGTTGTGGGCTGCGTTGTTATGGGAAGTAGCGAAACAAATTTTCGGATTTTATATCTATAATTTTGCTACATTAGGCAAAATTTACGGCACTTATGCTCTTGCGGTTGTCATCGCGTTTTGGATTTACTATTCGGCAGTAGTTTTTATCATCGGTGCAGAAATGGGCAAACTGTTCAATGATAAGCGGGAACTGCCAATTAAAACATCACAATTTTCTTTGTTTTCCAAAAACATTTAACGCGTTTGTCAAAAAATATTATAATTTATCCCAAGTGATGTCCCCAAAACTGTTGGGCTTGAACCTTGTTTGGAGAGGTTTGAATTGATGGTCAAATAAATATTGTTTTCTATATAATACAAAAAGGCAGCGTCTAAGTTATGTATAGGTTCCGCAACAATCCCCGGCTGTTTAACAAAATCAAAACGATACCCTGAAACAAAATTAACCCGGTTACTTAATTCATAAATGAAATCAAGATTGGAACGCACGGTATATTTTTTAAAAAATAAGCTGTCGAGGGGAGAAAGAACATCTATTTTAAAATTAATCTGTGTATCCCAACTGATCGGGAAAGAATATCTACCGCTTAAACTTGCTTCGGGCGAACCGACAGGGGAACGGTCACTCGTTGAAGTAGGAATTGAAATACCGACCGAGGTCAACCATCCGTAGTATCTGTCGTTTACTTTTTCATTGATGTTAAATAACACCTGACGCATTCTTTGAAATCCAATTGAACCGACGCCACCGAACTCATCAATAAGCCCACTTTTTTGAATTTCCTTTTCAATATCATCAAACCAAAATGTTTCATAAGTGGTCTGATAAACTTCCTGGTACTCTTGTTGGCGATCTATAATATTCGCAATTGCGATCATCGTTTCTTTGGGAAGGTTTCCTTTAATCACATCATCGCGAAGCAAATGTCCCTCGATTCTTACTGCCTTTGCAAGAGCGGTAGCGTTGATATATCTCCCGTAACCGAATCCAATAGTTATATCTGATTTAATTTGCCGGTAGTTATCGTTGCTTTGTGGTAATATTTTTGATGACCCGATATGCTGGGCAACGAGTTGAGCAGATCCAAAAAAATCTTCGCTTTCTAAAAAGTATTTAAGAAAACTGACATCAAGTTTAACGTTATGATTATAAACTGAAAGATTTTTTCCTCCGACGGCATCTACATTGAGAAACCAGGCAAGGGGAAGGGAGGAATAAAAGGTTTTATATAAAACTTTCCCGCGGGCATCGTTTGAGGTGACTGTTCTACCATTCTGGGACCAGCTCCACGTGCCGTCAAAACGGAATACCGTTGCCCTACTGATGGGAACCTGGTAGTCAGTTACGTTAACTTTTTGGCTATAAGTTAAACTGATTCCTGCGATAAAGAAAAGGATGAAAAGTAGTATCGCCCTTTTCATAGAAACTCCGTTTGGTTTTTGAAAAAATTCTGAAGCAAAATAGAAAAATATTTTTAAATAATCTTGCCCGGAATATAAAAATCATGTAATTTTATTCAGATAAAATAATCTGATTAAATATGGCAATAATATTCTCAAGAAAATGTGAACTGGGAATCCAGGCGGTTCTTTACTTAGCTTCGGTTGATGGTCGGGCTGTAATTCCTTCGGAGGAAATAGCGAGTGAACTTAAAATTCCGAAGGAATTTATTTCAAAAATCCTTCAAGAACTTACTGCAAGCGGGATCGTTTCATCCAAAAAAGGAAAAATGGGAGGGTTTTCCCTCGCGAAAAAACCGAATAAGATCCATATCCTGGATATTGTTTTAGCAATTGACGGCTCGGATGTTTTTTCGAAATGTGTGTTAGGGTTTCCCAATTGCTCCGACGAAACTCCCTGCCCAATGCATAATACCTGGTCGCAGCTAATTGATGAAACATTTAAAATGTTAAATGAAGAAACCATTGATCAATTTAAAAATAAAGTTCTCAGAAAAATAGAATCGTTGAAGTGATATGAAAATCGGAATCCAAGCATTGACTATAACAGATGAACATGGCTCGTGGGTGGTTTTGTTTGTTCCAATGGTTACGGGAATCCTGTCTACAAAAATATTTTCAGTTGATATTATCCCTCTTTTCTTTCTAATTCTTTTTTCATTTATGCTCTACAAACCGGCGGAAATTATGTATCGCCAATGGTCTTCCATCAGAATGAAAAATCAAAAATATCAAAATGCATTGATTTCTTTTTTATTTACGGATTCTTTGCAACCGGTCTTTTATTTTATGAAATGTTTTATTTACAGAAATTCCTGCTCCTCGTATTTGGAACAGCGGCAGTAGTGATTTTTATTCTAAGCATAATTATCAAAGACCCGGGGAACCTTTCTTTCTTAAGAGAATTTCTCGGAGTTACTATCTTAACTTCAACGGCGCCGGTTTCCGTCTATTGCTTGTCAAACCAAATTACAGAGTATGCAATCACCCTTTGGATTTTAAACATATTATTCTTTTTCTCCGGTACCTGCTACGTTAATTTCTTAATTGAAAAACTCTCGGATTCAAAAGGCAAGGTCGTGAAGCTTGGGAAAATTTCTTCAAGAGATATTCACTTCATTTATCATGTTGCATTGAGCCTCATTCTCGTTTCTTTTGTCATGGCGTTTCCGGATCAATACTTAAAGGTTCTTGCTTTTGTTCCGATGACTATACTTGCTTTCAATGCTTATTTTTCGAAAAGGGTTGTAAAGGACTTTAAAAAAGTCGGTTTAACACTCCTTGGTCATTCACTGTTTTTTGCTTTGTTTATTTCGATCAGTCGTTATTATTAGAAGATAATCAAACGATAATTTCCAATGGTTAGAAAAATTAGGGTAATTAAGAATAAAGAAAAATTGCTCCGAAATATTAATTTGCTTCCACAAAAAATAGAATTGGTGGATTAAACCGCTTATTTAAGTCCCTTCTTGCTAAAGACCTCTAAGGGATTTTATACTCTTTTGTTGCCTTACGCAAAATCAATGAGCAGTATCTTGTTCTTAATATTTTTATTTTGTATTAACCGACTAAAAGCGAGCAGGAGTAAGCTAACGATCAAGAGAAATGAATTTTTTCATCAACAAGTGCGTAACGTGACTTATTACTATATTTAGCCATCTAATAATTAATCAATAATTTTTTATAGCAAATGTCTCGAGAGTTAATCGAAAATAAAGATACATTGCGCAACATTCCTTTATTCTCTGAATTGAGCATTGCTCAGTTACGAAATATTTCGTCGTTTAGCAAATTAAAAAGCTTTACTAAGCACGAGAGAATTTTTAATGAAGATGATTTTTATCTTGGGTTTTATATTCTGCTAAAAGGGAGTGTAAAAGTTTTTAAAATATCAAGTCGAGGGAAAGAATCAGTCGTGCATATCGTTAGACCCTTAACCACATTCGCAGATATTCCTTTGTTTGAAGGAGGGAATTACCCGGTTAGCGCTGAAGCGCTTGAAGAATGTTTGACTCTTTTCATTCCCAAAGAAAAATTTCTTGAGTTTATTTTCAAAGAACCTAAAATATCTTTAAAGATGTTAGCAGGGTTTGCAAAAAGGTTAAAATCACTTGTTGCTCAGATTGAAGACCTTTCATCAAAAGAAGTTGTAAATAGACTTGCAAAGTATTTGGTTAAAGAAATAAAGAAAGGCAAAACAGAGAATCTTCCCGAACCCTTCATAAAACTTACCATCCCAAAGTCAACAATTGCAGCATACCTCGGAACAATAACTGAAACGCTCTCGCGTGCCTTTAAAAAACTGCACGATGATGAAATAATAAGAGTCAATGGGGAAAAGATTTTTATAACAAATTTATCGAAACTCAAAAAACTGGCAGAGGATTAGATAGCCCTTTATTCTTCAAAATAATCTTTTATAAAAATAGCACCTTCTGACTTAAGTCAAGGAAATCCTTTTACATAACTACTATGTTTGTTGAGTAACAACAGAAAAAATTTAGGAATTTAAAATGGAATTAAAACAGCTTGATATTCGTCCCGTTCCGCCAAGAGAAAAGCATCCGACAATCTTTGCAACTTTTGATGCATTAAAGAATGGCGAAGGATTTCAGTTAGTAAATGATCATGACCCGATGCCGCTTTATTATCAGTTCAATGCTGAAAGACCAAATCAGTTTGACTGGGAATATGTTGAAAAAGGTCCTGAAGTTTGGCGTGTGAATATTAGCAAGTTATAGTATGGAAGATGCTGCAGTGATTACTAAAGATATGAAAATATCGAAAATGCTTTCTTCGTATCCACAAACTATGGAAGTCTTGATAAAGGCAAGCCCATATTTTAAAAAGCTTGAAAATAAGATTCTTAGAAAGGCATTAGCAGGTAGAGTGACGGTTGAGCAGGCTGCTTCAATTGCTGGAGTGGATATATATTCACTCCTTTACGAATTAAATAAATCAATTAACAATTCAATTGAATGTAAAAATATTATAAGTGAAGAAATGCAAAACGAAGAAACAGTTAAACAAAAACCGGGAATACTTGGCAAAATTAAGTCTGATAAAATTCATCGGCTTGACGTTCGTCCAATATTAAAATCAGGAGTTGATCCTTTTCAAAATATAATGGCTGCGGTTAAGGAAATAAAAGATGATGAAATATTATTGCTCATAAATTCTTTTGAGCCGATTCCGCTTTACTCTGTATTGGGTAAGAAAGGTTTTGAACACTGGACAGAAAAAGAAAACGATCTTTTCAGAATTTATTTTTATAAAAATAAAGAAGTTGTTCAGGATGAAAATCCTTCAAAGGGAAAAACACCATCAAAAGAGATTGATTATGAAAAGGTAATTGAATTAGATGTTCGAGAACTTGTGCCGCCGGAACCAATGATAAAAATCCTTGAAGCTTTATCACAGGTTGATGAGAATACTGTTCTGCTTGTTCATCATCACCGCGAACCGA
>Ga0210028_1001919_pt1 | contig 17090 bp, 12 predicted proteins | sample CryGeymeta201513_FD_185468 | JGI IMG/M metagenome (GOLD analysis project Ga0210028, IMG submission 185468) | Groundwater microbial communities from Crystal Geyser aquifers in Utah, USA - Crystal Geyser metaG 2015-13 (SPAdes) (version 2) | ecosystem: Environmental > Aquatic > Deep subsurface >...
TTCATAAAGGGCGATCGCCGAAGCGATATCCTCTGCCTTCTTATAGTCAAATCTTGGCAAAATCATTTTTTAGCACCCTTCTTTCTCTCTAAGATATTCAACACCCTGTCGGGGGTAAGAGGAAGTTCAGTGAAGACGGTTCCTGTCGCGTTGGCCACAGCGCAGGCAATGGCGCTGTAGGCATTCATGCGGATGGTAAGGCCCCCTTCCTTTGCTCCGAATGGGCCTTCCGGATCCATGGAGCTGACGATAATGGTTTCAATATCAGGCATGTCGCACGCAAGGGGCACCTTATATTCCAGAAGATCGGGGTTCAACAAAAAACCCCCGTTCCAGAGGTTTTCTTCCATGATCGTAGCGATACCGGCCTGCTGGATGGAGCCTTCCATCTGGCCTTCCACGGCCATAGGGTTGATGGGACGGCCGCAGTCGTGCGCGGCGGTAAAATGAGGAACCGTGATCTTGCCGGTCTCATTATCGATGCTGACCTCGGCGACTGAAGTGCCGAAAGAGAATGTGCCTGCCATCTGTCCCCAGGGTCTCGATACCCATTCCCTCTCAAAATCAATATTGGGGAAATAGGTGCCTGTGGCAACGATCGGGTCTCCGCGGAAAAAGGCCTCCCTTATGACCCAAGAGATGGGCATCTTCTTGTCAGGTGTCTTCCCTGAAAAGGCCAGCCGGTTTTTGAGGACGATGTCTCCTTCCTCCACCCCGAGTTTTTCCGCTGCTATGGAAACAATCCTTTTGCGGGCATTTTCACAGGCAATCCTCACGGCATTTGCCCCGACAAACGCGGCCGCCTGTGAATAGGCGCCGGGATCAAGGTTGGTCGTCTCTGTGTCGGCATTGATCAGGTTGATATCCTCCATGGGAATCCCCAGGATTTCGGATGCGACCTGAATGACCATGGATTCATTTCCCTGCCCATTGTCCACAAGTCCGGTCACGAGCGTCGCCTGCCCATCGTCATTCATCTTTACATAACATGACGATCCTGAGCGGAACCCCATGGGGAAACCGCACATGATGGCGATGCAGCCCATGCCTATGCCTTTTCCTTTTTCGGTCTTGGCCCATCTTTTCTTGAAGTTGGTTTTATCGGATGCCTTCGTGATAGTCTGAGCCAGGCCACAACTGGTAATCTTTGATTTTGTGGCGGTTACTTCCCCTGATTTAAGACCGTTTTTAAGCCTTATTTTCACCGGGTCAAGACCCAGCTCCTTTGCCATCATGTCCATTTGGGTCTCGTTGCCGGCCAGAAATGCCCTTCCGTGGCAACCGTACATGCCCCTTATGCCCTTGTTTGTAAGCACCCTGTATCCGTTGTAGCGGACATTGGGAAAGCGGTAGCATTCCTCATATACATAGAACGGAATGGATGTGGCTATGGGGCCGGTTGAACTGTAGGCGCCTCCGTCATAGATGACGCGGTAATCCTTTGCCACTATGGTGCCGTCCTTTTTCATCCCTGTCCTTATAGTGGCGATGATGTCGTGTATCTGCCGGGTGCTTATGGCGTTTTCTTCCCGCGAGAGGGAAAGCTTCACGGGTCTTCCTGACTTGATGGACAAGAGTGACGCAACCAAATCGCCCGGCGACACCTCAGAACGACCGCCGAAGGCGCCTCCTGAATTGATATGGCGGACGCGCACCCTGTTTAAGGGCATCTTCAGCAGATTGGAGAGGGCCTTGGCCCTCACATGGGGGCCCGCGTTGGGCATCCACAGATCCAGATACCCATTTGCGTAAGAGGCTACCACCGCGTAAGGCTCCATCATGGCATAGGCCTCACCTGCGGCCTTGAAGGTATCCTCCCTGACCAGATAGGCATCCTTCATGGCCTTGTCCACTTCGCCCACGTCAATGTGAACATGAATGTTGATGTTGTTCTTGTAGGCGTCATGGATCTGCGGAGCGCCCTCGCTCATGGATTCCACAGGATCAAAGACGGCAGGAAGCGGTTCGTAGTCCACCTTTATGTAAGAAAGCGCTTCCATGGCGGTTTCCTCATCAACCGCCGCTACCGCTGCCACGTCTTCGCCGACATAGCGCACCTTGTCCGTGGGGAGCATTGAATGATCCTGTGTGTAGCGAAAGACCCCCCATTTGACCCCGAGGGTATCAAAGCCGCTTATGGCGGCCTTGACCCCGGGTACCTTTAGCGCACGTGTGAGGTCTATCCCCAGAATCCTGGCGTGAGGATAGGGGCTCCTCAGAACCTTTGCCGCCAGCATCTTAGGGAATTTTAGATCCGCGGTATAACGCGCCCTGCCGGTGACCTTGGCAAGCGAATCGCTTCTAACGACCCTTTTGCCGACAATATTAAGATCATCCTTCATAACTTCCCCCCCCTATTTATATTTCTCACTCACATAGGCCATTGATTCATCCATGGCCTGAATCGTCTTGTCCAGATCTGGTTCCGTATGCCTGTAGCAGATGTACCCGTGATGATGCGGGGTAAAGAAAAAGCCCTTACGGATCATCTGGGTAAAAAAATCCGTCCGTCTGCCCCGTGTTGTATTCGGGTCGCCTTTGGTGAAGGTGACAAAGAACATGGGGGCCACTCCGCTCAATTCGGCGCCTGCGTTTTGGTGCCTGTCTATGACCTTCCGGATTCCCTTGAGGAGGTAGTCTCCCTTTTTCCATATTGCATCAATAACGTGTTCACGTTCCAGAACCTCGATGGTCTTGAGCGCGGCTACATATCCGTCACTGTTGGGGAAGAAGGTGGAGGAGATGAATAGCTTTGATGCCGAGGCCATCATTACGTCCTTCTTTCCTGCAACAACGCTTATCGCATACCCGTTTGCCATTCCTTTGCCAAGAACCGTCAGGTCAGGGGTAACCCCGTAAAGCTCCTGAGCCCCGCCCATCCTCAACCTGAAGCAGGTGCGTACCTCGTCGAAGACAAGAACGGCTCCGTATTTGTCTGCAAGTTTCCTTACCCCTTCAAGGAAACCCGGCTTGGGTGTCTCCATCTTCTGATGAAGGGGATGCCCGAAGGGCGTCATGATTATAGCCGCTGTCTGGTCCCCGTGTTTCTTCATCAGGTCTTCGATCTCATCGAGATCGTTATAGCGAAATCCATGGACATCCTCGTAGAGCTTCTCCGGGATGCCCCCCTTCATCTCGATACACCAGTCATGCCATCCATGGTAGCCGCACCGCATGATCTTGACTCTGTTCGTGTAGGCCCTTGCGATCCGGATGGCCGCAGTCGTACCATCCGAGCCTGTCTTAAGGAAGATGCTCATCTCGGCGCTCGGTATGACCTCATTTAGCTTCCTTGCGAGATCATTCTGGTATCTTTGAGTAAGGGTGAAGCAGAACCCCTTATCCTTAATCTGCCTTATAACGGCATCGTCCACCTCATCCTCCCTGTATCCGAGGATGATCGGCCCATAACCGCAAAGAAAATCTATATATTCGTTTCCGTCAACGTCTGTAAGCTTGCAGCCTTTTCCATACTCAAGGAAAATCGGATATTCTCCCATGATGAAATCAGCGGGCCTTCTTGCCCCCAGAACTCCGCCCGGAACAAGATTTAGTGCATCTTCAAACAATTCCAGGCTTCTCTTAAGGTTCAGTTTTGGCGCTTCCTTCATTATTTTAAGCCTCCTTGTTTTATATGAAAATAGATAGTCATAGCGGCGCTATCCGGTCCTTATTCCGGCCTTGGCCGGAATGGCGGCCTGGATTCCGGATCGAGTCGGCTTTTGACATGCGGCATTTTGATCCTTCGTTGTGCCCCACCAGGGGATGAGGTTAGAGTGAGAACATGGACGCGATGGTTTCCGTTTGATGTATCTTCGCCCCGCGCTGCAGGAGCGCTGCGAGGAATTTTTCCGGATTGATACATCCCTCGGGGGCGACAACGCCCTTTACCGTGACATCTCCCGCATCCATCATCAGCGCGGCAATGGAGGCCGGAAGCCCTGTTCCCGGAGCCATCCTTCCCACGATATCGGCGGTATATGTCACCCTCTTTCCATCTCTTTCGCCCTTTACAGTCACCTTAAGGCCCGAAGCGGCAGGGCCGTTGTCCCTCCCCTTCGGAATTGCATCCCAAAGCTTCAGGGTAAGATCATAAGGAACCACCTTGTTTCCTCTGACGTTTACGGGTTCGGTGCTCAAAAAACCAGTCTCTTTCTGCTCTTTGATCAGTTGATCCACCCAAAGGGGTATCAATGCCCCTTTTATGACGACCTTTTTTACCCCTTGAATATAGCGGGGGATAGTTATGGGCTGCGGATGACCCACGTACCTTACAACACAGGTGCCCAGCGGTTCGAGGAACTGTGCCGTCTCTTCCCCGGTGCCGCCCTCGACGTATTGAAGCTTCCCATCAATGTACTGAGGGATTTTACCTGTCACCATGTGGAGGCTGTGATCCCAAGCGGCCCCTGAAAGCTCTGCGATGCTAACTACCCAGAAGAGGTGAATTTCATCCACTCGGTCCAATTTATCGGCATACCACTTCACGAGTATATTGTTGGTGCCGGGGTCTGAACCCATCCCGGTCAAAACGGTTATTCCGGCCTTCTTAGCGGCTTCATCAATATCCGGAGAGGAAAAGAGAATGGGGACGGCCTCATAGTCATCGCAGATGTCAATATAGTTGACCCCGGCTTCGACGGCTGCCCTGGCAACGGCTGTGGCTGTTTTGTAAAACGGCCCCGCTGTATTTACCACAACATCATTTTCTTTAATGGCATTTACCAAGACATTATGATCCGTTACATCAATCTTGACAAGAGACACCTTGCTGCTGGCGCGCAGTTTCTCCTGCACCCTTGCCGGGTCTATGTTGATATCGCCGAGAGTAACCTTTGTAATCTTTTCCTGTTTGATGAGGTCCCGGGCCACACCCTGCCCCATGCCTCCCAGTCCGCCTACCACTATTGCCCGCATTAGCGCTTCCTCCTTGAAAAAATGGCTTTGCTCATGTTGTTATCATAAAATCTTGAAGATTAAAATCCAATTTGTAGCGAAAGGAGAATACTACAGATTGAAATATGATATTGACCAGCCTGGTCTGAATGGGTAAAGTTAGGCCATCTCTCTTCAAGAGGAAAACGTAATGATTGTAAATGGTTCCGAGGCGAAAACGAACCTTTCAAAACTAATAGACATGGCTTATCAAGGAGAGGAAGTCATAATAGCGAAGAATAATCTGCCCCTTGTCAAACTCGTGGCACACGTGCCGAAAGCAAAGCGCAAACTGGGCTTGCTGAAAGGGAAAATTCATATTCCGGATGATTTCCTGTCGGACGACGAGGAAATAAATGCAATGTTTTATGGCGATTAGCCATGGAGACCCTTGTGGACACTCACATCTACTTATGGATGCTGTCATGCCCCGAAAAGCTGAGTCAGCGAAGGCGTTATGAGCTGGAGTCCCCGGCCAATGAAGTCTTTCTGAGTGCTATAAGTATAGCCGAACTAATGATTAAACGCTCGATCGGAAAAATCGATATTGCGTTTGAGCCTCTTGAAATTGCGAACAAGATGGGCCTTGAGATACTCAGTTTTTCATGTGAAGAAGCCAGGAGGTTGGAGGAATTGCCCTTACATCACAAAGACCCTTTCGACAGGATGTTGATAGCACAGGCTCTGACAAAAAAGCTTTTCCTCATGTCTGATGATCCGGAATTCTTGAAGTATGGTTGCAGGATCATGTGAAGTGGGATGCTGATTAAAATCACCACCACCCCTTCCTCCTCCGTCAAGGGGGAGGACTAAAGGCTAGGGGCATTTTCATATAAAGGTGCCTCGACTTTCGGCCTGGTTCTGCCCCAGTTTGCAAGGGGACAATTTTCGCAGGCCGGCCTCTTGGTGCAGAATTGCTTTGCCGTTTGAACGATAAGCGCGTGGAATTCATTAAAGAGATCCGCCTCGCCGGGCAGATGATCCATGAAAAGCTCCTGAAGATCCTGGTAGGTAGTGGTCTCATCACAGAGGCCGTGGCGCGACAGAATCCTGAATGTATATGCGTCAACAACAAAGACGGGGTGCCCTCCTGCATAGAGAAGAATACTGTCAGCCGTCTCAGGGCCGATACCTTTTATGGACAGAAGTTCTTCTCTAAGTTTTGAGGTCTTCTGTGAAAAGAAGCTTTCGAGGTCTGCTTCATAACCTTCGACCAGGTGGCTCACGAGGTTCTTAAGTCTCTTTGCCTTTACGTTGTAGTAACCGGCCGGTTTGATGACCTCTGCAAGCTCTGGGAGTCTGGCTTCATAGATAGTCCTTAGAGAAAGGAGCCCGCTTGAAGAAAGCTGTCTGATGGCCTTTTCCACGTTCTTCCAGTTGGTATTCTGTGTAAGGATAGCCCCTACCAATACCTCAATGGCGCTCTCAGCAGGCCACCAATGCTGGGGGCCCAAGCGGTCTAAGAGGAGTCTGTACATCTCCATAAGTTCTGAAGCGGTCGGCATAGTAGAAAAGAAACCCTTCCCTTGATGAGTATCTGCTCTCGCGAGGTGCTCAAGAGCCCTTGCTGCCTTGACAGCACAAGGAAGATAGCTTACAGTTTCAAGCTATGTCAATGCCGCCCGGCAGGCGGCTTAATCTGATTTTGTTACGGGGCTCCATGGCGTCACCTTCTCAAAAGCTTAAGATAACTAGAAACATCGGCATCATCGCCCATATAGACGCCGGTAAAACCACGGTTACCGAGCGTATTCTCTACTACACGGGCCGCCTTCATAAAATGGGAGAGGTGCATGACGGTGAAGCCACCATGGACTGGATGGCGGATGAAAGAGAAAGGGGTATCACAATCACCTCCGCCGTCACCACATGCCAGTGGCTGGGACACAGCATAAACATCATAGACACCCCGGGCCATGTTGATTTCACAATCGAGGTGGAAAGATCATTGCGTGTCCTGGACGGCGCAGTGGGGGTGTTTTGCGCGGTGGGAGGAGTAGAGCCCCAGTCGGAGACCGTCTGGCACCAGGCAGACAAGTACAAGGTGCCCAAGATCGCATTCATCAACAAGCTTGATCGGGTGGGCGCGGACTTCCACAGGGTCATTGACATGATGAAGGACAGGCTCGGAGCCCTTCCCCTTATATTGCAACTTCCCTGGGGCATTGAGGACGGCTTTAAGGGGGTCATTGATCTCATAAGAATGAAGGCGATTATATGGAACGAAGACGCGCTAGGCGCTGAGTTCAGTGAGGAGCCTATTCCCGATGATCTTAAAGATGAGGCGGATAATTACAGAGAGCTTCTTATCGAAACCCTGGCCGATCACGACGACCGGCTTGCGGAGAAGTATCTGGCAGAAGAGCCTTTAGGGGAGCAGGATCTATTCGATTTAATAAGATTGCTGACTCTGGGGATGAAAGCTGTTCCGGTTCTCTGCGGGGCGGCCCTGCGAAACAAAGGTATCCAGCCTCTTCTTGACGGAGTGGTCAGATATCTGCCCTCACCCCTGGACGTGCCTGCTGTAATCGGCCACAATCCACTGTCAGGCAGGGATGAAAAAAGGGAGACTTCCACATCAGGGCCTCTCTGCGCCCTGGCCTTCAAGGTGATGATGGATCAGGGAAGAAGAATGACATACCTGCGCATTTACTCAGGTACGCTCAATGCGGGGGATGTGGTCTATAATTCCAGAAGGAATGTCAAGGAGAAGGTCGCAAGGCTCCTCAGGATGCACTCAAACAAGAGAGAAAGGGTAGAGAGCGTTCCTGCCGGAGATATCGTGGCGGTAATGGGTCTGAAATTGGCCTCCACAGGCGATACCCTTTGTTCAGAAGATAGCCCGATCTTTCTTGAGGCCATTCAGATATACGAACCCGTGATAAGCGTGGCGGTGGAGCCCAGGAAGGTACAGGACAGTGACAGACTTCAGGAAGCCCTTGCAAAGCTGGCCGACGAGGATCCCACCTTCAGATTCAAGATTGATGAAGACTCAGGTCAAACAGTGATTTCAGGCATGGGAGAACTGCATCTTGAGGTAATCTTGAACCGGATCAGGCGGGAATATACGGTGGAGACCAATCAGGGTCGGCCTCAGGTGGTTTACCGGGAGACCATAACAAGAACCGTTGTCCACGAGGAGATATTCCAAAGGGATTTGGGCGGCCAACAGCATTTTGCCGGAGTGAAACTTGAGCTTTCACCTCTTACCAGAGGAAGTGGAAACACGTTTGTTGACCGTTGCCAGCATCCTCTTATCACCGAGGATTTCCTCAAGGCTGTAGCGCAGGGTATTGAGGAGGGCGAGGTTGGGGGAGTCTTGATGGGTTATCCGGTCATTGACGTCCAGACCGTGCTCTTGGACATACAGGCCAAGGAGAATGTGTCAAATCCTCTGGCCTTCAAGGTGGCTGCAAACATGGCCTACAAGAATGCATGCGAGTCCGCTTCCCCTATCCTGCTTGAGCCCATAATGAAGGCCGAGGTCCTGGTTCCGGAAGACTTTACCGGAGAGGTCATAGGCGACCTCAACAGCAGATCGGGAAGGATAGAGCAGATCTCTCATAAGGGAATAGTCCAGATGATAACGGCAAGCGTTCCCCTCTCCAAGATGTTCGGATATTCAACCGCCTTAAGATCCGTCTCTCAAGGCCGCGGGACCTTTACGATGCAGTTCAGCCATTACGACAAGACCTGATCTTTTTCGGAGGGTACGGGGGTGTTACAGTGAAAACACTCCCCCCGACCCTCCCCCGCAAGAGGTGAGGTAAGTAGCCAGGGGGTTCCCCTCCCCTTGAGTGAGGTAAGTAGCGGAGCTACCCTCTCCTTGGGTGTGGTAAGTGGCGCGGCGATCCTCGCCATGGGTGTGGGGAATCGCTGGGTGGAGGATAAATTTTCAGGCCAGGGGGAATTTTCATGCACGTGTATGGCGATAAGCAAGTCATGAGTGTTTGCTGATACCCAGAAGCGCCGCTGCGTTGTTTCCAAGGATAGCTTCTACTGTTTCGGCATCTATGCCGCATGAGTTCAGATCTGCCATGTATCTCTTTACCCTGAGAAGCGGAAAGTCACTTCCAAAAAGTATCTTTTGAGGCCCCAGTATATCAGAGGCGACCCTGTAAATATCCTTGCCGTAGAGATAAGGAGAGGCCGCCGTATCGAACCACACATTTTTCATTACCTCTTTGACTTCCTTTTTCATGAGATAGTAAAAGAAGATGCCTCCTCCCCAGTGTGCCAGTATGATCGGTTGAGCCGGATAAGCCTTTATGAATCTGTATATCTGCCCCAGGGTCATGGGGGCCTTCCCGGGGTATTTATGTCCCACGGGTTCATTTGTATGGATGAGGACGGGGGCTTTTTTGGCTGCGCATACCGCCATCACATCGCTCAGGGCCTCAGTCGCTTGCGAAGAAATACCTCCGCCGTAAATGGCCAGTTCCCCGACGCCTGAAAGCCCTGCCTCAAGACAGCGCTCAGCCTCTCTTGCGGCTTCTTTGTGGAGGGGGGAAAAACAGCAAAACCCGATAAGCCTTTCGGGGTACCTGCTTACCGATTCCAGGATATAGTCGTTGTGCGAGGCAAAATTGTCCCTTGCCTCCCATGGGAATCCGAAGACCACGGATCGCTCTACTCCGTCCTCATCCATTGCGGCTATAAGGTCGGAGGCCCCCGAAAGTCTTGCCTGGGGCGATTCATAAATGGTCCTGAAGGCCTTTTCTCCGGCAAAGAAATCGTTTCTCTTCTCCCTCATCCTTTTAGGAAATATGTGAGTGTGAAAGTCTATTACCATTCTTTTTATCTCACCTAAAAAGGCGCCTCCCGAGATAGATTATAAAGAGCAACTCTTTGAGCCAATAGCAAAACTATGACCACGCGTCATTCCGGCGAAAGCAGGAATCCATAACCCATTGATTCAAGGATAGACTGGATTGCCCGATCAAGTCGGGTAATGACGAACCTGTGCATTTTGCAATGAGCCGCTATCCGTGCGCTCTCGTTCCGGCCTAGGCCGAAAAGGACGACCCGGATTCAGGATCGAGTTCGAAATGACATGCGGGGTCTTCATATAAACACATTGTTTCAGGGTCCGATGTGTTATCATAACATCTGATAGGGGTCCATATCCACTGTGCACTCAACTCCTCTTCTGTTTAGCGAGGCCTTCTGCGAAGCTATCAGTCTTTTGAGCAGGCTCTGAATGATGAAAGGATGCGCGGCCTTTATCATTATCTGAAAACGGTACTTTCCCTTGAGCTTTGATAGAGGCGCTTCCACCGGCCCCAGCACCCTTAACTCGCCTCTTTCCGATTTGGGGCCTGCTGAGTATCTTCGGATGAGGTGCGAAATCTCTGTTGCGATTTCCGCCGTATCCTTTTTCTTGTTTCCCTGCAGCCTTAATATGGCCATATACCGGAATGGAGGATAACCGAGGGATGACCTCAGGCTGATCTCCTTCTGGAGGAAGGTGTTGTAGTCGTTTCCAACCGCGGCGGCAAGGGCATAATGTGAGGGATTGAAAGTCTGTACTATCACCCTTCCTGGCTTTTCTCCCCGTCCCGCTCTTCCCGCCACCTGCGACAGGAGCTGAAAGGTCCTTTCCGCGGCGCGGAAATCCGGAAATCCAAGCGATAGATCCGATGCCACGACTCCTACAAGGGTTACCGCCGGAAAATCGAAGCCCTTGGTTATCATCTGGGTTCCTATCAGGATATCAATCTCCCCGGCAGAGAACTTCTTGAGCAGTCTCAGTGCCTCGCCCCGGCGGCGGGTGGTGTCGGCGTCCATGCGGGCCGTCCTTGAACCGGGAAAGCGCGCCTCTATCTCTTCTTCGAGCTTCTCGGTACCGAATCCGTAGGCCTTGAAGGCCTCGCATCCGCAGGCGCTGCAGCGGCCGGTACCTCCGGTGGAATATCCGCAGTAATGGCAGATAAGGTGCCGGCTGTTTAGATGATATGTAAGGGCTACATCGCAGTTGGGACACTTGAGAATCTCCCCGCACGCCCTGCACAAAAAAAGACGGTGATAGCCTCTGCGGTTAAGAAAAAGTAAAGTCTGATCCCCCTTTTTCAGGTTATCCTCCATTGCCTCAAGGAGGGTGGGGCTTAAGAGCGGAGGATCTTTTTCCCCCTCCTCGATCTTTTTCATGTCCACCAGGAGAACCTGTGGAATGGGCCGATTTTCCACACGCTCAGGCATGGAGATAAGGCTATACTTCCCTGTAAGGGCGTTTTGGTAGGACTGAACTGAGGGCGTGCCGGAGCCTAGGATGACAACCGCATTTTCAAGCTTTCCCCTCATCACGGCCGTATCGCGGCCCTGATACCTGGGGCTTGAATCCTGCTTATAAGCCGGGTCATGCTCTTCATCAACGATGATAAGCCCGATACGCCCGAGCGGAGAAAAAAGGGCTGAACGGGCTCCTAGGACGAGATCAACCTCTCCCCTTGATATCCTCATCCATTGATCATAGCGTTCTCCCTCGCTCAATCCGCTGTGATAGACCGCGGTCCTTTCTCCGATCCTCGCGCTGAATATCCCTTCCATGTATGTTGCAAGGGATATCTCCGGGACCATTATCAGAACCTGTTTTCCTCTTTTTATGGCGGCCTCGGCTGCCCGGCAGTATATCTCCGTCTTTCCGCTCCCGGTCACGCCGTAGAGCATGCAGCAGGCAAACTCATCTCTAACTATGAGGGATTCTATGCCTTCAATGGATTTTTCCTGTTGCGGGAAGAGAAACTCCGGTCTGGGATAATCCCTTACAATACCTGTTATCGGTCTCCTGTAGAAGGGAGCCTCAAAGCGCTCCAGGACTCCCTTGTTGACCCATTTGTTTATAAGGTAATCTCCGAATTTTCTTCTGAGATCGCTTGAAGGTGCCGACCCTGCGTCATATATGAGGCGAATAAGGTCCATGCCGCGCTTTGAAAGTTGCTTCGGCCCCAGGGTCTTAAATATATCAGTCAGGTCTGCGGGGTCTTTCATCCGCAGAAAGGATTTCATCAGGGGGCCGGCCCCGCTTTTTCTCAGATGAGCTGTTTCAATTTCTATCAGGCCCCTGGACTTGAGAGAGGTAGCCTTTGGCGCGGGCCAGGGTATTTTTTTCCCTGGATTTTTGCCTACCCACTCAAGCATCTCCATCTCATTGGAGGGCTTGGTTTTTGATTCAAGGATGGCTTTTCCCTTTTCAGTTAGCCTGGCGATACGATGGGTGGAGGGTGAAAGCCCGGGCGGGAGAAGGGCGCTCAGCACCTGGCCCGGAGGGCACAGATAGAATTTGGAAACCCAATCAAAGAGAGAAACCATGCTCATTGGAAAGAGGGGTTCGGCATCCAGGATCGCCGCTATATCTTTGAGCCCTTCTATCTCACATTCTTCGGTAATTCCTACTGCGTAACCGTTTGCAGTCCTTTTTCCGAAGGGGACCCTGACCCTTCTACCGAGTACCATATCGGGTGCAAGCCCATCGGGCATCCTGTAGGAAAAGGTCTTCCAAACGGGTAGATCAACCGCCACATTGACGGCTCTGATGCCGGCCGGCCCTGAAGTATCAGGCTCCGGCGGGATGCAGGATGCATGTTTGTTCATCGTATGGTTACCGTTTGGATCTATTTGTAATTTTCCCTTAATGCCTTGATGGTCTCCTGGAAGGGAGAAGAACCGGATTTTTCATCCGCATCAATGGGGGCAAAGGAGAGATCGGGCGGGATAACGGGGTTTACCTTGATCTCCTTGATCACGGATCTGAAGATGGGCTTTCCTTCCTCGGAGAGAACCGTTTCGAAAGGATACCAGTCCTCCTCTATCTTGCGGTAATCTTTAAAGGAGACGGTCCTCAGCCCAGTGCCGGAGGACGTATGCCCGGCGCGGAGAAAGACAGGAATGCACCTTTGTTTTTCCAGAAGGAGTACTGGATCGTTATCAGACTTTCCTCCTATCCGGTAGCAAATAACCCTGTCGTGAAGGACAAGTGCCCGCTCGTTTGTATTTATACCCATGCGGGTCAGATGACCGGCAATGGATGAAACCGAAAGCGGCATCAGAAGCGCCATATAGGCAATACCGGCCGAGGGTGTCCCTGCCTCGGGCTGCCTTGCGTAGAAGCCTGGGGTCTTAAGATAAAGAACATCTTCAAAAGCGGTTTCACTACCCCCGGCCTCCGTGACATATACAGTTCTAAGTAAGGCCACGGTCTTGAACTGTGCGAAATTCTTTGCCGTAAGATCAAGTATCTGCTTCGTTGAAAGGACATAGGCCGCGCCCCTCTGAGGGAAAAAGAGCAAGGAGCCAAGGATAGCTGACATGAAAAACAGACTTAGCACTCCAGGATATTCAAATCCCCTTATGAGCCTTATATTCTTGAAAGCGGTCAAGGCTGCTTTAACCCTTCTTTTCTGCTTCGATCATGAGATCGGAAATGGCATCTCTCACTGCGGACATTAGCGCCTGCGTATCTTTTTTTGAATATGTGGAGACGGTTATAGGCCGCCCGAAGGCCATTTCAAAGGAGCTTTTTTTGATGGCCAGGCTTCCTTTCTTCGCTATGCGGTGGCTTCCTGCAATGGCAATAGGCACTATGTCACACCCGGATTTGATTGCCAGTGTAAATCCCCCTTTTTTAAAAGGTAGAAGAACACCGTCCGTGCTCCTTGTTCCCTCTGGAAATATCAGGACGGAGGAACCGGAGGCTATCCTTTTTGCCGCCTCGTTCATGCTTGCTATGGCCTTCCTGGGATCTTCCCTTGTAATGCCTATGTAGCCTGCCTTTCTTGTGGCATAACCGAATAGAGGAATACGCATGAGTTCCTGCTTCATTATGAACTTGAAGTCAACAGGCAGAAACGCGAGCAAGGCAAATATATCAAAGATGCTCTGGTGATTGGTCATATAGATGCGCGGAAGCGATGCATCAATGTTTTCAATCCCTGTGACCTTTACCCTTGCGCCGGATGCCCGGATAATGCCTCTTCCCCACGGACGCGCGCAGTAACGGTGAATAAGCCTTCCCGAACCGTCAAAAGGCGCGATTAAAAGTACGGCAATAATAATCATGACGGTGTAAAGGGCGATAAAAGCATTAAGGAAAATTGATCTGACCATTTGAGACCTTTACTGATCCGTTTCCGCCATCTTCTTCCCACACATGCGGCTCTATGGGAAGCTCTATCCTTATTATTATATTGTGCAGGTTGCCCCTTGAAACGTCAATCTTTCCGCCGTGCCGATGTATGATCACCTTGGAAAGAGGTAGCTCAAGGGCTATAGGCCCGGAGCCGGTTTCTATCCTGGGGAAGAAATACTGGGCAAGATCTTCCTTGCCCAAACTGTTATTGGGATATTCCACAGTCAGAATGATGTGATCATCTTCTCTTTTAGCGTTGATTGAAATCTCCCCTCCTGCCTCCGTGCCCAATATGGCGTTGACCATAAGCGTTTCAAACGCCTTTGAAAGCATGACGGTATCGCCTTTGGATTCGGGCAGATTTGCCGGAACAGATGACGAGATCCTGATATTTTGGTCCAATGCTGCGGCCTGCAGGCGAGGCAGCATTGAGGAGACAATTTCTCCTATCCTGATCTCTGCGTAACAGGGAACCACAGGTCTTATGGCGGAGAGCATCAAACGCACAATTTCTTCGAGCCTTGCAACTTCCTGGACAATTATATCGGCAAATCTCTTTTGGCTGCTCTCCTGCGGGAGCGCGTCTCTCAATCTCCTTGCAAATCCTCCGGCGCTTGCAAGCGGATTTCTGAGTTCATGGGCGAACCGCTCTGATATTCCGCCTAGAACGCGAAGTTCCTCAGTCCTTAGAGCCCTTTCCTGAAGCCTCTTAAGCTCAGTGATGTCTATCATTATTCCTTCAATGCACAGCAAGCTGTCATCCTGATCAACGCATGGAATCGAGTGATCAATAAAGGTAAGGTTTCTTCCATCCTTGCTTCTGACTACTCTTTCAGTTCGAAAGTTGGAGTCATCTCCCCAGCAATCGGAGAGTATGTTTTCTCCCTCATCCTTGCCGCAGATATGTCTCCTCCAGAAGTTTCTATCGGAGATCACTTCCTCGGGCGTAAATCCGAGGGTTTCCGTAAAGCAAGGATTGACAAATTCCGTGGTGCCGTCAGTCTGAAGCCTGTAAACTATGAGCGGAAGATTTTCAACCAGGGTGCGATATTTTTCCTCAGACTCAATCAAGTCCGCCGTACGATCCCGCACCCGGATCTCAAGAGTCCTGGCATAGTCCTCTATCTGAGCCTGCTTCTGCTGCAGGGAAATGAGCATGATGTTCAGAGAACGAGTCAGTTCGCCCACTTCGTCAGCGGGTTTTCTTGCCAGCAAAGCCCTCCTGGTCCCCGAGGCTATCTCCCTGCTCTCCTTTACTATCTCCCTGATGGGCCTTAGAAACACCATTGCCACCACCCAGATAAGAATGGACGACACAAGACATCCCGATATCCCGGCTACGGCCATTATAAGGCGGGTATTTACCAGTTGTGCCAGTATGTCGCTTCTGTCAACATCTATCCTTATAAGGCCCACTGTTTCATCTGATAAATCCCTTAAGGAGCCTATCAGAACAGAGCTGTTCTTGTGCCCCTTGGGGCCTATATAGATAAGAGGCTCCTCATGGGGGACATCAATGAATCCGCCTGAAAAAGGCACATCAGCCAGATCCGTCAGGGTTGAGGCCCTTATCTTAAAGTCCCTTTCCCCTTCCTTCTCCATCTCAGTAAAATCAGGACCCCAGAACTCTTTAAGAGTGAGGAGAAACTTCCTGTCAAATGAGTAACCGACCTCAATACTTCCTATGAGTTTGCCATCAAGTCTGACGGGTACCACTCCTCTTATGCCCAACCCTGCCTTTCCCCACTCGGCCCCTCCTCCCGACTCACCTAGGGCAATGGCTCTTATCACGCTTCTGCGGTGATAAAGATCATCTCCATATACCGCAGGCAGATGGAGTCGGAGAAAGGACTTCCCCGGTTTCTCATGGATATGAATGATGCTGATTCCTTGTTTGGAGGAGAGTTCATGAAAGACCGGCTCAAGGATTGCCATCAAGCCATCTCTGTCGCCGGCCGCGAGCAGGGTCGCTACCTCTGGTCTGGTGGATATGGCTGTGGCGACTGCGATTGCTGATGAACGCTTGTGATCAATCTCGGCAAAAAAGAGGCGATAATATCTCAGAATGGCCCTTTTTTCTTGTTTCTTGATAAGGTCTTCCTGGGAGCTTAGGCCTATAAAGGCAAGGGTAAAGATGCCCAGAAAGGAGAACAACATAAATGGAATCAAAAGTTTCCATTTAAGGCTTATGCTCTGAAGCCTGTAAATAAGGTCCCTCATCAAGTCATACCTTATCGTCTTGAACTGCTTTCTCTATCTGGGGTGCATGCGCTTTTTCAAGGCAAATGCCGATGGTCTTGCTTTCCTTCTCGGCAAGTGCCACATCTTCAGTGAATTTGTCGTTTGCAACTCGCAGTATGTGTTCGGCGTTTAATCCCATGGCCCTGGCGAAACTGGCTGCGCTGAAAAGAAGTCCTCCCAGGGCATTTACTGCATCTTCACCGGAAGATGATTCGGATGCCTGCTGAAGATCGGAAACTGCATCCAGTATCCTTTTCAGGCCTTCTCCACCTTCAGCGACAGGTATGCCTAGCTTGGATGCCCTTTCACTTATCCGGTGGGCCCGGAGAAGAGATGGAAGGTTTTTGGGTATGCTGAGAAGTTGATCAGCCGCGCCGGATTTTGCGCCGTTTTCCATTCTTTTTATCTTCGCCCAGTTGGATGCTACCTCATCGGGGCTCTCCACATGGGCGTCTCCGAAGACATGCGGATGTCTTCGTATCATCTTTTCCGCTATACGATCCATCACGTCAACAAGATCGAATTCGCCTCTTTCCTCTGCAAGCCTTGCGAGAAAAACTATCTGGAAAAAAAGATCCCCCAGTTCTTCGCATACATCATGGGGCGAGGACTTCTCCACCGCGTCCAGCACTTCATAGGCCTCCTCCAGAAGGTATGCCTTGAGGGTGGTGTCGGTCTGCTTTGCGTCCCACGGACATCCACCCGGCCCCCTGAGTCTGTCCATGAGATCAATCAGACGCAGTATGGACGCAGGCGCTCTAACGCGCTTTGTGTTATTTAAGGCAGAAGT
>Ga0210028_1001944_pt1 | contig 16960 bp, 15 predicted proteins | sample CryGeymeta201513_FD_185468 | JGI IMG/M metagenome (GOLD analysis project Ga0210028, IMG submission 185468) | Groundwater microbial communities from Crystal Geyser aquifers in Utah, USA - Crystal Geyser metaG 2015-13 (SPAdes) (version 2) | ecosystem: Environmental > Aquatic > Deep subsurface >...
GAGAATTGTGCCATTGGAAGTCAAGATGGTTGGGGTTTTGGTTACACCTTTAGGAATTAACTACCTGGCTCATCAAAATGGGATGACGGTTAATGGTACAACAAGCTATGCTTATAATAGCAGAATATTGAAAGTTTGGAAAGTATTAGGTAAGATGAGAGGAGGGGTTCGGCAACCGAATTTTTCGGAACCGTTCGGTCGGAACTAGGGGGTAGATCAATTATCAGGATTCGCCTCACTATGTATCCCGCCTACCCGTTTTTTAGAAGAAAAATATTAGATTTTCTGACGGCGGGATAGATTTCCTCAGAATTGGTTGCCTCACCCTTTGGGAAAGAGAATGGTCATACTTACAGATGAAAATTTTAAAAAGGAAGTTTTGGAGGCAAATTTGCCGGTTTTGGTTGATTTTTGGGCGCCCTGGTGCGGGCCCTGCCAAACAGCCGGACCGGTGATTGAAGAATTAGCCAAAGAGTATGAAGGAAAAATTAAAGTTGGCAAGCTAAATGTTGATGAAAATCCAAAAATATCCGAAAAATATGGGATTTTAAGCATTCCGACGGTAATTATTTTTAAGAATGGGGAGGAGGTAAAAAGACAGGTTGGATTTGTGGGGAAAGAAGGATACATTAATCTAATATCTAATATCTAATATCTATGTACGATCTTATTATAGTTGGAGCAGGCGTTGCTGGCATGTCCGCCTCAATTTATGCCAGCCGGTATAAAATCAGCCATCTAATTTTTGGTGAAACTCCTGGAGGGCAGGGAATGTTGGCTGGGCAAGTTGAGAATTATCCTGGTTATATTTCAATTTCTGGACCGGAACTTATGGAAAAATTTATTGAGCAGGTTAAAAGTTATGGAGTGGAGATAAAACAAGAAAAAGTTGGGGGTTTGGCAAAAATTGAAAATGGTTTTGAAGCGACGACTGATAAAGGTAAATACCAAGCTAAGACTTTAATTTTAGCTATGGGGGCTTCTTTTCGCCATTTAAATATTCCTGGAGAGGATAAGTTTTTAGGTCGTGGCGTATCCTACTGCACAACCTGCGACATTCCACTTTTCCGCGACAAAGTGGTGGCAATTATCGGCGGGGGAGATTCGGCTGTTACCGGAGCGATTCATGCCTCCGCTTTTGCCAAAAAAGTTTATATTATTCACCGCCGGAACGAATATCGAGCCGAACCAGTTTGGGTGGAGAAATTAAAACAAAGCAAAAATATTGAGGAAATCTTATCAACTCAGATTACCCAGATTTCAGGGGGAGAAAAAGTAGAGAGCATTAGTTTGGATAAGCCCTATCAGGGTAGTCAGATTCTTAAAGTTGATGGGGTTTTTATTGAAGTTGGACAAGTGCCGTCATCTGTTTTGGTTGGGCAACTTGGAGTTGAACTTGATGAACGAAGCTATATTAAGGTCAATCCGGGAATGGTGACCAATATTGCTGGAGTCTTTGCTGCTGGAGATTTAGCTGCTATTCAGGGCGGAATTTTATTTCGTCAATTTATAACCGCCGCCTCAGACGGCGCCCGAGCGGCCGCCTCGGTTTATCAATATCTTCATAAGGGTCAAGCCCCAACTCCCTCTTGGGGAAAATAGCCTGTGACACCCTTGACAGGGTTACACCCTGTCAGTGCTTGACGGGGAGGAAAAGAAATGGTAGGATAGCAAAAGTTATGGCAAAGATTCCGGTAGTTGATAAAAATAAATGTATTGGTTGCGGAACTTGTACGGTTCTTGCCCCAAAGACATTTAGATTAGGAAAAGACGGCAAGGCGGAGGTAATTAATCCTCCGGCTGATGAGGAAGAAAAAATTAAAGAAGCAATTGACAGTTGTCCTACTTCTGCGATAGAATCGCAGAGATAATTTCGAATTTAGAGTTGCCAATTGCCAGTTAATTTCGAATTGATAAATTTCAAATTAATTTTTTAACTCGAAACTTGAAACTGATTGGAAACTGGAAACTCGAAACTGGAAAATAAACATTATGGCTGAAGAACGCAAAATTACTAGTTTTACCACTCCGATTTTGGTTGCCCTTTTGGTGGTAGCCGCTTTTCTGGTCGGGACTTTCTTTACCAAGATTCAATATCTTGAAAAAGGTAAGGGTGGAACAGCTCAAATAACTCCTACTCCAGAAGTGGCCGGAGGGAAAGAACCCGCAGAAGCATTGCCAACGACGATTGGGGGATTTTTAGTGACAAAAAATGAGGTTTGTAAAGAGAACGACCAGCCTTTGGTTTATTTCTTCGGTTCCAGCACCTGCCCCCATTGTACCTGGGAAAAGCCGGTGATGCAAAGGGTGGCAAAAAAATTTACGGGATATATTACTTATCACGAAAATTTTGATGGTCAAGCAGATCAGGATGTACTTGAGCGGTTTAAAGATATTAATCCAGGCTACGTGCCCTTTTTGGTTTTTGGATGTAAATATGTGCGGGTAGGGAGTGGAGAGACTGCTGGCGAGGCGGAGGAAGAGAAAAATCTGACGGCTTTGATTTGTAAACTTACCAATGGTCAGCCGGAAAAAGTGTGTGTGGGAGTTAAAGATTTGCTTGAACAGATTAAGTAAGCTCTTTTCTCTTGTTGACTTCCTTGGCTTTATTATATAATTAACCTCATGAACATTTTTCAATCAATTATTTCCCAGGCGATTGTTAATGGCGTTTCGGTTGAAACGATTGTTTTGCTTTTGCTTTTACCTTTAGTGGTTAGTATCGTTGCCGCCGCCCGTCATTTTATTGGTTTTCGCGGTTTTGGAATTTTAATCCCGGCAACAATTTCCGTTGTTTTGGCCGCCACTGGAGTTGTTAATGGTATTTTAGTTTTTTTGACTATTTTGGCAGTGGCTACCTTTGCCCGGATGGTATCGCGAAAATTGAAACTTCAATATTTGCCAAGAATGGCAGTCGTTTTATGGTTTGTTTCTTTGGGTGTTTTGGCGATGATTTTTATCTTTCCTACGACCATTTCCATCTTTCCTATCTTAATTTTGATTTTATTAGCGGAAAACTTTATTGAGGTTCAAATTGAGAAATCATTCCGGGAAGCGGTTCAATTGACCTTGGAAACTTTAATTATCGCCTTGATTGGTTGGTTTATTTTGAGCTTAAAGAGCCTTCAACAATTTGTCTTAACCCGACCGGAGATTGTCGTTTTGGTTCCCTTGGTTTTTAATGTTATTTTGGGTCGGTTTACCGGTCTTCGTTTGTTTGAATATTGGCGTTTTCGCCGACTTTTAAGGAGGTAAAATAGCTAAAACCTCCTCAATTTTAGGTCTTAATGCCCGCAATCGTCTGTTTTTATCCCTAAACAAAAAATTTGGACGAAGAATTGCTGATTCAAAACTTTTAACCAAAAAAATTTTGGGCAAATATGGTTTGCCGACCCCAAAACTTTATGCTGTTTTTACCAATCCTGGGGAAGTTTTTGATTTTCCTTGGGAAACCTTACCGGATAATTTTGTTTTAAAACCGTCTTCAGGCTTTGGGGGTGAGGGAATTGTTATTGTTAAAAAGAAAGCTAAATGGGCAGGGGAATGGTATTTGATGGATGGGTCAATTATAAATATTGGCGAGCTTCGTTTGCGGTCTTTGGATATCCTGGCTGGACAATACAGTCTTCATAATTTACCTGATAAAGCTTTTGTCGAAGAACGAATTAAAATCGCCAAGATTTTTAGGAAATATGCCTTTCAGGGAACACCTGATGTTCGGGTGATTGTTTTTAATAAAGTCCCAGTAATGGCAATGTTAAGGTTGCCAACCGCCCAATCAAAAGGGAAAGCCAATCTTCATCAGGGAGCAATTGGGGTGGGAATTGATTTGGCAACTGGAATTACCACTTATGGAGTGGTTAACGGTCAATGGATTAAATATATTCCTGGAACGAAAATAAAGGTAAATGGACTAAAATTACCATTTTGGGACAATATTCTTACCCTAGCGATTAAAACCCAGGAGGTTATCCCGAAGTTGGGTTACCTCGGAGTTGACATTGTTATTGATGAAGACCGAGGACCAATGGTTTTGGAATTGAATGCCCGGCCAGGCTTGGAGATTCAAAATGCTAATTTAGCCCCTCTTAAAAAACGATTGGAGCGGGTTGAGGGGTTGGAGGTAAGGGATGCCGAACACGGAGTAAAAATCGCTAAAACTTTATTTGCCGAAAGATTTGCTGACCGGGTGATGGCCGAAGAAGGGATAAAGATTGTAAGTGTTTGGGAGATGGTCAAAATCATTTCCGCCGATAAGAAAAAAGTTGAGATAAAGGCAAAAGTTGATACCGGGGCCTGGCGAACTTCGATCGATAAAGACTTAGCCAAACAGTTGGGTTTATTAAGACCGGAAAATATTTTGTGGACTAAAGTTTACAAAAGCAGTTTTGGTAAAGAAAAAAGACCGGTAATAGAGTTAAGTTTTTATTTGGCAGGACGGAAGATTAAAACCCTTGCCGGAGTGGCAAAAAGGACTAATTTGCGGGCGCCAATGGTTATTGGTCGAAGAGATTTGGAGGGGTTTTTGGTAAAGCCTAGGGAGGGTTAGAAAAAATAAGCAAAGCTTGTTTTATAAGTAAAATAAGCAAAGCTTGTTTTACAAGTAAAATGAAAAAAATTTTGCTCCTAATTGATAAAATTGGCCGAAAAAAAGAAGTTTTAACGTTGGGACTTCAAGAATATTTAGGAGAGAAAGCCAGGGTTTACCTGGCAAGATTTTCTGATGTGGTTATGGAAGTTGATGGAAAGAACATTGAAATAAAAGTCGAAGAGAGAGATATTAGGGAGTTCTCGTTGGTCTATTTTAGGCGAGCGGGCATTAACTATTTTACTTTGACGGGAACATTGGGAGTTTGTCTGAAATATCTAGATATCCCTTTTTTTGATAGTGCTTTTGCCCAAATTGGCCCGGCCGGAAATAAACTAACTTCTCAAGTTCGTTTGGCAATTGCCGGTTTGCCAACTATTCCTTTGTTTTTTTGCTGGCGAACAAAAGTTTTGGGAAATGTCGAATACATAATTTCTAAATTTGGACTTCCCCTGATTGCTAAAAAGACTACTTCTCAACAAGGAAGGGGAGTATTTTTGGTAAAAGAAAAACAGGACTTTGAAAAAATTTTGGCGACTGATCCTGAAGGAGAATTTTTCTTTCAAAAATATTGCCCGGCTAAAAAAGAATACCGACTTTTGGTTTTAAGAGAAAAAGTGAGAGTTTGGGAGGCGAAAATCCCGACTGATCCAAAAGAATTTCGGAGCAATGTTGCTTTAGGGGCAAGGGAAGAATTTTATAATCTTGCCGACCTACCTTCCCAGATGGAAGAAGTCGCTGTTAAGGCGGCTAAAACTTTAAATATTCAAATTGCCGGGGTGGATTTATTGGAAGAAAAAGGAACCGGGAAAGTTTGGTTATTAGAGGTGAACAGGGGGCCGGGGTTTACTTATGATAAGAACGTTTCTTCGGAGATAAAAGAACTGGCCTCTTTTTTTCTTGAAGAGTTGAGAAAAGAAGATGAATAAGCAAAGCTTGTTTTTCGCTAAAGCTCAAAATAAGATAGGAATAGTTTTCTCCCGATCGTTGATAGCAACTAATCCGCTGAAACATACAGGAAAGAAATATCCGGTTTACATCAGATTTTTGGAATTTTGCCAAAGAAAAGGATGGAATGTCTTTGTTCTGACTCGAAAAACTTATTTGGGGAAAGGGGTTTTTAAAGGGGGTTGGGCTTTTGAGAAAAAGAGAAAAAATAAACTCGAATTAACCAAGGAAATCTTAAAAATGGATTTGATCTACGATAAAACAGGAGGGACAAAATTTCCACCCCCAAATGAGCCTGATTTGAGAATAGTGGATAGCCGAGAATTTAAAGTTTTTTGTTGGGATAAATGGGCAGTCTATCAGAAAATCGGGGAGTATATGCCCCAGACTTTTTGGGTTGGGAACAAGGAGAATTTAGCTAAGGTCTTATTGAAAATTAAAACCGACTGGGTAGTCTTGAAACCATACAATGGTTTGAAAGGGATTGGAATTTTTATTGGACCAAAAGAAAAAGCTAGCGGTTTTGAGTTTCTGAAGAATTATCCCAAATATATTGCTCAGGAATTTGTCGATACTAGCGGTGGAATTCCCGGGATTGTTAATGGCCTGCATGATTTGCGGGTAGTGGTCATAAATGGAAAAATAGTTTGGTCCCATGTGCGGACTCCGCCACCGGGGAGTTTTGAAGCCAATGTTGCTCGGGGAGGAAAAATAAAAGAGGTTGCTTGTTCAAAACTTCCTGATTCCATCAAAAAAATCACCAGGCGCATTGCTAATCGTTTTTATAAAGAGTTTGATAACCCGGTTTTTTCTTTGGATTTTGGGATGGAAAAGGGACCATTGATTTTTGAGATTAACGACCAGATAGGATTTCCTCTCTGGAGAATGAAAGCAAGGGATACTTTCTTAAACGAGTTAATAAAGAATTTTACCCAAAAATTAAAAAAATGCAATTCGTGAAGAAAAAAGTGGCGGTGGCGATGAGCGGTCCCGTAAAATCCCGACTTTCGTCGGGATCACGGGGTAAAAGGAGTGGAAAGGTAGCTGTAGCTATGTCCGGGGGCGTAGACTCTGGGGTAGCGGCAGCACTTTTGGTGAAAGCCGGATATAAGTGTGCTGGGTTTCATATGCATCTTTGGAGAGAAAGTTTGTCAGTTAACGAGTTAACGAGTTACGGGTTAACGAGTTTTGAGAATAAGTGCTGTTCGACCGAAAGTTTGGAGGCGGCGAGAAAGACTTGCCATAAACTGGGAATTCCTTTCTATACCATTGATTTTTCCAAGATTTTTAAAAAGAAGATAGTTGATTATTTTTTGAGTAAATATGCCGCTGGTTTAACCCCAAATCCCTGTGTAATGTGTAATAAATATATTAAATTTGGACAGTTGTTGGATTACGTTAGAAAGTTGGGTTTTGATTATTTGGCGACTGGACATTATGCAAGAATTGTGAGGGGCGCTGAGGTCGCCCACCGAAATTTTGATTCGGCTTCAGATTCTCTCGCGAAAAACCGCCCGTTATCAAATGAAAGTTTTCGGCGCTCGCAAGGTGAAGTCTCACAAAATTTGGTGGACTCGCCGCGCTCTTTTCATCTTTTAGTGGCAGCGGATAAATTCAAGGACCAATCTTATTTTCTTTATAACTTTACTCAAGAACAGCTAGCTCATGTTTTATTTCCGGTCGGTGATTACAGCAAAAAGCAGGTGAAGGTAATGGCGGAAAAATGGAATTTGCCAGTAGCCAGAAGACCGGAATCTCAAGAAATTTGTTTTTTACCGGAAACTGATTATCGACCATTCTTAAGACGGCAAATTTCCAAAAAAATCATTCCGGGCGAGGTGGTGGACACCGAAGGTCGGGTGATTGGCAGACATTATGGACTACCTCTTTATACGATAGGACAGAGACACGGATTTAAAATTGTGGATGGGAAGTATGAGGTGAGAAGTGGGATTATTCCGCCTTTTTATGTGATTGGAAAAGATGGCAAAAAAAACCGGCTGATTGTTGGTTTTGGCAAAGAGGCGGAGAGAAAAGAATTTTGGGTGAAGAATGTGAATTGGATAGATCCAAATTTTCAATTTTCAATTTTCAATTTTCAATTATTCGTTAGGATAAGACATCAGGGAGAGCTACTTAAATGTAGAATTAAAAATGTAAAATTAAAAATGACAAAGGTGGTTTTAGATGAGCCGGAAAGAGGGATTGCCTCTGGTCAGGCAGCGGTGTTTTATAAGAAATGTAAAATTAAAAATTTAAAATTAAAAATTGACGATTATGAGGTTCTTGGAGGGGGAATAATCGCTATTGACAAGAACTAAAAGTTTTGTTATTATGTTTCTAGCTATGACTTAAGAAGTTTCGCCAAGATTAGTGCCCGCCTTGACTAGCCGTCAGGCGAGGCAGGGGAAATTTTAGCCCCGCTTGGCGGGGCTTTTTGATGCACATTTGAAAATTTATAAATAACGCATCAATCCGCCGAAAATCGCAGCACGAGGCGTATACGAATAGTATCTGAAGCCGAGTGCTAAGATTAGGCGGATGGTCTTAGCACCTTGACCCGCCTTCTCCGCCAACTGGCGGATTCGGCGAGGTCTGCGTCGCCCCGCACTTTTAGCGGGGGACATTCTGCACTTGAGAAAGTGCGGGGCTCCTTGACAATCAGAGTGTGGTAGGAAACCGACGAAGTCGGTCTAAAAAATTGACTTCGTCAATTTGAGAGTTTGATCCTGGCTCAGGATGAACGCTGGCGGCGTGCCTTAAGCATGCAAATGGAACGGACTTGTGCTTCGCACAAGAGTTTCGATTTTCGATTTTCCATTTTCCAGTTAATTTTCAAATTAATTAATTGATTAATTTATTGGAAATTGGCAATTAGAAATTGGAAATTCTCGCGCGGAGCGCGAGTTAGTCGTGGACGGGTGAGTAACACGTAGGAATCTACCCTTTGGTTGAGGATAGCTCCGCGAAAGCGGGGGTAATCCTTGATAAGTTCGCGAGAAGAAAGCGAGTAACTTCGCGCCGAAGGATGAGCCTGCGTCCTATCAGCTAGTTGGTAGGGTAATGGCCTACCAAGGCTATGACGGGTAGGGGCGCTGAGAGGCTGGACCCCCACAATAGCACTGAGACACGGGCTATACACCTACGGGTGGCAGCAACTGGGAATCATGCGCAATGGGCGAAAGCCTGACGCTGCGACGCCGCGTGCGGGATGAAGGTCTTCGGATCGTAAACCGCTTAATTTCGAGCAATCGCGAGGAAGGATTAAGCACCTGCAAACTACGTGCCAGAAGCATCGGTAAGGCGTAGGGTGCGAGCGTTATCCGGATTTATTGGGCGTAAAGAGTTTCGTAAGCGTCCTGTTAAGTTTTTGGTAAAATCCTCCCGCTCAACGGGAGACATGCCAAAAAAACTGGTGGGATTGAGTGACGTCGGGGATGCTGGAATTCTGCATGTAGGAGTGAAATCCATTGATATGCAGAAGAACACCAAGGGCGAAGGCAGGCATCTAGGCGTTTACCGACGCTGATGAACGAAAGCTAGGGGAGCGAAAGGGATTAGAGACCCCTGTAGTCCTAGCCGTAAATAATGTCCGCTAGCCACGTTCAGTTTACATGAGCGCGGCGCAAGCTAACGCGTTAAGCGGATCGCCTGGGGAGTACGGCCGCAAGGTTGAAACTCAAAGGAATTGACGGGGACCTGCACAACCAGTGGAGCATGTGGTTTAATTCGACACGAAGCGTAGAACCTTACCTGGGCTTGACATCCCGAAGTTCTATTTCGCCGAAAGGCGGAAAATCCGCAAGGAGATCGGGACAGCTGCTGCATGGCTGTCGTCAGCTCGTGCCGTGAGGTGTTCCCTTAAGTGGGATAACGAGCGCAACCCCCATTCTATGTTAAATATTCATAGGAAACTGCCCCGCCTTTGGCGGGGAGGAAGGAGGGGATGACGTCAAGTCAGCACGGTGCTTATGTCCAGGGCTACACACATCCTACAATGGCGAAAAACAACGGGTTGCAACCCGGCAACGGTGAGCTAATCCCTGAAATTTCGCCTCAGTTCGGATTGTCGGCTGAAACCTGCCGGCATGAAGTTGGAATTGGTAGTAATCGTGGGTCAGCAGACCGCGGTGAATACGTTCTCAGGTCTTGTACAATTTAAATTGCGCCTTCCGGTTCAGATTTCCAGTCCCGACGTAACCTCGGGACTAGGTAAAGGTAAATTACCTAAAGCGAAATGGCATCCTCCAAGGGTAACCAAGGAGAGAGAAGGGCTAAAGTAGCAGTTTTCAGCTTGAAACTTAAACGGTCACGTATAAGTGGCGACCCTGCGTACAGAAGGGGAAACCATTTACCAAAAATTAAACTTTACGTGGTATGTGGGTTCAAGATGAAAGCAAATGGAAATTTGAGCTACGAAGGGAGATCCTAACTACCCTCATTTTTTAGGTGTTGACTAACACTGAAAAGATGAGTAAAATAATGGGTGACTGTTATTTGATGGTAATTTGGAAGTCTGCAGAGTGCGTAGTATCCCGACTTTAGGTCGAGGAGAAGGCACAAAGCCTACCGAAAAATGGTCGAAAAACTAAAGCCTTGGTATATTGTTGGTTTTGTAGAGGGGGAAGGTTGCTTTGCGATCACAATCTCGAGACATAAAACAAAACGTTTGAGAAAAGATGGACGCTTAATTTTTGAAATAGAACTTAGAGGTGATGATCGCCAGATTCTGGAAAGATTAAAATATACTTGGGGTTGTGGTTTGCTTTTTAATCTGAAATATCCTCGTTATGGTTGGAAACCACATATCAAATATGCGGTTAAAAGCCATCGAGATATCTTTCGAATAGTTATTCCCTTTTTCAAAAAATATCCCCTTCAAGGGAAAAAGAGAAAAGATTTTGAAGATTTTTGCAAAGCAGCGGAGCTGATTAAGGAAAAGAGACATTTAACGAAGGAGGGAATTGAGGAATTAGGAAAAATTAGAGAGTTTATGAATGAAAGACGACCATTTGGAGGTTAGGTAGGTTCGCCAGGGTGCGGGAAAACCGCGCGCCCGGTGACAGAAGAACCATTGATGGTGACATCATTGAGTATCTACGAACACCGCCCGTCAGATGAGCAAAGTCGGCAATGGCCGAAGCCCCGCATTTTGCGGGATCAAGCCAAGGTCGGCGATGAGCATCAAGTCGTAACAAGGTATCCGTTCTGGAAGGAGCGGATAGATCACCTCCTTTCTGGAGAAGATACGGATTCACGCTGATTCGCCAAGCGGATTAGCGCTGATGAAACACACCCGAGATTTTGTCAATTTTGCTCGTTTACCCCGTAAAACGGGGTGATTAAAATTGATAGTTCCTACCACACTTTGAAGGTCAAGGACAAAAAAACCGCGATTTTACGCGGTTTTTTTGATGAAAGCCAGTGTTTTGATTTTCCCGTTGTTTTGGGAATTTCGCACACTGGCGTGTTGCGAGAGTAATGATGGGAGGGAGTGGGAAAGAAAAATGTAAATGATGTAAATAAAGTGGACAAGACCAGGGGTATCTTATCTCCCACTCCCAATCCGCAGACCGCTAGTCTACCAAGTTGGTTGGTCTAGACCTAGTCCAACCCGCCGGTGACATAGAGGCCGTTGAAGACGCCGGGTGCCTGATTATGGAACGGAGCCCAGATCTTCTGGTAGCCGTCATAGACACGGCCGATATGGAAGTCGGCCTTACCGATTATGTCTCTTCCATCCGGACACCAGGCTTTAATCTCGTAGACGACTCCACCATTCAGTTCAAGAGTGGCAGGGACGTACTTCCATCCTCCAGGGATGTATGGGTCTTCCTGGAGATAGGCGGCGCTTTCGGTCGAATATCCACCAAGTCGGCCATTGGCCCAGTCACCATAGGCGGTGGCTTTCACTCTACAACCTGGGTCGAGCATGACGTCCAGCCGCATGTGGGGAAAGTTCCTGTAGACGGCCAAGAAGTAGAGCCAAGCTTCGTCCCAGTCAAAGTCGAAACCATAGGCCTCGCAGTACTTGTAGAACCACCAGGTCCAGTAATCGCCGTAGGAAAAGGCGGCGGCGATACTGTCGGCGTAGGCGTAGATCGCCCATTCACCTTCCTCGGTTACCATCACCCCGAAGTTAAAGACGACTGTCTCTGGGAACTCAGCATAGGCATTAGCCTCAGCATAGGGTAACCAACCCCAGTCCCAGTCGTAGTCCCAATCGTAGTCTCCCTCAAGGGAGAACTGGGAGGCGATGATGTTGCCGGAGGGGTCATAAACTGCACCATAGGCCAAGCCGTCAGCGTATGCGCCAGCATAGGCTTCGGTGTAGCCGATTAGCCCTTTGGCATAGGCTTCTGCCCAGGCGAAGGAATTGAAGTCGATGGTGACGGTGAAGTTAGCGACGTCACCAACGTAGACCTTTCCCGGGCCGTCGATCGTAATATCGACGTTGGCTACTGCCACGGCGTCGGCATCACACTTGCCACCGATGCAATCACCTCCATCAGCGAAGGCCGGCCCTACGAGGGTGAAAGCCATAGCCAATACCAACACAAGGGAAATTACACGCCACTTCACTTTTTCTCCTCCTTTTGGAGTAAGATGGCATAATTGCCCAATCAGCCAACATATATTCAATCGCCAAAGCCTTGCTGTTGCCTAAGGCGACCCACCTGGAGCAAGTCTTGGCGCTTAACACCATTCTCTCGCTTGTTAAAGTGCTAGAACCAAACTTTTGGTAGGCAAACTACCAAATTTAGTTTTTAGCAACGAAATTATATATGATTTATCAAGGCTTGTCAAATTATAGGATATTTATTCTGTGTGAATACCGTTCTTGAGAAACCTTGATTACTTTTTCCCGGTTTTGGTTAACTGATTTAGGTAAAGGGAGGGTGTAGGCAAAAAAGGGACGGGAAGTAAGATTATCAATTGCCAATTTAATAATGACCTGAAAATTGGAAAGACCAACCAAATTTTTTTGGGTAAAAATTTCCCCGAATTCTTTTTCCAAAATAAAAGCATCTTCAGCTCCAAGCAAAAAGGCAATTAAAGTTCCGGCATTACCCAAAATGGCTTTTTGCACCGGTTCGGCGATTTGGGCCATATATTGATTGGCTAAGCATAAATTCAGTCGATATTTTCGCGCTTCAGAAAGAATTTTTATAAAAGAATCAGTGGCAAAATTTTGAAACTCGTCAACATATAAGTAAAAATCCCTTCTTTGTTCTTCAGGAACATTGACCCGATTCATGGCTGCCAGTTGGAGTTTGGTAATAATCATTGCTCCCAAAAGGGCGGAGTTGTCTTCTCCTAACCTTCCCTGGGAAAGATTGACAATTAAAATTTTTCCTTCATTCATAATTTGTTCCAAATCAATGGTGGAGTGAGGTTGACCAATAATTCCCCTGATTAAAGGTGAAGAAACAAATTGACCGACTTTATTCAAAATTGGGTTAATCGCTTCCTCTCGGAGTCTATCCGGCATCTTTTCAAATTCCTTGGTCCAGAAGTCTTGCAAAACCTGGTCGGTTAATTTCTCCACCACCCCCATCCGATAATTCTTATGAGTTAAAATTCTGACGACATCAACTAAAGTAGCATTTGGCACTTGGGTCAGGGTCAAAAGAGTGTTGCGCAAAATATACTCCAGACGTGGACCCCAAGAATAAGAATAAAGTTTATAAAAAATTGAAACAATACCTGAAGCAACTAACTCTGCTTGAGCCGGGTTGGTTACCTCCAAAATATTGATTGAGAAGGGATGCTCTTTATCAGCCGGATTTAAATAGCAAACATCATTAATCCGATAGGAGGGAATATAATCTAAAAGAATTTCTGACAAATCGCCATGGGGGTCAATAATTGCTAGTCCATGACGTTTTTTCAAATCATCAATAGCCATGTTGGCAATCAAAGTCGATTTACCCGTCCCTGTTTTTCCGATTAAATAAATATGACGCCGACGATCCGGTTGTTTTATCCCGAAGGTCGTTAATCGGTTTCTGAATTCTGTGCGTCCAAAGAAATTAATTTCTCCCTTTTGTTCTTCAGTTAAATTAGTCGCCACTGGCAGATTTTCCGGAGCTTCACTTAAAACCGACCTACCCCAGGCGATATTGGGGATTTTGGTAGTAACTCCTGGCAGATGAAATAAAGTCGCCAATTCAGAAACACTAAAAATTTGGAAGCGGGGAGTAAAACCAGGTTGATGAGTTAAAATTGCTTGTTTTAGTTTGCCTTTGGCAAACAAGTTTGGTTTCTGGAAAACTAAAGCCTGGCCATCACCTCGGGTAAAGGCGGCAAGCCCGCCGATTAGGGCTTTAAGAAGGGATTCGGATGAGGCAGTAACCCTAATTCCGACTTTCAAACCTTCTTCTTCAATTTTTTGTTTGATGAGATTTTCTCCGGGCAATGGCTGGCGTTCGGTTTCACTGATTTTAATTCCCTTGGTGATTGCTTTTTGAACCCCTCTCTGCCAGCCACCGGGAGTTTTTTGGAAAATAAACTGGATTAAAAGTTTATCATCCTCGGTGGCTTTTGACATTATTGCCAAAATTGAGTTTAAAGGATCAATATCAGTAAAGTCTTTGTAGGTTTTTAAAGGATAATAGAAGGAACTTCCTTGAACCATTTGGCCAAAGTGAAGTCTGGTAGCCTGCCAACTTTCCAAATAATCAGGTAACCTGTTTAAAATTGCCAAGGGATAAGCAGCCAAAATTTGACTTTCAAAATAAGGCAAAAAAGATTCGCTCAAAACCGCATAAAAACGGATTTGCTGTTGAAAACAAGCGATTTCTAAAATTAAAGACTGGGATTGGCGACCCAGTATTCGGTCAAGGATTGATTGAGGAGAAAGGATTTTGGTAAAGCCAGAAAATAAAACCGCCGCTGATTCCGGAGTATACTCGTTTTCTCGGGGAATTTTAATTTCCAAAAAAACTTTTTGGTCGGGCATTTCAGTTAAATTATAAGCAGAGCTTGTTACTTCGTAATAAGCAAAGCTTGTAATTCGCTGTGCTCATTATAGCATAGAAACCTTCTTTTGTTTATGATAAAATGAGTTTAGTAGTTTACTCTGAGGAGAGAAACGACGAAGAGGGCCGTTAGCTCAGCTGGTTTACCCGACTAACTTTCGCGCTTTAATTTAAAATGGCCTGATTCAAGTAAATAAAACTTATTATTTTAAGGAGGCCTCCTTAATTATTGGGCAAAAGTTTGACGGGTGAAGAGCGCTTACTTTATTTAAATTCTTTGTGGGAGCAAGATGGGTGAGAGCAATGTATTTTGTCTACATCTTACAGAGTTTAAGAGATAAAAAGTTATACGTTGGATATACCGATAATGTAAAAAGAAGAATTGAAGAACACAATAAAGGAAGGGTTTCGATAACAAAGAATAGGAGACCATTTAAGTTAATCTATGTGGAAGGATATTTAAATCAACAGGACGCAACGACAAGAGAAAAATTCTTTAAGACGGGCTGGGGGAGAACATATTTAAAGAAAGTTTTAAAAAATTACTTGGGCTCGTAGCTCAGTTGGTTAGAGCGCGTCTCTGATAGCGGACAAATCAAGAAGCGCACGTAGTTCACCGGTTAGAACGCTTACCTGATAGCGAACATTTATGTTCGATATATCAGATGCAATTTGGATACAGACGGGCACATAGCTCAGTTGGAAGAGCGCGTCTCTGATAAAGACGAGGTCCATGGTTCGAGTCCATGTGTGCCCACCAACAAATTGTATCTGTTATAAGTAAGAGGTGCGTGGTTCGATTCCACGGCTGCCCACAGAAAGCCCAAAATTGTACGGGGAGGTCCTAGGTTCGAATCCTAGACGGCCCACTTGACCCACCTAATCTTAGCACTCGGCTTTTCAGTATTATTCATACACACCTCGTGCTGCGATTTTTGGCGGGTCTACGCCCTGAACCGAACTTCGTTCTGGTTCAAGGGCTTGACATATATTTATAAGACTGTTATAATCTTTTTGTAATCGGAGATTCAGCCGAAGAAATTATGAGAAGTCAGATTTTAAGTTTAACTTTAACCAGGCAGTTTTTGCGTGGGACGTAGTTTGACTTTTCAAGTACCTTAAAAAGGCTGGCTCCGCCAGCTTTTTTGGTTTTTGGCTTGCCCCGCAGCGAGACTTCGACGGTGAGCTCAGTCGAACCGCGGAGCGAGTCTTGCGGGGGCCGATAGTTCAGTTGGAAGAACGCCTGTTTTGCATACAGGAGGTCAGCGGTTCGAACCCGCTTCGGTCCACAACATTCAGTTTACATGAATGTGGCTCTTTGAAAAGTGAATAGAAACTATTTTTAAATAAAGCAGACAATGGATGCCTTGGCTGTTTGGACCGATGAAGGACGTCGCCGCCAGCGAAATCGTCGGGGAGGTGACAAGCAACCCTTGATCCGACGGTGTCCGAATGGGGTAACCCACTCTTTTGAGTACTTCGCGCATAGCGCGAGGAGGGAACCATCTGAACTGAAACATCTCAGTAAGGTGAGGAAAAGAAAACAACTAGCCTCGCTTAGATGCGAGTCTAAGCGGGTCGTCATTCCCCCAGTAGCGGTGAGCGAAAAGGGAAGAGCCTAAACCTTGTCCGTAGGACAAGAGTTTCCAGTTACGATTTTCCAGTTTCCATTTATTTTCGAGTCGATAAATTTGAAATTTATAAATTGATTGGAAATTGGAAATTTGTTAATTGGAAATTCTCGCCCTGCGGGCGAGGGGTTGTAGGACGCCAATGTGGGATTACGGATGATAGTTGAATGGTATGGAATTGCCGACCAAAGAAAGTGAAAGTCTTGTAAACGAAATCTGAAGTAACCCTAGGCTGTTCCTAAGTACCATATGACACGTATAATCTTGTGGGAATCTACCAAGACCACTTGGTAAGGCTAAATATCCAAACAGACCGATAGTGAACTAGTACCGCGAGGGAAAGGTGAAAAGTCCCCATGAAAGGGAGTGAAATAGAACCTGAAATTGTCTGCTAACAAACAGACAGAGCTTGTGCGTAGCACAAGAGTTTCCAGTTACGATTTTCCAGTTTCCATTTATTTTCGAGTTGATAAATTTGAAATTTATAAATTAATTGGAAATTGGAGATAAGCGGAGCTTGTTGCTTCGCAATTGGAAATTGGAAATTCTCGCGCTGCGCGCGAGTAATGTCGTGCCTATTGAAGAATGAACCGGCGAGTTTTCGTTGAGGTGCTAGTCTAACCCAGCTTAGCTGGGGTAGGCGCAGGGAAACCAAGTCTTAAAATGGCGTTTAGCACCAAGCGGAAGACCCGAAACCGGGCGAGCTAACCATGGCCAGGATGAATCCGCCTTAATCGGCGAGAGGAAGTCCGCACCCGTTGCTGGTACAAGAGCATGGGATGAGCTGTGGTTAGAGGTAATATGCCTAACGA
>Ga0210028_1001954_pt1 | contig 16925 bp, 14 predicted proteins | sample CryGeymeta201513_FD_185468 | JGI IMG/M metagenome (GOLD analysis project Ga0210028, IMG submission 185468) | Groundwater microbial communities from Crystal Geyser aquifers in Utah, USA - Crystal Geyser metaG 2015-13 (SPAdes) (version 2) | ecosystem: Environmental > Aquatic > Deep subsurface >...
AGCAGAAATCGCGCGTCCGCCACAGCGCCGCCTTGAATCCGACACGCGCACCGGGTGGTATGGTGCGATTGGCCAGTGCATGATTGCCAATGCTGGATTGGACGTGACGATGACCCTCAAGACGCAATGCAATATCCGCCCGGTCAGGGCATCCGACTTTGATCAGTGGCACGCTCTCTGGCATGACTACCTCGAATTCTACCACACCACCTTGCCCGAGGCGGTTTACCAATCCACCTTCGACCGCCTGCTGGCGGGGGATGCGGGAATTCACGGGCTGATGGCAGAGCGCGGCGATCAGGCGGTCGGACTGGTGCATTACATCTTTCATCCGACCTGCTGGAAGGTGGAGCCGCTGTGCTATCTGCAAGACCTGTTCACCGTGCCGCAGGCGCGCGGCCAAGGGGTTGCGCGGGCGCTGATCGAGGCCGTTTATGCCGCCGCCGATGCCGCCGGCGCACCGACCGTCTATTGGCTGACGGCGGAAAACAATTACCCTGGGCGGATGCTCTATGATCGGGTCGGCAGCCGCAGCCCCTTCATCAAATACACCCGGCCGGTCTGACATGCGCACCTTGAAACTGCTGGTGCTGTGCACCCTGACCGCCTGCGCCCCGACGGTCGGCCCCGAGGTGACGATGCGCGCAGTCTCGCCCGCGACCGTGCCGGATTTGCCGGCGATGAAAACCTTTGGCCCCGCGCGCGCGCCGCACGCGGGCCGGGCCAATGCCGAGATCGCGCAGGACTTCCTTGATCTTGAATTCCGCATGGAAAGCGGGCGCGCGCTGCCGGTGTTCTCGCGCTTCGATCGCCCCATCACCGTCGCCCTGCGCGGCGCGGTGCCCGCCACCGCCCCGGCCGACCTTGCCGCGCTGATCGGGCGTTTGCGGGCCGAAGCCGGGATTGATCTGCGCGCGACCCCCGGGGCTGCCGCCATCACCTTCGAGTTCCTGCCCCGCGACGCGATCCGCGCAACCTTTGCCAATGTCGCCTGTTTCGTGGTGCCAGGAGTGTCAAGCTGGGCCAGCTATCGCGCCGCGCAGGGCTTGGCCAGGCTGGATTGGGCCACCGTCACGGCGCGTGACACGGTGGCGATCTTTCTGCCCTCGGATACCAGCCCGCAAGAGGTGCGCGACTGCCTGCACGAAGAGCTGGCGCAGGCGATGGGGCCGCTCAACGATCTCTACAGCCTGTCGGATTCGGTGTTCAACGATGACAACTTCCACACCGTCCTGACCGGCTTCGACATGCTGATCCTGCGCCTGCACTACGCGCCCGAACTGCACAGCGGCATGACCCGCGCAGAAGTGGCAGCCCTGCTGCCAGCGCTGTTGGCGCGGATCAACCCGGCGGGCCAGCACCCCGGCTACAAGCCCGCCGATACCACCCCGCGCGGCTGGATCAGCGCGATCGAAACCGCACTGGGGGCCAAGGCTCCGGTGATGGTGCGGCGCGCCGCTGCGACCCAGGCGCTGGCGCTGGCGCGCAGTCAGGGCTGGCACGACAGCCGCCTCGCCTTCAGTCTGTTCGCCCTTGGCCGGTTAGGCATTGCCACCGATCCGGCCGCCGCCGTGGCCGCCTTCACCGAGGCCGCGCGGCTTTACCGCAGCCTGCCCGAAGGCCAGATCCATGCCGCCCATGTCGATATGCAACTGGCCGCCCTTGCCCTTTCCAGCGGCGATGCGACGCGAGCGCTGGCACTGGCGGATCAGGCGATCCCGGTGGTGAGGACGGCGCAGAACGCCGCCCTGCTGGCAACTTTGCTGATGGTCAAGGCTGAGGCCCTGACCGCCCTGGGGCGCGACTCCGAGGCGGCGCAAGCGCGGCTCGACAGTCTGGGCTGGGCGCGCTATGGTTTCGGGCCGGATGCAGCGGTGCGGGCGCGGATGTCGGAAATCACCGCGCTGCGGCCAGGCGGTCAGCCGGGCTGAGCGGCGGGTCACGGCTGGCTTGCCGGGCAGACCCGGCGCGAGCGGCGCAATGCGGTCAGGGTGCTGCCGTTTCCCGATGTCGGTGGCGCGATGGCGCCTTGCGTGCGGGTGACGCAGGCGAAAAAGTTATCGGCCCGAACCTTCACGCGGCCGGGGCTTGATGCCATATCCCTGACATGCTGAAATTCGCCCCCCTTGTGCTGGCCATTCTTTACGCGCTGGCGATGTATCGCTTTTCGGTCTGGCGCACCCTCAAGGCGCTGGACCGTCAGTCGCATCCCCTGACCGAGCCCGCCATCACCCGCCTTGCCGACCGGATGGCGGTGGCGCTCGATCTGGCGCGCATCGAGGTGCAGGTTTACGAGGTTGACCCGGTGAACGGCCTTGCCGCCCCCGATGGCCGCATCTTTCTGACCCGTGGCTTTGTGCAAAAATACCGCGCCGGTCAGGTGACAGCGGAAGAAATCGCTTCGGTCATCGCGCATGAGCTGGGGCACGTGGCGCTAGGCCATAGTCGGCGGCGGATGATTGATTTCACCGGGCAGAACGCGGTTGTCATGCTGCTGTCGGCGCTCTTGAACCGCTTTTTGCCCGGCATCGGGGTGTGGATCGCCAACGCGCTGACCACCGCCCTTGCCGCCCGGCTGTCGCGGCGCGACGAGAACGAGGCCGACGCCTATGCCAGCGCGCTGCTGGTCAAGGCCGGGATCGGAACCGCGCCGCAAAAATCGCTGTTGGCCAAGCTCGACGCCCTGACCGGTGCCCACGGTGCCGCGACCCCCGCCTGGCTGGCAAGCCACCCCAAAACCGCCGAACGCATCAAAGCCATCGAAGCGCGCGAAGTCGCCTGGGATCAGCCAACCTGAACCGCTTTTGCCAGCCGGTTCAGCCGGGCGCGGCGCAACAGGCCGGGCAAGCCTTGCGGCTGGCCCGCCAGCGCTTCGGCCTTGGCCCGCACCGCTTCCAGCACCTGCGCCATCGCCGCCGGTTGGCCCGACCACAGCGCCCACAAAAAGCCGTCGGGGTCGCGCCGCGCCAGCCCCTCGGCGGCCAGCACATGGCGCGGAAAGTCGGCGGCGTTGTAGGTCAGGATCATGTCGGCGCTGCCCGCAATCGCCACCGCCAGAACATGGGTGTCGTTGTCATCGGGCAATTGCAGCCGCCGCTCGATGCCCGGCGCGGGGGCGAGGCTGGCGCGGGGAAAGGCGGCACGGGTCAGCGCCACCTCGGTGCGGGCCTGCGCTTCGGCTGCGGGGCCGAGCTTGGCCGTGGCGCGCGCCCATTCCTCAAGAATGCGCGCGGACCACAGCGGGGTGTAAAGCCCGGCGCTGGCCGCCCCCAGCAAAATCTCGCGCAGGATCGGCGGGTACAGCACGCAGGCGTCGAGAACGACCCTCATCCATCCAGCCGGAAGAACAGCGCTTTCAGATAGCCCGATTCCGCCAGTTGCGGCAGCAAAGGGTGGTCCGGCCCGGCAAAGCCGGTATGCAGCAGTTGCGCCCGCCGCCCGCCGCGCCCGATGCCGCGACCGCAGGCATTGCGAAAGGCGGTCAGATCAGCCGCGTGCGAACAAGAACAAAGCACCAGATAGCCGCCGGGGGTGACCAGCGGTGCCGCCAGCCGCGCCAGCCGTTCATAAGCCCGCAAGCCGGCCTCGAGCGCCGGTTTGGCGGGCGCAAAGGCCGGCGGGTCGCAGATCACCAGATCAAATGTCGCGCCTTCCAGCGCCAGCGCCTCGAGCACCGCAAAGGCATCGCCCTGCCTGGTGGTAAAGCGGTCTGCCACCCCACCGGCGGCAGCCCCCTGCTCGGCCAAAGCCAGCGCCGGGGCTGATCCATCGACCGCCAGCACCGATTGCGCCCCGCCCGCCAGCGCCGCCAGCCCGAAACCGCCGACATGGGTAAACATGTCCAGCACCCGCGCGCCGCGCGCCAGCGCCTTGGCGAATGCGTGGTTCGGGCGCTGATCAAGGAATATCCCGGTCTTCTGCCCGCCCAGCACATCGGCCAGATAGGTGGCCCCGTTCATCGGAACCAGGATCGGCCCCGCCACCGCGCCGCGCAGCACCAGGGTTTCCTCGACCAGCCCTTCCAGCCCGCGCGCCCGCCCGGTGCCGTTCTTCACCACATTGGCGACCCCGGTCACCGCCACCAGTGCCGCCACCAGCGGTTCCAGATGCACCTCGGCCCAGGCGGCATTGGGCTGGATCACCGCCGTATCGCCAAAGCGGTCGATCACCACGCCGGGCAGGCCGTCGGCCTCGGCATGGATCAGCCGGTAAAAGGGGGTCTCAAAAAGCCGTTCCCGCAACGCCAGCGCGCGGGCAATGCGGGCGGCAAACCAAGCCTCGTCGATTACCGCCAACGGGTCACGGTCCAGCACCCGCGCGATGATTTTTGAGACGTTGTTCACCGTCACCAGTGCCAGCGGGCGGCGGTCGGCGTCTTCCAGCACCGCCAGCGCACCGGGCGCCAGCGCCTGGGTGCGCCGGTCGGTCACCAACTCGTCGGCGTAAACCCAAGGGAAGCCGTGCCTGATGGCGCGGGCCTCAGCCTTGGGTTTCAACCGGACAACGGGCAGTTCGGGGCGGGGCATATGCGAAGAGGAGGGCGTCATGCCCCCCTCCTAGCCTATTCGTGCGCGGCCAGAAAGAGCCTGGCTAGCCGGCCACCGCCAGCGGCGACAGGATCAGATCGTTGTTCAGACGCGAGGTCGGCACCGCATCCGGCATCGACAGCAATACCGGCGCAACCAGTTCTTGGGTAGCAACCTGGCGCAGATGCTCGACAATCACCACCCGTTGGGTGTGCCCGGCCTGATCCTCGGCAATCGCCCGCGCTCCGCCAGATGCCGGAATGTCGGCCGAGACCCGGCGCGGGCCGTCGATCACCAGCCCGGTTTCGGCATCACGCACCGTCAGATAGAACTTCAGCGAATGGGTGCCGCCCACGGTGTAGCGGGTTTTCTGGGTCAGCGCGTGAAACCGCGCCACCTCGACTTCGACGATCACCTTGCGCCCGGCGTCCATGCCGATCGTGCCCTGGCCAAAGGCCTCGGCAAAGATCGACTGGATCTGGCTGTAGCGATCTCCGATCGGGTCGCCGCGCCACACGATATCGGCAATCGGATAAAACACGTTGGCCTCGGATACCCGCAGCGATCGCGGCACATCAACCCGGATCTCGGCGACATCGTATTGTGGCACCTGCGCCACCAGCGGAACCTGATCCTGGGTGGCCACCGACAGATCAAGACCGTTGGTCAGACTGTTGCGCGAAGCCGGTTCCATCGAGGCACAAGCCCCAAGCCCCAGCATCAGCCCCATGGCTGCGATCAAGCGAAATCCGTTCATCATCTTATCCTCCGGGGATTCTCCCCATTCTTGACAGGATCTTGATGCGCGGCAAATATGGCTGAAATGAGAAAACCCCGGAGCATTTCCGGGGCTTTCATATCCGTATCAGGCAGGCGGGTCGCGGCTTGCGCCGCCCTCAGAGCCCGTGCGCCGGAACTTGCGTGCCGTGATGGCGGCCAAATCGGGCCTTGATCCAGCGCCCCATGGCCACCAGGCCGTCATGCAGCGCCTCGGCCCGCAGACGGTGCGCCTCGGCCACGGCGGCGGCAACATCAATCCGCCCGTCGGGCAGCACGAAATTCATTTGAACAACCGATCCCATGACCGTGATCCTTTCGCTGATCTTGTTGGCTGCGGCTTATTTAGGATGCCCCGACCGCATCCACCAGCAATGCAATGCGCAGTCCCGCCATGCGCGGAATGCATGATTGAATGACCCATGTGCTGGACGCCGCCGGCCGCCCGGTCCACAATGGCATGCGTCGATCCCGGCCCAGTTGTTGCCGCTGGTTGTTAGCGCTAACAACACCTGCTAGAATACGCCCGAACTAACCCCTGGAGTCGCCCAATGACCCTCAACCGCACCATCGCCCGGGTGACCGACCGCATCCGCGCCCGCTCGCAAGACCGCCGCGGAGCCTATCTCGAAAGGCTGGCGCAGGCGGCAAGTGCGGGCCCGGCGCGCGGCCATCTGGCCTGCGGCAATCAGGCCCACGCTTATGCCGCGATGGGGCCGGACAAGGCCACCCTGGCCGCCGCCCGCGCCCCCAACATCGCCATTGTCACCGCCTACAACGACATGCTGTCGGCGCATCAGCCCTATGAGGCCTACCCCGAGTTGATCCGCGCCGCCGCCCGCCGCGCCGGGGCCACCGCGCAGGTCGCAGGCGGGGTGCCCGCGATGTGCGACGGGGTGACGCAAGGCCAGGCCGGGATGGAGGTCTCGCTGTTCTCGCGCGACGTGATCGCCATGGCCGCCGCCATCGCGCTGTCGCACAACACCTTCGACGCGGCCCTGTTCCTTGGCGTTTGCGACAAGATCGTGCCCGGCCTGATCATCGCCGCCGCCAGCTTTGGCCACCTGCCGGCGGTGTTCGTGCCCGCCGGGCCGATGACCTCGGGCTTGCCCAACGACGAGAAAGCCAAGGTCCGCAACGCCTTTGCCACTGGCGAAGTCGGGCGCGAGGCGCTGATGGCGGCAGAAATGGCCAGCTACCACGGCCCCGGCACCTGCACCTTCTACGGCACCGCGAACACCAACCAGATGCTGATGGAATTCATGGGGATGCACCTGCCCGGTGCCAGCTTTGTCAACCCCGGCACACCGCTGCGCGCCGCCCTGACCGACGCCGCCGTCGCGCGCGCCGCCGCCATCACAGCACTTGGCAACGATTTCCGCCCGGTCGGCGAGCTGCTGGACGAACGCGCCTTTGTCAACGGTCTGGTCGGGCTGATGGCCACCGGGGGCTCGACCAACCTGGTGCTGCACCTGCCCGCCATGGCGCGGGCAGCAGGCATCGTGCTTGATCTGCACGACTTTGCCGAGATCTCGGAGGTGGTGCCGCTGCTGGCCAAGGTCTATCCCAACGGCATGGCCGACGTGAACGCCTTCCATGCCGCAGGCGGGGTGGGCTACATGATCGGCGAGTTGCTCGACGCCGGGCTGCTGCATCCCGATGCCCGCACCGTGGCGGGCGACGGGTTGGCGCTCTACCGCCAGGAACCCAAGCTGCGCGACGGTCGCCTGAGCTGGGAGGCGGGGGCGGGCCGCAGCCTCAACGACCGCATCCTGCGCCCCGTAGCCACGCCGTTCCAGCCCTCGGGCGGGTTGAAGCAGCTTTCCGGCAACCTTGGCCGCGGCGTGATCAAGGTCTCGTCGGTCGCCCCCGACCGCCATGTGATCGAGGCCCCGGCGCGCATCTTTCACGATCAGGACGACGTGAAACGCGCCTTCAAGGCGGGCGAGTTCACCGGCGACGTGGTGGTGGTGGTGCGGTTTCAGGGGCCGCAGGCCAATGGCATGCCGGAACTGCACGCGCTGACCCCGACCCTGTCGGTGTTGCAGGACCGCGGCCTGCGGGTGGCACTGGTGACCGACGGGCGGATGTCGGGGGCCTCGGGCAAGGTGCCCGCCGCGATCCACGTCTCGCCCGAGGCCGCCTGCGGTGGACCACTGGCGCGGCTGCGCGATGGTGATATCATCCGGCTGGACGCCAACGCCGGAACCCTGACGGTTCTGGCGGCGGATTTCGACGCCCGCCCTGCGGTGGTGGCCGACCTCGCGGCCAACCGGGTGGGCAACGGGCGCGAATTGTTCGAGGCCTTCCGCCGCAATGTCGGCCCGGCCACCGATGGTGCGGGCGTGGTGATCTGACCTCGGGTCAGCAAGAACTTTTTGCCTTCGGCGAGGATATTTTAACCAGCGAGAAAGGTATTTCGGATGAGAGTGCTGATGCGGTACAGGCGGGGACGCCGATGACCGCCCAGTGAGAAAGCGCTCTGTCTCCCCCGTGCAAACGGCCCGAGGCAGGGCGCAGCTCTCGTCCCGATAACTCCTTCCCATTTCTTGCTGGCCCAAATATCCCCGCCGGAGGCGACCTGCCTGGCCACATTCCCCGCCTTTGGTGAAAGGATCGACCCATGACCCCTGCTGAACAATCTCGCCGCGCCGCAGAAATCTGTCGGCTTGCCCCGGTGGTGCCGGTGCTGGTGATCGACGAGTTGGCTCATGCCGACCCGCTGGCCCGTGCGCTGGTGGCGGGCGGGCTGCCTGCGCTTGAGGTGACGCTGCGCACCCCGGTGGCACTTGATGCGATTCGCGCCATGGCGGCGGTGCCGGGCGGGGTGGTGGGTGCCGGCACCCTGCTGACCCCGGCCGATGTCAAGGCGGCCAAGGCGGCGGGGGCGATGTTCGGGGTCTCGCCGGGGGCCACGCCACGCCTGCTCGAGGCCTGCGCCGAATACGATCTGCCGCTGCTACCGGGGGCCGCCACCGCCAGCGAGGTGATGGCGCTGCTGGAGCTGGGCTACACGGTGCAGAAGTTCTTTCCGGCGGAAGCTGCGGGCGGGGCGGCGTTCCTGAAGTCGATCGGCGGGCCGATCCCGCAGGTGTCCTTTTGCCCGACCGGCGGCATCAGCTTGAAGAATGCCCTCGATTATCTCGGGCTGGCCAATATCCGTTGTGTCGGGGGCAGTTGGGTGGCCCCCAAGGCGCTGATGGCAAGGGGCGACTGGCCCGGGATCACCACTCTGGCGCACGAAGCGGCCGGTCTGGGCAAGTAGCGCGCGGGCCTTGCTTCAGCCGCGCTCGCCCCGGCCCATGCGTCCACCCTTGCGTCTCGGCGCGTCGGGATCCGCCAGCCCGGCCTGCAGCACGCCGCTCATCGGATGGTCGGGCCGGGTGGCGGCGTAGTGGGCGATCAGCACGGCCAGCGCTTCGGGCACCGATCGCCCGACCGGCAGGCTTAGCGCCCAATCGACGAAGATCGAGCGGCATTCGCCAAGGGTGATGCCGTCGATCGCATAGCTTTCGCGCACCAGCCCCTTGGGGTCCGCCTCGTCGAGGTGCATCACGCCGCTCCTTTTGCCTGATTCAACCGCGCCGTGATGACGGCGGCTGCCGCCGTGACTGCGGCATCAAGGCGCGATGAAACCTCGGCCTCATCCGCAGCACCCGCTTCACGGATCAGAAATGCCTTGCCGCCTGACCCCAGCCGCTCGGGGTTGGCCGCGCCATCAGTCAGAAGACGTGTTCCCGCCTGCAAGCGCCAGCACAGTCTGTAGGCCGCCAGCAGTGCCGTCTCGTCGGTTTGCGACAGAAACCCGCCGCGAACGGCGGCGTGAAGCTGCGCTTCGACCCGGCGCGCCGGATCGGCCAGCCAGAGCGCCGCAGTCTGGGCCAGAAGCTCGACGTCCATCAGCCGGCCGGGGCCGTTCTTGGCCTCCCAATCGCCGCTCGCGGGCTTGGCCGCCTGCAGCCGCGCGCGCATTTCGGCGACATCGGCCAGCACCGCAGGACCGCGTCCTTTGGCGGCAAACACCTCGCGCCGGAATGCCTCGATCTCGGTGCCAAGCGCTGCCAGACCGGCCAGCGGACGGGCGCGGGTCAGTGCCAGGTGTTCCCAGGTCCAGGCTTCGGTCAACTGGTAAGCCCGGAACGCGTCGAGCGAGGTTGCCACCGGCCCTTTGCGCCCCGAGGGCCGCAACCGCATGTCCACCTCGTAAAGGCTGCCCTCGGCCATCTGGGCGGTCAGCGCCGTCACCAGCGCCTGAGTCAGGCGCGCGTAATAGGGGCGGGTGGCCAGCGGGCGCGGACCGCTGCTGGTCTCGACCCCGGCGGCCTCATAGATCACGATCAGATCAAGGTCGGAGGCGGCGTTCAGCCGCCCGGCACCAAGGCTGCCCATCCCCATCACCACGGCCCCCCGACCGGGCGGGGCACCGTGCTTGCGGGCGAACTCGGCTTCGACCACCGGCCACAGGGTGGCCACCACGGCGTCGGCCAGATCGGCATACATCTTGCCCGCCTCGAAGGCGTCAATCAGCCCGCGCAGGTGATGCACGCCGACCCGGAAGTGCCATTCCTTCATCCAGCGCCGGGCCCCATCGAGCTTGCGCTCGTAATCGCCTTCCTCGGCCAGCCGCTCGTCAAGCTGCGCGGCCAGCGCCGCCCCCCCCGGCCAGGGCGCGAAAAACGACCCGCCGATCACCGCATCCAGCACCGCCGCGTTGCGCGCAAGGTAGCGGGCGAGAACCGGCGTGGTGGCGGCGATATCGACGATCAGATCGACCAGGTGCGGGTTGGCTTCGAACAGCGAAAAGATCTGCACCCCCGAGGGCAGCCCGGCCAGAAAGCCATCGAACGCCACCAGCGCCTCGTCAGGGTTGGCGGCGCGGTAAAGGCTTTTCAGCAGTGCCGGGCGCAAGCGGCGAAAGATCGCCACCGCCCGCTCGGAGCGCAGCGCTTGGTAGCCGTTCCAGCCCGCGACGATGCCCTGGGCGGCTGCCGACAGCGGCGGGCCGTCTTCGGCCTCACCCGGGGCGAAGAAGCCTTCGGTCAACCGGTCGGTGCGCTTCAGGCGGTCCAGCAACGCGGCGCGGAAGGCGCCGACATCCGCCGCACCGCAGAAATTGGCGATCCGCGCCACTCCTTCGGCGGTGGCGGGCAGGTCGTGGGTCTGGGCGTCGGCCACCATCTGCAAGCGGTGCTCGACCTCGCGATGCGCGCGGTAAAGGGCGGTCAGCTCGCCCGCCACCTCGGTCGGTATCCAGCCGCTCGACGCCAGCGCCGTGAGGCCACCCACGGTGGTGCGGTCACGCAGGCCGGGGTCACGCCCGCCCGCGATCAACTGCCGGGTCTGGGTGAAGAACTCGATCTCGCGGATCCCGCCGACCCCCAGCTTGAGGTTGTGGCCTTCGATCACGATCGGTCCGTGCAGGCCACGATGATCGCGGATTCGCAGGCGCATGTCGTGGGCATCCTGGATCGCCGCGAAATCGAGGTGCTTGCGCCACACGAACGGGGTCAGGGTTTTCAGGAACCGCGCCCCCGCCGCCAGGTCGCCGCCACAGGGCCGCGCCTTGATGTAAGCCGCGCGTTCCCAGGTCCGCCCGACGCTTTCATAATAGGCTTCCGCCGCCCCCATCGCCAGGCACACCGGCGTCACCGCCGCATCCGGGCGCAGCCGCAAATCGGTGCGAAAGACATAGCCCTCGCCGGTCAGATCGGACAGCAGCGCCGTCATCCGGCGGGTGACGCGGATGAAGGCGGCGCGGGCCTCGGGCCAGTCGGTGCCATAGCGGGTTTCGTCGAACAGGCAGATCAGGTCGATGTCCGACGAATAGTTAAGCTCGCGCGCGCCCATCTTGCCCATTGCCAGCACCACCATGCCGGCTGCCGTGGCCGCATCCTGCGGTTGCTGCCCCGGTAGCTTGCCGCGCCGGATCTCGTCGGCCACCAGGCGCTGCAAGGCCAGATCGACCGCCCGGTCGGCCAGTTGCGTCAACGCCGCCGTCACTGCCTCCAGCGGCCAGACCCCGCCCAGATCGGCCAGAGCGGTCAGCAGCGCCACCCGGCGCTTGGCGATGCGCAGGCCGGGGCCAAGCGCCGCGAGGCTCAGACCGGCCAGCGGGTCCAGCACCGCAGCCAGCGCGGCCTCGGGTGCCCCCGCCAGCGCGGCCCGCAGCCACACCGCCTCGCGCGCCATCAGCCCGCGCAGGTAGGGGCTGCACCCGGCGGTGCCGATCAGCAGGGCGCGCAGCTCGGGGGGCAGATCGGCAAAGGTGCTGCCGGCATCGGCCCCGGCCTCGGGATCAAAAGCGATCGGCTGGCGGGTCAGGCGGCTGGCAAAGGGGGCATGGGTCATGGCCTCAGCATGGCCGCGCGCGTCGAAGGGGTCAACCGGCTCAGCAAAAGTGATTGCGGCGGCGCGTCGGCGGCGCAATATCGCGCCAGAGGGAGACCCGTGATGAGCAAAAGTCTGACCCGCGTGAAAGCCGCCCTGCACGCCGCTGGTGTTCCGGACAGCGTGATGGAAATGCCAGGCGAGACCCGCACGGCGCAGCAGGCGGCCGATGCTGCGGGCTGCGCGCTGGACCAGATCGTGAAATCGATCGTGTTTCGCGGTGCTTTGAGCGGCCAGTTGCGGCTGTTTCTGACGGCGGGCGGCAATCAGGTCTGCCCCGACAAGGCCAGCGCCCTGGCAGGCGAGGCTCTGGGGCGGGCCGATGCCGATGCGGTGCGCGCCACCACCGGCTTTGCCATCGGCGGGGTTGCCCCGCTCGGCCACCTGACCCCGCTTCCGACCTGGTTCGATCCGCGCCTGACCGCCTTTCCAATGGTCTGGGCCGCAGCGGGCACCCCGCGCCATATCTTTTCGGTGGCACCCGAGGTGCTGCACCGCCTGACCGGTGCCACCCTGGCCGATTTTGTCAAATAGTCAGCGCCCCGCCGCCGCAGCCCCATGTAAAATTCTTTAACATCCCCCCCTTGAACCCAAGCCCCCCGGTTCCGATCTTGTGCATGTGAAACTCATTCACATCGCACTGAAACCGCATACCGGAGATTGCCGCATGTATACCGCCTCGCCCTCTGCCGCCCCCGGCGGCTTCACCACCTGGCCGCGCCGCGCCGCAGCCTGGCTCGATGACCGCGGCAAAGGCGCCTGGATCGCCGCCATGGTGATCGGATTCATCGCCTTCTGGCCGATCGGCCTTGCCCTTCTGGCCTACCTGATCTGGAGCAAACGCATGTTCACCCGCACCGCCTGTGCCTCTCGTCACTTCTCGCGTCACGGCTGTGGCCCGACCAGCAGCGGCAATTCGGCGTTCGACGCCTACAAGGCCGAAACCCTGCGCCGCCTCGAAGAAGAACAGCGCGCCTTCGAAGGCTTCCTGCAACGTCTGCGCGAGGCCAAGGACAAATCCGAGTTCGACGCCTTCATGGATGATCGCGCCAAGGCGGCACGCCCTGCTGCCCCGGAAGCCTCGCCCGCCGCCGGATACTGATCCGGCCCGGATTTCTCCTTTGCCCAAATATCCCACCGGGGTCCGGGGGTGTGAAACCCCCGGCCTCAGTTTATCGCAAGAGACGGCTTGGCGGCGGCGGGATCGCTTGCTAACCTGTGGCCTGATCCCAGCCAGGGCCGGTCATGCGCCACACCCTTCCCATCGCGCCGCAGTTCTACGTCACGGCCCCGCAAGCCTGCCCCTATCTGGACGGGCGGATGGAGCGCAAGCTGTTCACCTCGCTGCAGGGCGAGCACGCGCAAATTCTCAACGACACGCTCTCGAAACAGGGCTTCCGGCGCTCGCAGAACGTGCTTTACCGCCCCACCTGCGCCGAATGTTCTGCCTGCCTGTCGGCCCGCATCCGGGTTGCCGATTTCACCGCTTCGCGCACCCAAAAGCGGGTGGCGCGGCGCAACAGCCACCTGCGGCGCAACGCCACCAGCCCCTGGGCCACCGAAGCGCAGTTCGCGCTGTTCCGGCGCTACCTCGATCACCGCCACGCCGACGGCGGCATGGCCGACATGGACATTTTCGAGTTTTCCGCGATGATCGAGGAAACCCCGATCCGTTCGCGGGTGATCGAATACACCCGCCCGGCCGACCCCAATGAGACCGGACGCCCGTTGTCGGCGGTGTGCCTGACCGATGTCTTCGACGACGGGCTGAGCATGGTCTATTCGTTCTACGACCCGGATCTGGTGGCGCACAGCCTGGGCACCTACCTGATCCTCGATCACATCGAGATTGCGCGCGAGGCTGGCTTGCCGTTCGTCTACCTTGGCTACTGGGTGCCCGGCAGCCGCAAGATGGGCTACAAATCAGGCTTCTCGGCGCTCGAGATCTACAAGGGCGGCCAGTGGCAGGCGATCGGCAACCCCGCCGACCATCACGCCGCGCTGCACCCGCTGTCGGTCGATCCGATCGCCGAGCAGGTGGCGCGCATCAGCCTGCCCGAAACCCGGGTGCCGCGCGACTGACCCCACCTTTCTTGCTGGACCAAATATCCGCGCCGCAGGCATCGGGCCAGTTGGCCCGACCCCGCTTCAGTTTGCCAGCAGCGCGGGCACGATGGTCACCACGCTGGGGAACAGCCACAGCAAGGCCAGCATCAGCACCTGGATGACCACGAACGGCCCGATCCCCCGGTAGATGTGCGCCGTCGTCACCGAAGCCGGGGCCACCCCGCGCAGATAGAACAGGGCAAATCCGAACGGCGGGGTCAGAAAGCTGGTTTGCAGGTTCAAGGTGATCATGATCGTCACCCAGCTTGGGTCCATGGTGCCGCCGTAGATCACCGGGCCGACGATCGGCACCACGATGTAGATGATTTCCAGAAAATCCAGCACGAAGCCCAGCATGAACAACACCAGCATCACGATCACGAAGGCGGTGGCCTCGGAATCGAAGCTGCGCAGGAAATCCTGGATATACTGCTCGCCGCCGAACGAGATCAGCACCAGGTTCAGAATCTGGCTGCCGATCAGAATGGCGAACACCATCGAGGTGATCTTGGTGGTCTCGCGCACCACCGGCGTCAGGACATGGTGGCGCCACAGCAGCCAGCACGAATAAAGCAGACCGAACATCATGAAGGAATAGGCAGCTTGCGCTACCACGAAGGCGATCCACTGCTCGTTCGTGGTCTGCCCCACCCCGACCCGCAGATCGAAGTTGATCCCGACCAGCAGCATGATCACCATCGCGAAGGTGGTCAGGATGATCATCCGGCCCGAGCGTTTCTCGTCCTGCAACTTGCGGTAAGCCGCCAGCAGCAGCGCGCCGCCCGCGCCCAGCCCGGCGGCCGGGGTGGGGTTGGTGATGCCGCCCAGAATCGAGCCCAGCACCCCGACGATCAGCACCAGCGGCGGAAACACCACCCGCACCAGATCGTTCTTGCCCAGCAGGGCCGCGCCGTGACGACAGCCCCACAGCGTGATCGCCAGCGGCAGCGCGATGATCAGCAGGCTGACCCCCGGCGTCATCAGCGGTGCCACGAAAGCCGCATCCGCCAGCAGACCCAGCGCAGCACCCCCCAGCCCGATCCACAGCGGGCGGTGATCCGCCGAAGGCGCAATCCCGCGCGCCGTGGTCATCACCAGCGCCAGCAGCAGAAAGATGGTGGCAATGCCGGTGCCGATCGGGGCCCGGCTGGCCAGGGTGGCGGCCTTGGCGGTGGTAATCTGTTCGGCGGTCAGGGCCTGCGATTTTGCCACCCCACCGGCGGCATTGATCGCAGCCTGCTCGGCCACCGCCTGATCCCATTTTGCCTGACCGTGCAGATCGATCATGCTGGCCTTGCACTGCTCGGGCACGTTGATGCGCAGGCTGGCGGTCTGGCCGGCGTCGGAATAGCTGTCGACGATCACGTCCTGATTGCCGATCAGGCCGACCTGCATCGCCAGAATCATGCCGCCGATCAGCGCAACCGGCACCCCCAGAAACCACAGCGTCGCCTCATGCCGGGTGATCACCTCGCCGGTGGCAGCCCCAAGTTGCACCGCCGGCGCCTTGCTTGGGTTCAGCACCGCAAAGCCGAAGGCATAGACCGCATAAAGCACCGCCAGCAGCACGCCGGGCAGAATCGCCGCCTGAAACAGGGTGCCGACCGACACCACCGCCGCCGATCCCAGCAGCGTCAGCGCATCCGAACAGCCCGCCGCGGCCGCGCGAATTTCCTGCCCGGCGGCGTAAAGGTCGCCCGCCATGGTGCCCAAAAGCACGATCACGATCGACGGCGGGATGATCTGCCCCAGGGTGCCCGAGGCCGCAATCACCCCGGTGGCCAGGGTCGGCGCATAACCTGCCCGCAGCATGGTCGGCAGCGACAAGAGGCCCATCGTCACCACGGTCGCCCCGACGATGCCGGTCGAGGCGGCCAGGAACGCCCCCACGATCACCACCGAAACCGCCAGCCCCCCCGGCAGCGGCCCGAACACCCGCGCCATCGTGGTCAGCAGATCGTTGGCGATGCGCGAGCGCTCGAGCACGATCCCCATCATCACGAACATCAGCACCGCCAGCAGGGTCTCGATCGAGGCCCCGGCAATCACCCGGTCATTCATCCGGTTGACAATGAACGAAAGATTGCGGTCCAGCGCGGTTTCCCAGCCATTCGGGAACAGCGGGGCCACGACCGTCGGCAAATCGGGATAGCGGAACGAGCTGATCTCGACCGGCCCCACCCCGGCGGCAATCAGATCCTGATAGGCTTGTGATCCGGTGTCGATCGCGGCATGAACCAGCACCCCGGCACTGTCGAGTGACGCCAGAATGCCAAAGCCGATGATCCCCGCGCCACCCAGCGCAAAGGCCACCGGAAAGCCCGACAGAATGCCGCCAAACAGGCACAACAGCACGATGATCAGGCCGATCTCGACCCCGTCAAGTCCGAACAACATGGTGGTTTCCGTCCCTCAGTTCGTGCCGTGGATGATCGCATCGGTCGATTGCTCGCCGGGTTTGTCGCGGTCTTGATACCTGCCTTCGCTTTCCCGACCCTCGCGCAACTCCAAGAGCGAGCGGTAGAAGAACGCCACGGCTTGCACGAACACCAGCGCAGCAAAGGTCACCAGCAGGATCTTGAACAGAAAATAGGCGTCAAAGCCGTTGGGCGAAAAGCCGATGGTTTCGACATTCCACTTCATCAGCTTGGATTTGCGCAACAGGGCGTCGAGCGTGTCCGAAGCCGAGACCTTGGGCGTGATCAGGCTGCGCCACATGAAGAACCAGGCAAACAGCCAGGTCATCATCGACCCGGTCATCATGAACAGCACCGACCCCGCCATGTCGATCATCTTGCGGGCGCGATAGCTGACATTGGAATACACGAGATCAACCCGCACATGCCCGCCCTGCACAAACGTGTAGGTCACGCACAGGGTGACGATCATCGCGTTGTAAAGCTTCAATTCTTCCGACCACCAGCTCAGATCGTGACTGACCAGCGTCAGCTTGTTCCACAACGGGTAGCCGAACGGGGCAAAGGGGCCGAACTCGATCACCGCGACGCGGAAGATGCGTTGCAGGAAGATGATCATGATCTGCTGCAACACCATCACCAGCCCGATCCAGGCCACGGTGCGACCCAGGGCGTTGGCAAAGCCTTCCAGCCCGCGCACCACGCCCCACAT
>Ga0210028_1001966_pt1 | contig 16856 bp, 12 predicted proteins | sample CryGeymeta201513_FD_185468 | JGI IMG/M metagenome (GOLD analysis project Ga0210028, IMG submission 185468) | Groundwater microbial communities from Crystal Geyser aquifers in Utah, USA - Crystal Geyser metaG 2015-13 (SPAdes) (version 2) | ecosystem: Environmental > Aquatic > Deep subsurface >...
AAACGATCTCGGCGCATTATGGGAGAATTATATGATAAGCGAAAGGATGAAATATCAAAGTTACAGCGGAATGATTGTGAACAACTATTTTTGGCGAACATACGACCAGCAGGAAATAGACCTGGTTGAAGAAAGAGAAGGAAATCTTTTTGCTTATGAGATGAAGTGGAATGAATCGAAAGTTAAAATTCCAACAGCCTGGCAAAAAGCCTATCCGGAGGCGCAGTATAAAGTGATAACACAAGAAAATTATTTTGATTGGATCGGGGGATAGTTAACTTCGTCAAAAGCAACCTTGAAGGTTACGAAAATGTAAACATTAAAGTGATACTATCCGGTTCATCAACATTATAAATTCAAAATGGATTGAATGAGTCTTTAGCCGGAAGGTTTGAACTGCTAAAAATGTATCATTGGCGTTAACCGAAATGCAATCTGCTTTTGGCGTAAGCGAAGAACAACATGTGTGATTTGGCGGTTACCCCGGTTCCGTAGATTTGATAAAAGATGAAAAGATCATATCAGGCATACATTAATTGAAACAACGATCTCGAAAATATTCTGCTTCAGACACGGAAAGATAAACCATCCTTACTCAAAAACCCGTCCACCTTTTTCTTTTTCACAATCTCTCAAAAACTATTTCTCATTGTTTTCTTTAGTTAAAAATATTGTTTGAGTTGGAAAAGCGAACTCAATACCGCGCGCCCGAAATTCACTATAAATTGCAATATTAATTTCCTGTTGAATATCCATATATTTCGCATAATCCGATCCAAGCACAAAGTATACAAAATCAAAGTTCAAACTAAAGTCGCCGAAAGAAGAAAAATGACCGCGATCGAATGCCGTGTCCGTCTGCGATTCAATTATTTTCTTTACGATGATTGGTATTTCCGCCACCAGTTCCGGAGATGTTTGATAAACCACACCAAGCTTAAAAACAGCCCGCCGTCTTTCCATCTTTTTAAAATTATGTAAACGGGAATTAGTTAAATCGGTATTTGAGAAAACAAGTTGCTCGCCGTCAAGTGAGCGCACGCGGGTAGTTTTCAGTCCAATATACTCAACCGTTCCGCGTTTATCGCCAGTAACTATGAAGTCGCCAATCTCAAACGGTCGGTCGAAAAAAATTACAAAGTAACTGAACAAATCACCGAGTATAGCCTGCGCAGCAAGCGCAATAGCGATGCCGCCGATACCGAGTCCGGCGATTACAGTTGTAACATTAAATCCAAGATTATCCAAAAGGAAAACAAAACCAAAAACCCAAACGAATGCCGAGGCGATGGCTGTTATTCCTTTAAATTGTTTAGCTTTTATTTCCCCGCCGCTTTGACTTACAAAATAGGCATTCATTGAAAATTTTAAAGTAGAAGTAATTACTCTTATAGTAAAAAACGTTATAATGATCGCAGAGAAAATGTGGATCCATTTTTCTGCTTTGGGGTGAATAGTTAATGTATTTAAAGCTAAATAGAAAACACCATAATACAGAAGCGGTATTATTGTTTTTTCTACTCCACGGATTACAAAATCATCGAGTTGTGTTTCGGTACTTTCAGCCCATTTCTTTATTCTGCCCAAAACTAATTTTGCAAATATTTTTATTAAAGCTAAACCCAGCACGAGCGTGCCAAGCGCCATTAAATATTGTTGAACCGAGTTTTCAAAATATATTTGATCTAAAAATTCACGCATTAATCAAAACCTCTAATTGAATATAAAAACTGTTGATGCTATCAGACTGAGTATCTTTTAATAATATCTTCCGGTATCCGGGTGGCTCTTCCGCTTCGTAAAGATATCATAGTATACAAAATAAATCCGTCGGCGGCAACCTTACCCGATTCTTTTAGCACAATCCAAAAATTTACTCTGGATTGTGCTGCGGCAATTTCCACCAACTGAGTGCGCACAACAATTTTGTCGGATAGTTTTAATGCTTTTTTGTAATTAATTGTTGTTGAAGAGACCACCCAGTTAAAACCCCGCTCGTGAAATTCAGCCATCGACATTTTGTAGTTATTAATCATCTGCTCATAGCGGGCAGCTAGAACATAGTCGAGAAATTTTGTGTTGTGAACGTGTTGGTTAGAATCAATATCGTCAGGGCGAATTTTTATTTCAGTTTCGAAAATTGAATATTCCATAAACTTTCATGCGGTAATAATTTTTAAGTACTGCAAAATACTAAAGTTTTATTTTTTATAAAGCGAACAAATGCCCGCGGAGGCAAATTAGCAGGGAACTTATTAAACGAAAAATTTATTTCAGTTAATAACTCACCTTACGCAGAAGTCTGAAATTGTATTGTAAATTGAAGCGAAGCTTCGATAATCCGTTAGCTAACGGACTTCGTACAACAATTTTTGCGTAAGGGGAGTTAATAATTTCAATATTGCTTCCACAAATGAAGGTGATTTATTCAATCATGGCTGCAGAACTCTGGATAATGATCACAAATCAACAAAATTTTTAAGTAAAGTTAATCCAGCTTGACCCGATAGTTCGGGATGAAATTGTACGCCGAAGTATTTTCCATATTCTATTGAAGCAGAAAATGGGATTCCGTTTTCGGAGATGGAAGTGGAATAATCATCAACAGGAATATAATAGCTATGTTCAAAATAAAATTTTTCGCCGCTCGTTATACCGTTAAACAGAAGGCTTTGTTTTATTAATTCCACCGATTTCCATCCTCTATGTGGAACGTGCATTTTTGGCGAAACGAATTTTTCAACACGCCCGGGGAAAATTCCCAGAGCGGCTACGTTCCCTTCGGTAGAAAAGTTGCACATTAACTGCATCCCCAAACCGATTCCAAGCATCGGCTGCTTTATCATTCGAAGAGCAGAAAACAGATTATTCAAATGGAGTTTGCGCATCGCCAATGACGCAATACCCGCGCCGGGAAAAATTATTTTATCAGCATTACAAATAAAGATTTCATTGTTAGAAATTTTATATTCTGCGTGTAATTTTTCGAGAGAAGCCGCAACAGCCTCAACTTCACCAGTACCGCAATCAACAAGCGCTATCATAAAACCCCTTTTGTTGAAGGAGGTCTCTGTTTGTTCCAATCATCTATATCGTTAACTTCAAAATATTTTATTAAGCGATAAATAATTAAAAAATTCCTTTGTTAAATTCATCTCTACACAAGGGCATGGCAATAATAGTCCCAACCTTCCGATCGGGAGAAAAAAAACACAAAGCAGATAATAGTTTAGCCTATTTTAAAAAGGCAGTCAAGTTGAGCGAAATTAAAAAATCGCTTCCAACGTTTGGTAATTGGAGTGCATTTTTTCTACCGCCGAATCTATAGCGTCGTATTTTTCATGTTGAAGCAAATCTTTCAAATCCTTTGCCGAGGATAGCAAATCCTCTGCGGCGGAAATAAAATCGTCCTGTTTGTTTTCCAGTCGTTTCGACAATTTAGCCTTAGTAATGGCTTCGGATTTAATAACGAGTCCATCGCCGAGTAATTTAATTTTATCGTATTGTTTTTCCGGCAAATAATAGTGATAGATTACGTACATATCTTTATGAAATTCATCAACCTCTTTTAAAACCGGACGAACTATTCTTACAAGATTTTCATAAAAAGAGTGAAGTTTTTCGGCTGCCTTTAACAATACTTCATCATCGGTTCCGCTAACTGCAGTGTTAAATTCTTCAACCGAAGTTTTAAATTCGTTCACACCATTATTCCAACTGTCAAGTTTATCACGCAAAATTCCCGGAAGTTCGGCGGCAAAAATTTTTGAAGCGCCTTCGTTAACATCCTCAAGATATCCGCGCAAAGCGGCATAATCTTTTTCGGGGTAAGCAGAGTGCCAGATTGGATAAATTACTTCGTGAAAACCGGAAAGTTCCGGGATGGAACTATCTAATTCGTGTTCCTGCTGAGCGGTTAAACCGAAAGTGAACAGCAGAAAAAAAGACAACAAATAAAAAACATTTTTTTTCATAAGATTTTCCTGGAAAAATTAATCAAAATCCTCGCATCAAAATTAGAATTTATAATCTGAGAATGCAAAAGAACATTAAATTGAAGTATCTATTTTTTAAGGCAGATATCTTCATAAAAAAAAATTTGAGAAGCCTGTCCGCCTATTTGTCTACTGTTTTAGAGTAGGTTTATTTACTATATTTCAGCCATTAAATTATTCAATTAATAACAACTTAATTTTAGTTTTAAAAAAGGTTTTGTTATAAATTGTTCTAAAATACAATTTTATCATTTTAAGAATAAAAAATAGACCAGCCGGGGCAATTGCTGTCCCATTCGGGAGAGAGGAAAGTCCGAACTTCGCAGAACAGGATGCCGGGTAACGCCCGGGAGTTAGAAGCGTAAGTTTTTAACTACGGAAAGTGCCGCAGAAAATATACCGTCCCGCGTTAGCGGGATAAGGGTGAAATGGCAGGGTAAGAGCCTACCGCGGTAATGGTAACATTGCCGGTCCCTTTTGGGATTTCGCTTAACGGCGGAACAAGGCAAACCCCATCCGAAGCAAGGTCAAGCAGGAAGTCTTTCCACTTTTGTGGAACAAGGTTGTTCGCCCTGCACGGCTTCCGGGTAGACCGCTTGAGGTATGAAGCAATTCATATCCTAGATAAATAATTGCCTTCCCTGCTTGCAGGGGATACAGAATTCGGCTTATACGGTTGTTCTATTTTTTTGTTCTTTTATTTTTAGGTTTTAACAATATGTTGCTGAAACGTTGGAAAATAAGAGAAGGTATCGACGATTACACGGTAAAGTCGCTCGCAGATTCATTGAATATTTCCGAAGTTCTTGCACGGCTGCTTGTTTTAAGGGAAATAAAAACTTTCGCACAGGCTAAATACTTCTTCCGACCTTCACTCGAATCACTTTACGATCCGTTTTTGATGGACGGCATGGAAACCGCTACCACAAGGGTTATAACCGCACTTACAGAAAACGAATTAATTACAATTTACGGCGATTACGATGTAGATGGCACATGTTCAACAGCATTGCTGTATATGTTTCTCAAAGAACTCGGCGCCAATGTTGAATATTATATTCCCAAGCGGTTAACCGAAGGCTACGGGCTTTCAATGCAGAGTATAGATTTCGTTAAAGAACGCGGAACCGATCTTTTAATTACAGTTGACTGCGGCATTACCGCCATTGAAGAAACAGAATATGCAAACACTCTCGGTATGGATGTTATTATTTGCGATCATCATCAGCCGAAAGAGGAACTTCCACCAGCGCTTGCCCTACTTGATCCGTTGAAGCCGCAATGTAATTATCCTTTTGGATATCTATCCGGCGCTGGCGTCGCATTCAAACTTGCTCAGGGTGTTTCGGAAAGAATAGGAAAGAGAAATCTCCCTTTAAAATATCTCGATCTCGTTGCGCTTGCGGGCGCTGCAGATATAGTTCCCTTGATAGATGAAAACCGCGTCCTGGTTAAAGAAGGTTTTAATCTTATTAATGAAAACCCGCGCCCGGGAATTCTTGCTTTAGTAAAAATAAGTAATATGGAACCGGGTAACCTTACGAGCGGTCAGGTTGTCTTTACGATTGCTCCGCGCATTAATGCGGTGGGAAGACTTGGCGATGCCGAAAGAGCCGTCGAATTATTGATAACAGAGGATATCGAGAAAGCCGTTGAACTTGCGCAAGTGCTTGAGTCCGAAAATATTGAACGCCGCAAAATTGATGAAGACACTTTTGAACGCGCTTTAGACTTTGTAGAAAGCACATTAGATCTCGACACCGATATTCCGATAGTTCTTCACGCAGAGAACTGGCATCCCGGTGTTATCGGAATTGTTGCTTCCCGTTTGGTTGAAAAATATTACCGCCCAACAATTATGCTTACTACCGTTGACGGCGTTGCTAAAGGCTCTGCCCGAAGTATTTCAAACTTCAATATTTACGAAGCGCTAAAAAAGTGCGAGGATTTACTTATTCATTTTGGAGGACATCAGGCAGCTGCAGGGCTTGCTGTTGAAATTGAAAACCTCGAAGAGTTTAAAACAAAATTTAAACAGGTTGTAAAAGAATCATTAACCGAAGAAGATCTCCATCCGGAAGTTATGATCGATTCTAAAATAAAATTTTCGGAGATTACTCCGAAGTTTTTTAGAATAATAGATCAATTTTCTCCCTTTGGTCCCGGCAATATGCGTCCTGTTTTTTTTGCAGAAAATGTTGAAATGGTCTCTTCACCGCGAATAGTTGGAAATAATCACCTGTTAGTTTGTTTTAGGCAGAATGGTTCGGATAAGACGTTTGACTGCATAGGTTTTAATCTCGGCGAATATTTTAATAAAATAATTCAACCGGATGTTGCTCTCGATATTGTTTTTACAATCGATAAAACTGTCCGCGACGGAAGAACCTTTCCGCAGTTTAGACTAAAAGATATTTTAGTAAAAGAAAAATCACCCGAAATGGAAAGTGCAAAAACGGCTTAAATGTTATTCGTTATAAAAAATAAACCGGAAGATATTTTGCAATGATAATTTTCGGCGTGGATCCCGGCACAAATTTTACCGGCTGCGGAATTATTAATTTTACTAAAAACCAGTTTACACACGTGTTTAACGGTTTAATAAAATTAAAGCCTTCGCAGCCAATCCATTTCCGACTTGAAATTATTTATGATGAATTAGACCGGCTCATAAAACTTTACCGCCCTGATGAGTTTAGTATTGAAACTGCTTTTTACGGAAAGAATGTTCAGTCCGCAATGAAAATTGGTTATGCACGCGGCGTATCAATTCTTGCTGCCGTACACAACAAAGTTCCTGTAAGCGAGTATTCGCCGAGAGAAATAAAAAAATCTCTCGTTGGTAACGGCGCCGCTTCCAAAGAGCAGGTTAGTTTTATGATTAGAACGCTTCTCGAATTAAAAGAAGAAAAAATGAGATTTGATGAATCGGATGCGCTTGCCGTAGCGATGTGTCATGCATTCAGGTTTAAAATGCCGACGAAAAAAAGCAAAGACTGGAAAACTTTTGTAGAAGCGTTTCCCGAGAGAGTAATTGAATAGATAATTTATTTTACGACGAAAAAACTTTAAGAAAACAAGCACGTTACTATTTAATTAAAGACGATTTATAAAATGATAGGACATCTTTCAGGCAAAATAATTTCTGCCAAACCCACAAAAATTCTTCTTGATGTTAACGGCGTAGGATATTCCGTTAACATTACGATAAGCACATTCGAAAAAATTTCCGATCTTGATACGGCATCTTTATTTATATATACAAATGTTAAGGAAGATTCAATTACGCTGTTTGGTTTTTTTACTGATGCCGAAAAAGAGATGTTCGAACTGCTGATAAGCGTTAATGGCGTGGGTCCGAAAACTGCACAAAGTTTGCTTTCGGGAATTTCCGTTCAAGATTTGAAGAGCGCAATTAAAACTTCGGACGTATCACGAATTATTGCTGCGCCCGGTATAGGCAGAAAAACAGCAGAAAGGCTCGTTCTCGAACTTCGTTCTAAAGTTGATAATATTTCGGGCGAAGGTATTTTTAGCGAAGCCCACAGCGTTAACAGCGAAGCAGTTGCTGCACTTACCACTCTCGGGTATAATCAAAAAATAGCAGAAAATGTAGTCCGGAATATTTTAACATCTGCCCCGGATGTAACGTTAGAAGACTTAATAAGAAAAGCGCTTGCGCATTTTTCTCAGTAATTTAACATACGCTGCATTCAAGCTCTGCAACATTTGTAATTTGTGCGTGAAGCTTATCTCCTCTTTCTACTTTGCCTACCCCTGCAGGAGTTCCCGTAAAAATTAAATCACCCGGCTCCAAGGTCATTAAAGAAGAAACATATTCAACAATTTGAACGGGATTAAATATCATCTTGTTAAGTTTTTCTTTTTGCCTTATAACCGCATTAACAGTTAAAATAATTTCTTCTTCTAAATTAAGCTCATAATATTTAGTTGAAACAAAATCGGACAGAGCGGCTGATGTGTCGAAGCATTTTGCAATTGTCCACGGATGACCTTTTTTCTTCAACTCATTTTGAACGTCTCGCAGCGTCATATCAAGCCCAACTCCGTATGCCGAAATAGCTTCTTTAGATTTTTGTTCATCTCCATTTTTAATCTCTTTGCCGATCAAAAGAACAAGTTCGGTTTCGTGATGCATTTCGGCGGAGAAGGAAGGATATATAATTTTCCCCCCCGAATAAATTACAGCCGAAGCTGGCTTTAAAAACACAACCGGTTTTCCCGGCACTTCATTGCCGAGTTCTTTTGCATGTTCTGCATAGTTGCGTCCAACGCAGACAATCTTACCGATAACAACATCCTCATTCCCCCGAACTATGACTTTTTTCATTTCAATTTCCTAAAAATATTGTAAGTAATAATGAACAAAAATATTCTTGCTTTCGATTTACACTCTTTCATCTTAAGTTTTCTGTTTCTTCTTTTTAGCCGCAGGGAAAAGAATGTTGTTTAAAATTAATCTATATCCGGGAGAACTTTTATACAAATTTAATTCGGTGGGCGGATCACCAACGGCATGCTGGTAATCTTCGGGGTCGTGTCCGCCGTAAAACGTAAATGTGCCGCGTCCAAAACTGCCGTGGATATATTTAACTTGATCGGTTCCCTGACGTTCCGCCAGAATAATAACAGAAGGTTTAACTAAGTTTTTTCGAAACATAGTTGTCTGCCCCATAAAACCGTGAACAACATTAGCATGGTTTTGAGTCAGCATTGTTGGCACGGGGTCATACTTGGCAGAGAATTCAAACAATGTAAAATAATCATTTTGTGCGCTTCCTATTTCTTGAGGCTGAATATCAATATTGCTATACTCATAAACGAAAGGATTCATTTCGAGATCAAAATCTGTAAAAGCAAGGCTGTTGAAAAAATCGAGTTTGGTTTGGGCATCAGGATCTGCAGCATCACCATCGTACATTTGCGCGCATATATCGGTGCTGTGGGCAGCAAGGGCAATGTCGTACGAATCGGCGGCTGAACACATTGCAAATAAAAACCCCCCCTGGGCGATGTAGTTTTTTATTATCAGCGCAACATCGAGCATCATGCTTGAAACTTTTTTGTAACCGTTCTTTTTTGCATTCTGCTCGTACATCATCTGCTGATCGATGTACCATTGTGCGCTGCTGAAACTAGCATAAAACTTGCCGTATTGTCCTGTAAAATCTTCGTGATGAAGATGAAGCCAATCGTATTCAGAAAGATCGCCGCGGAGTATTTCGTCGTTCCATAATTTATCATAAGGAACTTTTGCATACTCAAGGGCAAGCGTTACGGCATCATCCCATGGGGCAAAGCCCGGCGGAACATACACGGCAATCTTTGGCGCTTTTTCTAGACGAACAACATCCATGTTGTTATCTTCACTTTGACAGATGGAATAAATTTCTGCCGATTGAGATGTGTTAACAATATCGAAAGAAACATTTTCGATCCTGCACTCGGCGGCAATTTTATTGCTATAGTCTATAAGGAATGAACCGCCGCGGTAGTTTAAAAGCCAATCCGCAATCAAGCCCTCTGTTAGGGCGTGAAAAGTAATTCCGTAAGCTTTCAGATGATCGGTTTGTTCAAGATCCATATAAATTAAAATTTTATCCTGCGCTGTAGCGGTTATTAGAAAAATAAAAAACACAAATACGATTTTCTTTAACAACACAATTGCCTTTTTGTTTGATGATTGGGTGTTCAAAATGAAATAAAAATTTAATCACCCAATTTCTTTAACTATAATCCTCTATTACAAAAAAGCCCCACAGTAAGTGAGGCTCTGAGGGGTGAAAAATTTTATGCCGATTTCCTGTCTGCCTCAATGTATATCGGATCGGCGCCATCCTCAACAACATTTCGTGTAATGATACACTTATCAACATTTTCCTTGTTCGGAAGATCGTACATAATATTGATCATAAAATCCTCCACTATCGAACGCAAAGCGCGGGCGCCTGTTTTTCTTTCCATCGCTTTACTTACCAGGGCATCTACCGCAAACGGATCGAACTCAAGTTGAACGCCTTCCATCATAAACAACTTTTTATATTGTTTCAATATTGCATTCTTGGGTTCGGTTAATATACTTTTTAATGCTTCCTCGTTTAAATTATGCAGGGGCGCAAAAACAGGAATCCTTCCTATCAGCTCAGGTATTAACCCGAATCGTAAAAGATCTTCCGGAAGAATATGTTTAAGCAAATCTTCTTCGGAGTGTTTTCCTTTAATTTCGGAAGTAAAACCCATCTTGTTTTTATTGATGCGCGAAGCTATGATTTTATCAATTCCATCGAATGCGCCGCCAACAATAAATAAAATATTTTTTGTGTCGATATTGATGAGGCTTTGTTCGGGATGTTTTCTTCCACCCTTCGGAGGAACTCCGGCGATCGTTCCTTCAAGTATTTTAAGGAGCGCTTGCTGCACGCCTTCACCCGAAACATCACGCGTTATTGAAGTGCTTTCACTTTTGCGGGCTATTTTATCTATCTCATCAATATAGACAATACCTTTTTGTGCTCGTTCTAAATTGTAATCGGAAGCTTGAAGCAAATGAACAAGCACAGTTTCAACGTCATCGCCAACATATCCCGCTTCGGTTAATGTGGTTGCGTCTGCAATTGCAAAGGGCACGTTTAGAATTCGAGCAAGAGTTTGGGCAAGTAAAGTTTTTCCCACACCGGTGGGACCGATTAAAAGTATATTGCTTTTTTCAATTTCAACATCGTCAAGTTCAAAAAAAGTTTGACGCGAGTTAATCCTTTTATAATGATTGTAAACAGCAACGGAGAGAACCTTTTTTGCTCTTTCCTGTCCGATCACATACTCGTCAAGATGTTTTTTAATTTTATCCGGGGTGTGCAGCTCCACGTTTTTAGAACGGTTATTACTAAATGCCGCCAGATTATTTTTTAAAATATCAACGCTGCTGCTAATACAAATATCGCAAATGTAAACATCCGGACCGGCAATCATGCTTCCTACTTCATTTCCGTCACGTCCGCAAAATGAACATTTAACAATTTTCTGGTTCGTTCTTTTTCCCATTCCTTACTCTAAGTTGTTTTTCTTAATTTAATTATTGATTCTCTTGCTTCGTCGAGATATAAAGACGATGGAAATTTAGCAAGAAGTTTTTCATACATTTCTATGGCTTTTACTAAATCTTTTGTTCCAAACTCATAAACTTTTGCCGACAAATATAATGCTTTATCCGCATAAATGTTTTCATTTTCTTCTTTGGCAATATCCGCAAGCGATAGCAATGCTCCCCTGTATTCATCAAGCGCAATTTCCATTTCGGCTATGCGAAGTTTAGCAAGTGCGGCAAGCATTAAACTTTTATCATCTTCGGCGATGATTTTATATTTATCAAGCGCTCCCTCAAACCGGTTCCCTTCTGCCAGAAGTTCAGCTTCTCCAAACAACACAAGTTTAGACGAATCGTTCATCTGTGTGTTCATTAAAAGAGAAAGTTCAATAGCATCGTTTGCCTGGTTGTCTTTTAAGTTTGATATTACGCCGACAAGCAATTCTTTGGCTTTGATAAAATTTCCGCGCGCAAAAAATATTTTTGCAAGCACATAGTTTGCTTTGTTTCGTTTTTCGACAGGACTTCTTTTGGTCTCAACCACCTTGAAGTAATATTTTTCAGCAGCATCAACATTGCCTTTTATCAACTCAACTCCGGCTAAATCAAGCAGCGCGTCGGGATAAAATATGGAAAGGGGTGATTCGCTAATTATTATATTAAAATATTTTTCAGCGCCGGGCAGGTCGTTCTGCATAAAATGTTTCATCCGTCCGAGCCGCCAGTAGGCTTCGTAAGCCTGTTCGGAATGCGGGTATAAACCTATGATGTTGTTATATGCATCAATTACCAAATCAACTTTTCCTGATGAAATTTTAACCGGCGGATAAAAAGTTTTCCACGAAGGAACCCGGGTTTTGTATTCTTCATCGAGTGATGCTTCGAGCGTTTTGGCATATCCGAGTTTTGCATTTGATGCAAGGGGCGATTTAGGATAAAGCTCAATTATTTTATTAAAAGCCTGTGATGCTGCCTTAAATTGTTTTTCGGAAAAAGCAATCTGAGCAAAGTTAAAAAGTTCTGTTCCCTGATTTTGCTGCTTTGCGTCGATATCAAGGTAAAGTTCAAAAGCTTTTTCATAATCTTTGGCGTCAATATATAAACGGGCGAGCATATAAACGGAAGAGATGTTGTTTTTATCAACGCGGCTCTGAAAAACTTTTAATGTAGGCTCTAGCGCACCGGGTTTATTTATATAAGCCATTATTCTTGATTCAACCATGCGAAGCTGATTTGGGTCGGAAGAAATTATCCCGCTATATTCTTCCGCAGCATCTTTGTAACGCATAGTAAGACTGTAAATGTTGCCAAGGTCGTATGAAAACATTTTCGGATCGCCCGATAATTTTTTCCCCGCAAGCAGATACTCTATCGCTTTTTCAAAAGCCCGCCGCTGAAGGGCAAAGTTCGCAATAACTTTATAGTTAATTTGATTGCGTGGTAGTTTTATTAAAGCCTCATCCCAAATCTCAAATGCTTTTGGTTCATTTCCCATAACGTGATATGTAGAGCCGAGCATGCCCCACAGATTTAAGTCATGGGGATTTTTATTCAGTCGCTGCTCAATCAAAACAGCAGATTTATCATACTTCTTTAAGTTAATGTACATCCGGTTAAGCGCATCAAAGAATTGATAATTATCCGGCTGCCGTTTAATAAGTTCTTCCAAAATTTCCATTGCTTTTTGAAATTCACCCGCCTGCTCGAAACTTTGAGCGAGCATAAATCGGTTATTCATATCCCCCATATTTTGCGCAAGCAGCAGGGGGAGAAATAGAAAGTAGATACAAATAGTTCTGTTTAGCATGGTTCAAAAATAATAAAATGAATCGTGGCATCAAGGGCAATAAGCACCGAGGCAGAGTAATAAATAGTTAAGCCCACGTTAAATTCCTATTCTTAAATTTGTATCGTTTGTGGGCTTCTATAAATTCAAACCAAAAATATTTAAATAATATTGTAGCCTAATTAAATATATTCGCCGCTGTTTCATTTAACGGTTCTTTTATTTCCCATAATATTTTCCGAAATTGCATTGTGCATCATTAATTACGGAGTAAAACATGAAAACATTTTTATTGATTATTTTCTTAACAGTTTCAAATCTTTCTGCACAGCAAATTACATTCCCCCAGGATACAATTGCACGAAATGATTTGTTTAATAACCGCGAGTTTCCGGCTTATGATTCTGACGGTAAAGTGCATGTTACTTACACCGGTCAGCTCGATACCGACGGCGCAACGCGCGAGATATATTATGCCCGTGAAAACAACGATGGAAGTTTTTCTACAATAAACATTACTAATAATAGTGTTGATGATAATTACTCTACGCTTTCAATTGATTCAAATGATAAGGTTCATGTGGGTTATACCGGCAGAGATGGAGCAAATTTATTTCAGATAAAATATTTAACAAACTTTTTAGGCTCATTCGGCTCCCCGATTGAAATTTCACAGGGCGGATTAAATAAAGCAACGCCTTACAGCAAAATCGGTCCCGATAGCGTTATGCATTTTGTTTACTTCACATATACAAACGATCCCGATTTCACTTACTACCGTTCTTATGATTTAAGGACTTCTACTTTGTCGCCGGTAGTTACACTCGTGCAGGCAGAAACCGGCGGCGATTTTGATTCAGGGCTTGATGTTGATTTGAATGGCAATGTTTATGTGGTTGTTAAGTCGGGGAGTATATTCGGCGGTCCGTTAAAATATTATAATAGCACAAGCGGGACGCTTACCGAGACGCCGACAGGCGTAACGGCAAGTGTTACAAATCCAAAAGTTGAAGTTGATAAAAATAATGTTGTGCATATTATTTACCGTGATGAGGCGGATAAAAGACTGTATTACATAAACAATCAAGGAGGAAGTTTCAGCTCACCGGTTGCTATAACGCCAACAGGTCAGCGTCCGGCGACATATCAAAATATTGATGTTGATGATAGTCTTCGTGTTTATATTGTTTATCAATCGAGTGTGAGTACTTCGGGTAAAGGCTTTTATATGGTTTATGGAAGCAAGGGAATATTTTCCGATACTATAAAAGTTTATGAAATAACATCAGAATATTTGCTTCGCAATTCTTCGGCGGTTATTGCAAAAGGGAACGGAGAGATCGCTCTGTTTTATGCGCCGAGTGCAATGCGCAATAGTAATGTAGTGTGCGATATTTTCATGAAACGCGGTCCTCTTTTTGATCCCGTTCCGGTTGAACTTGTTTCTTTTTCTGCCCTGGTTGAAGGCACGAATGTAACATTAAAATGGGAAACTGCGAGCGAGACGAACAACCGCGGATTTGAAATTGAGAGAGCAGTTTTCAGTCGGCCATCTTCAGTTGGCAGGTGGGAGAAGATTGGATTTGTTGAAGGCAAAGGAACGACGACATTAAAAAGCAGTTATACTTTTAATGACGATGTGGGTGGAGCCTGGTGTTACGCTTACAGATTAGTTCAGCAAGATTACGACGGCGTAGTCAAAACATCGAATACAATCGAAGTTGAGATTACAAATATTCCATTTGAATTTTCACTCGAACAGAATTTTCCAAATCCGTTTAATCCAACAACAAAAATTCGTTATAGAATTCCTTTTATACAGACGCACAGCAGTGCGTCTGTACAAAACGTGTTATTGAAAATTTATGATCTCCTCGGCAACGAAGTAGCAACACTCGTTAATGAAAACAAGGCGCCCGGAGTTTATGAGATAGAGTTCAACGGAAGCAAGTTAACGAGCGGAGTTTATTTTTACAGGTTACAGGCTGGCAAATTTAATGCTGTCAAAAAGCTTGTTTTGATGAAATGACATTCTTGTTTTTGAAGCTGTCCGGATGAAGTGATCTCAATTTTGAATTAAAAACAAAAGATTGCTTCACTCGAAGACTCGTTCGCAATGACACAAGAGAAAAGTCATTGCAAGGGCGGCAGCACAAAGCAATCTCAACAAATGAATCAGATTGCTTCACTCGAAGATCCGTTAGCTAACGGACAATGACTGTTTCAACTTTTGGGACAGCCCCAACAAAATTTGAATATCACATTTTGCGTAAGGCGAGTTATCAAATTAATAGAGGATAAAAATTATTCTAAATAAGTATATCCGTAAAGCCCGGAGCGGTAGTTGGACAAAAATTCCTTCCCCTCTTCGGCGGAAATTATTCCTGATTTAACAGCAGACGTAACCCATGTTTCAACTGTGCGGACAAGTTTTTTTGCACTGTATTGAACATAATCCAAAACTTCGGCAACCGATTCACCATCAATAATTTGATCGATATTATAACCATTATCATCCACGGAAATATGTACAGCGTTTGTATCACCAAAAAGATTATGAAGATCGCCGAGAATTTCCTGATAAGCGCCCACTAAAAACACACCGATGTAATAAGGCTCTTTGTTAGTTAGCGTATGAACCGGAAGATAATATGAGAAATTTTTAGTGGAGATAAAATTATCAATCTTCCCGTCGCTGTCGCATGTAATGTCTTGAAGAGTAGCGGAACGCTCAGGTTTTTCGTCAAGCCTCTGAATCGGGATTATCGGAAATATCTGATCTATTGCCCATGAATCCGGAAGAGATTGGAACAAAGAAAAATTGCAAAAATATTTGTCCGATAAAAGTTTTCTTAAATATAAAAGTTCATCCGGAACATGTTTTAATTCGTTTGTCATCTGTTGAATATCTTTCGCGATGGTCCAGAAAAGCCGTTCAATCTTCGCTCTTGTTTTCAGTTCGAGAAAGCCGAGGCTAAAACGGTCAAGCGCTTCTTCGCGAATTTGTAATGCGTCATGCCAGGTCTCAAGCATTTTTGACTGATTTAAATTTTCCCAGAGAGAAAATAATTCTTTTAAAAGTTCATGGTCGCCTTTGTTTATTTCTTCATTTTCATCCCATACCGGAAGAGTTGATGATTCGAGCACTTCAAAAACCAAAACTGAGTGATGAGCAGTTAATGAGCGCCCCGACTCGGTAATAATATTCGGGTGAGGCAATCCGTTTTTATCACTAACGTCAACCATTGTGGCTACGGCGTCATTTAAATATTCCTGAATGCTGTAATTAACGGAACTCTCGCTGCTCGAAGAACGGGTGCCGTCGTAATCAATACCAAGCCCGCCGCCGATATCAACAAACTTAACTTTAAAACCGAGCCTGTGCAATTGCACATAAAACTGCGAGGCTTCCCGTATCGCAATTTTAAATCTTCTAATTTTATTTATCTGGCTGCCGATGTGAAAATGAACGAGTTTCAGCGTGTCTTTCATTTTGTTTTTTTCAAGGAAGTCGAGTGCGTCAAGCAATTCACTTGAAGTTAGACCAAACTTGCTAACATCGCCGCCCGAGTCTTCCCACTTACCGCTGCCGGAACTTGCCAGTTTGATCCTGATGCCGATGTTGGGTTTTACTTTGTGCCGCTTTGCAATTTTGGTTATGAGTTTTAATTCATTTAGTTTTTCTACAACAAGAAAAATTTTGCGACCCATCTTTTGTGCAAGTATAGCAAGCTCGATGTAGTTTTCATCTTTATAGCCGTTGCAGATGATTAGCGAATCGTTATCAGGATTAATTGCAATCACTGCGTGCAGCTCCGGTTTTGAACCGGCTTCGAGACCGATGTTAAATTTTTTTCCGTGTGCAACTATCTCTTCTACCACCGGACGCATCTGGTTTACTTTAATTGGATAGATGATAAAGTTCTGCGCCTTAAAATTATATTCCTCGGCAGCGGCTTTAAAACTGCTT
>Ga0210028_1001979_pt1 | contig 16802 bp, 17 predicted proteins | sample CryGeymeta201513_FD_185468 | JGI IMG/M metagenome (GOLD analysis project Ga0210028, IMG submission 185468) | Groundwater microbial communities from Crystal Geyser aquifers in Utah, USA - Crystal Geyser metaG 2015-13 (SPAdes) (version 2) | ecosystem: Environmental > Aquatic > Deep subsurface >...
TGGCGGCGTCGGCCAGAACGACCGAGGATTGCAGGCCAAGGCCAAGCAGCACGGCAGCAGCGATCACGCGGGCGGGCGTTTTCAGGGTCAGGGTCATTTTGGTCTCCATCGGTTTTCCGGCCCAAGCGCCGGGAATAAGCCTTTGTCCCATGGACCAGTCGCCCAAGCTACGGGGGGCAGACCTTTGCCGGGGTCCGCCCGGACCATTGCTGCGTTGCAGCGCCAATGGTCGGCGCCGACATCAGACCAAAGGCGTAATAGTGACGCCGGGGCTGATCGGATTGCGCCGCCGAGCGTCAGGCCCGCCGCGGATCCGCCTCGGGCGATACGGGCAGCGGCTTTGCCCCGACGCCGTAGTCGGCAAAGGCGGCAGCCGTTTCCGCGATCTGCGCGTTGCTCAGCACATGGCCGCCGCCGATTGCCAGCAGGTGGTAATAGTGGTGTGCCAGCGCCTCAAGCTCTTGGGCCAGCCACATCGCCCGGGTCAGATCGGCCCCGCCCACCACCATGCCGTGGTTGGCCATCAGGCAGCCTGCGCGCCCGGCCATTGCCGCCAGCACATGATCTGACAGGGCGTCGGTGCCATAACGGGCATAGTCGGCCACCGCGATGTCAGGCCCGCCGAACGCCGCAATCATGTAGTGGATCGCCGGGATCGGTTTGCGGGCAATCGCCAGGATGGTGCAGAACGGCGCATGGCTGTGCACCACCGCGTTGATCTCGGGCCGGGCGCGCAGAATGGCGCGGTGAAACCGCCATTCCGACGACGGTGGCAATGGCCCCTGCCAGCCACCTGCCGGATCATCAAGCGCCATGCGCGCGATCATCGCAGGGTCAAGCGCTTCGGCAGCCACGGCGGTCGGGGTGATCAGCAAGCTGTCGCCGCAGCGCACCGAGATATTGCCGGATGCGCCGCGATTCAGCCCCTTGACCTCGAGTTGGCGGCAGGCGGTGACGATGGCGCGGCGGGTATCGGCTTCGGTCATGGTCGGGCTCCCTGGCGCCAAACGGTCACAGTCGCACCAGCAGGTCGGCCAGCAAGGCCGCGATCCTGGCGCCTGCGATCGCGGCATTGGCCAGCACCGCCTCGATGCTGTCGGGTTGCTGTTCGGGTCCGCCGGTGGCGGCGTTGGTGATGGCCGAAAGCCCGAGGCATGGCAGCCCGACATGCGCCGCCGCGATCACCTCATGCACGGTGGACATGCCGACCGCATCTGCCCCCGCCGCACGCAGAAACCGCCGCTCGGCCGAGGTTTCCAGCGACGGCCCGGCAACCCCGGCGTAGATGCCCTCACGCAGCGCGGTGCCGCTCGCGCGTGCCACGGCGCGCAAGCGGGCCAGCAGATCGGGGTCATAGGCGCGCGACAGATCGGGAAAGCGCGGCCCGATCAAAGGGTCGTTCGGTCCGGTCAACGGGTTGGTGCCGGTGAAGTTGAGGTGGTCGGTGATCGCCATCACCTCGCCGGGGCGAAAGGCGGGGTTCAGCGCCCCGGCGGCGTTGGTCACGATCAGCCGCTGCGCCCCAAGCCGCGCCAGAAGGTAGATCGCCAGCGCGATGTCGCCGGGCTGCCTGCCTTCGTAAACATGCACCCGGCCCTGCATCACCACCACGCCCCGCCCGTGCAGCCGCCCGAACACCAGTTGCCCCTGGTGCCCCGGCGCGGTCGTGGCCGAAAACCCGGCAATCGCGGCGTAGGGCACGCTCACGCGCTGCGTCACCGCATCGGCCAGCCCGCCAAGGCCCGAGCCGAGGATCAGCGCGGTATCGACCGGCGGCAGGCCCGGCGGCAGGCTGGCAAGGGCGGCGGCAAGGCGTCGGGTCATGGTCATGGCGGCTTTTTGCTCAGGCGATGGCGGCACGGATGCGCGGGATCAGGGCGCGCACTTCGGCCAGAGTGTCGGTCAGGTCGATCCGGGCAAGGCGGCCGTCGCGCACCACCTGCTCGCCGCCCAGAAAAACATGGCGGACATCGGATTTCGCGGTCGAGAAGACCAGATGGGTCATCGGGTCGAACATCGGCACGGCATGGGGGCGGGTGGTGTCGATCACGATCAGGTCGGCGAACTTGCCGATCTCGAGGGAACCGATGCGGCCTTCGGCGGCCAGCGCGCGCGCCCCGGCCCGCGTCACCATGTCCAGCGCCTGACGGGTGCTGACGGCATCGGCGCGCTGGCTGACCCCCTTGTGCAGCGTGGCCGCCAGCCGCAGCGCCAGCCAGGGGTCAAGATCGTTGCCCGAGATCGCGCCGTCGGTGCCAAGGCTGACCGTCACCCCGGCCGCCAGCAGATCGGGCACCGGTGCGATCCCCGAGGCCAGCTTGAGGTTCGACATCGGGTTATGCGCGACCGTGACTCCGCGCCGGGCCAGAATCGCGATTTCTTCGTCGTCAAGATGGACGCAATGCGCCAGCACGGTGCGCGTGTCGAGCAGGCCGAGCTTTTCGAGATGGCGGATCACCGAGCGCCCGTAGCGCGCGGTCACGGTGGCCTGCTCGGCGCGGGTCTCGGCGGCGTGGGTGCTGAAAAAACCGCCGTGGCGGTCGGTCAGCGCCCGCGCCGCAATCAAGGTGTCGGGGGCGCAGGTGTAGCTGCCATGCGGCAGACAGCCTGCGAACACATCGTCGGCCTGCCCGAACTCGTCGAAGAACGCCTCGGCGTCGCGCAGCCGCTGCGCCGCGCTGGCCCCATCGACCCCCGGCCCGTCGATGAAGATGCCCCCGGTTGCCACCCGCAGCCCGACCGCGCGCGCCGCCGCCACGGTCTGGCGCGGGTGCCAGAACATGTCGATCACCGTGGTCACGCCGGCCAGCAGCAGCTCGGCAAAGCCAAGCGTCGCCCCCAGCCGCACGGTGGCCGGGGTCAGAATTGCCGCCTCGGCGCGCCAGACCTTTTGCAGCCAGGCCTCCAGCGGCAAATCCTCGACCAGACCGCGAAACAGGCTGTCGGCGGCGTGGCAGTGGCTGTTGATCAGGCCGGGCATCACGATGCTGCCGCCCGCGTCGATCACCCGGGTCGCCGGGGGGGCATCGGCGCTGGCCCCGATCCAGGTGATGCGGCCCCTCGCCACCGCCAGCGCGCCGTCCGGGACCACGCGACCCTGTTCATCGGCGGTGACAATACAGGCATTGGTGACAAGCAGATCGAACATCAAGCAACCCCGGTGCGGCAGCGAACGGTGCCGCCACATAAGGCATCATTTTGCGCGCTTGGGAAGGCCACCCGCACCGCGCACCCGGCAAAGCGACCCAGGCCCCGGCTCGGGCAGAGCCTCAGTGCCGCACCGGGCCGGTCATTCCGCCGTCAGCAGTGGCGGTTTGAGGCCGGTCAGGCGGGGCTGCACCGGCTTTTCGATGCGCAGGACGATGGCCCCGTCGTTCACTTCGACCACCACCACCCCGCCCTTGATCAGACGTCCGAACAGCAGTTCTTCGGCCAGCGGCTTCTTGATGTGTTCCTGGATCACCCGCCCCAGCGGGCGCGCCCCCATCTTGTCGTCATAGCCCTTTTCGCCCAGCCAGGCTGCGGCCTCGGGGGTGAGCTCGATATGGACGCCGCGATCAAGAAGCTGCGCCTCGAGCTGCATCACGAACTTTTCGACCACCTTCAGGATCACCGCCTTGCTCAGCGGCGCAAATGAGATCACCGCGTCCAGCCGGTTGCGGAATTCGGGCGTGAAGGTGCGCTCGATTGCCGCCGTATCTTCACCGTTGCGCCGGTCGCGCCCGAAACCGATCGCCTCGCGCGCCAGCTCGGTTGCCCCGGCGTTGGTGGTCATGATCAGGATCACGTTGCGGAAATCGACCGAGCGCCCGTTGTGGTCGGTCAGTTTGCCGTGGTCCATCACCTGCAACAGGATGTTGTAAACGTCCGGGTGGGCCTTTTCCATCTCGTCGAGCAGCAGCACGCAGTGCGGGTGCTGGTCAACCCCGTCGGTCAGCATGCCGCCCTGATCAAAGCCGACATAGCCGGGCGGCGCGCCGATCAGGCGCGAGACCGCGTGTTTTTCCATGTATTCCGACATGTCGAACCGCAGCAGCTCGACCCCCAGAGTGTCGGCAAGCTGTTTCGCGACTTCGGTCTTGCCCACCCCGGTCGGCCCGGCGAACAGGTAGTTGCCGATCGGCTTTTCCGGTTCGCGCAGACCCGCCCGCGCCAGCTTGATCGCCGAGGCCAGCGCCTCGATCGCCTGATCCTGGCCGAACACCACGCGTTTGAGCGATTTTTCCAGATCCCGCAGCACTTCGCTGTCGCCTTTCGACACCGTCTTGGGCGGGATGCGGGCGATCTTGGCCACCACCGCCTCGATCTCGCGCGGGCCGATGGTCTTGCGGCGCTTGCTGTCGGCCAGCAGATGCTGCGCCGCCCCGGCCTCGTCGATCACGTCGATCGCCTTGTCGGGCAGCTTGCGGTCGTGGATGTAGCGCGCCGCCAGTTCCACCGCGGCGCGGATCGCGTCGTGGGTGTAGCGCAGGTCGTGGTGTTCCTCGAAATAGGGCTTCAGCCCCATCAGGATCTTGACCGAATCCTCGACCGAGGGCTCGTTCACGTCGATCTTCTGGAACCGGCGCGACAGGGCGCGGTCCTTGTCGAAATGCTGGCGGTATTCCGTGTAGGTGGTCGAGCCCATGCAGCGCAGCTTGCCGCCCTGCAACGCCGGTTTGAGCAGGTTGCTGGCATCCATCGCCCCGCCCGAGGTCGCCCCGGCCCCGATCACGGTGTGAATCTCGTCGATGAACAGGATCGCGTCGGGGTGATCCTCCATCTCTTTTACCACCGCCTTCAGGCGTTCCTCGAAATCGCCGCGATAGCGGGTGCCGGCCAGCAGCGCGCCCATGTCGAGCGAAAAGATCGTGGCATGGGCCAGAATCGCGGGGGTCTCACCATCGACGATCTTGCGCGCCAGACCTTCGGCGATCGCGGTCTTGCCAACGCCAGGCTCGCCCACCAGCAGCGGGTTGTTCTTGCGCCGCCGACACAGCACCTGAATGCAGCGCTCGACTTCGGCCTCGCGCCCGATCAATGGATCGACCTCGCCCTTGCGCGCCTTGGCGTTGAGATCGACGCAATACTTGGCCAGCGCCGAATCCTTGGCCTCGCCCGGCTCGGCCTTCGGGGTCTCGGTCGGCTCGTCGGCCCCGGTCACCGGCTGGGCCTCGGCGTAGGCGGGATCCTTGGCCACGCCATGGGCGATGAAATTCACCGCGTCATAGCGGGTCATGTCCTGTTCCTGCAAGAAGAAGGCGGCGTTGCTTTCGCGTTCGGCAAAGATCGCGACCAGCACGTTGGCGCCGGTCACTTCGCTGCGCCCCGACGACTGCACATGGATCGCCGCGCGCTGGATCACGCGCTGAAACGCCGCCGTCGGCACCGCTTCCGAGCCTTCGACATCGGTGACGAGGGTCGCCAGATCATCGTCGATGAAATCGACCAGGGTCTTGCGCAGCAGATCAAGGTCAACCGAGCAGGCCTGCATCACCCGGCTGGCGTCGGGTTCGTCGATCAGCGCCAGCAGCAGATGTTCCAGCGTCGCCAGTTCGTGGCGGTGCGCGTTGGCCAGCGCCAGGGCGCCGTGAATGGCTTGCTCGAGGGTGGTCGAAAATGATGGCACTTTATGGTGCTCCTGTTCTGTCGGTCGGTGCAGCGGTGTCAATGCTGCCAACCTTGGCCTCATAGCCTTAAGGTTCGGTTTTATTTGCCGCGCTTCAAGTGTTATTTCGGTCGGGTCGTGGTTTCGTGTCGGGCAGGCGAAAAATGTGATCGCCAAAACGCAGCCCGGTCAGAATTTGTCTTTGCGGGCACGGATTTCCGCGAAAGTCTGCGCATCACCTGCCCCCGCCATGCCAAGCGCTGCCTTCAGCGCGGGGTCGGCGGCGCGCAGGAACGGGTTGGTGGCAAGCTCGTCGGCCAAGTGTGACGGCACCGTGGGCCGCCCGGCCGCCCGCAGCCTGCGGGTTTCCTCGGCACGGGATATAAGCGCGGGCGTCGGCGCTTCAAGGGTCAGGGCGAAACGGATGTTGGCCTCGGTGTATTCGTGGCCCGAAGCGATCAGGGTCTCGGGCGGCAGGGCAGCAAGGCGAGACAGGCTTTGCCACATCTGGGCCGCGCTGCCCTCGAACAACCGCCCGCAACCCATCGCCATCAGGCAGTCGCCGGTGAAGGCCAGCGCGCTGGCCGGAAAGTGCCAGGCGATGTGGCCCAGGGTGTGGCCGGGCACCGCGATCACCCGGCCGGTCTCGGCGCCGACCTTGATGGTCTGTCCGTCCGACACCGCGTGGTCAAGCGGCGGCAGGCGGTGGGCGTCGGCGGTGGCCCCGCTGAGCCGTGCGCCGGTGGCGGCGCGCAGGGCCTCAACCCCCGCGATATGGTCGGAATGGTGATGGGTGATCAGGATGTCGCTCAACCGCCAGCCGTGCTGCGCCAGCGCCGCCAGGATCGGCGCGGCATCGGGCACATCGACCACGGCGGTCGCCGCACTGGCCGGATCGTGGATCAGATAGCTGTAGTTGTCCTTGAGGCAGGGGATCGTTACCAGTTCAAGCACCATGGTCTTTTGCCCCGTCCTTGCTATTGTCGTCGTCTTGGCTTCTTGCCCGAGTGTCGCCGTGAAAGGCCCGGTCTGCAATGCACCTTGACGTGCTTGATCTGCGCAATTTCTACTATCGCACCCAGCTTGGCCGGGTGGCGCAGCGCGCGATCCGGGATCAGGTGGTGGCGCTGTGGCCGCCGGCGCAGGGCCAGACCGTGGCGGGGTTCGGTTTTGCGGTGCCCTTGCTGCGCCCCTACCTTGCCAGTGCGCGCCGGGTGATCGGGCTGATGCCCGGCCCGCAGGGGGTGATGGCCTGGCCTGCGGGCATGGCCAACGTGTCGGTGCTGTGCGAAGAAACCGAGTGGCCGCTGCCGACCGGGATGGTTGACCGGCTGGTGCTGCTGCACGGGCTTGAGACCTCGGAACAGCCCTCGGCGGTGCTCGAGGAATGTTACCGGGTGCTGGGCCCCGGCGGGCGGGTGCTGTTCATCGTGCCAAACCGATCGGGCCTCTGGGCGCGGCGCGACGGCACCCCGTTCGGCTTTGGCCACCCCTATTCGCTGGGTCAGCTTGAAACCCAGATGAAGGCGCATGGCTTTGGCCTCGAGCGCCACGTGACGGCGCTGTTCTCGCCGCCATCGGAACGCCGGTTCTGGTTGCGCACCGCCGGTTTCTGGGAGCGTAGCGGTCGCCGTTTTGCCCCCGGACTGGCCGGCGGGGTGCTGATGGTCGAGGCCAGCAAGCAGGTCTATGCCCCCACGCGCGGCGGGTTGGGGGCGGTGGTGCGCCGCCCGCTGCGGGTGCTGGAAGGGGTGGGCAAGGGCGCGCCGGAGCCGGCGATGACCGGGCTGACCCGGCGCTGATTGGCGGCAGGGGGCCATCCGCGCGATGGCTGTTGGCCTTTCCGGCGGGGCATGGCATGTTGATGCCGCAGCACCGAGGAGCCGGACCGATGATGACACCGCAGGACGCCAGCATTGCCCGCGCCTCGATCCTGCTGTCGGGTCTGTCGGATGACATTGCCGGGGTGTTGCTGGCGGGCGCGCGGGTGCGCCATGTCGCGCGTGGCGCGACCCTGTTCCTGCAAGGCGAGGCCGCCACCGCGATCTACATCGTGCTGGAAGGTTGGGTAAAGCTTTACCGCCTGTCGCCCAGTGGGGCCGAGGCGGTGGTGGGGGTGTTCACCCGCGGCGGCAGCTTTGGCGAGGCGGTGGCGCTGCACAATGGCACCTACCCGGTGGCGGCCGAGGCGGTGACCGATGGCCGGGTGCTGGCAATCGAGGCCGATGCCTTGCTGCGCCTGATCCGTGAAAGCCCCGAGGTGGCGGTGGCGATCCTGACCTCGACCTTCAGCCATCTGCACGCGCTGGTGGCGCAGCTTGAGCAGTTGAAGGCCCAGACCGGGGCGCAGCGGCTGGCAGAATTTCTGCTTGATCTGGCGCTCTGCCCGACCGGGGCTTGTGCGGTGGTGCTGCCCTATGACAAGACCCTGATCGCCGGGCGCCTGGGGATGAAGCCCGAAAGCCTGTCGCGGGCCTTTGCCAAGCTCAAGGAGGTCGGCGTGCGGGTGCGCCAGAATCATGCCGCGATCGCCGACGTGGTGGCGTTGCGGCGGTTCGCCGAGGCCGACCCAAGCGACGCCTGGAGCGGGGTGGCATGACGCGGCTGGCGCGCGCCCTGGCTTTGATCGATGCCGCCAATGCGGCTGATCCGACGCGGGTGGATGGCCACCCGGCCGCCGCAGTTTACGGCGCGCGCATGAGCGCCGAGCTGGCGCGGCTGTTCCCGCAGGCGTCCGAGCCGTTGCAGATCGCGGCGCGCGGCCAGCATGTCGAGCGCTGGCTGCTGGCGCGCAGCGCCTGGCCCGAGGGCCGGACCGGCTATCTTGACTGGCGGCGCGAGCAGGGCCGTCGTCACGCCGCACGGGTGGCGGGGATCATGGCTGCGGCAGGCTATGGCGCAGACGATATTGCTGCCGCCGGGCGGATGCTGCGCAAGGAGGGGTTGAAGCGTGACCGCGAGGTGCAGGCGCTTGAGGACACGATCTGTTTCGTGTTCCTGCGCTGGTATTTCCAGCCCTTCGCCGCCGCCCGCGATACGCAAGCCCTGGACAAGATCGTGACCCAGACCGCGCGCAAGATGTCGCCCGAGGCGCGGGCGCGGGCGCTGGCCGAGTTCGATCTGCCCGCGCCGCTGGCCGCGGCGTTCCGGGACTGAGGGCGGGGTAGCAAAGCGCTTGCCAAGCGCCCCGCGACGCCTGGCGCGGTGTGGTCAGTATGAGCCGACGATGGCGTCGAACTCGGCCGACAGCGGCACCGATTTGTGCACCAGGTCATAGTGACAGACGATGCAGGTAATTTTGTTTTCGATCGCGTCGGCGTGCTGCACCTGCCCGCGCTTCTTTTCGGGTTTGATCTCGGCCATCACGTGGCAACTGCGACAATTGGCGCTGTCGCTGTTGAAGAATGCCATTCTGGCGGTATTGGCCGCGTCGGCGCGGATGGTCTCGAATTCTGCCGCCGTATCAATGCCGCCGATCCATCGGGCGTAAAGATCCCTGAGCCCGAGCGCGTGGTCGATCATGGCACCGGTCAGGTTTTCCGAGACGTGGCAATCGCTGCATTTCGGAATGACACCCTTCGGACTTGTGCCGTGGGTCGAGGTCGCGAACTCGGCGGCAACCGTCTCGGTCATGACGTGACAGGTCTTGGCACAGAAGTCGTTCGAGGAAAAATAGCGGTCAGCGGCGTCGATCACCGGCACACCGACCACAACGCCGACGAAAAGACCGCCCAAAAGTGCCGCACCAACCACGCCGCCAACCCATTTCAGCAGGTTCATCTTGCTTTCCATTCATCAGATTGTTTGCACCAGCCAGACCATCACCCGGTCGGCGAAAAATGCCGACCGGGTGGATCTAGTGCTTGCCGATCACTCGACCTTGGTGGCCTCGATGTCGCCAGCCGTGCCGAACCCGATCAGGCGCGGGAAGCTGACAAAGTGGAACCTGGTGGTGACGTTGTCGTCGTGGACCGCAAAGCCGAAGGTATAGGCATTGCCTTCCTTGATGATCTTGTCGTCTTCCGGATGGCCGGTATCCAGCTTGCGGGTCCAGACCACGGTGTAGACGCCATCTTTCCACTCGCCCTGAACGTTGCTGTTGTCGCCGGCCGAACCTTCGACCGCCGTGGTCAGCAGCCGACCGGGCAGAACGTCGCCTTCCTTCCAGCCCGCCGCAGGATCATAGGGAACGGCGTTTTCTTCCTTGATCATCGCGTAGGGCTTGCTGGTGTCGCCGATATCGGCCTCGGTGATCGCCATCACCCCGACCTTGCTGGCGTCGAACATCATTTTCGGGGTCATGGTCTTGCGATCGACGTTCCAGCCGAACGGGCCCTTGCCCGCATCGCTCAGGCGATATTCCAGCACATAGCCGTCGTCAGCCATGCCGACCGCGGCGCTGCGCGCCGCCCGCCACTGCATCAGATCGACAAACTGACCCTCGGCCTTGAGCGCCGCGATTTCATCGGCCAGTCTGGTCGCGCTCCAGGTTGCCATCTCGTCGGTGCGCGACGACGGCAGGTATTTGCGCACGTCGTGCTGTTTGAGGCCATCGGCACCCAGCAGCGGGTTGGCCGCAACCTCATCCGCAGTCGGCTGTGCCCCCACATCACGCATGCCGGTGTGGCAGGTCAGCCAGCAGCCTTGCTGGGCAAACATCGGCACCGTGCCGTCATCGATCATCATGGTCAGACGGTCTTCGTAAAGTGGCGGTTGTTCGCCGCTGCGCACGGACGCTTTGGACCGCGGGCCACCGATGAACACCCATTTCTCGCCGTCGTAGCGCATGTAGTCATGCATCACGCCCGCGCGGTCCATCTGGGTTTTCCACTGATAGCGGAAGTAGACGTTTTCGGCGTCATAGGCGATCTGAACCCCCAGATCCACGGTCGGGTTCTTGCCTTCGATCGGGGTCGGCTCCAACCGGCTGGCCACGACGTTGGCTTCGCCCAGCAATTGCTCTTCACCCTCGTGGCACGACACACAGGCCTCGCCTTCGGCCACCTTCTTGTAAACCCGCTTGTGTTCGGGGCTGCGCAACCAGTCGTAACTGCTGACGCCCGGATAGAACAGCTTGACCACGGTGGTGGGAATGCTGTTCCAGTCGGCGGGCGGCGCGGCGTAAGCAAACGTCGCGCCGGAAAGCGCCATGATCGCACTGACCCCCAGGCGCGTCATCCACGCATGCCCGTTCACACCAAATCCAGATTGCATCGCCTTGCTCCTATGCAGACTCTCGACTGGCAGCACAACTGCCCGTCAGCCGGGCTTCTCTGCTGATCGCCTGAGCGTCGCATTGATCTGGATCAACAGACGTCACGAAAAAGTGAAATCCCGACAAATCAAAACATGAATTGAAATTCCCGTATTTTCAGCGGGGTCTTGAGTGCTGACGCGATGGCGCAGCGCGGCGGCCAGCGTGGCCGTAACGCTCAGCGCGGCGGGGCGACCTTGCCGGGGTTGAGGATGTTGCCGGGGTCGAGGGCGTGCTTGATCGCGCCCATCACCTGCCAGCCTTCCCCGTGTTCGGCCGCCATGTAAGCGAGCTTGCCCATGCCGATGCCGTGTTCGCCGGTAATGGTGCCGCCAAGCGCCAGCGCGCGCCGTGCCATGCGCGCGGCCAGGTCTTGGGCGGCGGCAAGCTCGGCGGGGCGGGCGGGGTCGATCAGCAGGATGGCGTGAAAGTTGCCGTCGCCGACATGGCCCAGGATCGGGCCGGGGATCGGGCTCGCGGCAATATCGGCCTGGGTCTCGGCCACGGCTTGCGCCAGGCGCGAGATCGGCACGCAGACATCGGTCACGATCGCAGTGGCACCGGGGCGCGAGGCCAGGCAGGCGCGGTAGGCGGTGTAACGCATATGCCAAAGCCGGGCGCGGTCTTCGGGCGCGTTGGCCCATTCGAAGCCCCGGCTGCCATGATCGGCGGCAATCTCGCCAAAGCGCGCGGCCTGCTCGGCGACGGCGGCGGGTGAGCCATGAAACTCGACCAGCAGATGCGGCGCAAGCGGCAGGGTGGTGTGCGAGAAGGCGTTGCAGGCGGCGACGGTGGCGGCGTCGATGAACTCGATCCGCGCCATCGGGACGGCGGACTGGATGGTGGCGATCACGCAGGCGACCGCCGCCCCGATGTCGGGAAAGGCGCAGACCGCTGCCGCCGTGGCCTCGGGCTGGCCCTGCAGGCGCAGGGTGAGTTCGGTGATCAGGCCAAGGGTGCCCTCGGAACCCACAAACAGCGCGGTCAGATCGTAGCCCGAGGCGGTCTTGCGCGCGGCGGTGCCGGTGCGGATCACCCGACCGTCGGCCAGCACCACCTCAAGCCCCAGCACGTTGTCGCGCATGGTGCCGTAACGCACCGCCGTGGTGCCCGAGGCGCGGGTGGCCGCCATGCCGCCAAGGCTGGCGTTGGCCCCCGGATCGACCGGGAAGAACAGCCCCGTCGCGCGCAGCTCCTGGTTCAGGGCTTCGCGGGTGAGGCCGGGCTGGACCCGGGCAATCATGTCTTCGGGATGCACCGCCAAGACCTTGTTCATGCGAGCAAAATCGACCGTGACCCCGCCGTGCAGCGCCAGCGCGTGGCCCTCCAGCGAGGTGCCAGCGCCCCAGCCGATCACCGGCACGCCGTGGCGGGCGCAGATCGTGACAATCGCCGCGACCTCGGCTGTATCGGCTGGAAATGCCACGGCGTCGGGCGGACCGCAGTGGATGTGGGTTTCGCTTTGGGCGTGCTGGGCGCGCAAGGCGCTCGCGCGCGAGAGGCGATCCCCGAGCAGGTCGGCAAGTGCGGTCATGGCAGGCTCGATGGTCATCTGATCCTCCGACGCAGGGCGCTGGCAAAGACTAGCGCAAGCACGGGGCCAAGGGGAAGGGGGGCGCTGCCCCGCCGCCCTGCGGGCGGCCCCCCGGGATATTTGGGCAAAGGAGAAGCTGGATTCAGGCGGTGGCCACAGCTTGCAGCGTGGTGACAAGATCGCCGTAGCCGGTGAAGCGGCGCTCATAGGCCAGGCCAAGCCTTGCGGCGCAGGTGCGGGCCTTGGCATCAAGGCCCAGGTCGTCGGTCTGGGCCTGATAGACCAGCTTGGTGTAATTGCCGAAATACATGTCGCGCAACTCGGGGTGGCGGTCGAGGCCCATCGGGCGCCACACGAATGCGTCGAACTGGCGGACCAGGAAATCGGTCAGGTAGAACGCCGAGATTTCGGTTTCGGCATGTTCGGCGAAGGTGGCATTGCCTTCAAAAAACGAATAACAATGGGGCCCTTCGATCATCTCGACGCCAAGTTCCTTGCACTTTTGCTGCAAAAGACCGCCGGTGCCACAATCGGCATATAGGATGAAGATCGTCTCGTAAGTGGATCTGTATTCCGCCACCGAAGCCGCCACGGCCGCCGGAATCCGGTCGGGCCAGAGGTGCAGATTGGCGGGCAGGCATTGCAGGTCGATGTGATCCCAGTGGTTGAGGCGCTTGAGCGCCAGCACCTCGTGCGCCAGCGCGCCGCAGGCGATCAGCAGGATGCGTCCGGAGCGCACGGGGGCAAGGCCCGCTTCGGTCAGGGTGCGATCATCGGGGGTGCGGGTGGTCATGGTCGGGGCTTTCGCAGGCGCAAAACCAGCGCCGCCAGCGCCGCCAGCAGGGCAACGGCGGCAAGTGGCAGTGACAGCTTGACCGCGGTGAGGATCGTCGCGGCGGCGGCGGCGATCACGATCACCAGCAGGGCGAGGAAAGTCGGAACCGGCATCATTGGGCCTTGTCGCGAGGTCTGCCTGTCAGATGCGCCTGCCGGGCCGGTTTGCCAAGGGGCAGGGCGGTCGTGCCATGAAAAAGGCCCCGGGTGCTGCCGGGGCCCTGAGCGGTGCCGGTCTTGCCGGGATTCAGGCGCTGACCTGATTGTGCTTGCGGGCCATGAAGGTCTTGGCGGTTTCCACCGCCACGGCGGCGTCGCGGCAATAGGCGTCGGCACCGATGGCGCGGCTGAATTCCTCGTTCAGGGGGGCACCGCCGACCATCACGATGTAGTTCTCGCGCATGCCCTTTTCCTTGAGCGTGTCGATCACCACCTTCATGTAGGGCATGGTGGTGGTCAGCAGCGCCGACATGCCGAGGATGTCGGGCTGTTCGGACTCGATCGCGGCAAGATATTTCTCGACCGAGTTGTTGATGCCCAGATCCTTGACCTCGAAGCCGGCCCCTTCCATCATCATGCCGACCAGGTTCTTGCCGATGTCGTGGATGTCGCCCTTGACGGTGCCGATCACCATCTTGCCCATCCGCGGCGCGCCGGTTTCGGCCAGCAGCGGCTTGAGGATGAACATCCCGCCCTTCATCGCGTTGGCGGCCAGCAGCACTTCGGGCACGAACAATATGCCGTCGCGGAAGTCGTGGCCGACGATGGTCATGCCCGCCACCAGTGCCTGGGTCAGCACGTCGTAGGGGGTCCAGCCCCGGTCGAGCAGGATGTGGACGCTTTCCTCGATCTCTTCCTTGAGCCCGTCGTAAAGGTCGTCGTGCATCTGCAGAACCAGCTCTTCGTCAGCCAGCTCGGAAAGGATGATCTCGTCGTTGTCAGCCATGGCGGGCTCCTGCCGGGAAAGGGTCTGCGCTTCAATGCGGCGAATGGGTGGGGGGCACTTTTCGGATTGCGACACTGGCGGGGTGAAAGCCGACAGCTTTGCGTCGCTTTGGGGTTTTGCTGGCGTGACAGAGGTCGGAAGGGGCACTTAGCGCGGGCGGCGGCGTTCGCGCTTGGGCGCGCCCGCGTCGTCGCCGGTGCCGTCCGAGGCCGAGGAAAACGCGCCTAGCGCCGCCGAGATGGTTTCCAGCGTCGGGCGCGGGCCTTTGGGCCGGGTTTCCAGCGCCTGGCGCATGGCGCGCAGGTGCTCGGGCATGGTGCCGCAGCAGCCGCCGATGATGCGCACCCCGGCGTCGCGCGCCAGCACCGCGTAATCGGCCATCAGCGCGGGCGTGCCGTTGTAGTGGATCGCGCCGTCGTGGTATTTCGGAATGCCGGCATTGGCCTTGGCGATCACCGGGCGCTCGGTGCCCTGGGCAAAGAACCCCAGCACGCTGCGCAGCAGATCGGCAGCCCCGACGCCGCAGTTGGCCCCGAACGCCAGCGGCGGGTCGGGCAGTTTTTCGACCAGATCGACCAGCCCGGCCGAGGTCAGCCCCATCATGGTGCGCCCGGCGGTATCGAAGCTCATGGTGCCGCACCACGCCATGCCGGCCAGTTTTGCCGCCTCGCCCGCGGCGCGGTATTCCTCGGGGGCGGACATGGTCTCGATCCACAACACATCCGCGCCACCGGCCTTGAGGCCTTCGGCCTGTGCGTGGAACATCTCGACCGCGATCTCGTGCGTCAGGGTGCCAAGCGGGGCCATGATCTCACCCGTAGGGCCGACCGAGCCTGCCACCACCACCGGGCGGCCAGCGGCATCGGCAACCTCGCGGCCCAGGGCGGCGGCAAGGCGGTTGAGTTCATGCACCCGGCCCTGCGCGCCGTGCAGTTTCAGCCGACCGGCATTGCCGCCAAAGCTGTTGGTCAGGAAGATGTCGGATCCCGAATCGACCGCCGAGCGGTAAAGCGCGCGGATGTCGTCCGGCCGGTCACTGTTCCACAACTCGGGGGCCTCGCCCGCTTCCAGCCCCATGTTGAACAGGTTGGTGCCGGTGGCACCGTCAGCCATCAGCCACTCGTGGGTCGCAAGCAGACGGGAAAGCGCGTTGGTCATGGCGGCCTCGCAGGGTTGGTCGGGGGGGGGCCGGGCCTATTGCTCGTCCAGCAGTTGCGACTTGGCCACCGCCAGCAGCTCGGCCATCTTGGCGCGGATCACGTCGGGGGTCGCACGCCCGCCAAGATCGGTTGCCACCTTGCGCACCACGTCCTCGATGCCCGCCTCCTGAAAGTCGGCCTGCACCACGGCCAGGGCATAATCGGTGGCATCCTGCCCGGTCTTGCCCAGCAGACCGGCGGCCCACAGCCCAACCAGCTTGTTGCGCCGCGCCTCGACGCGGAACTTCAGGTCGGCGTCATGGGCGTATTTGGTCTCGAAAGCACTTTCGCGATCGTCAAAGGTGGTCATGGCGGTGCCCCTATCTGGTGGTTGCATCTGTTTTCCATATGCCCTTACCGGGCGTGCGCTGCAAGGGGAAGTGGTGCCGCAGGGGTGGTGCCCCCTGTTATCCTTGCGAGCGAACCGGCCTTGGCTTATAGCCGCAGCAAGAAGGACGGGTGGCGGTTGCCGCTTGTTCGGGCGTTCGATCGGAGAGTTCATGGCACGGCGCAAGAAGGTTTACGAGGGCAAGGCGAAAATCCTTTATGAAGGCCCCGAACCCGGAACTCTGATCCAGTATTACAAGGATGACGGCAGCGCCTCGGCCACCCCGCCGCGGGCGGCGGTGGAAGGCAAGGGGGTGCTGAACAACCGGCTGTCGGAATTCTTCATGGCGGGGCTGAATGCGATCGGGGTGCCGACCCATTTCATCCGCCGCCTGAACATGCGCGAGCAACTGGTGCGGATGGCCGAAATCGTGCCGCTGGAAGTGGTGGTGCGCAATTTCTCGGCCGGCGAAATCGCGACCCGGTTGGGGATTCCCGAAGGCACCGCGCTGCCGCGCCCGATTGTCGAGTATTATTTCAAGGACGACAAGCTGGGCAACCCGATGGTGGCCGAAGAGCACATCATCGCCTTCGGCTGGGCCAGCCAGCAGGATCTCGACGACATCGTGGCGCTGGCGCTCAGGGTCAACGATTTCCTGTCGGGGGTGATGGTGGGCATCGGCATCAGGCTGATGGATTTCCGGCTGGAGGTGGGCCGCATCTGGGAGGGCGATTTCATGCGCCTGATCGTGGCCGACGAGATCAGCCCCGACAGTTGCCGGCTGTGGGATACCCGCGGCACCGATACGCCCAACCGCGAAGGGGTGGTGCGCGAACCCGCGCCGATGGCCGATGTCTATACCGAGCTGGCGCGGCGGCTGGGGGTGCTGCCCTCGAACGTGACCCACACCACCAAGCCCACCCTGATCAACTGAAAGGCCATGCCGATGAAAGCCCGTGTCCATGTGATGCTGAAGGACGGCGTTCTTGATCCGCAGGGCGAGGCGGTGCGCCATGCACTGGCGACCCTCGGGTTTGCCGGGGTGACCGGGGTGCGGCAGGGCAAGGTGATCGAGCTTGATCTGGCGGCAACTGATCGCGCGAGCGCCGAGGCCGAAGTG
>Ga0210028_1001985_pt1 | contig 16764 bp, 13 predicted proteins | sample CryGeymeta201513_FD_185468 | JGI IMG/M metagenome (GOLD analysis project Ga0210028, IMG submission 185468) | Groundwater microbial communities from Crystal Geyser aquifers in Utah, USA - Crystal Geyser metaG 2015-13 (SPAdes) (version 2) | ecosystem: Environmental > Aquatic > Deep subsurface >...
CAATTTTCAATTTTTAAACATTTAAAATTCATTTAAAATTTATCATTTAACATTTAAAATTAAAAGAAAAAGATTCTAGATTCCAAATTCCATATTCAGCTCTTGCCGTGGCAAGGGTTTTTTGTTATTATAGGATTAGATAAGAAATTAATTTGGAATTTTTGGTAGCTCGAAATAATTTTATTAGTCTTACTTATAACTAATTACTGACAACCTATATGCTATACAAAATTTTCAATTCAAAATATGAATCAAACACTAATCTTACTTATAATAGGCGTAGTTTCCCTATCAATAGGGGTTGTTTTAGGTTATTATGTTCGCCAATCAATTGCTAAAAAAAGAGCTGGCACGCTTGAAGCCAGACTCCAAGAAAAACTTGTTCAATCCAAAAAAGAAGCAGGGGCAATTCTATCTAAAGCTAGAGAGAAAGCCGATAAATTAGAAAAAAAAGTTTTTTTAGAATTAGACCAGCGTCAAAAAGCAGTTATTCAAGCAGAACACCTTTTGTTTAGAAGAGAAGAAAATTTAGAAAAGAAGACCGATGATTTAGAAAGGAAAGAGAGAGAGTTTCGCCAAAAAGTGGAGAGATTAAGAGAAATCAAAGAGAGCTTGCGAGAATTAAGAGAGGAGTCTTTAAAGAACTTAGAGAGGATTACAGGACTTTCTAAAGAAGAGGCAAAAAATGAGCTTTTTGCCGAACTGGAAAAAGAATATCAATCTGAGGTTTTAGAAAGGCTCAGGAAATTAGAAGCTCGAGGCCAGGGCCAGTATGAGAGAAAAGCAAAAGAGATTTTAGCAACCACCATCCAAAGTTTTGCCTTATCTCAAGCCCAGGAAATTACCACCACTACGGTTAAATTGCCCTCAGATGAAATTAAAGGGAGAATTATTGGTAAGGAAGGAAGAAATATCAGAGCATTTGAAAAAGCGACTGGAGCCGAGGTGATAGTTGATGAAACTCCGGAAACAGTAATAATATCTTGTTTCAATCCTATAAGACGAGAGATAGCCCGGATTACCTTAGAAAAATTAATTAAAGATGGCAGAATTCAGCCTGCCCGGATTGAAACAGAAATTGAGAAGGCAGAGAAAGAAGTAGCCAAAAAAATAAAAGAAGCAGGAGAAGCAGCGGTTTATGAGACAGAAATTTTAGATTTTCCAGAAAAGATAATTCAGATTTTAGGCAGATTACATTTTAGAACCAGTTATGGTCAAAATGTTCTTCTGCACTCTATTGAGGTTTCATATTTAGCCGCAGCCATAGCATCTGAATTAGGGGCAAATGTTTCAATTTGCAAAAAGGCGGGACTCTTGCATGATATTGGCAAAGCCCTTGACTATCAATTAGAAGGCTCTCATACTGATATAGGTATAAAAATTTTAGAAAAGTTTGCCGTTGGGAAGGAAGTGATTAATGCGATGAAATCCCATCACGAAGAATACCCTTATGAAACATTGGAGGCAGTGATTGTGCAGGTAGCAGACCAGATTTCCGGAGCAAGGCCCGGGGCAAGGAAAGATACTTTAGAAAATTATCTAAAAAGATTAGAGGACTTGGAAGCAATTGCTTTCTCTTTTTCTGGAGTAGAAAAGTCATACGCTGTTCAGGCGGGGAGAGAGATAAGAGTTTTTGTTAAACCTAAAGAGATTGATGATTTAGCAGCTTCCAAATTAGCTAAAGACATTGCTAAGAAGATTCAGGAAGAGTTAAAATATCCTGGAGAGATAAAGGTTAATGTGATTAGAGAAACAAGAGTAATAGAATACGCAAAATAATAACTTATAACTCATAACTCATAACATAGAAGAGATTCCAAGTTCCAAGTTATGAGTTCCAAGTTGTATGTTGTTAAGTTCGTTGTTGGTCGACGATAAAATAAACTTAATTGCTAAAATTTATTAAAAATTATGACCAAAGAAAACTTAATTGAAGCAATTGTTAAAAAAACAGCTGTGTCTAAAAAACAAGCTGCTGAGACCCTTAGCGCTGTCTTAGAGGAAATTACTAAATCTCTATCTAAAGGAGAGCAAGTGGTTTTAACTGGTTTTGGAACTTTCAAAGTTTCAAAAAGAGCCGCAAGGAATGGTAGAAACCCGAAGACTGGCGCAACTATTAAAATCCCGGCAATGAAAGTAGCTCGTTTTAAAGTAGGGAAGAGCTTAAAAGACGCGGTAAGATAAAATAATTTCTTTTTGACAAAAGCCGCTCTTCTTAAGAGCGGTTTTTGTATTTTTCATTATGTTGACCGAGGTTTGACCTCGTCGGCATCCTCGGGATGAGCGGGTGAAGGGAATCGAACCCTCGTCATCTTCTTGGAAGGAAGAGATTTTACCATTAAACTACACCCGCAATACTAAATTTGAGATAAGGTAGCTTCTATCCATCCCATAATTCGTCGATGTAAGCTTCTCGGAGAGCCGGGACTTGAACCCGGACTAAATCCCGCCCATTTTTTTTCGGGGTACTCAGATTTGAACTGAGACTAAATCTTTACCCCGTAGTGAGCTTTGCTCTACTACGGGGCTCCCACCCGCCTAAATTTCGGGGTGCTGGGAGTTGAACCCAGGCCGCATGCTCCCAAAGCATACATACTACCGTTATACGACACCCCGTTAAAAATTTTTGGCGGGCAAGAAGGACTCGTGCTGCCATTACACCATACCCCGTTAATTTTATTTATTTTAAATTAAAAAATTTGGCTTGTCAAAAAAATTTTTGCAAAAACTGAACTTTTATCCAGGTTGGCTAAGAAAACTCAACTGTCTTTAGCGGTTGAGATGAATTAGCCCTGTGTTTCAATATACTTCTTAATAGTTTCCATATTAGCATTACCAGTAGAACAGACAAAATACCCGTCAGACCAAAATGTCTTTTCCTTCCAAAAAAGTATATCATACAAAATTATGCTTGACAAGACCTTTTGCATAGATTATAATTTAGACATGAATACATATAAGTTTAAAATTTTACCAACAAGGGCACAGCAAGACAGATTAGACCAAATGTTCGGTTGCTCTCGTTTTGTTTGGAATTATTTTTTAGACTTAAACAATAAAATATATTTAGAGGCTAAAGAAAAAGATTTAAAAAAGAAACATTTAAATTATTACGATTGCGCTAATCAGCTTACAGATTTAAAAAAGAAAAATGAATGGCTAAAAGAAGCTAACTCTCAATCATTACAACAAACCCTGAAAGACTTAGATACTTCTTATAATAGATTTTTTAAAAAGCAAAGTGGTTTTCCTAATTTCAAGAGTAAGAAAAATAGACAGTCATTTAGAATACCTCAATTTTTTGAATTAAATGAAAATCAAATTAGTTTTCCTAAATTCAAAGAAGGAATTAAAACAATTGTTCACAGAGAAATAAAAGGAAATATTAAGTATGCTGCTATAAGCAAAACTAAAACAGAAAAGTATTTTGTTTCTATTACGACTGACTATGAAGTAAAGAAAAAAAGAACATCAAACAATAGTATCGGAATTGACTTAGGAATTGAAGATTTTGCAGTCTCATCTGATGGAAAAAAGTACAACTTAGAATTAAAAAGAAATGATAGTAAAATTAAGTTTTTGCATAGAAAGTTAAGCAAGAAGAAAAATGGAAGCAATAACAAGAAGAAAGCAAGGTTGCAATTAGCACTACAATATGAAAAAGCAGAAAATAGAAAACAAGATTTTCAACATAAATTATCAGATAAATTGTGTAAAGAAAATAAACTGATTGCGATTGAAGACTTAAATATAAAAGGAATGGTTAAAAATCATTGTTTAGCAAAATCAATATCTAATCAAAGTTGGTATTCGTTCATAACAAAACTTGAGTATAAGTCTGAAAGATATAGTGGTAAAATAGAGAAAACCAATCGCTTTTACCCTTCATCGAAGACTTGTTCAAATTGTGGATATATCAATCAAGATTTAACATTGAAAAATAGAGAATGGACTTGTAAAGAATGTGGAGTAAAGCACGATAGAGATATTTTAGCAAGCCAAAATATTCTTGCTCAAGTTCAAAGAGAGTTAAATTTAAAAGGTGGCGGGAATCGTCATCTAAAGCCTGTGGAGTTGTCATCATCAGATGAAGCTATGAAGCAGGAAGCTATCGGGTCTTTAGCCCGATAGTAGTTCACATTATACTAAAAGTTGTTTCATGCCCTCGTAGCTTAATTGGATAAAGCAATTCCCTTCTAAGGAAAAGATTGGAGATTCGAGTTCTCCCGGGGGCACATGGTGGCTATGGTGTAACAGCAGCATTAGAGTTTGTGGAACTCTCGGAGGCGGTGCAAATCCGCTTAGCCACCCATGCTAAAAGAAAAAAGGAGCTTAGCTCCTTTTTGAATTTACCAATGTTCAACCTCGAAGTTTGAACAAGTAAAAAGATTTACTTTCTTTCTTCTAATTTTACTTTTAAATTTATTTCTTTTCCTTCTCGTAAAACTTTCAAATTAATTTCCTGTCCTATTTTATATTTTTGTAAGATATTAGCTAAAGAATTTTTTTCAGTAATTTTTTCTCTTTGACATTCCAAGATAATATCAAATTCTTTTAATCCAGATTGTTCAGCTGCTGAGCCTTTGATTATTGCGCTCTCTCCTAATGTTTCTCTAATAATTAAAGCCCCATTTTCTACCGGCAGTTTGTTTTTTTCGGCAATTTTTTTATTCAAGAGAATATACTTTACTCCCAGAAATGGCCTTTTTAACCTCCCGAATTTTTTTACTTCTTCTAAATCTTTTTTGGCATAATTGATTGGAATAGCAAAATTGAGATTCTGAGCCCCCGTTACCATAGCCGTATTGATACCAATAACTTTCCCTTCCATATTAACCAAGGGTCCGCCAGAATTGCCGGGATTAACAGCAGCATCGGTTTGGATTAAGCCTCTTAAACTTTCTGCTTGACCTTCAATACCGCCAAAGGCTGTAAGATACCTGCTTAAACCAGAAACAATACCTAATGAAAGAGTATCATGGAATTCTCCCAAAGCATTACCAATAGCTAAAACTGTTTCTCCTAAATCAATCTTATCGGAGTCATCCAATTCTAGATAGGAAAAACCTTCATTTTTTATTTTCAAAATAGCAACATCGTTAATAGGGTCTCGGGCTAAAACTTTGGCTGGATAAGTTTTTTCTGGTTCTAAAATTACCGCATAATCAGCTTCTTTATCTGCTACCACATGCTGACTGGTCAAAATATATCCATCCGGAGAAACAAAAAATCCTGAACCCCCTCCTATTTTTGTTTTTTCTTTTCCTTTTTTACCAACTTTTGGGAGAACTAAATTTTCCCCTCCAAAGGGCAGAAAGTAGAACCCTTCAATTTTAGGAAGATTTTTACTTACTACAATAGTAATTACTGCCGGACAGACCATTTTTGCTAATTCAACAATTGGTGATTTTTCTTTTTCCATATATCTCTATGTTGTTCTTAAATTAAATATTAACTTTATTTTTACATAAAAAAATATTGTCGGCAAGCCCGGTAGTAGAAATTTGACAGGAATTTTTCTTTCAGAAAAATTCAATTTATGGAGTAAGTCAAATTTTCACTACTGGGCAAGCCCGGTAGTAGAAATTTGACAACCCCGTTATACAAAGCATGTTGAATTTTTCTCTTAATTTTGATATCATCATAAAATAATATACTTTTTTTGTGTAACCGGCGCAAGAGGAAAACTTGCTATATTGAAAATTGATAATTGAATTTTTTTGCCCTTGTAGCTCAACAGGATAGAGCGGCTCACTCCTAACGAGCAGGTTAGAGGTTCGATTCCTCTCAAGGGCGCTTGTCCTCCCAACTTTTTAAATCATGTGGTATTAAGTTATTATTTTTCTAAAAAGTTGGGAGGATAAAGGGCCCATAATCTAGCGGTAAAATACCATCTCGGCATGATGGAGTCGTGGGTTCAACTCCCACTGGGTCCACAACGAAATAAATTTGCAAAGCAAATTTAAACGTTGTAGGAACGTAAAAATTGTAAGACGATTTTGTACGTTCCACCAACGTTACGGAGAACATTGCAGAGAACAGTTCTCCGTATATTTTATGGATAAAAAATCTCAAAAAGTAGCTATTATAGGAGCCGGAATTATAGGATTATATCTGGCTTGGAAATTGAGCCAGAAAGGTTATCAGGTTTCTGTTTTTGAAAAAAAATCTGAAATTGGTCAAAAAGTTTGTTCGGGATTGATTTCAGAAAGAATTAAAAACTTTATTCCCATTAAAGATTCAGTGATTGAAAATAAAATTGAATTTTGTTTAGTTCATTTTCCAAAAAAGACTGTAAGGTTGAAGTTGAAGCCGATTCATTTTGCAATCAATCGTCAGAAGTTAGATACAGCTTTGTATAGTCTGGCCCAAAAAGCAGGAGCAGAAATTTTGCTCAATCAATCAATCGGAGAGATTCTCCAGGGTTTTGATAAAATTATTGGGTGTGACGGCAGTTTGTCAAAAATAAGAAAACTGCTTTCTTTACCTTCGCCTTCGTTTCGGCTTGGTCTTCAAGTTTTTCTTCCAATTGAAGATTTTTCAGAGCAAGTTAAAACCTGGCCGGCCAGAAACGGTTTTTTCTGGAGAATCCCAAGAGGTGAAAATATAGAATATGGAGCAATTGGTCAAGTAAAATCTATGAAAGAAGAGTTTGAAGATTTTTGTAGGAGTCAGAAAATAAATTTTGATAGGTACACATTAAAGTCTGCCTTAATTCCTCAAGGATTGGTTTTGCCTAAAACAAAAAATATTACTCTCTGCGGCGATGCTATGGGGTTGACTAAGCCCTGGTCAGGAGGAGGAATTGTTTGGGGTTTGACTGCTGCAGAGATTCTTTTAAAACATTTTTCTGATTTTAAAAAATACCACAAAGAAATAAAGAAAACCTTTAACTTTAGAATTTTAAAGGGAAGGTTTATTACCTCTTTAGTTTATCTTTTAGGCAGCAATTTTCCTTATCTTCTGCCATCTAAAATGATACGAGATAATGATTTTCCTTTATTTTAAAAATACCTACACAATAAAAGGAGAATCTTTTATTTTTGGTCCGTTTGTGATAATATTGAAAAGTATTTTAATGGATTTAGAGGAGAGGTACCGAAGTTTGGTCATAACGGGGCGGTCCCGAAAACCGCTGTTCTTTTTTAAGGACACGTGGGTTCGAATCCCACCCTCTCCGCAACGTATAAATTTACTATGTTTAATTTTTTTAAAAAACAAAAAAGAGAACCTCAAAATTTAAAGGAGATTTTAGGATATATTAAGAAATTAGAAGGGGGAATAAGAGAAGTATCCCAAAGATTGGCAAAAATAGAGAAAGAGCATCCGTCTGCTTTCCAAAAATTAGGGATAGTTAGATTTAATCCTTTTAAAGAGATGGGCGGAGACCAAAGTTTTTCTTTAGCTTTGTTGGATAAAGAAGATAATGGTTTGCTAATAACTTCTTTGTATACCAGAGAAGGCAATAGAGTTTTTGCTAAACCTTTAGTCAAGGGGATTTCAAAATATCAACTCTCTGAAGAGGAAAAAGAAGCAATAAGAAAAGCGCAGGGGAGGACTAAACAACTAACAACCAACAACTTACAACTTACAACTAATAATAGTTGAATTGTTTAAATGTTTAAATGTTAAGTTGTTAAAATGACTATGACTATGATAACAGAAGAAAAAAAACAAAAACTTATATCCCGACCGCCAGTGGTTGTCGTTCTGGGCCATATTGATCATGGAAAAACCTCTTTACTTATGGCAATTAAAGATTTTGGAGTCCTTTCCAAAGAGTCTGGAGGGATTACTCAGCATGTCGGGGCTTACCAAATTATTATATCTCCGAAAGGTCGGGAGAAAGATGGCCCTTCAACGGGTTTGGGGCAAGCTAAAAAAATTACTTTTATCGATACTCCCGGGCACGAAGCCTTTTCAGCTATTCGTGCCAGAGGAGCTAAGGTAGCCGATATAGCTATTTTAGTAGTAGATAGTTGCGAAGGAGTAAAGCCTCAAACTAAAGAAGCGATTTCTCATGCAAAATTAGCGGGAATCCCAATAATTGTGGCTCTAAATAAAATTGATAAGCCGGAGGCTAACCCGGAAAAAATTAAAAGAGAACTCTCTCAAGAAAATATTTTAGTTGAATCTTTAGGAGGGAAAGTGCCATCCTGTGAAACTTCGGCCAAAACTGGTTCAGGGATAGAAGAGCTTTTAGAATTAATACTCCTTTTAGCCGAAATGGAAGACTTCAAAGCAGATATTCAAAAAAATGCCCAGGGCGTTGTGATTGAATCTTATTTAGATTCAAGAAGGGGACCAACCACTACTTTGCTTTTAAGAGAGGGGATATTATCTCGGGGAGATATTGTTGGTACTTCTTCCACTCTGGGGAAAGTGAAGGGTTTAGAAGATTTTCAGGGGAAGATGATAAAAGAGGCTTTTCCATCCGACCCAGTAATTGTTATTGGTTTCGAGAATGTCCCATTGGTGGGAGAGAAATTTAAGGTTTTTGAAAGCCTTGAAAACGCTCAAGAATATTTGAAAAGTAAAGAGAAAAAAACAAAATTTGAAAGGGAAGTTATAGAAATATCTGATAAAAAAGTTTTAAACTTAATTTTAAAGACAGATGTTTTAGGTTCCTTGGAAGCAATAAGAAGTATTTTGAAAAACCTGCCTCAAGAGAAAGTGATTTTAAGGGTAATTAAAGGAGAGATAGGTAACGTTAGCGAATCCGACATTAAGTTAGCCAAGGACGCCAAGGGAGCAATTATAGCTTTTAGGGTAGAAACAAATAAAATAGCCGAGTTGTTAGCTCAAAAAGAGAAAATAAAAATTTTCAATTTCCAGATAATCTATGAACTTTCTCAAAAAATAAGAGAATTAATGCAAAAGTGCCTGAAACCCGAGAGAATAAGAACTGATCTTGGGAAAATGGAAACTTTAGTAATTTTTCGGACAGAAAAAAATCGCCAAATAGTGGGAGGGAAAGTAATTGAGGGAAGAATTGAGAAAGGGACTTTTTTGGAAATATTCAGGGGAGAGGAAAAAATAGGTAAAGGCAAAATTATTAATCTTCAAATTGATAAAAAAAATGTTGAGCTCGCTAAAAAAGGTAGTGAATGCGGGATATTATATCAAGGAGAAGATAGGATACAGGAGGGGGATATACTCTTAATTTATAGAGAAGAATTTAGAAAAGAGGAGCTGTAAAATAATATGTGGAGAGTTGAAAAGGTTAATAGTTTAATTAAAAAAGAATTGGGTAAAATTATCCTTAAAGAGATTGATTTACCTCCAGAGATTTTATTAACCATAACTCGAGTCGAAGCTTCTTCTAATTTATTTCAAGCAAAAGTTTTTGTTTCTGTTATGCCAGAAGAGAAAACAGAAGAAATTTTTAAAATTTTAAATCAAAATATTTTTTCCCTCCAGCAAAGATTAAATAAAAAATTAAAAATGAGACCTGTCCCCAAAATCTCATTCGTTAAAGAAAAAAGAACGGCCGAAGCCGGGAGAGTAGAAGAGCTCTTGAGAAAAATCAAAAAGGAAAAATAGAAAAGAGAGATAAGAAATGGTATGATTAAAATAAGGCCAGGTAGCCAAGTAGCAAGGCAGCGCTCTGCAAAAGCGCTATACAGGGGTGCAAGTCCCCTCCTGGTCTCAATATGATGTTTAACATGCCGGGGTGGAGGAATGGTAGACTCGAGGGACTTAAAATCCCTTGGATGAGAATCCGTGCGGGTTCGACTCCCGCCCTCGGCACCAACAAAAAACTCAACCTTAAAAGGTTGAGTGTGTTAGTTATAATATTCTATAATTAACTTCTTAAAACCTCAATATAGGTCTTTTTTGCCCCAAAGTTTAGAGCTTCCCAATAGGAGGCAAACCAAATGTCTACATGATAATAACTTTTTCGGGGGTGCATCCTGTCTTCAACAACAAAAATTTTATCTCCGTAAATCTCAGGGATTTTAATTTTTGTTCCTATCGGCAAGAGATTATTTGCTACAATTCCTTCTCTAACCCAAGTTCCGGAAGCAGTAATATAAGGGGTTTCATCTGTTTCCCAGAGCGAAGAAGAATAACCTGTTAGCACTACCTCAATTTGTTCTTCCTGTTTTTTTGCTAAGCTCTCCAATAAAAAAGGAGAGTTTACTGTAAAACCTCCCAAAATGGTGTCTTGCTGAAAAAAGACTAAGTCTTTTTCTTTGAAGAGAGCTTCATTTAAGCTCGCCGAGAGTTCTTCTTCCCCAAGGTTTAATAGGGGAGAAAAAAGAAATAGTCCAACCGTTAAGATAATTATTAACTTTTTGAATTTGGACATAGAAACTCCCTTTAACAGGGATTTTATTATTTTAGACCTTAATAAAATTTTGTCAAGGTAAGTTGTTAATAGTTAATTGCTTGATTATCTATATTTTTTGTGTTATAAAAAATAATATGCAAAAAGAAATTTTTCAAAAATTAAGTGATTCCATAGAGGTTCCCAGGAGAGGAGATATTGTAGAGGGATTAATTTTGGCTCAAGAAGGGGTAGCTTTATTTGTGGATTTGGGCCCAGGCAAGGTTGGCATTGTTTACGGTGAAGAATATCAAAGAGCAAAAGATATTTTCAAAAAAATCAAAATAGGTGACAAAATATCAGCAAAAATCACAGAGACAGAAAACGAAGAAGGATTTATAGAACTTTCTCTAAAAGAAGCAATAGAAGAGACTAGTTGGCGAAAGATTAAAGAATTAAAGGAAAAAGGAGAGACTATTAAGGTAAAAATTTTAAAGGTTAATAAGGGTGGTTTAATTTCTGAAATTTTGGGCATTCCAGCATTTTTACCAACATCTCAATTATCTTCTGAAAATTATCCCCGAGTGCCCAAGGGAGACAAAAGTAAAATATTAAATAAATTGCAATCTTTTATAGATAAGGAGATAGCTGTTAAAATATTAGATTTTGATGAAAATGCAAGCCAGGTAATTTTAACCGAACACTCAGAGGAGAGTGAAAATGTTCAAAAAATTCTTCAGTCTTTAGAAGTTGGCGATGTAGTCGAAGGAGTAATTTCTGGGATAGTTGATTTTGGGGCTTTTGTAAAATTTTCTCCTCCTCAAAAAGAAAACTTAACTTCCAGTTTTCCTCTGCTGGAAGGATTAGTCCATATTTCTGAACTGGACTGGCAGTTAATAGAAAACCCGGTTCAAGTAGTAAAAGTTGGCGAGAAGGTTAGGGCAAAAGTTATTGATATAACCCAGGGGAGAGTTTCTCTTTCTTTGAAGGCTCTTAAAAAAGACCCTTGGCAGGAGCTTGATTATAAACCCCAAGATGTAATTAAAGGGAAAGTAGTGAAATTCAATCCTTTTGGCGCTTTTATTCAGGTAATTCTATCCCGTCAAAAAGGTCAAAATCAACCTAAAATTCAAGGATTAATTCATATTTCAGAATTTGGTTCGGAAAAGAAAATGAGGGAAATGTTATTATTTGAGAAGGAGTATAATTTCCAAATTTTAAGTTTTCAGCCCCAGAGACATTGGATGTCTTTAAGGCTGAAGTAAAGTTCTATGAAGAATCCTTTTAAAAGCCCAACGAAAAACTTGTTGCAAAATATTATTTTTGTAATTTTAATCTTTCTATTTTTAGGAGCTATTTTCAGTTTATTTGATTTTCCCAAAAAGTCAGAGACAGAGATTTCTATTACCCAGCTTGTTCAGGAAATTAACCAGGAAAAAGTCAAAGAAATAGTACTCTCGGGCAATAAGCTAAGTATTATTTATCAGGATGGAAGTAAAGTTTTAGTTAAAAAAGAGACAGGAGCTACTTTAGACCAGGCTTTAACCAATTACGGGGTGGACAAAGAGAAGTTCGCTAAAGTATCTATTAACTTCAAAGAAGAGTCAGGTACCTGGGTTTGGTTAGGACCCCTTTTAATGATAATTTTTCCTTTTTTACTGTTTGGACTTTTCTTTTTGTTAATTTTTCGACAGGCAAAAACAGGAGCGATGCAGGCCTTTGATTTTACCAAAGCCAGAGCCAGATTATTTGGAGCCGAAGGCCATTCTAAAGAAAGAATTACCTTTAAAGATGTGGCCGGCTTAAAAGAAGCAAAGGAAGAACTGATGGAAATAGTTGACTTTTTGAAGAATCCGAAAAAATTCTTGGCCATGGGCGCCAGAATCCCCAGGGGAGTATTGTTAATGGGAAACCCTGGCACCGGGAAATGTATAACAGGCAATTCCTTAATTTTTACAAACAAAGGGTTGATAGAAATAAAAAATATTCCAAAATATTTCAGCGTTGACAGTAAAACTAATCGCGTGTATGGAGCTAAGCTTCCAACGATAACTCTTAAAAATCCAAAGAATAAAATTAATTCTGCTTCGCATTGGTATGATTTGGGGGAACAAAAAACAATAAAGATAATCTTAAAACAAGGGCTTGATTTAGAGGGAACCCCAGAACATCCCATAGTCGTCTTGAATAAAAAAGGTAAGCTGGAATTTAAATCATTAAAGGAGTTAAAGAAAAACGATTTCGTAGCGATTAAATTTAACACCCAAATTTTTGGTTCGTCAAAAGACGTCAATGCGGATAGAGCTTATATTATGGGGCTTTTAACAGGTGACGGAAATCTGAGCCATAGCAGCCGAATAGGATTAACGAGTACAGACACAGAAATCGTTGATTCTTTTCGCAATTATATCTGCGATAATTATGGGGAAGATTTTAAGGTTGGAGTTGCTAGTGATGGCATTACTCAAACAGTTACTTCTTGGAAGATAAAAAAGGATTTATACAACGTTGGTATGTTGGCCCTTCTTTCTTATGACAAAACCATTCCCGATACGATTTTACAGGCACCAAAAGAAACAGCGATTGCTTTCTTACAAGGATTATTTGACACTGATGGCTATTTTGAAAGATACAATGTTGGCTACGCCACCATAAGCAAAAATTTATCTGACCAAGTAATGATGCTTCTTCTTAATCTAGGCATTGTTTCTCGTCGCCGCATCAAAAACAAAATTAACGAAAACCATCCAAACTCAGTTTACGAAATTACTATATCGGGAACATCCTTGAAAAGATTTAAAGAAACGGTCGGATTCAGATTGGGTCGCAAACAAAGACTATTAGAAGAATATTTGGCTAATCATGATACCGGCAACACAAATGTAGACCTTTTTCCGTATATCACTAATAAAATTGTAAAACAATGGATAAAACTAAGTAAGCGCAAATTAAGCAACTCGCATTTCGCAAGTTTGATAGACAAGATAAGAAATCGTGGTCAAATTTCCCGAAATTCTTTTAGAGAAATATTAACTTTATTTAAAAAATGTAAAAATAAGAACCCGACAACCGATTATTTACAAGCCCTTTACGATGCCAATTTATTTTTCTCTCCCGTCGAAAAAATTGAAAATGGACAAAATAGAGTATACGATTTTACTGTCCCCAAGCATCATTCTTTTATCTCAAATGGTTTAATCTCACACAACACTCTGTTAGCAAGAGCAGTGGCCGGCGAGAGCAATGTTCCATTCTTCTCAATTGCCGGATCAGAATTTATTGAGATGTTTGTTGGAGTTGGAAGCTCGCGAGTAAGAGATTTGTTTTCTACTGCCAAAAAAGCGGCTCCAGCCATAATCTTTATTGATGAACTTGACGCTATTGGCCGCCAAAGAGGAGCAGGGTTTGGCGGAGGCCATGACGAAAGAGAACAAACCTTAAACCAAATCTTGGTTGAAATGGACGGTTTTGAAAGAGACACAAAATTAATTGTTTGCGCCGCGACGAATCGCCCGGATGTCCTTGACCCGGCGCTTCTGCGGCCAGGGAGATTTGACAGGAGAGTGGTTTTGGATATGCCGGATATTAACGACAGGGAAGATATTTTAAAAATTCATTGCCGAGGAATACCGTTAAGTCCAAATCTAAATTTAAGAGAAGTGGCCGAAAGAACTCCCGGTTTTTCCGGAGCAGATTTGGCTAACGTGGTTAACGAAGCAGCAATTTTAGCTACCAGAAGAAACAAACAACAGGTTTTTCAACAAGAATTTTTAGAATCGATTGAAAAGGTTTTATTGGGACCGGAAAGAAAGAGTCATATTCTATCTTCTAAGGAAAAAGAGATTGCCGCCTATCACGAAGCCGGCCATGCTTTGGTTTCCTCTTCGCTTTCGGAAGCCGAGCCGGTTAGAAAAATTTCAATCATATCCCGAGGAATGGCAGCAGGATACACCTTAAAAATGCCCAGTGAGGAAAGAAAGATTAAGACTAAATCGGAGTTTTTAGCCGAGCTTGCAACTTTATTGGGTGGATATTGCGCCGAAAAATTAAAATTTGGCGAGATTACTACCGGAGCAGCTAATGATTTGGAGAGGGCATCTGAGCTGGCGAGAAAATTAGTTAAAGAATATGGGATGTCCTCTTTGGGCCCGATTTCCTTTGGCGAAAAGGATGAACTGACATTCTTGGGAAAGGAAATTTCTGAACAAAGAAATTACTCCGAAAAAGTGGCTGCCGAAATTGATAAAGAAGTAGCTAAATTTATTAAAAATGCTGAGGTTCAAGCCAGAAAAATCTTGTTAAAAAAGAAAAAGTTATTGGAAAAAATTGCTCAAGTCCTGATTGAAAAAGAGACCATTGAGAGAGAAGAGTTTGAAAGATTAGCAAAACCAATAAAATTAAAAAAAGTTGAAAAAACCAAACCTTCGCTCCAAAAAACGAGAGCTCTGAAGGTAAAAATTATGCGCACGTAGCTCAGCGGCAGTAGCAGGGTCCTTATAAGGCCAAGGTCGCAGGTTCGAGTCCTGCCGTGCGCACTTGTTCTCCCAACTTTTTACTATGGTACGTATATATTCTGGAAAAAATTGGATTAAACGTACGCTAAATTATTATTTTTCTAAAAAGTTAGGAGGATAAAGGGCACTTGGCGCAGTGGTTAGCGCGCTGCTTCGACATAGCAGAGGTCGTGGGTTCAAATCCCTCAGTGCCCACAAAGGTTTATCTTAATTTTTAAATTCTTAAATTATGACTAATAAACTTGATATTTTTAACCAATCACAATTAAAAATGAAAAAAGATTTGCCCGATATAAGACCAGGAGATACTATTAGAGTCCATCAAAAAATTAGAGAGGCCTTAAAGGGACAGGGAGACAAAGAAAGAATCCAAATATTTGAAGGCATAGTGTTGGCAAGGAAACATGGTCACGGAATTTCAGCAACTATTACGGTAAGAAAAATTTCTTCCGGGATAGGGGTGGAAAGAATTTTTCCTATTTTTAGCCCCGCTGTAGAAAAGATAGAAATTTTAAAAAGAGGAAGAGTAAGGCGAGCTAAACTTTATTATTTAAGAGAAAAAAGTCAAAAGGAAATAAGAAAGAAATTGAGATAAAATAAGCCGAGGTGGAGAAATAGGTAGACTCGTATCCTTGAGGTGGATATGCCAGTAATGGCTTGCGGGTTCGAGTCCCGCCCTCGGCACTTGTCCTCCCAAATTTTTAGATTATAAAGTTAGGAGGACAAAGGGCGCTTGGCGCAGTGGCTAGCGCGCCTGCTTTACACGCAGGAGGTCAGAGGTTCAAATCCTCTAGCGCCCATAGAAAGCATTTTAACATTTTAGCCTATAAGCGCTGAGCAAAAAATGTTAAAATGTTAGTATGTTAAAATATTAATTTGAATAGGGCCGAGGTAGCCAAGGCGGTCACGGCGAATGTCTGAAAAACATTAGATCCCGGTTCGATTCCGGGCCTCGGCACTGCGGGCGTCGTATAATGGCTATTATGCAACCTTGCCATGGTTGATATGTGGGTTCGATTCCCATCGCCCGCTCAAGGAAAAATTAAATTAGCTTTATGAAAATTATTTGGCATGGGCATTCTTGCTTTCAAATAGAAAGCAGCCCTCAAAAAAATGAAAAACCTATTTCTTTAGTGATAGACCCCTTTTCCGAAGAAATTGGCTTAAAACTTCCTAAAATGGAGGCTGATATTTTATTAGTTACTCATGAGCATTACGACCATAACAACATTAAGGGAGTTTTAGGAAGCCCTTTTTTGATTACTGCTCCCGGTGAGTACGAACTAAAGAAAATTTTCATCCAGGGAATCTCTTCTTTCCATGACAATGTGGAAGGTAGCAAAAGAGGCAAGAACACTATCTATATTATTGAAGTGGAAAAAATAAAGGTTTGTCATTTGGGAGATTTAGGGCAAACAGAACTTTCTGCGGAGCAGTTGGAGAAAATTGGAGAGGTTGATGTTCTAATACTCCCGGTAGGTGGAACTTATACTATTGGCGCCAAAGAAGTTCCCAGAATTATCTCTCAAATAGAACCAAAAATTGTAATTCCAATGCATTACCAACTTCCAAAAATAAAGATAAAATTAGACACAGTAGATTCTTTTTTAAAAACGATAGGCAAGAAGGAGATAAAACCTCAGGATAAATTAAAAATCCAAAAGAAAGATTTGGACAGAGATGGTTTTGAGGTGGTAGTTTTAACCCCTAAATAAGAGATGAAGATATGAACCAGCCGGCGCTTCGTGACTCCTTGTAATTACTTGGCAATTAAGAAAAAATTGAAAATGAAAATTCAGAATTTGTCTTTGAATAAAAAGAAAATTATTTTTTGGGTAACGGTGTTGGCAGTAGCAATTTTTTTATTTTTCTGGTGGGGGAAAAATATCCAAGAAAGAATTGAACAATTTAATGCCAGTCAGTTTTTAGAAGAATTAAATTTCCCCCAGATTAAAGAGGAAAAGGAAACCTTCAATGCTA